>Ga0208460_10000098_pt1 | contig 63976 bp, 55 predicted proteins | sample AD_STIC10_MetaG_FD_184436 | JGI IMG/M metagenome (GOLD analysis project Ga0208460, IMG submission 184436) | Active sludge microbial communities of municipal wastewater-treating anaerobic digesters from USA - AD_STIC10_MetaG (SPAdes) (version 2) | ecosystem: Engineered > Bioreactor > Anaerobic >... | reverse complement strand
ATACAAAAAAGGCCCCTTGCGGTCGTGGCTTTGTTTTGCAGTGTCGCTGGTTTGAAACGGGGGGATATGCTCGGCTCCTCCCTGAGCCTCACCCTCGCGCGCAGCGCTCGGGCCAGCCATTCGGCTGTCCCTGCCCGCATACACCGCAAGGTCGCGCAGAATTCGCCACAACCGCACAACAATCCACAGGCGACGACTCTCGGTGGATATTCAACCTGCGGATTCTGCGCTGACGCGGCCCTCGCTTGTCCGTTGCCGCAAAGGCTGCGTTGCTTGTCGCAGCAAGGGAACCGCCCTGGCTGCCTCCTCGCGCCTTGCCCTTGCAGCAACGTACCGCGCGATCATCCGCGTCCCTCACGACGTATGCGCGCGGTTCGTTCCCGACGAATTTGTCGAACCCAAGCGGGTTCGTCCACGCCCCCTCTCCGCCAGATACAAAAAAGGCCCCTTGCGGTCGTGGCTTTGTTTTGCAGTGTCGCTGGTTTGAAACGGGGGGATATGCTCGGCTCCTCCCTGAGCCTCACCCTCGCGCGCAGCGCTCGGGCCAGCCATTCGGCTGCCCAAATTCGTTCCCGACGAATTTGTCGAACCCAAGCGGGTTCGTCCACGCCCCCTCTCCGCCAGTTACGAAAAAGGCCCCTTGCGGGGCCGTTTTCGTATCTGGCGGAGAGGGGGGGATTCGAACCCCCGAGGGGCTATAAACCCCTGCCTGATTTCGAGTCAGGTACATTCAACCGCTCTGCCACCTCTCCGGAAAGTGGGCCGCGAATGATACGGGGCCATTGCTGGGCTGACAAGAAACGCGTGATCGCTGCCGGGTGTTTGCGGGTTGGTTGAGCCACCTGGCTCGCGATGACGGGTCGGCATGGCTCGCCAGTCGATGCGGGAATGTTGATTCAGCGGCGCGGCTTGCGCGGCCCGGGTGCCGAATGCAGGCCGTGTTGGGCATCCAGTGCGTCGATCCAGCCCGCGCTTGCTTCGGGAAAAGAGTCGGTGTACGGGACATAGGGCTTGATGTCGAGGATGGGCGTGCCATCGAGCAGGTCGATGCCCTGCACGGTCAATGCGTTGGGCTCGACGGCAAGCAGTTTCACGGCCGACAGTCCCAGCGCATTGGGGCGGTGCGGGGACCGCGTGGCCAGCACGCTGCGCTTGCCGCCACCGCGCGGAGGCCGGACTTCAGGCTTCCAGCCCTCGCTGCGGTGAAACAGGAAGATCAGCCAGATGCGGTCGAATCCCTGCAGGTCGCGGAAGGCGGCTTGCGGGAATCCCTCGACGAATTCAATGGTGGCGATTTCCGCCCGGCCTGATTCGGTGCCCACGGTGACCGTCGGCTGGTGCGGCGCGTCGATGCGTTGGACATAGGGCGAACGCACATGGGCGATCACCTGGAAAGCGGGGAGTTCGCAAGGGACCATGCAGGATGACGGCACAGGGAAAGTGAAACGCAAGCATAGTGCGCGGCAGGGCGGAAAACCCACGCCGCGCATTCGCATCGGCGGCAATCCGTCCTACCATGCGGTTTTTCCAAGAGGGATTGCCGCCATGAGTCAGATTTCCGTGCCCGTCTCCTACGGGGAGCTGATCGACAAGATCACCATCCTGGAGATCAAGTTCGAACGCATCGTCGATGCACACAAGCGCGCCAACGTGCGCACCGAACTTGATCTGCTCAATGAGACCTGGGCAGCCGATGCCAAGCATGCGGTCGATATCGGCGTCGAACGCGGCAAGCTCAAGGCGGTGAATGAAGCCTTGTGGGACATCGAGGATCGCATCCGTGTGAAGGAAAAGGCGAAGCAGTTCGACAATGCATTCATCGAACTGGCGCGGGCTGTCTACTTTCGCAATGACGACCGTGCGGCCTACAAGCGGGAGATCAACGAGAAGCTGGGTTCACTGCTGGTCGAGGAGAAATCCTACGAGAACTATCGCTGAGCGGTTCCATGGCCTTGTGCCCGGGGTTGTCGCGGTCATGCTGTTGTCGTCCGCGACTGTATTTCTTGGCTTGAAATCCGCGTGCGCTGCAGGGCAGAAAGGCATGGGTCGCGAAGTTGAGGTCGAGCAGCGGGTAAAGCCGCTTCTGGAGGCCGACCTGAAAAAGGCCGGACTGCGTTACGGTGCGCCCGTGTTCCTGCGCATCTTCAAGCGTGAGAAGGAACTCGAGTTGTGGATGCAAGGCGACGGTAAGGACTATGTCTTGTTCCGCAGCTATCCGATTTGCACCTATTCCGGGGAACTGGGGCCGAAGCTGCGCCAGGGCGATGGGCAGGCGCCGGAGGGCTTCTACCGCGTGGCGCTTGGCCAACTCAATCCGGCCAGCCGCTTCCACCTGTCATTCAACCTGGGCTATCCGAATGCCTACGATCGGGCGCATTCGCGCACCGGCGATTTCCTGATGGTGCATGGAAATTGTGTTTCCGTGGGCTGCTATGCCATGGGCGACGACGGCATCGAGGAAATCTATTCGCTGGTTGCGGCGGCCCTGCGCGCAGGGCAATCGGCATTCGACGTCCATGCATTTCCGTTTCGACTGGATGCGGCAAGCCTCGATGCGCAACGCCGATCGCAATGGCACGGGTTCTGGAGCGAACTCAAGCCCGCGTATGATGCGTTCGAGGCAACCCGGCAACCACCGCAGATCGGCGTGGTCGCTGGTCATTACCGGTTGGTGGAATCCAGATGACAGAAACAATGGGGATGAGCATCGAGCAGCTTGACGACCTGTGCCAGAACTGGCCCGGCGCAACGCGCGCGATGAAATGGGATGTTGACCTGGTTTGGAGCGTCTCTGGCAAGATGTTCGTGGTGATGTGCGCGCTTGGCCCGGATCGTGGCCGCTTGAGTTTCAAGGTCGGCCAGGATCGCTTCCTGGAAATGACCGAGCAACCCGGGATCAGCACGGCGCCCTACATGGCCCGCTCGTGCTGGGTGAGCATCAACGAGCCGGCCGACTTCAGCGAGGCGGAGCTGGCCAACCACGTGCGCCAGTCCTATGAACTGGTGAGAGCGGGCCTTCCGAAGAAGATCCAGCGTGCGTTGGGCGTCACCCTTGCCTGAAGCTTTCGGGCAAACGCTAAACTAGGCAATTCCCAATTACCCAGTTTCAGGAAGGCTATGGCCGGTCAAGGCAATTCCCTGCGGGCGATCCTGTTTGCGCTCGGCGCCAATTTCGCAATCTTTGTCGCCAAGCTGGTGGCCGCGTTCATGACCGGCTCCAGTGCGATGCTCGCCGAGGCCGTGCACTCATTGGCTGATTGCGGAAACCAGCTGCTGCTACTGCTGGGCCTGCGTCAGGCGAAAATGCCGCCCTCGGAAGACTACCCGCTCGGCTATGGCAAGGCGGTCTACTTCTGGTCGTTCCTGGTCGCCCTGATGCTGTTCAGCGTCGGCGGCATGTTTTCCCTGTACGAAGGCTGGCACAAGCTGCACGCGACCGAGCAGCTCAATGCGCCGTGGATCGCCATTGGCGTGCTCAGCTTCAGCATCATCGTCGAAGCCGTTTCCATGCGTGCCTGCCTGGTTGAAGTCAACAAGGCCCGCGGCCAGCGCAGTCTCTGGCAGTGGTTCCGCAACTCCCGGCAGGCGGAACTGGTGGTCATTTTCGGTGAGGACCTGGCGGCCCTGTTTGGACTCGTCTTCGCGCTGATCGCCGTTGTTTTGGCGGTGGTGACCGGCAATCCGGTCTGGGATGCGATCGGCACCCTGGCGATTGGCGTGTTGCTTGTGGTTGTTGCCGTTTTCATCTCGATCGAGGTGAAGGCGATGCTCATTGGCCAGAGCGTGGATCCTCAGTTGTTGGTGCGGATGCGCGAGTTCCTCGACAAACGACCCGAAATTGCGGAGGTATTCAACCTGCTCACCCTGCAGTTGGGCAACGATATCCTGGTGTCGATCAAGGCAAGGATGCGCGAGGAGCAATCGGCGCTCGTCATGATCGAGCACATCAATACGGTGGAACGCGATCTCAAGCGGCAGTTTCCCGGCGTCCGCTTCAGTTTCTTCGAGCCGGATGTCAGGCGCGCCGGGGCCAGCTCCTTGCCCGATCAGTGAAGTCTGGGAACCTGCGCGGCAGAAGCCATCCGGCTGCAACGCCGCTGCCATCGATTGATTGGATCAATCGTCAGGCTTGCATAGTGCCCGCTATGCGCACCCTCCGATTGATCCACTGAATCGCGTCAGCGCCGTTTCGCTTCGAATTCATTCTGCCGCGCAGGCTCCTGGCGCCCACGCCAACCCGGATGTTCGGGCGCTTGTCGAGCATGAATCCCCATGGCCAGACATTGACCTCACTGGCCTTCAGCAAGGGAAAGACGTAGTCGGGCTGCTCGATGTGGCGGACGCCGGCAACCTGGCCGAGCACGCTCAGGTGGCGACCCGCTGCGTAGACCGAGGGGTCGGCAAGGCTCGGCAGGATCAGGATGAATCGTCCAAGCGGCGGTAGATCCGGGCGTGGCTGCAGATCGCGGTCCAGCGGATAGGCGAGAACTTCGACCCCGCTCGCACCGGGGACAAGGGAAATGGCAACAATGCGGCCACCCCAGAGCACCCGCGCCCCGTGAAACCGCGATGGCGAGGCCTGCACGTCCAACGGCGCGATGGCCACCACGCCTGAGGTATCGCGAAACACGGGTGCCGCGCAACCGGCGATAGCCAGCGCTGCGCCGATCACGGCCGTCGGTAACAGAAGTCTCCGCGCCAATGCGATCAGCGACATTCGGGCAGAGTGCTCGCCAGGTTCCGACATGGTGCCGTCACCCCGTTTGCCGTCCGGTCAGCCACTCCACGCGGTGCTGACCGTAGCGACCTTGGGCAAGGAGCTCCTGCAAGGCGGGCAACAAAGTCTCCAGTTGCTGGTCGAATTTCCACGGCGGATTGATGATGGCCATGCCGCAGCCGTTCAGGCGCAATCCGGAATTGTCCGGATGCAGCAGCAGTTCCGCGACCAGCACCTTGCCAAACGGACCATTGGCAAGCCAGCGATGGAATGGTTGCACCTGCTGGCGCAACTTGATCGGGTACCAGATGGCAATCATGCCGTTCGGCCAGCGCGCGGCAGCATCGCCGAGCGCCTGCTCGATGAAGCGGAATTCGTCGTCCTGCGCCTCGAACGGCGGGTCGATCAACATCAGGCCGCGGCGCAGCTTGGGGGGCAGCAATGCCTTGCAAGCCGCGTAGCCATCGCGCTCATGCACGGCAAAGCGCGCATCGCCCTGCATGGTCACGCGCAGCGCCGCGCACTCCTCCGGGTTCAGTTCGCAAAGCAGGCCGCGATCCTCATCGCGCATGAGCAGGCTTGCAAGCAACGGCGAGCCGGGATACTCGAGCAGTTCCTCACGCCCTGCGTTGAGCGAGCGCACCAGGTTGACGTAGACATGGACCAGGCTTGGCAAGCGGCTGGCCGCAAGCAGGCGCTGGATGCCATCGGCGGCTTCCGCGGTTCGCATCGCTTCGCTGCCATCCAGCCGGTAGCGGCCCCTGCCGGAGTGGGTATCGATGTAGCTGAACGGGGTCTTCTTCAGCTTCAGCGACTCGATCAGCCCGACGAGGACGGTGTGCTTGAACACGTCCGCAAAATTCCCTGCGTGGAATGCGTGGCGATAGTTCATGTCGGCGAGGCTTCCTGCGTTCGGCTACAGAACATATCCGCAGGCACAGCAATCGGCAAGCCGGAGCAGGGCGGTTGCTCGGGTACGCCGGTGGCCATCGCGTATCCGGTGCATTTGTTGCTGCGGCAAGCGGCGATCATCGGGCGGGGGCATGACCTCTGGCGCTACGCATGCACGTCCGGAGATGCTAGCGTTTGTCCAATTTTGCGGGGGAATCCGAGAATGAAACGCTTGTTCAAGTGGCTTGCGCGTCTGCTTCTGCTGGCTGTCATCCTGGGCGGCATTGCCTTTGTCCACGTCTGGTATTTCAAGCCGTACAAGATCGACTGGTTCTATGGGCGCGTGTTTGCGCAGTTTGCGCTGCAAAGCCCCGAGATGCTCAGCGGCATGCGCATCCTGCCTTCGTGGGCGGATTTCTACAGCGATGACCTGGATGACGCCTCGCCAGCGCATGGCGATGAAATGGCGGCCATGGTCAAGGACGATCTCGACACCTTGCGTCGCTATGACCGTTCCGCGCTGGATGCGGAAGGCAAGCTGTCCTACGACGCGCTGGAATTCTTCCTCGCCGACATGGTTGAGGGTGATCAGTATCGATACAACGATTTCCCGCTGAACCAGATGTTCGGGGTCCAGTCCGGGCTGCCGAACTTCCTCGCGCAGACACACCAGGTCAACAACGCAGGCGATGCCGAAAACTACATCACGCGCCTTGGTCTGTTTCCACGGAAGTTTTCGCAGGTTCTGGAAGGACTGCGCTTGCGCGAGGAGAAGGGCGTCATTCCACCCAAATTCACGGTGGACAAGGTGCTGGAACAGATGACCAGCTTCATCGCCGTACCCTCCAACGAACACATGCTGTACACCACGTTCAAGGAGAAACTCGACAAGCTCGAAACGGACAAGGTGGATGAGGCAAAGCGCGAAGCCTTGCTGGCGCGCGCCCAGCATTCCATCGACAGCAACGTCTATCCGGCGTATCGCGAGCTGATCGCTTATTTCACCGCATTGCAGGCCAAGGCCACGCAGAACCAGGGTGCATGGAGCCTGCCCAATGGCGATGCCTACTACGCCTGGTGCGTGCGCAGCCACACCACGACCGACATGACGCCCGCCGAAGTGCATGAGTTGGGACTGGGCGAGGTGGCGCGCATCTCGGCCGAGATGGATGCCATCCTGCGTGACCAGGGCCTGACCGAAGGCAGTATCGGTGAGCGCGTGCAACAGCTTGCCCGTCAACCCGAGCAGCTTTATCCGAACACGGCCGAGGGCAAGGCGGCAATGATTGCCGATTACCAGGCCATCCTCGACGACGTCAACGCCAATCTCGGCGATGCGTTCGGCCGCCGACCGAAGCTGGGTGTTGAGGTCAAGCCGATTCCCGAGTTCTCCGAAAAGACCGCGCCGGGCGCCTACTATGAAATGGGTGCGTTCGACGGATCGCGCCCGGGTGTGTTCTTTGCCAACCAGCGCGATACGGCGGAGACACCCAAGTTCTCGATGCGCACGCTTTCCTACCATGAGGGCATTCCGGGACATCACTTCCAGGTCACCATTGCCCAGGAGATGCAGGACGTCCCATTCTTCCGGCGGGTGTTGCCGTTTACCGCCTACTCGGAAGGCTGGGCCCTGTATGCCGAGCGCCTGGCCTGGGAGATGGGCTTCCAGAAAGATCCGCTGGACAACCTCGGACGCCTGCGTGACGAAATGATGCGCGCGGTGCGTCTGGTGGTAGACAGCGGTATCCACTACAAGCATTGGACGCGTGAGCAGGCCATCGCCTACATGATGGAGAACACCGGCATGGCCGAAGGCGACGTGACGGCCGAGATCGAGCGCTACTTCGTGGCACCGGGTCAGGCCTTGGCCTACAAGGTGGGCATGCTGAAGATCCTGGCGCTGCGCGAAAAAGCCAAGAGCGCGTTGGGCGACAAGTTCAAGCTGAGTGCGTTCCACGACCAGGTGCTGACACACGGCGCCTTGCCGTTGGCCCTGCTGGAACGGGTCATCGACGAATGGATTGCGCAGACAAAAGGGGGCTGAGCAGAATGGCAATGACTTGAGCGCCGAATACTCCCTCTCCCCTTGCGGGAGAGGGCTGGGGAGAGGGGAATTAGGCGCGGCTCTGCGCAGTTGCGCTGCGCTCCCCTCATCCGGCGCTTCGCGCCACTTTCTCCCGCGAGGGGAGAAGGGAACGGATTTTCGCACTTCCCGGGCTTAAGTCAGCGCCAATCGAGATTGAGCAGACCAGCCACGCATTTCGCGTCTGAACGCGCTTCTGCCAAAGCGCATCTCGCAAACGCTCGACGCGGGAGCCACTTCAGGGGCGATGTCCATTGTGCACGTTGCTGATGCGCAGGACCTGCGCGGCCATGCATCTCGCGCCTGAAGGCGCTCCTACGAAAGCGCCTGCTGTGGGCGTGCTTCGGGTTGACGCTGTTTTGCGTCACTCACGCGGCCGCGCAGGGAGTTGCTCATGACCTCGGTGATGAGCACATCGACGAATTGACCGGCCATGCGCAAGTCGCCCGCAAAATTGACCTTGCGCATGTTTTCGGTGCGCCCGGTCAATTCACTGGCATCGCGGCGGCTCGGGCCTTCCACCAGCACGCGCTGGGTTGAACCCAGCATGCCTTCATTGATCTGGCGGCCATGCTCATTGAGCAGCGCTTGCAGGCGCTGCAGGCGCGCCTGTTTGGTATCCGCAGGCGTTTCATCAGCGAGGCTGGCTGCCGGCGTTCCCGGACGCGCGGAATAGATGAAGCTGAAACTCTGGTCGAACCCCACGTCTTCAACGAGTTTCATGGTCTTTTCGAAATCCTCGTCGGTTTCACCGGGAAAGCCGACGATGAAGTCCGAGGAAATGCAGATGTCCGGGCGGACGGCACGCAACTTGCGGATACGCTGCTTGAACTCGAGGGTGGTATAGCCCCGTTTCATCGCCGCAAGAATGCGGTCGGATCCCGATTGCACGGGCAGGTGCAGGAAATTGGCCAGCTTTGGCACGTTGGCATAGGCGGCGATCAGTGAATCGCCGAACTCCATTGGGTGCGAGGTGGTAAAGCGGATGCGACCGATGCCATCAATCTCGGCTAGGGCATGGATCAGCAATCCGAGATCCGCGGTGCCGCCGCCATGCATCGGGCCGCGATAGGCATTGACGTTCTGCCCGAGCAAGGTGACCTCGCGCACGCCCTGGTCCGCCAGTTGTGCGATCTCCGCCAGCACGTCATCGAACGGTCGGCTGATCTCCTCGCCGCGCGTGTAGGGCACGATGCAGAAGCTGCAGTACTTCGAACAGCCTTCCATGATCGAAACGAATGCGGTCGGACCTTCGGCACGGGGTTCCGGCAGGCGATCGAACTTTTCGATTTCGGGGAAGCTGATGTCGACCTGGGGTTTGCCGCTGCTGCGGCGTGCCTCGATCATTTCCGGCAGGCGGTGCAAGGTCTGCGGGCCGAAAACGAGATCGACATGGGGGGCGCGCCTGACGATGGCCTCGCCTTCCTGGCTGGCCACGCAGCCACCGACACCGATGACCACCGATGCCTTGTGCTGCTTGAGCTCCTTCCAGCGGCCCAACTGACTGAAAACCTTCTCCTGGGCCTTTTCGCGGATCGAGCAGGTGTTGATCAGGATGACGTCCGCTTCCGCTTCGTCTTCGGTCAGTTCGAGTCCGTGCGCTGCGCCGAGCACGTCGGCCATCTTGGCCGAGTCGTATTCGTTCATCTGGCAGCCGTGGGTCTTTATGTACAGCTTTCCGCTCATTTGTGCTGGAGAAATGCCAGAAAACCCAGTAGTTTACGCGCTGGACTTGACACTCGCCAGCAGGCTTGCCCCGTCGCAGCGGTTTGCCAGACGTCGAATGGACGGTCCGCAGGTATCGAGGATTCTTGAGCGTCGCCCGAAAACCATGCTGAAAACAATGCAAAATCAGATGGTTGCCTTGTTTTTCTCGACCGCCTTGCTGGTCGGCGGATCGGCTTGGGCCGACACCCTGTACAAGTGCCAGGGGCCGGACGGCAGCGTTGCGTACACCAACAATCGAAGCACGTTCACTGCGTGCAAGGCGATTGGCCGCTACACCGCGAACAAACCGGCGGCAGGCAGCGCCGAGGCCAAGCGCAAGGTCGAGTACAGGGAGCGGCCTGATCCGCGCGCCGAAAGTTCCGGTGTGGTGTCGACCGCGGCCACGCTGGCCGCGCCGGTTGCGGAAAAGCCAGTGGCCAGCCCGGCAAAGTCCGCGGGCAGTGGATCCACGGTGATGACCAGCGCCACCACCTCCAAGCCGGCACCGAAGGTCCTGAGGGGTGCGGTTTATCGTGTGGAGCGCAAGAGCGGCGTCACCGAATACACCAACATCCGGCCGCAGAACGGACGTTTTGCGCTGCTGTTCACCTATATCTCGACCTGCGTCGCCTGCGACCTGCATTCGACCATCAACTTTTCCAGCACCGCGTTGAATCTCGATGCCTACAAGGACGAGGTGAATCTGGCGGCCACGGACTACGGTGTTGACGCGGCCTTGCTGCGCGCGGTCATCCACGCCGAATCAGCCTTCAATCCGATGGCGGTTTCAGCCAAAGGAGCGCAAGGCTTGATGCAATTGATGCCGGGTACCGCCAATGACCTGGGCGTGGCCGATGCCTTCGACGCGCAACAGAACATTCGTGGCGGGGCGCAGTATCTGGCGCAGATGCTGCGTGAGTTCGATGGTGATGAGCGACTGGCGACTGCTGCCTACAACGCAGGGCCTGGAGCCGTGCAGAAATACGAGAATGTGCCGCCGTATGCGGAAACCCAGGTCTATGTCGAGCGCGTTGCAACGCTGAAGGAGCGTTACCGCAAAGCCTTGTAAGCGATTCAGCCGGAGGTCGCGATCCGGCTGGGGCGTTGCATCACCTGCAGTTGCACCGAAAACGAAGAACCACTGCGCACTCCATCAATGCGAGCCGTGGAGCCGGGTGCAAGCCCCGCTTCCATGCTGCGCAACGCCGCCTGGCTCTCGATGTCCTCGCCATTGACGCGCAGGAGAATGTCGCCGCGACCGATGCCGGCCTGGTCCGCCGGTCCTCCCGGCAATACCCCAAGCACGATGACACCCTTTTGCACGTCGGGATTGCGCGGCGTGATCGCGTCCAGATCGGCATATTCGGTACCTAGCCAGCCGCGGATGACCATGCCGTGCTTGATGATCTGGTCCAGCACGGCCTTTGCGGTTGCCACCGGGATGGCGAAACCGATGCCTTCCGCATCCTGCTGGCTGCCGCCTGATCTGCCATCACCGCCGCCATTGCGATAGACCGCCGTGTTGATTCCGATCAGTTCGCCGCGCGCGTTGACCAGGGCTCCGCCCGAGTTGCCGAAATTGATGGCGGCGTCGGTCTGGATGAAATCTTCATAGGCGGAGAGCCGCAGTTGGCGGCCCGTGGCGCTGACGATGCCCATGGTCACCGTCTTGCCGACACCAAACGGATTGCCGATTGCGAGCACGACATCTCCCACGCTGACCTCGCCCTGGTCTGCGACGGCAATCGTGGGCAGGTCGGCGGCGTCGATCTTGAGCACGGCCAGGTCGGTATCCGCGTCGGCACCGATGATGCGCGCCTGTGCCACGCGTCCATCCGACAGCAGCAGCTGGATGTCATCTGCTCCGTCAATGACATGGTTGTTGGTCAGGACATAGCCATCCGCGCTGAACACCACGCCGGAGCCCAGACTGTGTTCCTGCTTGCGATAGGCGGGGCCGGCGGCAATCGCACCAAACAGGCGACGGGTAATGGGATCAGGAACAATGCGGTACTGGCGCACCGTGGTGATCTTGTTGGCGTAGATGCTGACCACCGCGGGCGAGGCCCGCGTGACGGCATTATTGTAGGAAAACGGACCTTCGGCACTCACCATCGATGCCGAATTGTTCGCGGTAGCCGCAGGCGGATTCGCGGATGGCGAGTCCGGGCTTGCTCCGGTCAGGGAGGGGGCGATCCAGCGGATGACAAAGGCGATCGCAAGGCCCAGGACGATGAATCGAAAGATGAAACCGAGGTAACGAATGGAAGCACTGGGCATGGGTTTCAATCCGCGGTCGGCGGTCGGCAAAGCTCCGGATGCCTGGCGGCTTTCGGTTCGGTCGATTGTGTGGTGCGAGGGCCTTCGTTAAACTAGCATGAATAGTCGGGCGTACGGTGGATGGCCCCGATTTCCCAATCTTTCAGCTAGCAACTCATGGAGTGCCGGATGGCAAATGACGGCGTCGACATGGGCCGCCGCAAGTTCCTGACCGCCACGACTTCGGTCGTGGGTGGCGCGGGTATCGTTTTGGCGGCCATCCCATTCATTCAATCCTGGCAGCCGAGCGCGCGAGCCAAGACCGCGGGCGCTCCGGTCGAGGTGGATATCGGCAAGCTCGAAACCGGGCAGATGATCATTTCCGAGTGGCGCGGCCAGCCCATCTGGATCATCCATCGCAGCCAGGCCCAACTGGACGCATTGCCTTCGCAGGTGCCACGCCTGCGCGACCCCGATTCCAAGGTCGAGGAACAGCAGCCGAAGTTTGCGCAGAACGAATACCGTTCGCGCAAACCCGAACTGCTGGTGATGGTGGGAATCTGTACCCATCTGGGTTGCTCACCGAAATTCCACGGCGAGTTGAAACCCGAGCCGTTCGACCCGGAATGGAAGGGCGGGTTCTTCTGCCCTTGTCACAAATCACGTTTCGACATGTCCGGACGCGTGTACCAGGGCGTGCCCGCGCCGACCAACCTGGTCGTGCCCCCGTACTATTTCATCGACGACACCCACATCATGATCGGCTTGTCCGAGGGAGCCGCCTGATGGCCAATCGACTGAGTCAGGCCGTGACCGGCATGCAGGAATGGTTCAACGACCGCGCACCGTCGTTCATGCCGTTCTACCGCAAACACATGACGGAGTATTACGCTCCGAAGAATTTCAACATCTGGTACATCTTCGGCGTGCTGTCGATGGTGGTGCTGGTCAACCAGATCGTCACCGGCATTTTCCTGACCATGTACTTCAAGCCGAGCGCCGCGGAAGCGTTTGCCTCGGTTGAATACATCATGCGTGACGTCGATTGGGGTTGGCTGATCCGTTACATGCACTCGACCGGGGCGTCGGCATTCTTTGTCGTGGTCTACATCCACATGTTCCGCGGCGTCATGTACGGTTCCTACAAGAAACCGCGTGAGCTGGTCTGGCTGCTCGGCATGCTGATTTATCTCGTCCTGATGGCCGAAGCCTTCATGGGCTATGTGCTGCCTTGGGGGCAGATGTCATTCTGGGGCGCAAAGGTCATCATTTCCCTGTTCGGCGCGATCCCGTACGTGGGTGGTGCCCTCACCGAATGGATCATGGGTGACTACCTGCCTTCGGATGCCACGCTCAACCGCTTCTTCGCGTTGCACGTGATTGCACTGCCGCTGGTGTTGCTGCTGCTGGTCGTGCTGCACATTTTCGCGCTGCATGAAGTGGGGTCGAACAACCCGGACGGCGTCGAGATCAAGAAGGGCCCGAAGGGCAACCGCTGGTCGCCGACGGCCCCGACCGATGGCATTCCCTTCCATCCGTATTTCACGGTCAAGGACACCTTCTACACGGGGTGTTTCCTGCTGGTCTGTGCGTTCATCCTGTTCTTCCAGCCCACCTTTGGCGGCTTGTTCCTCGAGCATGACAATTTCATCGAGGCCAACCGCCTGGTCACGCCGGAACACATCAAGCCGACCTGGTACTACACGCCGTTCTACGCCATGTTGCGCGTGGTTCCCGACAAGCTGCTGGGCGTGGTGACCATGTTCAGCGCAATCATCGTGCTGTTCTTCCTGCCCTGGATTGACCGCGGCAAGGTGAAATCGTGGCGTTATCGCGGCCTCGGATTCCGTATCGCGCTGGTGGTGCTGGGCGTCTGCTTCGTGTGGCTCGGCAAGATCGGAGCCGGTCCGGGAACCGATCCCGTGGAAACCATCATTGGCCGCATCCTGACGATCGCCTATTTCGGGTTCTTTGTGTTCCTCTGGGTATACACGGCGTTTGGCTTCGAAAAGACGAAGCCGGTTCCGGAGCGGGTGACCGGCCATGACTGAGCGGATCATGCAGATGACACAGAATTTCGTTGCATCCCTCGTCCTGGGTTTTGCCCTTGTCTCGGCAACCGCGGCCTGGGCTTCCGGAGGCGGGACACTCAAGCCGTCCAATGCCAACATTGCTGACGTTCAATCCCTGCAGAATGGCGCGAAGCTGTACTTCAACTACTGCTCGGGATGCCATTCCCTCAAGTTCATGCGCTATTCGCGCATTGCCGAGGATTTGCAACTGAGCGAAGCCCAGGTCATGCAGAACCTGAACTTCACCGGCGCCAATTTTGGCGAGCTGGTCCCGGGAAGCATGCATGCGGACGACGGCAAGGCCTGGTTTGGAGCTGCTCCGCCTGACCTTTCGCTGATGGCCCGGGCCAAGGGCGTGGACTACATCTACAACTACCTGAAGTCGTTCTATCTGGACGCAAGTCGGCCGCTCGGTTGGAACAACACGGTTTTCCCGAATGCGTCCATGCCCAACGTGCTATGGGAATTGCAAGGCGTACAGACAGCGAAGTTCAAGCCAGCCACCGGTGACCATGAGGCGGAGTTCGAGCATTTCGAAGTTCATCAGGCAGGAAGCTTGAGTTCGAAGGAGTTTGATGAAGTTGCGCGAGATATCGCGAACTTCCTCCAATATGCCAGCGAACCGGCCGTATTCCAGCGAACATCCATCGGCATCTGGGTCCTGCTCTTTCTGTCCGTGTTCACCTTGCTGGCTTATTTCCTCAAGCACGAATACTGGAAGGACGTCCACTAGGCCAGAGTCGGGGCCGCGCCTCTGCTTTCGGCGCACGCCAGATTCCCTTTTGAATTCAAGGACTAAATCCGCCAATTGGCGGATTGGTCGGGCTGAACTATGCGCTTTTCATCTGGCGTAGTAGAGTGGCCACGAAAGGGCGGGACCGGGTATTTTCCGGTTTTCCAGAGCAAACGGGCGGCTTGTCCGGTTGGGGAGGTGTGCCGACATGGCTTTGAGTCAGCGTTCTCGGGCAGTGCTTACACTTTTTTCAGCGCGCGATTGCGTACATTGCCACCGGGTCCGGCTTGTACTCTCGGCCAAGGGCGTCAGCTACGACCACGTTGTGGTTGACCTGGACAATCCACCCGAAGACCTGATCGAGCTCAATCCCTACAATTCGGTTCCGACCCTGGCCGACCGCGATCTGGTGCTCTATGACACAAACGTCATTTGCGAGTACCTGGACGAGCGTTACCCGCACCCACCCTTGATGCCGGTCGATCCGTTGTCGCGTGCGCGCCTGCGGCTGGCGATGGTGCGCCTCGAGAATGATTGGCTGACCCTGGTGGACGAGATCGAGGCAGGCGGAAGGGGAGCGGATGCTGCACGCAAGACCTTGCGCGATGACCTGGCCAGCAACGCGCCTGCTTTCAAGGCATCCAAGTTCTTTCTCAGCCCCGAGATCAGCCTGGCGGATTGCGCCTTTGCACCTCTGATCTGGAGGTTGCAGTCGCTGGGAATCCAGTTGCCGCGCGAGGCCCAATCGATTACCGACTACGGCGAGCGAATTTTCCACAGCCAGGCTTTCCTGCGCAGCATGACTCCCGAGGAGCGCGCGCTGCGCGCGTGAGGCGACATGGCAACCGATCAGGTGATGAGTTCCAACCGGCCTTATTTGCTCAGGGCCATGCATGAGTGGATCAATGACAATGGCATGACGCCATACATGCTCGTTGATGCAAACGCTCCCGGTGTCCACGTGCCGCCGGCTTCGGTGAAGGATGGGAGGGTGGTGCTCAGTATTGCGTCGCGCGCGGTTGTCCAGTTCGAGATCGGCAACGAGATCGTCAGGTTTCTGGCCCGGTTTGGCGGAGTAAGCCACACCATCCAGGTTCCGGTTTCCGCTGTCATGGCCATCTATGCCCAGGAAAACGGCCAGGGAATGATGTTCCAGGCAGAGGAGTCGTCGCCCCCGCCAAACAACACGACGACCGAGGAAACGGCAACAAGGCCCAAATTGCGCGTCGTCAAATAAGTGGCCGCATTTCGGGGGGTGGAATGGACGACGGAAGCCAGTTTGCGTTGTTGAGCCCGGCCCAAGGGCTTGGCGAGATGGGGCGCTGGGATGCCTTCCGGAGGGTTTGCTGTTTCGGTCCGGGCAGGCGGGCGTTGCAGTTGGCTAGAATCGGGCTGGGCAACGGGCGGGAGTTGAGGTGACTGCAATCGACATTCCAGGCTATGTGATCCGCCGTGAAGTCGGTGTAGGCGGCATGGCGAGCGTCTATCTCGCCTTGCAGACTTCGCTCGACCGCGAGGTTGCACTCAAGATCATGTCGCCTGCGCTTGCGGCGGACCCGACATTCTCGAAACGCTTCCTGCAGGAAGCGCGAATGCTCGCATCCCTGGCGCATCCCAATATCGTCCAGGTCTATGACGTTGGTGTGACCCAGTCGCAGGTCAACTATTTTTCCATGCAGTACCTGGCCAACGGGGACTTTGCCCAGCGCGTGCGACTGGGGTGGTCCGAGAAGGACCTGCTGCGCGTGCTCGAGGGAGTCGCAAACGCGCTGGGTTACGCGCATTTGCGTGGCTATGTGCATCGCGACGTGGCGCCAGGGAACATCCTGTTCGATGCCAGTGACACACCGATCCTCACGGATTTCGGCATTGCCCGTGCCTTCAGCCAGACCGCGCGCATCACCAGTGCGGGAATTTCCGTCGGCACCAGCCATTACATGAGCCCGGAGCAGGCGCGCGGCAGTGACGTGGATGCACGGTCGGACTTGTATGGACTTGGCGTCCTGACCTGGTTTGGATTGACTGGAAAGCCTCCCTACGAAGGCGCCGACGGTTTTGCAGTCTCCTATGCGCATGTGTTCGAACCGATTCCGCGTCTTCCGCCGGGCAAGGAGCATTGGCAGACGCTGATCGACAAGGCGCTGGCGAAAGACCCGGCCGAGCGATACCAGAGCGCTGAAGAGTTCATCGCTGCGCTCGCGGAAATCGAGCCGGAAACCCAGGAAGAAGAACGGCAGGAGGCGCCGACGCGTGTATTGAAGCGGGACAGCCTGCAGGTTGCTGCGTCGCGACCCAGCGAAGCACCAACCCGAATCGGTGTGTTGCCGGGTATCGATCCATCGCTCATGAAGAATCAGGACTCGACTCAGACCCAAGCAGCGCCGGGTCGATCCGTCTGGCCATGGGTTCTGGCGGGAGTCGGTGCGCTGCTGATCGGCTCGGTTGGATACCTCCTGTTGGCCAATCGCAGCACGGGCGTGGCAGGCAAAGCCGTTGCGACTGCAACGGTAGCTCCTTCCGGCAATCCGCAAGTCTCGACGCCTTCGCTACCCACGCAGCCGGATCGTGGTGCGGAAGCGGCAAGCCAGGCATCCACCGCCGAAACCGCACCTCCTGTCGATGCGCTGGGCGATGAGTTGTTTGCTACCGAACTGGACATGGCCACGGTACCGACCGTGCTGGATCCGGTCGCCGAGCTGGTCAGGCTGGCGCGTAGTGATCTGGCGGGGCAGCGGCTCACCAATCCGGTGCGCAAGAACGCGTTTGAACGCTTTTCCCTGGCCTTGATGATCGACGCCAAGTCAAAGGTTGCCCGGCAGGGAATCTTTGATGTGGCCAAGGCGTATGTGGATCTGGCTGAAAAGTCCCTTGGCGCAGGAAACCTCGGGGAATTCGTGGACTACCTGGCCAAGGCGGAGCAGGTTGCAGGCTCGGTTCCCGACAGCGCTGCCGAAGTGGCTCAGGTACAGTCGAGGCGTCAGGTCGAAGTTGGCAAATATCTGGATGCGGCGCAGTCCGCTCTGGCTGATCTGGATTCGGATGCGGCCACCGCGGGATTTGAAAAGGCAATGCAGATCGATCCGGGCAACCAGGCGGCACGCTCCGGCTTGCAGAAGGCCAAGAGCATAGGCAAGCCTGGCTACGTGTTCCGCGACAAGATGGGCACCGGCTCGGGGCCCGAGCTCGTCGTCGTTTCGTCCAATCTTGCCTTTTCACGCCGGGAGACGACGCGCGGGGAATTTGCAAGCTGGTGGCGTGCGGAAGGGCGGCAGAAGTTCTCGTCGGCGGGTGCGTCCTGCCGGGATCGCGAATCCATCTTCCGCTCGTCGCGGAAGCGCGATTGGAGTTCTCCCGACATCACCCAGGACGATAGCCATCCAGTCGTATGCGTCAGTTTTGCCCAAGCCACAGCGTATGCAAACTGGATCAGTACGCAGACGGGACACACGTATCGTCTGCCGACTCCTTCGGAATGGGAGCAGGCAGCGCGCAATGCCCCGATTGCCAGTTGTACTTCGGCGAATTTGGCAGATGCGACCTACAACCGGGTTTTCGAAACCAAGAACGGAGCAGACTGCAACGACGGATTTGCAGCCACGGCACCCGCTGGCCGTTTCCCGGCTGTTTCCGGGGTGTTCGACCTGGATGGCAATGTACGTGAATGGGTGGCGGCGTGTGGCAAGAGCGCCGCATTGACGGCAAGCTGCCGGGAACATGGGACACGCGGCAGGGGATGGGCCTCCATTGCGTCAAAGGAACAGTTGTCGGATGCAAATGATTTTGCCGAAGATGTGTCCATGAACAGTTTGGGTTTCCGGCTCGTTCGCGAGTTGGTTCAATGATCCGGCGCAGAGGCGCTTTGGGGGAGATGCAATGAAATTGTTGTTTCCGAATGGCGAGCATGCGGCAGTCGAACTGGCCGAAGGCATTACCCGCGTGGGGTCAGGCAGCCAGAGTCATGTCGTGCTCGTCGCTCCAGGAGTTTCCGAGAACCACTGTGAGATCGAGGTCCGCAACGGCAAGACGAGCGTGCGCGTGCGTGACCAGGGGGTCGCCACCGTGCTGAACGGACGCCAGATCGCGCAGGAAAGTCCGCTCAAGGCTGGAGACCTGTTGCTCTTCGGCAGGATTGGTTGTCGGGTCGTCGCCTCGGAGCGGGACGTGACCCCGGTCGCACCAACCCCCGCCGCAGCAGTATCCGAAGAGGATGGGCGCACGCGCGTGCGCATGGCTCTGCCGAAGTTCATGCTGAGGGGTGTTTCCGGAGCAACCTTCGGACGCAACTTCGCCTTGGTTGGAACCATGACCATAGGCCGACAGAGTGATTGCGGTATCCCGATCCCGGCCGAAGAAATCTCCCGCCATCACGCGCGCCTGCAGGTAACCGCGGATGGCGTGATGGTGGAAGATCTCGGATCAGCAAACGGAACCTGGATCAATGACAAGCGGGTACACACCGGCATGCTGAATCCCGGCGACGAACTTCGTCTGGATACCGTGCGCTTCCTCCTGCTGGCTCCCGGCATGCAGGCTCCTGCCACGCCAAGCTCGGCTCCCGTGCAGGAGGAGGCAGTTCCCGCAGCGCAGTCCGGCTCTGCGGTGGGTTGGATCATTGGGGGAGTGGTGGTTGTTGGCGTGCTGGTGGTGGGTGCGCTCAAGCTGCTTGGAGTTTTCTAGGGCAACTCTGATCAACCACAATTTTCGTCACCCCGGCATACACCGGAGTCCATTTTGCACTTGATTCCATTGGAACAAGATCAAGATGGGTTCCGGCTTGACCAGCCATTCGGCTGTTGTAAAGCGCCTCGCCGGAATGACGAACAAAATCTGAGCTTCCCTGGCGGGCTTTGCCCTTTCATCAGCGTTGCCTTGGCCAGCCTTGCTTTGGGAGCAGGGCCAAGTTGCCGATGTTTTTCGACAACGTGCTGGTGCCGTGCCTCGCAGCACGTTTTCAGCGCGTGCCGTCGATGAGTACGATCCGCATGGACAGGTCGATGGCCTGCACATGCTTGGTGAGGGCGCCGATGGAGATGTAGTCCACTCCGGTTTCGGCAATGGCACGCACGCGCTCGATGCCGACTCCTCCTGAAACCTCGAGGGGGACGCGCCCATCCACTTCAGCGACGGCCTGAACGAGTTCCTCGAGTTCGAATTCGTCGAGCATGATCCGGTCAACGCCCGCGCTCAGTGCTTCACGAAGCTCGCCGAAGGTTTCTACTTCCACTTCCAGCAAGATAGCCGGGTGAAGTTTCCTGGCCAGGGTGACCGCTGAGGTCAGCGATCCCGCAGCCAGAATGTGGTTTTCCTTGAGCAGGATGGCGTCGTGCAAACCCATGCGATGGTTTTCCCCGCCACCGGTGCGTACAGCGTATTTCTGCGCTTCACGCAATCCGGGCAAGGTCTTGCGGGTATCCAGGATTCTCGTGCGCGTGCCACGGATGGCCTCGACGTAAGTGGCCGTGGTGGTTGCGGTTGCCGACAAGGTTTGCAGGAAATTCAGCGCACTGCGCTCGGCGCTCACGAGCGCGCGCGCGCGGCCGGCCACATGACAAAGCGTTTGGCCAGCAGAAACGCGGTCGCCTTCAGCCACCAGCCATTCCACGGAAACATCCGCATCCAACAGGTGAAAGCAGGCATCGAACCACGCTTGCCCACAAATGATTGCCGGTTGCCGGGTGATGACCCGCGCGCGCGCGGCGCGACCTTCCGGCAGCAAGTTGGCCGTCACGTCACCGCTGCCCAGGTCTTCCTGCAGTGCCCTGCGGACATCGCGCTCGATCGATAGCGGGTTCACGCCGTGCATTGGTCATCCATCATGGTTGCGTCAGCTCGCGATTGGCGCATGGGCATCGGTGGTCGCGGGTGTGTGGGCGAGAGATCCGAGCATACGTTGGACGAACACGGCATGCCAATGCTCGAAGGAACATCCGCAATGCGGATGAACCTGGAAACTTCGGGAACGGGCGAGAGATCGGTCCTTGCGCTGTGTTCCAGCCGGGGCGCTGGAGATCAACAAACTGGCGATGCCAGTGAGCATCGTGCGACCCCGCGCGATGGGGGGTGGCCGCGAAACTCGCTGTACTCGGGATTACCCTGCCTTCTCGGGAGATTTCTCGCCCGCTGGATGGGCCTGGCGCAAGCGTTCCACAATCGCATCGAGCGCCCGGTCAAACAATGGCACTTCTTCCAGCAGCACCGCGCTGCCGCGGCGCAACTCAACGGCCAGTGCGGCAACCGACTTGTCGCAAACCTTGAGTCCCCGGCGATTGACGAACAGGTACTTTGAGGTGATCGGGCTGATCCAGGAAAGCTTGGCGCGCTCCCGATTGCCATCCGCCTCGATGAACTCGACCCAGTTGCCGACTTTCATGTTTCGTGCGGCGACAACGTGATCGTCTTCTTCCTGCAGGGATTCCAGCGGCTCAGGCTCAACATTTCCCGAGGTCAACACGATCTCTTCGACGGGACTTTGATTGACGATGGTTGACTCTGCCGGGTTGGCGCCGGGCTCTGCGCCAGCCGCGGAGTCACTGGCGGCGTTTTCAGCGATGACTTCCTGGGCGGATTTGAGCTCGAGTTCCTCGCCGTTCAACAAGCGCTGGTAGAAGTCCGTCAATTCCTGCATCAAGGCGCGCACATCGCCTTCGTGGAACGCGACTGTGCTTAGGCCGTGCTTGAGCGACTTTTCAAGCTTGGGAAGCAGGGCGCGCAGCCGGGCCTTGTCTGCATCCGACTGTTTGGGGAAGGAAGACCAGATGAACTCATCCGCGAATTGCAGTGCGTTTTTCCATTCCGCGGATTCATTGCCGTGGCGCAGGTCGGTGAGTACCAGGTAATTGGCCCAAGGCCGCGACAGCACGTTGTGGATCACCGGCGGCAGTTGGCGATCACCGATCCGTCCGAGTATCTCCTTTGCCGCGTTGCGCCGTGCGGTATGCAGTTTCTCCCGGCCACGGGTGACCTCGGCCGCGCGTTGTTCGGCAAGTTCGGCGCGCCGCTTGTTCTGGTGGACGAATTGCTCGAATCCGGCCAGCTCATGCTCGATTACCGAAAGATCATCATCGAAGTCATTCAGGATCGTTTCGACGACCTGCTTGATCTTGTCCTTGAGCTTGCTGTCGACATCGGATTCGGCCGACCAGCTCTTGCCTGCCTCTGCCATGGCATCGAGCAGGCGCCGCGCCGGATGTGCCTTCTGCGCGAACAGGTGCTTGTCGAGAATGGCAATCTTCAGATACGGAATCTGCAGGCGACCAATCAGGGCCTGGATGGGTGCTGGCAGGTTCCGATCCTGCAGGATGAACTCGAACAGCATTCCAACCAGGTCGATGGTGTCTTCGTCGGCTGAGGAAACGTGATGTTCGCTCGTTGCCGCGCCACCGAGGCGATGGGCCTGGTCCAGCAGTTCCTGCTTGATTTGGCGCACCGCGCTGGCAGCATCGGCAACGCTGTCTGCCTGTGCCTGGGCTTGAGCCTGCGCCTGAATCGACTGGCTTTGCAGGATCGACAATGCACTGAGCAGATCGGTAGGACTCAGATTGGGCGCGCCGACCCCTCCTTGCGAGGGAGCGGAGCCGGACTCGCCGGCGAAATCCGAACTCTGCCGTCGATTGGCGAGCAGGTTGCGCAGGGTGCTGTAGATTTCTGCCTGGATTTCCGCGGTCACCGAATCGTAAGGTTCATCGCTGTATCCGGCCGCGCCCGTTGCCTGCTGTTCGACCGGGCCGTTACCGCCACGTGCCGCCGCTCCCGGCGCGGCTGCCGGACCTCGGTTGCGGACGCCCGCAGGCAACTGGTGGCGGAACTGTGGCAGCACGCCCGCGCGGATGAGTTCGGCGTTGACTTCGTCATACAGCGGCTCCAGGCCCGACATGACGTAACGGTCGTACAACTTGTAGATGATCAACTTGACTTGCAATTCCAGCTCGAACTCGCGCACCGCGATGCGGAATGCCTGGCATAGCGGTGCCGGTCCAATCGGGTTGTTGGCATCCTCCACCGGGGTGCCGCCACTGATGACCGACAGCCGCTGGTTGACCAGGTGCAAGGTGCGATTCAGGCGGTTCTCGGCCTTGGCGACCATGCTTGATATCGCCAGCGAGTCTTCCAGCTCGAGATCATCAACCAGGGAAAGCCCCTGGGTGTTCGAGGCGGCTACTTCCGACCTGACCGGCTTAAGACGGCCGGCAGCGAAGTCGTTGAATATCTGTGACAACTGTTCCTGGAACAGGCGTTCCACCAGCTGGCGTTTCTTGCGTACCTCGCGCATGCCATCGAAGAACTGCACCTGCATGGCATTGCTTTCTGCGCGCTCGGCCAGGTGAAACAGGGCATCGTCGACATTCTCGAACAGGGTGCTGACCAGGCCGTTGACCCGCTTCAGCGCGATGCCGCGAACCAGCTTGAGCAGTTCGCCGAGGCGCTCACCATTGGCTGCCACGTTTCCGGCTCGTAGCTTGAGGTCTACTACGCGGTTCGGGGTATCTTCGGGGGTCGACATGAACAGCTTTCCCGGCACCTCGAAGGATGCCTGCTACAGGGGCGAACCATACGCCAGGAGCCGGTTTGATTCCTGTGCGCAATGTCACAGGAATGTGATCTGCGTCACGCTGTCGCGCACGTTCAACCGCCTGGAGGGGCGATGAACTGGTCGGTATTGATGGCTTCGTCCACGAGCAAGACCGGAATGTCGTCGACGACCGGGTACAGGGTCTTGCCGTCGACGGTCATCAGGGCGGCGGCGAGGGGCGACGCCACCGGCGCACCTGCCGCGCTGGTGACAACGCCTCGCAGGATGGCCTGGTTGGCAATGTCGATTTCATCCCTGGCGGCCAGGCGCAGGCCAATCCGCGTCTTCGGGCAACAGAGAATGTCGAGCAGGCGTTTGTCCACCGGAAATGCTCCTCTCGTGGGCTTGGGCGCGTAGGCGATCAGCCATCCCAATACGGGTACAATAACGATTTTTCCGCAAGGCGACCATGACAGCAGCCGCAGCACAAGCTCGAATCGGCGTGGTGATGGGTTCCCGATCCGACTGGGAGACGATGCAGCATGCGGTCGCCGTGCTGGATCAACTCGGAATCACGCACGAAGTTCGGGTGGTTTCGGCTCATCGCACTCCGGATGCGATGTTTGAATACGCAGCGAGCGCCGAATCGCGAGGGCTTTGCGGCATCATTGCCGGCGCAGGCGGAGCGGCGCACCTGCCCGGGATGCTGGCTGCCAAGACACGCATCCCCGTGCTCGGGGTTCCGGTGCAGTCCCACGCGATGCAGGGATTGGATTCGCTCTACTCGATCGTGCAGATGCCTGCGGGAATTCCGGTGGCCACCTTTGCGATCGGCCGCGCCGGGGCGATCAATGCGGCCCTGTACGCTGCCGCGATGCTGGCACTGTCCGATTCCGCGCTGGCCGGTCGACTGGATGCCTACAGGAAAAACCAGACGGCATCGGTTTTGGCGCATCTTGATCCGCGCGAGGGCTAGCAATGGCCACAATCGGAATCCTGGGCGGAGGGCAGTTGGCCCGCATGATGGCAATTGCCGGGGCGCCGCTTGGCCACCGCTTCCTTGTCGTCGACAGTGCCGAGGATGCCTGTGCGGCGCAGGTTGCGCCGGTCATGCATGCGGATTGGCGCGATTTCTCGGCACTACAGCAATTTGCCGACCAGATTGATGTTGCAACCTTTGATTTCGAGAACGTGCCGGCCGATACCGCACAGTGGCTGACATCGCACACCTGTGTGTTTCCGAACCCGGCTGCATTGGCAGTGGCCCAGGATCGCCTGCGCGAAAAGCATTTGTTTGCGGAGATTGGCCTGGATACGCCCGCCTTTGCTGCGGTGGACAGTCTCGACGACCTGCGCACAGCGGTCGCACGCATCGGATTTCCGGCGGTGCTGAAGACGCGTCGCCTTGGATACGATGGCAAGGGCCAGGCCATTTTGCGTGCGCCGGAAGATGTGGATGCTGCCTGGCAAGCGCTGGGTGGAGTTCCACTGATCCTGGAAGGATTCGTTGCCTTCGATTGTGAGGTTTCGGTCATCGGCGTGCGCTCGCGCAGCGGCGAGTTCAGGCACTACCCCTTGACGCGCAACTGGCATCTGGGCGGAATCCTCTCCGCCAGCCTTGCGCCGGTGCAGTTGCCGGATTCAATCTCAAAGCGCGCGGTTGCCTGCGCGCGGGCCATTGCCGGGCATCTGGACTACGTCGGCGTCTTCGCCCTGGAGTTTTTCGTCAAGGGCGAGCAGTTGCTCGGCAACGAAATGGCGCCGCGCGTGCACAACTCCGGTCACTGGACCATCGAAGGCTGTGCATGCAGCCAGTTCGAGAATCATGTCCGCGCGGTGTTGGGGCTTCCGCTGGGCGACACCGCGGCGCGAGGCTTTAGCGTCATGTTGAACTGGATAGGCGAACTCCCCGACGCGAATGCGGTGCTCGCCGAAGCACGCGCACATTGGCACGACTACGGCAAATCACCGCGACCCAGCCGCAAGGTTGGTCATGCAACCCTGCGTGCCGATTCGCCGGATGAAATGATTGAGCGGCTGCAAAGGGTGGGCAAGGCGCTTGATCGCCAGGCGCAGATCGAGCCCGTCATTGCCGGATTGGCAGAAATGTGGAACAGGGGATAGGGAATCGCAAGGCCGAAAGACATGTCCATCGCCCCGACCCTTGGCTTTTACAACTCCCGATTCCCCATTCCCGTATCCCGGCCTCAAGCCATCCTGCTTTCCACGAAGTCCCAGTTGACCAGGTTCCAGAAAGCTTCGACATACTTGGGACGTGCGTTGCGGTAGTCGATGTAATAGGCGTGTTCCCAAACATCGCAGGTCAACAAGGCGCGATCTGCCCCGGTCAAGGGCGTTGCGGCGTTCGAGGTGCTGACCAGGGCAAGCCCGCCATCCGGTCGCTGTACCAGCCATCCCCAGCCTGATCCGAAGGTTCCCACCGAGGTCTTGGTGAATTCTTCCTTGAACTTGGCGAAGCTGCCGAAGGCCTTGTTGATGGCATCGACGAGGCGTCCGGAGGGTTCGCCGCCGCCATTGGGGGACAGGCAATTCCAGTAGAAGGTGTGGTTCCAGATCTGCGCGGCGTTGTTGAACATCCCGCCGGTAGCGCTCTTGATGATCTGCTCCAGATCGAGGTTTTCAAACTCGGTTCCTGCAATCTGGTTGTTGAGGTTGGTCACGTACGCCTGATGGTGCTTTCCGTAGTGGAAATCGATCGTTTCCGCCGAGATGTGGGGGGCGAGGGCATCTCTCGACCAGGGCAGGGGGGGAAGTTCAATGGCCATGGGTATCTCCTCAGATTGGGCGGATGGGAAGGCGGCACTCGAGCCGGGAACAGCAGATTGGGCTTGCCCATGCATCGGGACCGCGTCGGGTCCCTTTGGCAAGCAATGGGGCGCAAGAGTTCGAGTGACCGTGCAGGATATGAAGTTCATGGCGTCCAATTCAACCGCAGATTGGATTTTGGGCAGGGTGTTCGAAGTTGTTCCGGCGCGGCACGGTGCGTCTGCCATCTTGATTACAGTGCTTTGCGCTGATTGCAGGGGGCGTGCGTGTGCTGCGCTTGCGCCACTTGATCGGCGTTGCCCTAAAATATCGGGCTGCCCACTTCGATTCGCGCGCCGAGCCGGCAGGCCCGCCTCACAATCCGCAGGAAATCCCCAATGGACATCATCGAACGCATCAAGACCACCGTGAATTCGGCTCCGGTCGTACTCTTCATGAAGGGGACGCCGCAGTTTCCCATGTGCGGATTTTCCAGTCGGACCGTCAATGCCCTGCAATCGATTGGGGTGCCATTCGAATCGGTCAATGTGCTGGAAGATCCCGAGGTTCGCGCCAATCTTCCGCGTTTCTCCAACTGGCCGACGTTCCCCCAGTTGTTCGTTGCCGGCGAGTTGATCGGTGGTTGCGACATTGCGCTCGAGCTCTTTGAATCCGGTGAACTCGAGCGCATGGTTCGGGAAGTGCACAAGGCAGGTTGATCATGCTGCCGCAGGCTCGTGCCGAACATCGATTGCAGCCCTCGGAAAGCGCTCTGGGCGGGCGCGTGGTCCTGGTCACCGGTGCCAATGGCGGCTTGGGGCGTGCCTGTGCGCTGAGTTGTGCGCGGGCAGGCGCAAGCCTGGTGCTCGCAGGGCGCAAGGTCAGTGCGCTGGAAGGCGTATACGACGAGATCGAGCGTGCCGGCGGTGCCAGTCCGGCAATTTATCCGATCAATCTCGAAGGAGCCGCTCCGCAAGATTACGCGGCCATCGGCATGAACCAGGGCATCCAGTGCGGTCGGCTGGATGCCCTGGTTCATGCCGCAGCACATTTTGACGGCCTGCGCCCGCTCGCGCAGACCCAACCCATCGACTGGTTGAAGCACCATCAGGTCGGACTGAATGCCCCGTTCCTGCTGACCCAGGCCTGCATGCCGCTACTGCGGGAGCGCGAAGATGCCGCGGTTGTTTTCGTGCTCGAGGATCCAGACCGAGTCAGCAAGGCGTACTGGGGCGGTTATGGCGTGGCCAAGGCGGGACTTGCTGCCCTGGCTTCGGTTTTTCATGAAGAATCCGAGTCGGGACCGGTGCGGGTGCATGGACTGTTGCCCGCGCCCATGCGTACCGCCTTGCGACGCATGGCGTACTTCGGCGAGAACACCGTGGAGCGCGAGCTTCCAGAACGGGCCGGCGAAGCAGCCGCATTCCTGGCCACTGCACAGGCCGCTGCCTGGCGGGGCAAGATCCTCGACCTGCGGCCCTTGGACTGAGAAGGACTGGATATGAGCACGGTTTCTGCGGGAATCATGTTGTTCCTGATCATGGATCCGCTCGGCAACATTCCCTTGTTCCTGAGCCTGCTGAAGAATGTGGACCCCGCCCGTCGGCGCTTGGTGCTGGTGCGCGAATTGATCATCGCCCTGGTGGTCTTGTTCGTCTTCCTGTTCAGCGGAAAGTACCTGCTTGCCGCGCTGCAGCTGAAAGCCGAATCGGTCAGCATTGCCGGCGGCATCATCCTGTTCCTGATCGGTATTCGCATGATCTTCCCGCCCAAGGACGGCATGTTTGGCGGTGATTCCGAAGCCGAACCCTTCATCGTGCCCATGGCCATCCCGGCCGTCGCCGGACCTTCGACCATGGCGGCCGTCATGCTGCTTGCAAACAGCAGCCCAGGCCGTACCGTTGACTGGAGCATTGCCTTGTTCGTGGCCTGGCTGGCAACCTCCGTGATCCTGGTTTCCTCGACGTATCTGTATCGCTGGTTGGGCCACAGCGTGCTGGTTGCGCTGGAGCGCCTGATGGGCATGTTGCTGGTGGCCCTGTCCGTGCAGATGTTCCTCAACGGAATCGTGGCCTATGTGCGCATGCCCTTGGCAAGTTGACACGATTCCTGAGCAATGGCGCCTATCTGTTTGAGCTGAAAACACATTGACCAACGGGAGCTGGTAGGGGAGAGCGATTCGTGCGCCCGCGTTGCTGCTTCGGCTGACTGCATTGCCCTCGCACTCGAGGGCGGCTGAACGGAAAAGGCCACCGGATTTTTAGGAAAACTGTCATCAAGTCAGGTTAAACTGCGGTTAATCGCTCGCCACTCCCGGATCACGAATCGGGGTGCTGGCGAGATGGTTACAAGCGGATCTTGTTTCTGGGGGTATTTGTCTCGACACGCCGTCGCGTTCCTTCGCGCTGGCAGGTTCTTGTGTCATTTCGTGTTTCAAATAATCGAGAGGAAGCTAGTAATGAACAAGCGATTGACGAAGCGGCTGCTGCCGTTGATGCTTTCTTCGCTGTTTGCCGTATCCGGCGCGTATGCGCAAAGCACATCGGCCGGTTTGGGTGGTGTGGTCACCGATTCCCAAGGCCAGCCGGCAACCGGGGCCGATGTCACCATCACCCACACCATGTCGGGAACCGTCAGTCGTGCCACTACGGATGCGGCAGGTCGCTACGCCGCTCGCGGCTTGCGCGTCGGTGGTCCTTACACCATCACCATCACCAAGGATGGCCAGACCGAAACCCGCGAGAACGTCTATCTGCAGATTGGCGATGCCAACACGGTCAGCGCCAGCCTGGTTCCGGCACAGACGTTGGACACCATCCAGGTCACCAGCAACCTGAACTCCGTGTTCAGTGCCGAGAAGATGGGCACCGGCTCCAATATCACCAACGCCGAGATCCAGGCCCTGCCCTCGATCGGCCGCAACATCCAGGACTACATGCGCCTGGATCCGCGCATTGCCCAGGTCAGCAAGGCCGACGGCGCAATTTCCGCAGGTGGCCAGAACACGCGCTTCAATGCAATCCGCATCGACGGCGTTGCCACCAACGACCCGTTCGGACTCGAATCCAACAACTTCCCCACCGAGCGTCAGCCGGTGTCGATGGACGCGATCGAGGAAATCAACATCGGTCTGGCCAACTACGACGTGACCACGACCGGTGGCACGGGCGCGGTGGTCAATGCGGTGACCAAGTCCGGTACCAATGAATTCCACGGCAGCGTGTATGGCGTCTATCGCAACGACGATATGGTCGGCGAAGACCGCAATGGCAATGATTTCGACGGTTTCAACGACGAAAAGACCTATGGCGCCACCTTCGGCGGCCCGTTGATCAAGGACACGCTGTTCTTCTTCCTCAACTACGAGAAGTTCGAGCGCTCGGCGCCGGGTGCCGACCTGGTCAACTCGCCCTTGGGCGACGGCGGCATCACCCTTGACGACATTGCCCAGGTGCAGAACATTGCGCAGACCGTGTGGGGCTTCAATGCCGGTTCGGTTGACGGTGCGGACGCGCTTGGCACCGATGTCGAGGAATACGCGGCCAAGCTCGACTGGAACATCAACGAGAACCACCGCGCCAGCTTCCGCTACAGCAAGTTCGTACAAGATGTCGCCAAGATTCCGAACTTCGACAGCAGCCGTGTTTCGCTGGATACGCACTGGTACAACCAGAACAAGACCTTCGAAAGCTACGTCGGCGAATTGTTCAGTGACTGGAACGAGATGTTCTCCACCGAATTGAAGGTGTCCTACCGCAAGTACGATGCGGTTGCCGAGCCGACCTCCTTCCTGCCGCATATCCGAATCGATTTCGGCAGTGATTCGCTTTATCTCGGAACCGAGCAGAACCGTCACGTCAACGTCATCAACACCAAGGAAAAGGGCGTTTTCTTCGCGGGCAACCTGTTCCTTGGCGACCATACGGTCAAGATGGGCGTGGACTGGACCAACAACGACATCTTCAACTACTACGGTCGCAACCAGAACGGCTATTACCGGTTCGCGAGCGTAGAAGAATTCGAAGCCGGCAATCCGCGCGAGTACGATTATCGTGCACCAAGGCCAGGTGGAAGCTACGCGGACATCCCGGCGCAATTCGAGATCGGCAATACCGGCTTGTTCGTCCAGGACAACTGGGCAGCCACGTACAATCTCAATCTGACCTTCGGCGTGCGCGTCGATACTCCTGATTTCCCCGACAAGCCGATTTACAACCCGCGCATCCAGGAACTGTACGGCTTTGACAACACCAAGTTGCCGAACAGCTCGGTGGTGCAGCCGCGCTTTGGTTTCAACTACAACATCGAAACCGAGCGTCCGACCCAGGTTCGCGGCGGCTTGGGCCTTTTCATGGGGTCGCCACCCAATGTCTGGCTGTCGGGTGCGTACCAGAACACCGGCCTCAACTACACCGAGTACAGTGCGCGCGAAAGTGGCGGCATCGGTCCGATCTTCAGCCCGGATCCGCTCAACCAGCCCACCACCGGGTTCAGCGTCAATGCGCGCCAGAACGTGGACATCATCGAACCAGGCTTCAAGCTGCCTTCCGTTTGGAAGACCAACCTCGGCCTCGATCATGAACTGCCGTGGGCCGGCATCGTGGCGTCCATCGAAGTGCTCTCGTTCTGGAACCAGGACGGCATCTTCTTCAATCGACTGGATCTCGGAGACCCGGTTGCGGTCGCACCGGATGGCCGCTACCTGTACTGGAACCAGGCGGGCCTGAATCCGGCCAATTGGTGTGCAGGTACTACTTCGAGCTGCCTCAACAATCCAAGCGGCGGACGTCAGCGCGCCAATCGTCCCAGCGACATCGGCGACGTGATCCTGGTCCGCAACACCGACAAGGGTGGCGGCAATCAGATCACCCTGAGTCTGTCCAAGCCGATGGATGATTCAGGCTGGTCCTGGTTGACGGGATATACGCACACCCAGGCCAAGGAAGTCAGCTCGGGCACCAGCTCGCAGAACACCTCGAACTGGAACTACACGCCGACCGCCGATGCGAATGCCGAGATTGCCTACGACTCGCGTTATGCGTTCAAGCATCGCTTCACCGGCCAGGTCACCAAGCAGTGGAAGTTCTTCGGCGACAACAAGACCGAAGTGTCGCTGGTCTATGAAGGGCGCAGTGGCCGTCCTTACAGCCTGGTGTTCTTCAACGATGCCAATGGCGACAGCCGCAGTGCAAACGACCTTTTCTACGTGCCGTCGGGCCCGGGTGACGTGATCTTCCCGGTGGCCGGTGAAGAGGAAGCGTTCTTTGCCTATCTTGAGGCACACCCGGAAATCAACCAGTTCCGCGGTCGGGTTGCTCCGGCAAACTCGTTGACGGCCAAGTTCATGCACAACTTCGACTTGCGCTTCAACCAGGAAATCCCGGGCTTCATGGATGGCCACAAAGCCGAGTTGACCCTCGACATCATGAACATCGGCAACCTGTTCAACAAGGACTGGGGTCTGATCGACGACTACGGCTTCTTCTCCACGCGCCGTATCGGCAACTTTGCCGGTATCGATCCGAACACCGGCAAGTACGTGTATCGATTCACCGGTGCCGACAGTGCCTCCATCCAGGAAGTCAACGGCGACGGCGTCAATACCGGCGTTTCGCGCTGGTCGGTGCAGGCGACGTTCCGTTACAAGTTCTGATCGACTGCAACAGCGTTACCCGAAAAAAGCCGGCGCCCTCACGGGCGTCGGCTTTTTGTTTGTGCGGCGGCTGCACGCATGGCGTCTGCGCGGCGGGTTGACCGTATCGGCCCGACTCGCGGATGCTTGGCGGCCCGAAGGTTGCCAAACACGGGTTTGCCGACCTGCGTACAACACATGACAAGGACGAGACGACGTGATCAACCCGAGTGCTTCGAGCCAGAAACCCGCGACAGTCAGTGCGCGCATTGCGCCGGCGGCCGGCATGGACCTGCTTTCGCGCCAGGAAGTGGCGCGCCTTCGTGACGCCAGTGCCGGTGGCTTGCACCAGCTTCTGCGGCGCTGCGCCCTGGCCGTGCTGACCCAGGGGCATGTCAGCGATGACCCGCGTGCTGCAGTGGAGCTTTACTCGGACTTCGAGATTGAAGTGCTGCAGCAGGATCGTGGCATCCGCCTGGAACTGAGCAACGCCCCGGCCAATGCATTCGTCGAAGGCAGGATCATCCGCGGCATCAATGAACTCCTGTTCGCGGTGGTGCGCGACATCGTCTACGTTTCCGCACAACTCGATGCCGGCAGCTTCGATCTGGAGAGTTCGGAAGGACTTACGCACGCAGTGTTCGACATCCTGCGCAATGCGCGTGTGCTGCGCCCGAATGTCGATCCGAATCTGGTTGTGTGCTGGGGTGGCCATTCCATCTCGCGTGGCGAGTACGACTACACCAAGCTGGTCGGCTATCAACTCGGACTGCGCGAGCTCGACATCTGCACCGGATGCGGGCCGGGGGCGATGAAGGGGCCAATGAAGGGCGCAACCATCGGTCACGCCAAGCAGCGTCGGCGCAAGAACCGCTACATCGGCATCACCGAGCCGGGAATCATTGCCGCCGAGTCGCCGAACCCCATCGTCAACAACCTGATCATCATGCCGGACATCGAGAAGCGCCTTGAGGCGTTCGTGCGTTCGGCACACGCCATCATCGTGTTTCCTGGGGGCGTGGGCACTGCGGAGGAAATCCTCTACCTGCTCGGTATCCTGCTGCATCCGCGCAATGTAGGCATCCCGTTCCCGCTCATTTTCAGCGGGCCACGCGAGTCGGCTGCGTATTTCGAACAGATCGACCGCTTCCTGCGCCTGGCACTCGGCGACGATGTGGCCAAGTACTATCAGATCATCGTAGACGACCCGGCCAGCGTTGCGCGAAGTGTCGTCAAGGGCATCGAGCGCGTGCGCAAGTACCGGCTCGACAACAGCGACGCGTTCTTCTTCAACTGGGCGATAAACATCGACGAGTCATTGCAGCATCCGTTCGTGCCCAGCCACGCTGCGATGGCTTCGCTCAACCTGCATCGCGATCAGCCCAAGCATCGCTTTGCCGCCGATTTGCGCCGGGCGTTCTCCGGCATCGTCGCGGGCAATGTGAAAATCGAAGGCATGCGCGCCATCGAGCAGCATGGGCCGTTCCGGATTCACGGCGACCGCGAAATCATGCAGGCACTGGATGCGTTGCTGGCCAGCTTCGTGGAACAGGACCGCATGAAATTGCCCGGTGGCGCGGCCTACGTTCCGTGTTACCGCATTTCCACCGAGTAAGCGGTCGCGGACGGTCCGAGTGACGGACAAACCAGCACCCCCACCGGATCGGGTGGAGGTGCTGGCGTCGGGGCTGGCATGGGCCCATGGAACCGGCCCGGTCGTGCAGGTGAAGATCGCGGTCAGTTGGCGTTGGGCGTGCTGGGGAACAAGCCGCTGATCACCACCTGGCCAGCGGACAGGATGTCGATGAACTTGCCGCGCGGATCGAAATCAAGCGGCAGGTCACCCGCGTCGGTTGGGTAGCTGAATTCCAACTCGCCCTCGGTGCCACCGGCAACCGCGCGAACCTGGATGGTGCCTTGATCGACTCCGCCCACATTGAGGCGATAGCTGCCGGCAGGCACGTCCTCCAGTTCGACATTGAAATCCACGCGGCTGGCGCTTTGGCGCAGGCGCGCCTTGAGCTCGGGGCCGTCGTTGCCACCGGGTTCCACGCTCATCTCGTACTCGCCATTGCCAAACGGTGGCGCTGAGCCGTCGCCCCCTGGAGGCGGCGGTGGCGGTGTTGTCGACGAAGAGCCCAGCGTGGCGCTCAGGAACACCGTTGCACCCTGCTTGACCTGCACCAGTTTGCCGCGCGGATCGAAGTCCAGAAGCTGTTTGCCGGGTTCAACCGGGCTACGGAACTCGAGCTCCGCCTCGGTACCGCCGGCCACGGTCACCACCTGCAGGTTGCCGCGATTGACTCCGGCGACCACCAGCGAATAGGTGCCGGTTGGCAGGTCTTCGACTTCGGCGCTGAACTCGGTGCGCTCCACGCTTTCTTCAAACTTCAGTTTGCCCTGGGCTGCCGGAATGACGCCGGTATTGCTCATGAACTGCACGATCTCGCTCGCGTTCGCGGTGGCACTGGTGTCTCCGGATACGCCGCCGCTGCAACTGCTGTTGTACGGAATCGTCAGGCGCGAAATGGGAATGCTGCCGTTGTTCAGGCTCGGATCGATCGGATCAAATGCAACCGTGCCCTGGCTGCAACTGGTGAAGCGGACGGTGAGACTTCCCCAGGGAATGGTTTGCACGTTGCCGGCGTTGAAATTGTTGAAGCTGCCGCCGCTGTTGGTCCATGCCGTGAGTTGGGCAGTATCACCGTTGACCGCCCCGGTGCCGATTACCCAGGTCGGATTGCCGGCGTTGTCATAGGTGTACCAGTAGCCAAGCAAGGTCTTGATCGAACCGCTGTTGACGACTTCAAAATTGAAGCCATGTCCGCTCTGGGCCGGGTAGTACCAGGAACCGGCGAATTCGCGGGTGATGGTAAGGGCGCTGGCTTCGCCCACCAGGGTGCCGGTCAAGGCCATGGCCAGAAGTGCGTGACGGAGGTGGGATGAGGTGCGCATGGGAAACTCCAGGTCTCGTGTGGATCGTCGCCATTTGCGACATGGCCACGATAGTCACGGGTGCACCACGCGGACATCCGGGATTTCACCCAGTCCGGCCTGCCGCGAATTCTCAGCGTGATTGCAGGGTGCTGGGTGATTTCCCGGATTGACCGGGAATCCGGCGGAAGGCAGATTGCTTGCCAGTGACACCACCGGATTCGCCGTTGACGGCGCTCGATTTGCGCCGGGTGGGTCGCTAAGATGAATCCCTTGCAAGCGAGACTGCCGTGCTACTGAAGCGCACCCAATGGCTGTTGATCCTGTCGCTGGTGCTTGGCATGGCCATGGCTCCTGTGGCCTCCGTCCTCGCTGGTACGGGTTGCACGATCACCACCACCATCGAGGACGGACGCAAGTTCAAGGCAGACATCTGTGTTCCCAATCCGGGTGGCGGTGCCGACTACGAGATGAGTTTCGATCTCGAGTTCGATGTGGACCCGGATGATCCGGGCAGCCTGCAGAACCTGACGGTTCCCTGTGTCGGTTTCAGCGTGGACGTGCTCGATGCAGGCGAGATTGCCAATATCGACAGCCGATTGCCGGATCCGGCAAACCAGGCGATCGATCCGGCGCTACCCTTGCGCGTGACCATTGAACCTCCGGTTGGTTGCGGCCTTGCCTTCAAGGACGACTACGACGCCGAATTCGATGCGACCAACCTGACCTGGGTGGCACAGTCCCCATATCGTTTGATGAAAGCTCCGATCGGGGGCAGCTTCGTGGACATCACGGCTGAAGTCACGCCCGGCAGCGTGCGATCGCGCGGATGCAGTGGAACATTCTCCGAATTCGTCATGGTGGTGGATTCCGTCCAGGATTATGCCAATGAGGCAATTGCCGCGTATGCCGACCTGGGCTTGGCCTTGAACGACAATGCCCTCGGTCCCACCGCGCGCAGCACCTTGAAGAGCGACCACGGCGTAAGCCAGGCGGCATTCGTGGCGGGCAACTACGCGGAAGCCATCGCGCGCCTGGATGACCTCAAGGCGCATTGCGGGGTGCTTGGTGGCCCGGCCCTGCCCAATGCCTGGCGCAGTGCGCGTGACCTGGTCAACCTGGAAGGCGAGCTCGTATCCAAAACCGGTCACGTTCGCTTCCTGCTCGGTCGCCTGAACGGCGATCCGTGACGGGCGAAATTCCGTGAAGGCCAGGCTGAGCATCCACGTTCCCGATGAGGCCGTGCATGAACGTGAGCTGGCGACGCCTGCCAATCTCATCATCGGTCGCGATCCGCAATGCGATCTCGTGATTTCCCACCATTCGATCTCGCGTCGCCACCTGCGCCTGGATTGTGCACCCGATGGCCAATGGTTGGTTGAAGATCTTGGCTCGAAGAACGGCACGCGCATGGATGGCCGGATGATTGCCGGCATGCAGCCTCTTTCCGATGGTGCCTGGTTCGCAGCCGGAGACGTCTACCTGCGGCTTGAAGGAATCGATTCCACAACGGAAGGCGCAAGGCGAAGCGAGGCGGATCGACGCCGCAGTTCCTCGATGATCTGGAACCAACGGTTGCGCCATGGCGGCCAGGGGCAGCGGCTCATCGGCGACCTCTTGCAGGGCATCGTGGAAACCGCCGATGCGGAGCGTGGATTCCTGTTGAGTCGTGATCGCGAGGGCGAATGGCGGGTGCGGGCATGCTTCGCGATGCAGCCCGAGCAGTTGGCTGGCCACGCATTTTCCGGGAGTCGCAGCGCCATCGAACGGGCCATTGCCGCAGGACGACCGGTATATCTCAGCGATCAGCGCGACCGCGCCTGGTTGCAGCAGCAGCAGAGCGTCATGGATGCCGGGATTCGTGCATTGCTGGCCATTCCGCTGCTGCAGGATGGACGTGCCTTGGGCGTGGTTTACGCGGACACGCGCGAGGCAGAGCGCGCCTACACCGACCTTGATGCACAATTGCTCGATGCATTGGTCGAACACGCGGGACACGTGATGACGGCGCTCGAACTGGAAGCAGGCCTGGCCGAAATGTCCGCACTCCTGCAGATCGGCAGCGGTGGGCAGAGCGCAGAGCGTGGACCCGCACCGTCCTGGAGCAGGCTGACGGGATCGCAGTTGCGGGCCGTCGTGTCATGACTGCCGGCGGCCGCGACTTCCAGCCCGATCCGGACCTGGCTGCCACCCAAACCGGAACCATGGTCCAGCGTGAGCTGGCCGTCGGGGAAATGGTTGCCGGACGCTTCCGCATCCTGCGCATGCTCGGCATGGGTGGCATGGGCCTTGTCTACCACGCGCATGACACCGAACTGGATGTCGACGTCGCCCTCAAACTGTTGCGACCGGAGCTGGCCAGTCGACCGGATGCCTTCGAGCGCTTCCGCCAGGAGTTGCTGCTGGCGCGCCAGGTTTCCTCGCCTCACGTCGTGCGCATTCATGATCTCGTGCGTCACGAACAGGCATGGCTGATCAGCATGGATTACGTGGCCGGCAAGACGCTGGAACGCTTGCTGACCGAACAGCCCAGGTTCACCCCGGAACGCGCACTCGACATCACTCGCCAACTGGCGTTGGGGCTTGCCGCCGCGCACAAGCGCAACGTGATCCATCGCGACTTGAAGCCGGCCAACGTGATGGTCGATGAAGACGGCGAAGCACGCATCACCGATTTCGGCGTGGCGAGGTCGGCAGGCGATACCGGGATCACCGGCAGTGGCGTCGTCATCGGTACGCCGGAGTATTTGTCGCCCGAGCAGGCGCGAGCGGAACCGCTGGATGCGCGCAGCGATCTCTACGCACTCGGATTGATCCTGTTCGAGATGTTGACAGGCACCCTGCCATTTCGCGGCGGAACGCCGGCGGAAATGCTGGTGCAGCGCATCGTGCGGGATCCGCCATCGGCGGACACGATTCAAGCGGATCTGCCGCCGTTTGCGGTGAAGCTCTGTGCCTGGCTGCTGGAGTTGCGGGTGACGCGCCGCATTGCCAGCGCCGAAGCCGTCGTGCAGGCGATCGACAGCGGCACCCTGAAAGGCATGCCGAGGCGGGATTGGAGCAAGAACCGAAGCATGCTGGCCGTCGCCGTGATCGCCCTTGTACTTGCCGCGGGCTACGCCTGGCTGCGCCAAACTGCGCCGGATGCGGAATCGGCAACTGCCCAGGCAGAATCGAGCACCAGTTTGGATCTGCTTCCGATGCCCTGGGCCAGCGATGCCGGTGCCGACAACCAGGCGCTGGCTGCGGGCATTGGCCACCTCCTGGCCACGCAATTAAGCGAGGACCCCGGATTGCGCAGCGCCGATCCATTGCGCGTGGGTCGCGCCCTGGGTGAACTCGGGTATGACGCATCCGCGGCGGATCGCCAACACCAACGCGTGTTGCAGGTGATGCACGCGCAGCTTGGCCTGGAAGGAGAAATTCGCGGCAGCGCGGACAAAGGCTGGACCTTGATGCTGCGCTTGGTCGATGCCGAGTCGGAAACGCCGAAATGGAGTGCACAAGAAGTCGCGACATCGGAACAGGCATTGCCGGCCGCCCTAGCTTCCTTGTTCGGCCAATTGGACAAGCACCTTGGCCACGACCTGGCTGCGATCAGCTGGCCGGATGCCGCACAACTGCGCGCCATCGGCAGGGCGAGCGACGCGGGCTCTGCATCCCTGACGACCGACGCGGCGCGCGAACTTGCCCTCCGTTTCCACAATCCCGAGTTGTGGTGGCAGCTCATGCGCCGGTTCGACCGCAGTGGCCGTAGCGCCGAGGCCGCTGACCTGGCCGGTTCGGCGCGTGATGACCTGGCCAAGGTCGGTTCGCGGGCGGCGCAACGCACCACCGCCTATGCCTTGCTCTTGCTTGGCGAGCCCGATGCCTCGGCAAAATTGCTGATGCCGCTGGCGGACTCCGCGCGCGATGATCATCCCGCACGCCTGATGCTGGCGCGCAGCGCGGCCGACCTTGGCAACCTCGGTCAAGCCATCGCGCAACTGCGGGCGCTGGTTGCCGAAGATCCGCGCAATATCGATGCGTGGTACGCGCTGGGCAGGTATTCGATCCAGGCCGGTGACGCGAAGTCTGCCGTTGACGAGTACCTGGTGCGGGCGGAAGTTCTGGCCAATCGCTTGAATGACCCGGTGCTGCGTGCCGATGTCAGTCACGCCTATGGCATCGGCTACCGGCGCCTGGGGCAGATGGATGCGGCGGCGGAGAAGTTGCGCAGCGCGGTCAGCCAGCGCGAGTCACTGGGGGATCAACGCGGTCAGGCGGCAAGCCTGCGCAACCTGTCCACCGTGTTGTCCATGCAGGGTCGGTTCGAGGAGGCAGGCACGGCGCTGGACAAGGCGCGCACCATCACCGAGGCCTTGGGCGACAGTCGCGCCCTTGCCGACCTGGCCAATGCCAAGGGAGCGCTCGCTGAAGAGCAGGGCGATTACCTCGCTGCCTTGGATGCCTATCGCGACAGCCTGCGCCTGCGGCAAACGCTCGGTGACAAACGCGCCATCGGCGAAAGCCTCAACAATGTCGGCTTTGCCTACTATCAGCTGGGCGAGTTCGACAATGCACAAACTTATTGGCAGCAGTCGGCTGCAACCTATCAAGGCATCGATGATCGCCAGGGCCTCGTGCACGCGAAGCAAAGCCAGGCACTGGCGGAAATTGCACGCGGCGACTGGAAGTCGGCGCGCAGCCTGCTCGATGAAAGCCTGGCCACTGCCGAATCCCTGCAAATGGCGGAAGAGCGTACCGTCAGCCTGGCGAATCTTGCCGAGCTGGATCGCCTTGAGGGTCGCATGGACACGGCTGACAAGGAAGCGGGCAAGGCCCTGGAGGATTTCGCCCAGCGCAAGGATCAGCGGGGCGTGGTGGAAATGCAGTTGTTGCGCGCCGCCATTGCCGGCGACCTGGGTGACTGGGCTGCTGCGCAGGAGGAACTCGGCAAGCTGGATGTGGAATCGGCAAGCGAACAAGCCAGCACCTTGCGTTGGCGACTTGCGGAAGTCCAGTACGGATTGGGTCATCTGGATGCAGCACTGAAGGCCGTGGATGAAGCCATAGCAAAGGCGGTGGACGTGCGCAGTCATGCGGACGAATTGCAGGCAAGGCTGCTCAAGGTGCGCATCCTCGCCGCAATGAAGCGCGAGCGTGAAGCACGCGCGGAACTGGCTGTGGTCAAGCAGGGACTGGTGCGTTACGCCAGTGTTCCGCTGCGTCTGCGCCTGGCCGAAACTTCCCTGCTGCTCGGCGGGGCGCAAGCGACGGCAGACTATCGGGAGGCGCGCATCCTGCTGGCGCGGCTCCCAGCATACGGGCATGCATTCATGATTCACCAGTTGGGAGCCCGCGCTGCGCAGGCCGGCAGCGATTCGGGACGCGAGGCGCAATCCCTGGCACGCGAAGCATTCGAGGCTATGCTCAAGCAGACGCCAGAAGCGAGGCACACGACCTTGCGCAGCTGGGCAAAGTCGATGGGTTACGAAGAAGCGCCGACGCCATGACGTGCATCAAGGACGACCCGCGATCATGACCAAGGAATCCAACCAGCATTTGCACAGCGAGTTGCAGCGACTGGCCGAACAGCAGAACCGGCTGTTCGCCCAATTGCAGGCGGGCGAGGACCACTTCAAGAAGCTGGCGCGTTCGGTCTGGCGCGTGCAGGAGAACGAGCGTCGACGACTCGCGCGCGAACTGCACGATGGCATTGGCCAACACCTGACGGCCTTGCGCCATCGGCTGGAGGGCTTGGGCAAGAATGCGCAATGCAGCGAAGACAGCCGCTTGCAGCAAGCCTTTGCCTTGTGCGAAACGGCGATTGCCGAAGTGCGCGCCCTGTCACGCCTGTTGCGTCCGCAGATTCTCGATGATCTCGGGCTGGAGGCGGCCCTGCAATGGTTGGCGCGGCACAGCTCGGAAGACAGCGGTCGTGTCGTGGAAGTGGATGTTTCCGGCTTGCCAGCCAATCTGGATGGGGACTTGTCTACTCTGCTGTTTCGCGTTGTGCAGGAGGCCCTGGCCAATGCCATCAAGCATGCCCAGGCTTCCCATGTGCTGGTGAAGATCTCGCGCAAGGCCGGGCAACTCCAGCTGCTGGTGCTGGATGATGGCGTCGGTTGCGATATCGAAGAAGCATTGCTGCGCTCCAGCGCCAGTCAAAGCACCGGTCTTGCCAGCATGCGCGAGCGCGTGCGCCTGTTTGGCGGCCAACTGGACCTGGTGTCCAGTCCGGGCGAGGGCCTGCAACTTCGCGCCCGTCTGCCCCTGCATGAGGAAAGCGACGAGTCATGAAGACCATTCGAGTCCTGGTTGCCGATGACCACACCATCCTGCGCGAAGGGGTTGTTGCCTTGCTCAATGGCAGCGGCGATTGCCGGGTCATCGGCCAGGCGGCGGACGGCATGCGTGCGGTGGAACTCGCCCTGGAAACCGAGCCGGATGTCATCGTGCTGGATATTTCCATGCCGAAACTCAACGGCATCGATGTCATCCGCCGGCTCAGCAAGGAGCTCGAACATTCGCGCATCCTGGTGCTGACCATGCATGCCGAAGAGGAATACGTGCTGCATGTGGTTCGCGCCGGTGCTTCCGGGTTCCTGCTCAAGGACAGTGCGAGCGCGGAGCTGATCGATGCGGTGCGCTGCCTGGCCAACGGTCGCGGCTATTTTGGTGCGCACGCATCGCGGGTGATGGCGCAGCAGGTCAAGCAGCCGAACAGTCGCATGGAAGATCCGTACCGTGATCTCACCTCGCGCGAGCGTGAGGTTTTTCACCTGATCGCCGAAGGCATGACGACCAAGGAAATCGCGCGCCATCTTTCCATCAGCACCAAGACCGCGGAGAACCACCGCTTTCGCGCGATGGACAAGCTGGGCGCGCGCAATTCCGCAGAACTGATCCGCTACGCGGCCAAGCACGGCTTGTTGGATTGAAGCTGTGGTGCGCTGTGCGTGCGCAAGCGCGCGACACTCAAATCGCGCTGGTCAATCGGGGATGCACAGCGCCGCCGCGCCGCTCTCGTATCCGTCGGCGAAAATGCCATCGCCCACGTCGCGCAGCCAGGCTGCGCCGCGATGGCTGGCAGCGCTGCTGAAGCCGGGAACGCCGATCAATCGGCGCGGACCGAGCAAGCTGACCGACCATCCGTTCAATCCACCGACAACGTAGTCGCTGACCAGGGTTTCCGCGCTCGCGGTCCAGTTGCCCGCGGCAAAGACGTAGCGCGTGCTGGCGCCACAACCATCCAGCGCAAAGGGAGCGCCGATCAAGGCTTGATCCGCGTCCAGCGATACCGACCAGCCAAAGCGATCACCCGGCAAACCGCCGCCCGCAGGAGTCAACTGCGCCTGGTGAGACCAGACTGATCCTGTGCGCAGGAATACATGGGCGTTGCCGGTGCCTGCATTGGCCAGGGGTGCGCCGATCAAGGCGCGCTCGCCGGATACGGCGAGCGCTGATCCGAACAACTGTCCATTCGCAGGCGAAGTCGACTGCAAGCGTGCCTGCTGCTCCCATGCCGGAGACGTGCGCACGAAGACATACGCGGCACCCTGGCTGAATGCTCCGACGGTGGAGGATGCCCAATGCGGTGCCCCGGCAACCACCGTTTCGGCTCCCAATGCGACGCTGCTGCCCAAGGCATGATCGACCTCGGCATCGGCTGCTTGCAGTCTGGCCGTCTGCGTCCAGTTGCCGCCCGGGTTCTCGAATACATAGGCTGCGCCGGTTCCGTTGTCGGCACCGGGCGCGCCAATGGCGATGCGATCCGCCAGCACGGAAACGGCAGCACCAAACCGATCACCGTTCACACCTGCGCTTGCGCTCAGCTTTTCCTGCAATTGCCAGATTCCACCGCTGTACACGTATACATAGACGGCACCACTGCCCTGGTCCGGAGCACCAATGACCAGGGTATCGGCGAATACGGAGACCGCCGCGCCGAACAGATCGCCACTGGCCAGATCGTTGGCCTGCACCAGGACGGGTGCCAGGCAGGATTGACCAATGCATTCGATACTGTAGGCACGTCCCGCGCGATCATCCGAGCCGGGCGCGCCGGCAACGACATGAACTCCGTTGCTGGCCAATGCAAACGCCAGATCGGCACCGGGTTCGGTCGGCGCCTGCAGCAACGATTGGGCATGCGCGCCGAAACTCGCGAGCGACCCTGCAAGCGCGCAAACCAGAACCTGTAAACGGACGTGTTCGCCCACACATTTTCCAGGAGAACGTGGTTCGGGTCTGCGTGCAATTGAAGGTGCGGTGGCCATGTGCGCACTACGCCACGCCAGCGTTGCGTGGGTCAAGTGCGTTCTGGGTGATTTTACTCAGCCAACTCGAAAGAGCGTGTCGCGCTCCGACGAATCGAGCGTTGCAGGGCGCAATCCCCCAGAGCGACTGGGTAAAACAACCCATGGGACTCCTTTGTGCGTCGGGCTTTCCTAGTCTGCTCGCGGGTCGACCGAAACCGGTGCCCGATTGCAGTTCAAGAACCGTTCGCAATGCCTCGATAAACCAGGAGTCCCTGTCATGCAAACACCATCCCTGAACCACAACCCGCTGGATTCCGGCTTGCCGATCGTGCGGCTGCTGAGTCTGGTCCTTGGCCTGTCCCTGCCCATGTCCGGTTTCGCAGCCGACGCGGTAACGGTCAACGGCGAGCGCAACTTCAATCTCGGTCCACAGACCACATTCACCCTCGATGGCGAAACCATCAGTGCCGCACAGGCAGCGCAGATGGGTGCAGGCTACAGCGTGCAAGTTGCCATCGACAATGCCAATGCCACGGCGACTTCGGGAGATGCCGTCAACGTGGATTTGCGCAACCTGGTGCGTGGTCCGGTCACCGCCACGGACCCGCTCAGCGTGCTCAATCAAGCGCTCACGGTCACCGCCGAAACCGTGCTGGTCGGCATTCCCGGCAACGACCTGGCCAATGTCGCGGTCGATGACTTGCTGGAGGTGAGCGGATACCTCGATGTGAACGGAGCCATGGCCGCGACCCGCATCGAATTGCGCAGCGATCCCACTTCGGACTGGAAACTGTTTGGCCAGGTAGCCGGACTTGCCGGATCCCTGTTTGCCATCGGCGCGCAGCACATCGATTTCAGCGGTGCCTCGCCCGTGGGCTGCGTTCCGGCGCTCGCGGATGGGCAGTTCGTGGAACTGGAAACCTTGCCCAATGCCGGCTACACCGCAACTTCGGTGCTGGCCCAAGTCACCCAAATTGAATGCGAAGATCCCAATTTTGATGATCCGCCGGCTGGCACCGGGGTCGCATCCCTGGAAGGGATCATCTCCGCGATCCCTGATCCGATGCCGGTGCCGGCGAGCTTCAGCATGCTTGGCGTCGAAGTCCTAACCACTGAGCAGACGCAGTATCGCGCCGGCACCGTGGAAGACCTCGACGAAGGCGTGCGCGTGGAAGTGGAAGGTGCGTTCGACGAAGCCGTCCAGCGCATCAGCGCAACAGAGATCCGCTTCGTGCAGGGGCAGGTTCGCTTCGAGGCGCCGGTTGATCCTGCCGATGTGGTCGCCGGCGAGACCATCACCATCATGGGCAACACTGTCCAGTTCACGCCGCAGACCCGCGATGAAGATGGCATCGTCGCCGGCCTGGCCGCAGCGACCCAGGTTGAAGTGCGCGGCTTGATCGATCGTGATGGCCAGATGTTCTCCACGCGCGTGCGCGAACGCGGCCAGCCCGATTTGTCGGACACGGAAATCCGCGGTCCGGCGGCCGATATTGCTGCGCCCAACCTGAGCATTCTCGGCATCAATGTGGATACCGGCGCGGCAATCTTTCGTGACCACGAACAGAACGTGATCAGTGCCGATGAGTTCTTCGCGCGTCTGTTTCCCGGCACCCTGGTTTCCGCTGAAGACGCCATTTACGACCCGGTCAGCGGCTCCCTGATTGCCGGCGAGATGGAACTGGAGGAAGACACCCAGGCCGCTGCGCCGCGCAGTGCGGAACGTGGCAACTCGCGCGGCGTGTCCCGTGGCACCCTGACCTGGCTCGGGCGTGATTCGATCTTCGCTGCCGGCTTTGATTGAGCCGCGAGCCTGGATCGGGCAACCTTGAGGAAGGTCTGAACAAGTATTGTCGCGAGCAAGCTCGCTCCCACAAGATCAAGCAATGGTGGGAGCGAGCTTGCTCGCGACGAATGAGTTCCGTACTTGTTCAGAGTTTCCCTAAGACGAAGCGTCCTGGATTGTTGATGGTGGCGGCGACCGCACCGCAATTTGCACTTTTTGGCCGGCGCCCAGGCGCTCGGCGCCGCGAACGACGACCTGGTCGCCAGCGGCCAGATCGCCTTGCACGGCGACGTAAGCCTGATCGCGTACACCGGGCTCGACGCTGATCCGTTCGCTGCCGCCATCGGCACGCACGCGCACAACATAGGTTCCATCTGCCCGCGTCACCAGCGCGTCGCGTGGCACGCTCAGCGCCGTTTCGGCGGTGCCATCGGGCATGGCGACTTCAACGGCATTGCCTACCAGCCATTCGCTGACACCGAGCGCCATGCGTACCTCAAACCGGCGCGACTGCTCATCACCGACGCTGATGACCGTGCGAACCTTTTCCATGGACGAGCGATTGCCCGCGCGCACGCGCAGGCTCATGCCGGGCTCCACGCTGGACGCGAGCGCAAGCGGCGCAAGAACCCGTACTTCGAGGTTCGAGGTATCAACCAGGTGTGCGATTGCGGATCCGGTGGCCGCGTACTCTCCGCGTTGAGCCAGGCGCTCGGTGACGATGCCGGGGAAGGGCGCGAGGATTCGCGTCTGCTCAAACTCATATTGCGCGGTACGAACGCGCACTTCGGCCTGGCTGACCTGGGCGGTCAGCTGGTTCAGTGACGCCTTGGCCTCGTCGTGCTGGTTCGCGGCAATACTGTTGCTGGCCACCAAAGCCAGCAGCCTTTCGCTCTGACGCTGGGCCAATTCACGCTGGGATTTGACCCGCACCAGTTCGCTGCGTGCGTCTTCCAGGCGCAACCTTGCGGCGCGATCCTCCAGCTTTGCCACCAACTCTCCGGTCTTCAGGCGGGTTCCGACTTCCGCCACGAACTCAAGGCGCCCCGAAGCACTGGTTGCAAGCCGCGCGTCGTCGCGACTGACCACGCTTCCGGGTATCCAGGCCTGCGGAGCAAGGGCGCGTTGCTCCACGCGGGCGACCTCGACCCTGGCTGCGGGCGGTTCTGCGTTCTGGGCCCATGCGGGCATGCCGCCGGCAAAGGTCGCGACGAACAGCGCAAGAGTCGCAAATGGACGTGGGGTGTGCATGGTGGCCTCCAACGGGAACGGCTCAGGCGGCACGCGCAGCGGCATCTGCCGCAAGCTCGCGTGAAGAATGGGAGGGTTGCTTGCGCCAGTCGGAGAACAGCCGCATCAGGCTGGGCAGCAGCAACAACGAAAAGATCATGGACACCACCACGCCACCGACGATGACGGCGGCGAGACCTCGATAGATGACGCTTCCCGGACCAGGATTGACCGCCATCGGCAACGCGCCGAGTGCACCGGTCAGCGTGCTCGCAACAATGGCGCGCAGGCGCTGGTTCAGTGCAAGGCCAATGGACTCGTCCAGCGAATGTCCCTGATCCTGCGCCACCCGCGTGCGATCGACCAGCAGGATGGTGTGGTTGACGATGATGCCGACCATCATGATGAAGCCGATCATGGTCAGCAGATCCAGCGGCTGGTACGCAATCAGGCCCAGCGTGCGCAAGCCGATGATGCCGCCGACCAGGGCGACCGGAACCGTCAGCACGATCACCAGCGAATCGCGCAGCGAGCGGAACATGGCGGCCATCAGCAGGAACAGCACCAGCAACGCGAGCACGAAATTCTTCAGCATGGTGCTGACCATGGCCTCAAGGCGATCTGCGCTGCCAGCCATGCGGATATTGGCATCGTCGGGAAGCTCGGCCTTGAGCGCAGGCACCACGTCCTTCTGCAAGGTTGCCAGGGCATCTTCCAGGGAAAGCGTGGCGGGCGGATCGACGGTCAGGGTGACCGTGCGCCGATGGTCCAGGCGGCGGATCTGTCCCGGCCCCAGGGTTGGCTCGAAGCGGACCACTTCGCCGAGTGGAATGACGCCGCCTTGCGGCGTGACGAGTGGAGCGTCGGCCAGGGCTTCGGCCGTCTGCCGCTCATCGGCGCGCAGGATGATGGGCAAGCGGTTTTGCCCGTCGAAATATTCACCCAGCCACGCACCATCGCCGAGCGTGCGCACGATGGTGCCGACCGCGTTGCGATCCCAGCCCACTTCGGCAATGCGTCGATCATCGGGTATGGCGCGCAATTCCTGCGCTTGCTGGTCCGTGTTCGGATTGGCTTGCACATTGGCGCCGGGAAACTTCTGCTCCAGCAACACGCGACCGCGCTCGGCCACCCGGTTGAGTGCTTCGGTATCGTCGCTTTGCAGATGGAGGGCAATCGAACGCGCGGATCCGCCCACGCCGCCGAACAGTTCTCCCTCGGTGGCGAAGGCGCGTGTATCCGGGAAGCCGACGATGATCTCGTCGCGCATGATTCGTTCCAGCTCGCCGATGCGGGTTTCGTCCACCACGCGTGCGCCAATCGTGCCGCCGCCAGGCCAGAGCCATATGTAGTAGTTCTTCAGTTGCGGCTGCTTCTCGCCCTTCATGTACGGGGCGAGCCGATTCATCAGTTCGCCGCCGATCTCGCGATCCACCATGCTCGGGCTCATGCCGGGCGGAAAGCTGAAGAACACGTCGATGGCCGCACGCTTGACCGGGGGCAGGTAATCGAGCTTGGGCAGAAACACCCAGCAAGCGATCAATGGCAGCACCAGGAGGCCGAGAATCCAACCCAACTGCTTCGGGCGCGAATCCGTCAGGCGCAGGATGCCGTTGGTGAGTGTTGGCCAGCCATCGCCGTAGCCGGATTTCAGCTTCTTGGCCTTGAGCCAACCGCCGGCGGCAGCGGGCAGCACGGTTATGGCGACAACAATGGACAAGGCGACCGCAATGGAAATGGTCAGCGCGAGGTCGGCAAAGATTTGCCCTTCGACATCGCGCAGGAACAACACCGGCAGGAAGACGGCAATCGTGGTGATCGTCGAGGCAACCAGCGCCGGCACCACTTCACGGGTTCCGGTCTGCGCGGCTTGCAACGGAATCATGCCGGTTTCCTTGAGCCGGATGATGTTGCCGGCAACCACGATGGCGCCTTCCACGACCATGCCGACCGCAAACGCGAGTCCGGCAAGGGAAATGACATTGAGTGAGCGTTCACCGAGATCGAGCACGCTGAAGGTTGCCAGCAGGCACACCGGGATCGCACTGGCGATAAGCAGGGTCGCGCGCCAGTCACGCATGAACCACCACACACAGACCAGCGCGAGCAAGGCGCCGACGATCAGGTTCTCGGTCAGCAATCCAACGGCCCGATTGATGAACAATGAAGAATCAAAACTCTGCTCGATGGCAAGACCACGCTCCCTGAGCGTGCCATCGCGCAATTCCGCGACAACCTTCTTGACCGCTTCGAGGGTGCCGAGCACGTTGGCGCCGGGTGCCCTCAGGACTTGCAGGCCTATGGCCGGATTGCCGTTCTGGTAGACGAAGAATTGCTGTTCCGGCGGACGTTTCTCGATGGTCGCCACGTCACCGAGTTTGACCGGCCGGCCTTCGCGCCAGGCAAGCACCATTTCACCGAGGTCCTCGGGTTGGTAGCGCCCGGTGAAACGCAGGGTGTACTCCTGGCGCCCAACGCCCACGCTTCCGGCTGACACATCACTGGAGCGCGCGGCGCGCTGGGCGATCTCGGGAATGCCGATGCCGAGCGCAGCCGCCTTGGCCAGGTCCACGGTGATGCGGATGTCATCGGTCGGCCCGGCATTCACGTTGACGGAAGCGACGCCAGGGACGGATTCGATGCGCGGCTTCACCACGTCTTCAATGAAGCGGCGATGATCCTGGATCTGCCCAGCCGTATCGGGAAGCAATTGCACGAAGAACCAGGAAAGCGAATCGTTGGCATCGTTCTGCCCGCCACCGACCTGGATGACGGGGCGCTCGGCATCCTGAGGTTGCGTACGAACCCTGTTCATGCGCCCGATCACGTCCACCAGCGCGGAGCGCATGTCGGTGCCGATGGCAAAGGTCAGGTTGATGAAGCTGCCGCCGGTATTGGCATTGCCTTCGATCTCCTCGACCCCCGGCAAGCCCTGCAGGACTTGTTCCTGCGGCTCAAGCAACTCCGCTTCGGTTTCTTCCGGCGAGGCCGCGCGCCAACCGGTGAATATGGAAATGTTGGGTCGGTCGATGTCCGGAAAAAGCTGCAAGGGCAGGCGCCCCAGGCTCATCGATCCAAACAGGCAGATCATGAGAACGCCGACGCCAACGGCAATCGGATTTCGAATCGACGCATCGATAATGCGCATGGTGATCCCTCCGTTCCGCTTGGAGATTGAACCCGCCTCGGTTCAATCGGATGCGGCAGAAGTCACGAGGGTTACTTTCGACACGGATTGCTGCTCGCTGCACCCGTGTGAAGGTGAGAAATGACAGGCGCCGGCAACGAGTGCTTGCCAGTTGGAGAAACTGGTTCCGCGGCGCGACAAAGGCGTAGCAGGCGCCATGCAACCAACGATCGCCATTTGACAACGCCGAATGATCATTGCGAGAGGTAGGTGCGCTCCTGCATGGGGCGCATGCCCAGTGCGTTGATCTTGCTGGACGCGCCGGAGCGGGCCGTTGCGATCGAGACGGACGGCACTGCGTGTGTGGGGCTGCGGTCGTTCATCGCGGGCAAGGGTGCATGGCTCATTTCACGTAGCGCCGCAGATCCTTCATCAACAGGAAAAGATGCAGCGGGTCGGTAGGTGATGGGATGAAATCGAAGTGCTGATAGAACGCACGCGCCGCGTCGTCCTTGGCGTGCACTGCGAGTGCGCGGATGCCGACGATGTCGGCCGCTTGTGCGGTACGTGGCAAGGCATCCTTCAGCAGGCCGGCACCGAGGCCGCGCCCCTGCCAGTCGCGGTGCACGGCCAGGCGCGCCAACAGCATCAATGGCACAGGGTGTCGCGGCAAGCCCTTGGCAAGGCGCGCCGGTGCGGCGTCGAAACTAACCTCCGACACGACGAGGGTATGGAACCCAACCACGACATCATCGGCCAGGCCCACGTAGGTGGCGGCGGCATCGGCCTGCTGGCTGGCCAGCGCATGGCGGACCAGAAACCGGTTCAATGTCGGCGTACCGCAGTCGAAGGCATCCAGCGCATGGGCGCGGGCCAGCCGTTCGATGCGCAGCCCGGTCACTTTTTCGATCCGGCCTCGAACACGCTGGCCTTGGCGAACAGCTTCTTGATGCGCGGCAGCTCACGCGGCTCGGCGTCCAGCGCGGCCTGGAATGCCTGCCATTTCTCAGCACTGAGGCCGAAGTGGCGTCGTGCAGCCAGCATTTCCTCGGCGCGGGACAGCGCACTGTCGAGCACGAACTCGCTGACCGATCGGCGCTCGGCGGCGGCGGCAGTCTGCAAGGCCTGCTTGGCAGCGGCGGACAGGCGCAGGTCGAGCTTTTCGGTACGCAGGGTGGTGGCGGTCATGGCGGCATCCTCGGTTGCGGGCAGGATAGCATGGGTGCCAGACAATGTCATGACACAAATTTTCCCCGCGTTACTCCCTTGCCCCGCTTGCGTCGTGAGGCTGGTGCTTTGCTCGCTCGCCCCGCGTGCGGGGAGAGGGCTGGGGTGAGGGACGATTTGCGGTCATCCTCGTGTACACCTCGAACAGGCGTGCCAATGCGTTCTACGATGGCAAGATCCTTTGGATCGTGGCGGCCAAACACAAGACGTCAAAGGATGCGCTGCGCTCGTTGGCGCACGAGGCCATTGGCCACCACGGCATTGAGCGCATCCTGAACGAGCACGCCACCGGTGGCTGGGGTCGGCTGGTGAAGGACATCGAGCGCTTGCGCGCGGACCGAACGCTGGGCAGCAAGGCGCTGCGTGATGTGATGGACCGGGTCGCTGATCTCGCGTATTTCATTCAGGTGAATGGCGGTGAAGTGGCCGGGACGTTGACCTTGGTGAATGCCGCTCGGGGCGGCAAAATGCTCACCCCCCCCCGCTGCGCTCACTCGACAGCTCGAACGGAGGTATGGCGATGAATTCCGATCACAGTTCCACTTCGACCCTGCCGCACTCACCGCAGAAGCAGCCCAATACCTCATCGGTTTCCGAACGGCTGACGAACCCAGAAATCGCGCGGCTACGGCAAAACGGCAAAGAAACGAGCGACTTCGCGCGAAAGGCGTTCTCGAAGAAGTAGCCGCCGCCGCGGCACCAGAAAACGGCGCAGTTCAGGCGCACACAAGCCTTTCAGGCGGGTAAATCCCGTCGAGGGCGAGGAAGCAACTCCGTTAGGGAAACTCTGAACAAATACGGAACTCATTCGTCGCGAGCAAGCTCGCTCCCACAAACAAGCAATAGTGGGAGCGAGCTTGCTCGCGACAATACTTGATCAGACCTTCCCTAGCGTTTGGCATCGACCTCACCGCGAACAGTGGACTCAATGAGGACTGGCAAATGCAGGGCAACAAAAAAGCCGCGATCACTCGCGGCTTTTGTTCCAGAACTGGCGCCCGAAGTTGGACTCGAACCAACGACCCCCTGATTAACAGTCAAGTGCTCTAACCGGCTGAGCTATTCGGGCGGAGCCGCGCATTTTCATGGGATTGGCCGAATGCGTCAAGTGCGCGGGTCAGTTGTTGATCGCTGCACAAGCCGCCGCAGCCTGCGCCGGACTGGGCGTACCCAGGCGCAGTCGTCCCGAGTTGTTCATCACCAGGCTGCTGGCCTTGCTGGTGCCGCGCCGGTCGCAGACGGTCAGGGTCATGTTGCTCCCATCAGCTGTGCCATCGGGCTGGTAGCGGATATGGTAACGACCACGCGTGGAGAGCACGGCGATGCCGGCTGGAAATGCCTGTCCGCTGGCGACCAGGGTTTCGTCATCATCGTGCTCCCGATTGCGGTTTTCATCGACGAACACCAGCCAGCCATGGTGCCAGTGAAGATCCTGCGAGCAACGCATGTGGTCGGATGTGGGGCAGGCAATCACATTCTGGCGCTGCATGATGGCGGTGGAACGGGCCTGACTGATGGCGACGGTGAGTTCGCTGCGCGCCGAACGCGCGGCGCCGGCCTGGCGCAGATCGGCAAAGGCCGGATAGGCAACGCTGGCCAGCACCGACAAGATGGCGGTGACCATGATGAGTTCGACGAGGGTGACGCCCTTGCTTGCGCGCTTCAATGCGATCATGGCCGAGCTCCGGTTGTGGGTGCACGGTCATGCTAGAAGGCTTGTCCAGGCACGACGATGGCCGACTGTCACCTCGGTTTGTAGGAAATTTCTGATTGGGGAAACGTGGGTCGTGTTCTTCTCGTTCGGGGCTCTTCGCCCTTGTTGGTGAAGAGCGCGCCGGGGAGGAGCGGTGGCAACTTCACTCCGTTCATGGTTCCCTTCGACAAGCTTGTATGTTGACTTCCGACCTCCGCCCCTCACCAAGAGTGGATTCAGTGGCGTAGCCCGGATGAAGCGCAGCGCAATCCGGGAAAGGTTTCGCTCTTGGCCGCTCGAAGAATGCGCGGATCTTGGCACGAGCCCGTTCATGGTTCGACTGGCTCACCACGAACGGGGCTTGGGAGCTCACCACGAACGGAATTTCTTGCTCAGAGCTGCTTGACCGGCAAGATGGAATCTCACCACGAACGGAATCGCAATGGTCGGTATTGCCATGGCCTGCCTTCTTGATTCGTTCGGCTGCATCGCCACATGATCCGGAGTCCCGATGCCCCAGGGCCCGCAACCGCGTTGCCTGGAATGATGGCCAACAACCAATGGATGCCCCAATCGCATGACTGATCGTTTCCAGCTTGTGGCGCCGTATGCACCGGCCGGTGACCAGCCGGCGGCGATCGAGCAGCTGGTCGCGGGGTTCGAATCCGGTCTCGCCCAGCAGACCTTGCTCGGCGTGACCGGCTCGGGCAAGACCTTCACAATCGCCAACGTCATCCAGCGGGTGCAGCGCCCGACCCTGGTCATGGCCCACAACAAGACCCTGGCGGCGCAGCTGTACGGGGAATTCAAGGAGTTTTTCCCGCACAACGCGGTGGAGTACTTCGTCAGCTACTACGACTACTACCAGCCTGAAGCCTACGTCGCCGCATCGGACACCTATATCGAGAAGGATTCCTCGATCAACGAACACATCGAGCAGATGCGCCTGTCCGCAACCAAGACCCTGCTGTCGCGCCCGGATGCATTGATCGTGGCCACGGTCTCCGCCATCTACGGACTGGGCAAGCCCGAGGACTACCTGCAGATGCGCCTGATCCTGGCGCGTGGCGAGCACACCGACCAGCGCAAGCTGATCCGCCACCTGACCGAACTGCAATACACCCGCAACGACATGGAATTGCGCCGAGGCACCTTTCGCGTGCGCGGCGAGCAGGTCGACGTGTTTCCGGCGGAGTCGGAAACCGAGGCCTTGCGCATCGAGTTGTTCGACGGCGACATTGAAAGCCTGACCCTGTTCGATCCATTGACGGGCGAGGTTTTGCGCAAGGTGCCGCGCTACACGGTGTACCCGAAGACGCACTATGCGACCACGCGCGCGGCCACGCTGAATGCGATCGAGACGATCAAGGTCGAGCTGAAGGAACGACTTGAACAACTGTATGCGGCCAACAAGCTGGTGGAGGCGCAGCGCTTGCAGCAGCGCACCCAGTTCGATCTGGAGATGATGGCCGAAATCGGCTACTGCCAGGGCATCGAGAACTACTCCAGGCACCTGACCGGCGCCGCGCCAGGCGAGCCCCCGCCGACCCTGTTCGACTACCTGCCAGCGGATGCCCTGCTGGTTGTCGACGAATCCCACGTGACGATTCCGCAGCTGGGCGCCATGTACAAAGGCGACCGTTCACGCAAGGAAAACCTGGTCGAATACGGATTCCGCCTGCCGTCGGCTCTGGACAACCGGCCGCTGCGCTTCGAGGAGTGGGAACAGCGCGCGCCACGCAGCATCTTCGTGTCCGCCACGCCCGGAGCCTATGAACGGCAGAAGTCCGGCGGCAGCGTGGTCGAACTGCTGGTTCGTCCGACCGGCCTGATCGACCCGGAAATCGAGGTTCGCCCTGTCCGCACCCAGATCGACGACTTGCTGTCCGAGGCGAACGCGCGCATTGCCATGGGGGATCGGGTGCTGGTCACCACCTTGACCAAGCGCATGGCGGAAAACCTCACCGAGTACCTGGGCGAACACGGCGTGCGCGTGCGATACCTGCATTCAGACATTGAAACGGTGGAGCGCGTGGAAATCCTGCGTGATTTGCGCCTTGGTCAGTTCGACGTGTTGGTCGGCATCAATCTGCTGCGCGAGGGTCTCGACATGCCGGAAGTCTCGCTGGTGGCGATCCTGGATGCCGACAAGGAAGGCTTCCTGCGTTCATCGGGCTCGTTGATCCAGACCATTGGCCGGGCTGCGCGCAATTTGCGCGGCAAGGCCATCCTGTACGCCGACAGCATCACCCGCTCCATGCAGGTGGCCATCGACGAGACCAATCGACGGCGGGCCAGGCAGGTTGAGTACAACAAGGAACATGGCATCACGCCAAGGGGAATCAGCAAGAAGGTCACCGACATCATGGAGGGTGCCCGTGCCGAGGCGAGCCAGCAGCGTCAAACGCAGTCTCGCGGCGGCGCCAAGGCCCGTCGCGTTGCCGAAGCCGAGGCGGAATACACGAGCCTGGGCCCGACCCAACTGGCTGCGCTGCTGCGCAAGCTGGAAGCGCGAATGTTCCAGCACGCTCAGGATCTGGAGTTCGAAGCCGCAGCCGAAGTACGCGACCAGATCCAGCGAATCCGCGAGCAGGCCTTGAAGGGGTAGGGCGGACGGAGTGATGGGCCGCGTTTCCGCTTGTGCACTGCCGCAGAACCGGGTAGTCTGCGCGACCCGAATTGCGGGCGCGTAGCTCAGCGGTAGAGCACTACCTTGACATGGTAGGGGTCACAGGTTCGATCCCTGTCGCGCCCACCAACAATTACGAGTAACGGCGGCAAGCCAAACGAAGCGAAATCGTGGGTTCGCTGCTTCTACGAGTAACGGCGGCAAGCCAAACGAAGCGAAATCGTGGGTTCGCTGCTTCTACGAGTAACGGCGGCAAGCCAAACGAAGCGATATCGTTGGTTCGCTGCTTCTACGAGTAACGGCGGCAAACTAAACGAAGCGATATCGTTGGTTCGCTGCTTCTACGAGTAACGAAGAGAAGCTTCGGCGAAGTCAGCGGTGCCTTACGGCATTTCGCCCCTTTTGCCGGATCTGATCCCACTGCCAACTTTCCCTGCTTTTGTGGCCATCCGGAGCCGTAGTTCAAACGAACACGATCACCATGACGCGAACCATTGCCGACTGAATCGAACTACGCGAAGCCACCCACGAGGAAATAGGGCGCTTCGGCGCCCTTTGTGTTTTATGCCTGCAGTGCAGTAGCAGTTGCAGGTACGTCCAGAGCAGCCAATTCCATGATCAACATTACCCTTCCTGACGGCAGTATCCGCCAGTTCGAGAACCCGGTCAGCGTGCAGGATGTAGCCGCCTCCATAGGCGCCGGCTTGGCCAAGGCCACCGTTGCCGGCAAGGTCGACGGCAAGCTGGTCGATGCCAGTGACCGCATCGATCACGACGCCAAGTTGCAGATCATCACGCCCAAGGATGCCGAAGGCGTGGAGATCATCCGCCATTCCTGCGCGCACCTGGTCGGACATGCGGTGAAACAGCTGTTCCCGTCGGCCAAGATGGTGATTGGGCCGGTCATCGAGGAAGGCTTCTACTACGACATCTGGTTCGAACGGCCCTTCACGCCTGAGGACATGGCGGCCATCGAAGCGCGCATGGTCGAGCTGATCGATACCGAGTACGACGTGATCAAGAAGGTGACTCCACGCGAGGAGGTGATTGCCGAGTTCACCTCGCGCGGCGAGGACTACAAGTTGCGCCTGATCGACGACATGCCCGACGAGAAGGCCATGGGCCTGTATTACCACCAGGAATACGTCGACATGTGCCGCGGTCCGCACGTGCCGAACACGCGCTTTCTCAAGGCCTTCAAGCTGACCCGCGTTTCCGGCGCCTATTGGCGCGGCGACTCCAAGAACGAGCAGCTGCAGCGAATTTACGGCACGGCCTGGGCCGACAAGAAGCAGCTGGCCGCCTATGTCACGCGCATCGAGGAAGCGGAAAAGCGCGACCATCGCAAGCTCGGCAAGCAACTCGACTTGTTCCACATGCAGGAAGAAGCGCCCGGCTTGGTGTTCTGGCACCCCAAGGGCTGGCAAATCTGGCAAGCGGTAGAACAATACATGCGCCAGGTCTATCGCGATTCCGGCTATCAGGAGGTCCGCTGTCCACAGATCCTCGATGTCGAGCTGTGGAAAAAATCCGGCCACTGGGACAACTACAAGGACAACATGTTCTTCACCGAGTCCGAGAAGCGGACCTACGCGGTGAAGCCGATGAATTGTCCCGGCCACGTGCAGGTCTACAACCACGGCCTGCACAGCTACCGCGAATTGCCGATCCGCTACGGCGAATTCGGCTCCTGCGTGCGCAATGAACCTTCCGGAGCACTGCATGGGCTGATGCGGGTGCGCGGATTCGTGCAAGACGACGGACACATCTTCTGTACCGAGGAGCAGATCGAGGCGGAAGTGACTGCCTTCCATGCCCAGGCCATGAAGGTCTATTCGCACTTCGGGTTCCAGGAAATCGCATTGAAGATCGCCCTGCGCCCCGATCAGCGCATCGGGTCAGACGAGACCTGGGACAAATCCGAGGAAACCCTGCGGTCGGCGCTGCGGGCTTCGGGGGTGGAATGGCAGGAACTGCCGGGAGAAGGTGCGTTTTACGGTCCCAAGATCGAATACCACCTTCGTGACTCGCTGGGCCGGGCCTGGCAGGTCGGCACCATGCAGGTCGATTTCTCCATGCCGGGCCGCCTGGGCGCGGAGTTCGTGGGCGAGGATTCGGCCCGCCATGTGCCGGTCATGCTGCACAGGGCCATCGTCGGCTCCATGGAGCGCTTCATCGGCATCCTCATCGAGCACCATGCCGGGCAGTTCCCGGTTTGGCTGGCTCCGCTGCAGGCGGTGGTGCTCAATATCACCGATGCGCAGGCTGATTTTGCCGCCGAGGCCATGCAAGCCCTTGTCCGGCAAGGGTTCAGGGTGGAAGCCGATTTGCGAAACGAAAAGATCGGATATAAAATCCGCGAACACACGCTTAACAAAGTCCCCTATCTGCTGGTCGTTGGTGATCGCGAAAAGGAGGCGGGGCAGTTTGCCGTGCGTGCGCGTTCCGGGGAGGATCTGGGTTCGATGTCGATCCAGGCCTTTGCCGAACGCCTGAAATCCGAAGCGTCGGGCGCCTGAATCGCCCCGCCTCGATCATTTAAACCGTCAGGGAGAATTTTCGTATCGCCACCGAGAAAGCAAACCGCAGGAATCACGAAATCCGGGTTCCGCGGGTCCGAGTCATCGGCGCAGACGGAGAGCAGGTAGGCGTCCTGTCGCGCGACGAAGCCTTGAGCATGGCGCAGGACCTCGGGCTGGATCTGGTCGAGATTCAACCCACGGCCGATCCGCCGGTTTGCCGGATCATGGACTTTGGCAAGTTCAAGTTTGATGCGCAGAAGAAGGCGCATGCGGCAAAGAAAAAGCAAAAGCAGGTCGAAATCAAGGAACTCAAGTTCCGCCCGACCACGGATGTTGGCGACTATGCGATCAAGATGCGGAACCTGCGTCGCTTCCTCGACGATGGCGACAAGGTCAAGATCACCATCCGCTTCCGTGGTCGTGAAATGGCGCACCAGGAATTGGGCGACATCATGGTCAAGAAGATTGCGGCGGACATTGCCGAGGAAGCCATCATCGAGCAGTTCCCGCGCATGGAAGGGCGCTTGATGGTCATGATGATCGCGCCGAAGAAAAAGTAGTTTAAGTTGAAGAGTGCGGTCAGGACGACCGCGGTTTGACTCTCGCGTTCAGGGATGAACGCAAAGTTGAAGAGTGCGGTCAGGACGACCGCTGTTTGATTCTCGCGTTCAGGGATGAACGCAAAGGTGCAAGAGTGCGGTCAGGACGACCGCTGTTTGATTCTCGCGTTCAGGGATGAACGCAAAGGTACAGGAGCGACCCGCGTAGGCGGGTCATACAAACCGGAACGAGCAGGATGGAAAGCACGACTTCAGTCGTCGCTCGGGCCAGTAACGAAAACCGAAAAGGAGTTGGGCCCATGCCCAAGATGAAAACCAACCGGGCCGCTGCAAAGCGGTTCCGCAAGACGGCGTCAGGCAAGTTCAAGTGCGGCCACGCATTCAAGAGCCACATCCTGACCAAGAAATCGACCAAGCGTAAGCGCAATCTCCGCAGCACCAACCATGTGCGCGCGGAAGATGCCGGCCGCGTCGCCCGCATGCTGCCCTACGCGTAAGGAGGACTGACCCATGGCAAGAGTGAAACGTGGCGTCACCGCCCACCGCAGGCACAAGAAGCTGCTGTCCCGTGCAAAGGGCTATTACAACGCCCGCCGCAAGGTTTACCGCGTAGCCAAGCAGGCCGTGATCAAGGCCCTGCAGTACGCCTATATCGGCCGCAAGCAGCGCAAGCGCCAGTTCCGTTCGCTGTGGATCGTCCGCATCAATGCGGGCGCCCGCATGTACGGCCTGAGCTACAGCCGCATGATGAATGGCCTGAAGAAGGCCAACATCAATGTCGACCGCAAGGTTCTGGCTGACCTCGCCATTCACGACATCGCCGCGTTTGGGGCGTTGGCAGACAAGGCAAAGGCCGCTCTGGCTGCGTAATCGTCGCGATCGCCCGGGAATTTGCATTCCCGGGTCGAACGTGGAAAACAGGGGAGCGGGCCACAGCCACGCTCCCCTTTTCATTTCTGGGTCGAGTACAGGGCCGCGCGGATGTCCGAATCATTGAATTCCCGACTGGAACATGTGCTTTCCGCGATCGCCAACGCGGCGACGCTGGAAGCGCTGGATTCCGAGCGGGTTGCCGTCGTCGGCAAGTCGGGCTTCCTGACCGAACAGCTCAAGCAGCTGGGCAGGTTGCCGGCCGAGGAGCGCAAGGCGGCTGGCGAGCAGATCAACCAGGCCAAGGCCCGCGTTCTCGAAGCAATTGCCGAACGCAAGCAGGCACTTGAAGAGTCCCTCATCCAGACCCGCCTGGCCAGCGAACGCGTTGACGTGAGCCTGCCGGGGCGTCGCGCTGGGCGCGGCAACCTGCACCCGGTCACCCAGGCGATGGAACGCATCTGTTCGATCTTTGCCGGACTCGGTTACGAGCGCGTGGACGGGCCGGAAATCGAGGACGACTGGCACAACTTCGAGGCACTCAATTTTCCTCCGGATCATCCGGCGCGAACCATGCACGACACGTTCTGGTTCCCCGATGGTCGCCTGTTGCGCACGCATACCTCGCCCGTGCAGATCCGCGGCATGGCCGGTCGCACGCCGCCCATCCGCATCATTGCCCCGGGCCGCGTCTATCGCAGCGATTCCGACCAGACCCATTCGCCGATGTTTCATCAGGTGGAAGGGCTGCTGGTGGACGAAACCTCGAGCTTTGCCGACCTGAAGGGCACCTTGGCCACCTTCGTGCGTACCTTCTTCGAGCGCGATTTCGAAATGCGCCTGCGACCGAGTTTCTTCCCGTTCACCGAACCCTCGGCTGAAATGGACATTGGCTGGCCGAAGGAAGACGGGCAGACACGCTGGCTGGAAGTGCTCGGTTGCGGCATGGTCCATCCACACGTGTTGCGCAACTGCGGCATCGATCCGGAACGCTATACGGGCTTTGCCTTTGGCCTCGGCGTCGATCGCTTCGCCATGCTGCGCTACGGCGCGAACGACCTGCGCGCCTTCTTTGAAAACGACCTGCGGTTCTTGAGGCAGTTTGCTTGAGAGCCGGGAATAGAGAATAGGGAATCGAGAATGGTTCAAGCGGAGCGCGCTTCGCTTCTGGTTTTCTGACTTGGCTTTTGACTTCAACGATTCCTGGCGCTCAATTCCCCATTCCCGATTCCTGGCTTAACACCGACTCCCGACTCACCATTCCCCATTCCCGGCCCCACAATGAAATTCAGCGAAAACTGGTTGCGCGAACTTGTAGAGATCCCGGTCGGGTTGGATGATCTTGCGCATCGCTTGACCATGTGTGGCCTGGAGGTGGAGTCGGTCGAACGCCTGGGTACGCGGCTGGATGGCATCGTGGTGGCGGAAATCATTTCCGCCGAGCGGCATCCCGATGCAGACAAGCTGAAGGTGTGCCGCGTTTCTGCTGGTGGCGGGGAAACCCTGCAAATCGTTTGCGGTGCACCGAATGCCCGGGTTGGCTTGAAGGCGCCCCTGGCCAGGGTCGGCAGCACGGTGGGTTCGATCACCATCAAGTCGGCCAAGCTGCGAGGAATCGAATCGAACGGCATGCTGTGTTCCGGCAAGGAACTGGGCCTGGACGCGGATTTCGATGGCCTTTTCGAGTTGGAGCCCGATGCCGTGGTGGGGCAGCCGCTTGCCGATCATCTCGGCTTGCCGGATGCGGAAATCGAACTGGGCTTGACGCCCAACCGTTCCGATTGCCTGGGCATGCACGGACTCGCGCGAGAGGTGTCTGCGCAATTCGGCAGCTGCTTGCGGCTGAACGAGCCGCAAGCCACTGTCTGCGCACATGCTGATGTGATTCCCGTGCAGGTGGACGCACCCGCGGACTGCCCGCGCTTCTGCGGGCGCCTGTTGCATGGTGTCGATGCAAAGGCCAAGTCCCCGCGCTGGCTCAGTGATCGACTGCGTCGCGCCGGCGTGCGCCCCATCAGCGCGGTGGTGGACATCACCAGCTACGTGATGTTGGAACTGGGCCAGCCCATGCATGCCTACGACGCGGCGACCGTGCAGGGGGGCATATCCGTGCGCCGCGCCACGCCTGGAGAAAGCCTCACCCTGCTCGATGAGCGTGCGGTGACGCTCGACCCCGAATTCCTGGTGATTGCCGATTCGCAACGCGCCATTGGCCTTGCCGGAATCATGGGCGGCCATGCCACGCGCGTCACGCTGGACAGCCGCGATGTTTACCTTGAAGCCGCGCATTTTGCGCCGGCCAGCATCAGCGGTCGCGCGCGCAAGCTCGGCATGCACACGGATGCCTCGCATCGTTTCGAGCGCGGCGTGGACCCGCAATTGCCGCGCTTGGCAATCGAACGCGCGACCGAGTTGATCCTGCAGATCGCGGGCGGCGAGGCCGGTCCGATCAGCGAGGCACAATCCATCCAGCATCTACCCCCGCCGCGTTCGGTGAGCTTGCGCCGCCAGCGCCTGCGCCGGGTCCTCGGCGTGGCCATCGACGATGCGGACGTTGGGCGCATCCTGGGTGACCTCGGCATGCAGGTTGAGACCACTGTGGATGGCTGGAGCGCGGTACCGCCTTCCTCGCGCTTCGACATTGCGATCGAAGAAGACCTGATCGAGGAAGTGGCGCGCATCCACGGTTATTCGAAGATTCCCGAACAGATGCCGCGCGGTGAAATCTCGGCGGCGCAGCAGCCTGAAGGACGCATTGCCCCATCGCGGATGCGGGACCATCTGGCCACGCGCGACTATGTCGAAGCCATCAACTATGCCTTCACGGACGCCGCCCTGCTGGCCAAATGGTCGCTTGCAGAGGGCGGCATTGCGCTGGCCAACCCGCTGTCCGCCGAGCTTGCGGTCATGCGAACCAGCCTGTTGCCGGGCCTGGTTGCTGCCCTGGACGCAAACCACAAGCGCCAGCAGGCGCGGGTGAGGCTGTTCGAAGTCGGGCGCAGCTACCACGCGTCGGCCGCCGGCACGCGGGAAATCGAACGGATTGCCGGAGTAGCCTGTGGCGATGCCATGGCCGAGCAATGGTCCGATGCGCGCAGGGCGCTCGATTATTTCGATCAGAAGGGGGATGTCGAATCCCTGCTTGCGCTGTGCGGTGCCGGGATCAATGAATTCCGTTTCGAAAACGGTGGCCCTGAGTTCCTGCATCCGGGTCGTGGTGCGACGATTTGGCGCGATGACGTGCAGGTCGGCGTGCTCGGAGCCTTGCATCCGCGCCTGCTCAAGGCGCTGGACGTGGATGCCGAGGTGCATGTGTTTGAGCTCGATCTGGAACGGATCAGCCAGCGGTCCTTGCCGATCTCCGGCGAACTTTCGCGATTCCCGTCACTGCGCCGGGATATCGCAGTGGTACTGTCGGACGAGGTCCGCTTCGCCCGGATCGAGGCGGCCGTGCGTCAGGCGCTGGGTGATCGCCTGGTGGAGTTGGTGTTGTTTGACCGCTATTCCGACAAGAATCTCGGAATTGGTGTAAGCAGTCTCGCTATGGGCTTGATTTTGCAGGATCGTTCACGCACCCTATCGGATCAGGACGCAGATCACTGCGTGGAACTGGCGGTCTCCGCTCTGGCGACTGAATTTGCAGCAAGGTTGCGGGGGTAGGATGGCGCTGACCAAGGCAGAGATGGCGGAACGTCTGTTCATCGACGTTGGGCTGAACAAGCGCGAAGCCAAGGAGTTCGTGGATGCGTTCTTCGAGTCCATACGCGATGCGCTTGAAAGGGGAGAGCAGATCAAGTTGTCCGGATTCGGCAATTTCGACCTGCGCTTGAAGAATGAACGTCCCGGGCGTAATCCCAAGACCGGCGAGGAGATTCCAATCTCCGCTCGACGGGTTGTCACGTTTCGGCCGGGGCAGAAGTTGAAGGTCCGAGTAGAAGCCTATGCTGGATCAGGGGAGTAATAGCGAACTTCCGGTCATACCGGCAAAGCGCTATTTCGCGATCGGCGAAGTCAGTGAGCTTTGCGGGGTCAAGCCGCACGTGCTTCGCTATTGGGAGCAGGAGTTTCCCAATCTCAAGCCGGTCAAGCGTCGCGGCAACCGGCGCTATTACCAGCGCCACGACGTGCTGATGATCCGCCAGATCCGCTCCCTTTTGTATGACCACGGATTCACGATCACCGGCGCGCGCCAGCGCCTGGAAGGCTCGCAGGCACGCATGGAAGTGAGCATGTCCAGCCAGATCGTCAAGCAGGTTCGCATGGAACTCGAAGAAGTCCTGCAGATCCTTCGGCGCTGAGACGGAAGCACGAACCCCCAATTTGCGAAGGCCTGCTACAATCCGCGCCCCTCGCAATCTCATTCATTCCGTTTCGTCGGGGCGTAGCGCAGCCTGGTAGCGCACCTGCCTGGGGGGCAGGGGGTCGTGGGTTCGAATCCCGCCGCCCCGACCATTACGGAATCCTGACGAGCCCGGCAGGCCAAAAACGCCAGTATGGACATGCCCAGCCCGCAACTGCGAACCCTCTATCCTGCGATTGAACCCTTCGCCAGCGGGTTCCTGCAGGTTAGTCCCGTGCATCGGCTGTACTACGAGCAGTGCGGCAATCCGGATGGCAAACCCGTGGTTTTCCTGCACGGAGGCCCCGGCGCGGGCTGCGGCCCCAATTCCCGGCGTTTCTTTGACCCTTCCCATTACCACATCATCCTGTTCGATCAGCGCGGTTGCGGGCGCTCCACGCCGCATGCCGAACTCCTCGACAACACCACCTGGGAACTGGTCGCGGACATGGAGCGCCTGCGCCAGCACCTCGGCATCGACCGCTGGCAGGTATTCGGCGGTTCCTGGGGCTCCACGCTGGCCCTGTCCTACGCACAAACGCACCCGCAGCGGGTCAGCGAACTGGTCCTGCGTGGCATCTTCATGTTGCGCCGCTGGGAACTGGAGTGGTTCTACCAGAAGGGGTGCGACGCCATTTTTCCGGATGCCTGGGAAACCTATCTGGCCCAGATTCCCGAGGTCGAACGTGGCGACCTGATCAGCGCCTATTACCGCAGGTTGACCAGCCCGGATCCGGCTATCCGGCTGTCCGCAGCCAAGGCGTGGTCGGTTTGGGAAGCATCCACCAGCTACCTGCTGCAGGATGCCGAGCAGATCAAGGGCAACGCCGTGGACGAGTTTGCACTCGCCTTTGCCCGCATCGAATGCCACTACTTCGTGCACGGTGGTTTTTTCGAGGCCGACGACCAATTGTTGCGCAATGCATCCCGACTCAAGGACATTCCGGCAGTGATCGTGCAGGGCCGATACGACGTGGTCTGCCCGGCACGCAGTGCCTGGGACCTGCATCGCGCCTGGCCCGAAGCGGACCTGCGCATCGTCGCCGATGCCGGGCATTCGGCGTTTGAGCCGGGCATCACCGACGAATTGGTCAGGGCAACCGACCGCTTCCGTTGAGCCTGGATTAGATACGCACGAAAAAGCCCGCCGAAGCGGGCTTTTTCTGTTTCCGGATGTGGGCGGTGATCAGGCCGCGGCTGCCTGCCTGGCAGTTCCTTCGACCTGGCGGGGGCCTTCGAGCAAGGCCTGGCGCACCCCATCAATCAGCAAATTGACCTCCGATTCGGTGATCGTGAAGGGTGGAGTGAAGCGCAAGGAATTGGTGCCGCCATGGATGACGCCATAGCCGTGTTCACGCATCCATTCTTCCGTGCTGTTGGCGCCATAGCATTTGAACTGCGCTGACAACTCGCAGGAAAACAGCAGGCCGGTACCCTGGACCTTGGT
>Ga0208460_10000097_pt1 | contig 64106 bp, 66 predicted proteins | sample AD_STIC10_MetaG_FD_184436 | JGI IMG/M metagenome (GOLD analysis project Ga0208460, IMG submission 184436) | Active sludge microbial communities of municipal wastewater-treating anaerobic digesters from USA - AD_STIC10_MetaG (SPAdes) (version 2) | ecosystem: Engineered > Bioreactor > Anaerobic >... | reverse complement strand
TGATATTTACTATGATTTTAGGTGGATTAGCCATAAGCGCGCCCGCTTTAGCCGCTGCACTTGCGGTGGGGGTAGCCATACTGCTGGCCGCAAAGGAGCCTATTCATGGCTTTGTGCTTGGTGTGGTCACAAAAGATGAACTGAATGATTTTCTCATTCTGGCTGCCGCAACGCTTATTATTTTGCCGCTCGTGCCTAATGAGCTTATCGGGCCATTCGAGGCCGTTAACCCGCGTAACCTCTGGCTGATCGTGATTCTGGTAATGACGATCAGCGCGCTTGGCCACCTGGCGTTACGCTGGCTGGGCGGTCGCTTCGGCTTGCCGCTGGTTGGGCTGGTATCAGGTTTTATTTCCAGCATTGCAACTGTTGGCGCAATGGGCGAACGCGCGAAAGAAACACCCGCCTTAATAGGCGCGGCAGTGGCGGGGGCATTGTTATCCTGTCTCGCTACCATTTTGCAGCTCGCGATGCTGCTCGCAGCAATCCACCCACCCACATTACACGCACTTATGTGGCCGCTTATTTTTGGGGGAATTTCGGTTGCGATATATGGCTTGGCAGTGACTTTAAATTCCTTCCATAAGAATGGAACAGAGATCAATAAACCCACTAAAACGTTTAGCGTAAAAACCGCGCTGATGCTCGCTGCTGTGATTGCGGTAGTGCTGGTGACATCGGCTGCGTTAAAAGCCTGGTTTGGTCAGGCCGGGCTTGTGGTAGCCTCTGGTGTAGCGGGTTTGGCAGATGTGCATGCCTCTACCATCTCGGTCGCCTCGCTTGCCGGGGCTGGCAAACTTAGCCCGGAAAGCGCCGTGATACCCATACTGGTTGCTTTTTCGGTCAATTCAACTTCAAAAGCAGTCATCGCATTAATCAGCGGCGGTAAGGAATTTTCAGACAAAGTTCTGCCGGGCTTGATTGTGCAAGTTGCTGCCACTTGGGCAGGATGGTGGCTGTTTTGATAGTTTCACAACGCATTTAGATACGAAATAAGATGCCCTACAAGCCAATATCCATGCGGCTTACAGGGCATCTTTATTTGATGTTTAATAACGACTTTTGAAAGTATTGGCTGTTAATTATCAACTGCTACACAGATCCAATTAAGAAAAAGTAATAAGCTTTACTCAACTGTAACGGAATAGTTTCCCTATACTTTAAGGTTGATTCATTCAAACCTTCCTTAACTTTTTTTTGGAGTACATCTCCATTTTGTGGGATTTTGAACCTTCCTTAATTTCATAACCTTTAGATTTGTCTGACAGGTCATTCCAAACTAGACTGTCACTTATATATGGTAACCTGAAGTTAATATTCAACTTATGTGTTTGTTTATCAATGGTTTTTACAACTATCTTATCTATCACATGGGACAGAAATTCTTTTTTATCTTTTACATTTAACTCTTTCAAATTATTAATCTTTTCACCAAATCCTGATATCCAATCTACCCATTTTGTTTGATTTTCTAATGAGTGAAGTTTTGATTTAATTTCTTCTCTTTTTGTTTTAAGTTCAAGATTATGTTGTTCAATATTGAACATGATCTGCTTTAAATTATCCGCACCCCACTTGTTTAATAATCTATTTGTTTCTAGATTCACTAGAGTAGTGTTGGTTTCTTTTAATTCTAATTCAATACTTTTAAGTACTTTTTTCAACTTACTTATTTCAATGGTTTGGTCAGTGTAGGTTTTAGACTCACCTAAAATTTGGTTTTTCACCTCTTCCTTAAATTGAACTGATTTCGAAAGGATATCTACAACGGTATCCCAAATTAATTGATCAGTCTCAGCAATTTTTAGATAGCGACTGTTTGAACATTCTGTTGATTTTACTGATATGTAATTTCGTTCTTTGAATCGCCACTAGTTTACTAGACGCCTTTGAGCCGTAATAATGGCAACTAAAGAAAGGCGACAAATGAGCGGTAAACGTTATCCAGAAGAATTTAAATTAGCAGCAGTCCGTCAAATTACAGAAGGCGGATATGCAGTTTCCGATGTGGCAAAACGACTCGATGTTACTGTAGACAGTCTATATGCTTGGGTTAAGAAGTTTGGACCAGACGCTACAGTCCACCAAACCAAACATGCAGAGCAAGCTGAACTTAATCGTCTACGTAAAGAGCTAAAGCGTGTCACAGAAGAGCGTGACCTCCTAAAAAAAGCCGCGGCATACTTCGCGAAGCAGTCCGAGTAAGATATGCCTTTATCAAAGACCATCAGGACTGCTGGCCTATCAAATGGCTGTGCCAGATGTTAGAAGTCCATCCCAGCGGGTTTTATTCCTGGTTAAAACATCCACATTCAGTACGCTATAACAATGACCAACGTCAAAGTGGTTTGATTAAGCAATGTTGGCTGGAGTCTGGTGGTGTTTATGGCTACCGTAAAGTCCATAGCGATATGCGCGCTTTAGGTGAGCCAATCGGTATTAACCGCGTCTATCGCTTGATGCATATACATGGCTTAAAGGCGCAGGTCGGTTACCGTAAGCCTAGGCATTATGGTGGTAAGCCTTACTTGACGAGTCCCAACACGTTAAATAGGCAATTCAACCCGACTTACCCTGACCAATCATGGGTGACGGACATTACCTATATCCGCACCCATGAAGGCTGGTTATATCTTGCAGTAGTAATGGATTTGTTCTCTCGTCGTATTGTGGGCTGGTCTATGCAATCGCGCATCACCAAAGAGCTGGTATTAGATGCGTTGCTGATGGCGGTATGGCGTAGGAAACCTAAAAACAGGGTGTTGATACATTCTGATCAGGGTAGCCAATACACCAGTGAGGATTGGGATGTATTTTTAAAAGCACACAACCTAGAGTCCAGCATGAGTCGCCGTGGCAACTGCCATGATAATGCTGTGGCTGAAAGCTTCTTTCAACTACTTAAACGGGAAAGGATTAAACGCAAAATATATAATCATCGTGACGAAGCAAGACAGGATATATTTGACTACATAGAGTTGTTCTACAACTCAAAACGACGTCACAATTCCAATAACTTGTTATCTCCGATAGACTACGAAAATCAATTTAAAACTATGGCTGACTAGCGTCTACAAAACTAGTGGCGATTCAAGCTATGTTAATGACACAACTCATATCAATCAGGTGTAAAGATGGAGTGGTGATGGCAGCAGATACTCGTGTATTAATAGCTGATATTGATGTATCTGGAAATCAAACTAATTTCAGGGCAGGTAAGGATCAAAAACTATTTAAGTTTAATAATATATATGTGGCAATGACTTACGGAAATGGTCCGATAAGTAATCGAGCAGAGGACAATGTTCCAGCAATCATGAAAACAATCATTGCAGGTGATACAGTCAAAGAAATGTGTAATATTTTGTTGGAGAGGTTTAGTTCTTTTAATCCTTTGCCTAGGATGTCAATTTTACTTGCAGGGCCGGAAAATGGTGCTGTATCTGTCTATGAAATCGAAATAATAAAGGGTCAACAAGGGATAAGAAAAATTTCGGAGAATATTATAGCGAGAGGAAATACAAATGACTTGAAAAAATTGAAAATTGAAGGTGATTGGGTAGATAAAGAAGTGGAAAATCTAAAGAGTGATGTTGCGAGAGCTATCGCAAATCATGGCTTGATTGAAAATTCTGTTTCTGACACGGTAGATGAGGTTGAAGTTGTTCTGGTTAGTGAAAATGGATTACGTGAGTTGCAAGAAATAAGTTGGAGCAATAGTTAATGTTTGTAATATGAATAAAAGTAGCACAAGGGTAGCACAAAATGAAAACAAAAAGGGTTAGCTAATTGCTAACCCTTTGTTTTATATGGTGCGCCCGAAGAGATTCGAACTCCTGACCCCTTGGTTCGTAGCCAAGTACTCTATCCAGCTGAGCTACGGGCGCATTTGATTTTTTTCACAATCTAAGCCACGCATTATACGCGATACTGCGTGTTTCTTAAAGATAAAACTGGCGGAGAGCGAGGGATTCGAACCCTCGATACAGATTTAAGCCCGTATGCTTCCTTAGCAGGGAAGTGCCTTCGACCACTCGGCCAGCTCTCCGTTTACTACTTTTGAGGGCGTGATACTACGCGAAACGCCCCTATAAATCAATTAGAAATTGGCTTATTCCCCTTCTAATTCAAATGCTTTGTGTAGTACGCGCACCGCAAGTTCCATATATTTTTCTTCAATCACCACGGCAATTTTGATTTCACTGGTGGAAATCATTTGAATATTGATACCTTCCTCAGCCAGCGTGCGGAACATTTGGCTGGCAATGCCTACGTGCGAGCGCATGCCGACGCCGACCACAGCCACTTTTGCGATTTTGTCATCCCCGCTGATTTCGCGCGCATTGATGTGGCCTTGTACTTTATCGCGCAAAATACCCAGGGCTTTGTTCATCTCGTTTTTATGTACGGTGAAGGTGAAGTCGGTGGTGCCATCTGCGCCGGTGTTCTGGATGATCATGTCCACATCAATGTTGGCCTCTGCGATAGGGCCTAAAATCTGGTAGGCAATGCCAGGCTTGTCAGGTACGCCCAGTACGGTGATTTTTGCTTCATCGCGGTTAAATGCGATGCCAGAGATAATTGGTTCTTCCATGTTGGTTCCTTCATTTTCTTCAAATGTGATCAGCGTGCCGTCGCCTTCATCTTCAAAACTGGAGAGCACACGTAACTTAACTTTATATTTTCCTGCGAATTCTACCGAGCGGATTTGCAATACTTTGCTGCCTTGCGAGGCGAGTTCCAGCATTTCTTCAAAAGTGATTTTGTCTAAGCGGCGCGCTTCCGGAACGATGCGCGGGTCAGTCGTGTAAACGCCGTCTACATCCGTGTAGATTTGGCATTCGTCCGCTTTCAATGCTGCAGCGAGTGCAACGCCGGTCGTATCAGAACCGCCACGGCCAAGCGTGGTGATGTTGCCGTTTCCATCCGCCCCCTGAAAGCCTGCTACTACAACCACGAAACCATCATTCAGGTCGTTCTTGATGTTGTGGTCGTCAATATTCAGGATGCGCGCTTTGCCAAAAGCATCGTTGGTGAGGATTTTGACTTGTGCGCCAGTGTAACTTTTTGCTTTGATGCCAAGCTCCATCAAGGCAAGTGCAGTCATGCCTATGGTAACTTGCTCGCCGGTAGAAACCATCACATCCAGTTCGCGCGGGTCTGGCTCTGGCATGATTTCTTTGGCAAGGGAGATTAGACGATTGGTTTCGCCCGACATGGCCGAAACCACCACCACAATCTGATGTCCCATCGCCCTATAACGCGCCACGCGTTTGGCGACATTACGAATCCTTTCAGGGTTCGCTACAGAAGTTCCGCCGTATTTTTGTACAATTAATGCCATTTTTAGCTCTTGAATTTATTTAATTAAAGTTTATCGCTTACCCAATTTTCAACACTGGCAAGCGCTTTTGGCAATTGGCTGGCGTCGGTGCCGCCTGCCATCGCCATATCCGGTTTGCCGCCACCCTTGCCGCCGACCTGGCTCGCGACATGGTTGACTAAATCGCCCGCTTTCAGCTTTGCGATTAAATCTGCGGTAACGCCTGCGGCCAAGCTTACTTTACCGTCATTCACGCTTGCCAGCACAATCGCGGCCGTTTTGAGCTTGTCCTTGAGTTTATCCATGGTTTCACGCAAGGCATTGGCATCCGCGCCTTCCAGCATGGCTGCCAGCACTTTAACACCTGCAATCTCAACCGCTTGCGCTGTTAAATCATCACCTTGGCTGGATGCGAGCTTCGACTTTAAGCGCGCCAGTTCTTTTTCAAGTGATTTTTTGTCTTGCTGTAGATGAAGAATAGTCATTGGTATAGCACCACCTTGGCGCAATGGGACATTCAGCATCGCTGCACTTGCCCTTCGATCATCTTCCATTACTTCTATATAATGCAATGCACGGTCACCTGTACACGCCTCTACCCGGCGCACGCCAGCAGCTACGCCGCTTTCACCGATAATTTTGAACAGTCCAATATCACCTGTTCTTGCTACATGCGTTCCGCCACAGAGTTCACGCGAGCTGCCTATATCCAGCACGCGAACTTCGTCACCATATTTTTCGCCAAACAGCATCATCGCACCGGTTTTTTGTGCAGATTCAATATCCATCACGCGTGCTTGTGTGGCTACATTGGCAAGAATTTCAGTATTGACGATTCTTTCTACTTGGCGAATTTGATGCTCGGTCATCGGTTCGTTATGCACAAAGTCAAAGCGTGTTTTGTCGCTATCTACCAAGCTGCCTTTTTGCTGCACATGCTCACCCAGCACTTCGCGCAGGGCTTTGTGCATTAAATGTGTGGCTGAGTGGTTGCGCATGGTGCTGGCACGCGCTTGCGTATTGACGCGGGCAGTAATATGGTCGCCCAAGTCTAATGTGCCGGTTTTGAGTACGCCATGATGACCAAACACTGCAGCTTGTATTTTCTGGGTATCTTCTACTGCAAAAATACCGTTTTCACCTTTAATGATGCCGTTGTCGCCAACTTGGCCGCCAGATTCAGCATAGAACGGTGTGTTGTTGAGCACAATGATACCTTGGTCACCTTCATTTAATTGTTTGACTGCCGAGCCATCTTTGTACAGCGCAGTGATTTGACCCACAGTTTCAAGGTTGTCATAGCCATAAAAAGTAGTGGCGATACCGTCATACTCAAGGTTCGCAGCCATTTTGAATTTACCCGCAGAACGAGCCTGGTCTTTTTGGCGCGCCATGGCGCTATCAAAAGCTGCAGTATCTACTTTTACATTTCTCTCACGGCAGATGTCCGCGGTTAAATCCAGAGGAAAACCATAGGTGTCGTGCAGCTTAAAAGCAGTTTCGCCATTAAAAATATCTTTCGTATTGGTAAGTTCTGTTTCTAAAATCGCCATGCCATTTTCAATAGTTTCAAAGAATCGGTCTTCTTCTGCTTTGAGTATATTGGTAATACGTGCTTGTTCAGTTTTTAGCTCCGGGTAAGCGCTGCCCATTTCGTGCACTAAATCGGCCACCATGTTGTGGAAAAATGCTTTGCGCGCGCCCAGCTTGTACCCATGGCGAATGGCGCGGCGAATGATGCGGCGCAGCACATAGCCGCGGCCTTCGTTTCCGGGAATCACACCGTCGGCAATCAGGAAGGAGCAGGCACGGATGTGGTCTGCCAGCACTTTCAGGCTGGGGATGTTCAGGTCGCTGGAGTTGGTTTCACGCGCAGCGGCTTTAATCAGAGTTTGGAATATATCAATTTCGTAGTTGGCATGTACGTGTTGCAGTACGGCGGCGATTCGCTCCAGACCCATGCCGGTATCCACACTTGGCTTAGGCAATGGGTGCATTATGCCTGCTTCATCGCGGTTAAACTGCATGAACACGTTGTTCCATATTTCGATAAAGCGGTCACCGTCTTCATCCGGGCTGCCCGGCGGGCCGCCAGGGATATGCTCGCCATGGTCGTAAAAAATTTCAGTGCATGGGCCACAGGGACCAGTATCACCCATCATCCAGAAGTTGTCGGATGCATAGCGTGCGCCTTTGTTGTCGCTGATGCGAATTACGCGTTCAGCAGGTACGCCAATCGTTTTTGTCCAGATATCATAGGCTTCATCATCTTCGGCATACACTGTGACGGTAAGCTTGTCTTTGGGCAGCTTAAAAACTTCAGTCAATAGCTCCCAGGCATAGGCTATGGCATCCTGTTTGAAATAATCGCCAAAACTGAAGTTGCCCAGCATTTCAAAGAAAGTGTGATGGCGTGCGGTGTAGCCGACGTTTTCAAGGTCATTATGCTTGCCGCCGGCACGTACGCATTTCTGGCTGGTCGCGGCGCGGGTGTATGGGCGCTTGTCAAAACCCAGAAACACATCCTTGAATTGGTTCATGCCAGCATTGGTGAACAGCAGGGTAGGGTCGCCGTGCGGCACCAGTGAGCTGGATGCGACCACCTCATGGCCTTTGGATGCGAAAAAATTCAGAAACGCCTGGCGGATCTCGTTGCTGCTAGGTGTTTTTCCTGATTGGAAAGTGTTGCTGCTTAATTTAATTGTCATCTTTTTTTGTGTTCAATACTTTTTTTATAATATCAAAACCAAAACCACGGCTTTGTAAAAATCTGGCTTGTCTTGTCCATTCGTCTCGGCTTTTAGGTGTCGCATCATATTTTTTGCGCCAAACTTCGCGCGCATGCGCTAATTCGTTTTCTTTTACCTGGCTAACAGCTTCTGCAATCAGCTCGTCTGCCACACCTTTTTCGCGCAATTCATGTGCAATTTTGGCACTGCCGAATTTGTGTGAACGCGCATGCACGATCTGTTCGGCAAATCTTGCATCTGAAAGCCAGCCGCGCTTTTTAAAATCGTCCAGTAAGGCTTGAACATCATCAGACTCTTCAGCAAAGGCTTTGAGTTTTTGACCTAGTTCAGCGTAAGAGTATTCGCGCTTGCCAAGATACTCCAGCGCGCGCTGGCGCAGGCTTTTGGTCTGGTATTCTATTTAGTCGTCCTCACCACGGACGGCGGTCATGGTCTCGCTCAAAGCTTTCATATTGGCGCGAATTTTCGCGTCAATTTCATTGGCAACTTCCGGATGTTCTTTAAGATACTCACGCGCGTTGTCTTTGCCTTGGCCAATTTTTTCGCCGTTATAGCTGTACCATGCGCCTGCCTTTTCAATCAGTTTGGCATTCACGCCAAGCTCGATAATTTCACCTTCACGCGAGATGCCTTCCCCGTACAGAATATCGAATTCTGCTTGTTTGAATGGCGGCGCGACTTTGTTTTTAATCACTTTTACGCGGGTTTCACTGCCAATGACTTCGTCCCCTTTTTTGATCGCACCGGTACGACGAATGTCCAGACGCACGGAGGCATAGAACTTAAGCGCGTTGCCGCCGGTGGTGGTTTCCGGGTTGCCGAACATCACGCCGATTTTCATGCGGATCTGGTTGATGAAAATCACCAAGGTATTGGTGCGTTTGATGTTGCCAGTAAGTTTACGTAAAGCCTGACTCATCAGGCGCGCCTGCAAACCCATGTGCGAATCGCCCATTTCGCCTTCAATCTCGGCGCGCGGCGTTAGGGCTGCAACGGAGTCAATCACTACAATGTCAACTGAGCCGCTACGTACCAGCATATCAGCGATCTCAAGCGCCTGCTCACCGGTATCGGGTTGTGAAATCAGTAGCTCTGGCACGTTAACGCCCAATTTCGCGGCGTATTGCGGATCCAGCGCATGCTCAGCATCAATAAAGGCAGCCACGCCACCCATCTTTTGCATTTGCGCGATCACAGAAAGCGTTAAAGTGGTTTTGCCTGAAGATTCAGGGCCATAGATTTCAACCACGCGGCCACGCGGCAAACCGCCAATACCAAGCGCGATATCCAGCCCTAGCGAGCCTGTAGAAACCGATTGGATGTCCTCGCCAATATCGCTGTCACCCATGCGCATAATGGAACCCTTGCCAAACTGTTTTTCAATCTGTGAGAGGGCTGCGGCGAGTGCTTTGCTTTTGTTGTCATCCATGTTTTTGCCTTTATTTTGAATTACTTAAATTAACTGCTAATTATTCCATAATTTGCTGCTTAACGTAAGCATTGTGTAGCTTGAAGAATATGATTTTTAAGTCAACCATTCGTAAACTGATGCGTTCCGGTAGCTAGGGAGAACAATTTTGGAACGGAGGAGATTATGAAAATTTTACGTTCTGTGTTTGTAGTGTTAACAATTGGCGCTGCAACTATTTCAACAGCCAATGCACGCGATTCTTTTAGTCTGGGCATCAATATCGGTGGTTACGGGTATGCCCCGCCGCCAGTGGTGTATTACCCTGCGCCAGCAACAGTGTATTATGGCGCGCCCAGTGTGTATTACTATGAACCGGCACCGGTGGTGAGATACCATTATTACAGTGCACCAAGCTATTATCAGCATGGATGGGGTCATCGCGCAGGCCATCACGGCTGGGGCCATCATGCAGGTCACCACGGTAGAGGTCACCATGGCAGAGGTCACCATGGCGGGCATAATCGTGGCCATCACTGATGTGCTTGAGTTAGTCTCTCAATAAGCTCCGTCATCAAAGCGGCGGCGGCTTGCTGGCGTATTGTGTGGCGGTTGCCTTGAAAGTGTTTGGTCGTCGCGATAAGCGGTAGGTTATCACCGGCCCATGCAAAGCACACCGTGCCAATGGGCTTTTCTGCACTACCGCCATCAGGCCCGGCAATTCCGGTAATGCTGCCGGCGATATGTGCGTGACTGTGCTTGAGCGCGCCTTCAGCCATTTCACGCGCGGTCTGTTCGCTCACCGCGCCAAATCTTTCCAGGGTTTGTGCGCATACCCCCAACATTTCAATTTTGGCAGCATTGCTGTAGGTGATAAAACCACGGTCAAACCATGCTGAGCTGCCCGCTACACTGGTAACTGCTTGCGCGGCCATGCCGCCAGTGCATGATTCCGCCAAGGCGAGCATGAAGCCACGCGCTTTAAGCGCTGCGCCTAGCTCGGCGGCTAACGTTGAGAGATGATCCATGTCGCCAAAGGTAATAGGCAAATGATGGCATACACTGCTGCCAGAAAATCGTCGAACATCACGCCGAAACCATTTTTAAGTCTGGCGTCAAGCTGGCGGATGGGGAATGGTTTCCAGATGTCAAACAGGCGAAACAGTAAAAATGCGGCTGGCCATAACACCCAGTCGCGCGGCACAAATGCAAGCACAAGCATCATCGCCACGATTTCATCCCACACCATACTGCCATGGTCAGTCACGCCCAGCGCTTTCCCGGTTTTGCTACAGCAATAAATGCCAAATAAAAACAGCACGAAAATGGTAACGAGTTGCGTCGTGAATGAACCGGAAATCAGCCAGAACAATGGAAATGCGACCAGTGTGCCAAAAGTACCGGGCGCTTTTTTTGCCAGGCCACTGCCAAAGCCCAGCGCGAAGAAATGTGCGGGGTGTGAAAGCAAAAATTTGAAGTCAGGCAAAGTGGTCATAGCCTTTGGCTTGAAGCTGAACCAGTTTATTTTCCGCATCATACACGCGCAAGCCAAGTGCAGTACAGGTGTTGCCGATACGGGCGAGTGGCAGATTCAGTGTTCCACTTAATGTCTCGATTTTTTCTCTTGCAGCTCGCGGCGCTGTAAAACAGAGTTCGTAATCATCCCCACCACCTAAAATACATGCCTGAAACCTCGCGTCATTATTGGCCGACAGGGCAGGTGAATGCGGGATGTGTTTAATAAAAATGTCCGCGCCCACATTTGAGGCTTTTAGAATGTGTCCCAAATCCGCTGCCAGTCCATCAGAAATATCAATCGCGCTGTTCGCACTACCGCGTAAAGCCAAACCTAAACTAATGCGCGGCATCGGCCTGTGAAGCGCATGGATGCTGGCTTCCAGGGCATCGTTTTCAAGCTTTATTTTGCCCTGCAAATGCGCCAGGCCAGCTGCGGCACTGCCAATGTTTCCGCTCACCCAGATGTCATCTTCAGCCTGTGCGCCGTCACGCTTAAGTGCCTGGTTTTTAGGCACTTCACCCAAGATGGTGACGCTGATATTTAGAGGCCCGCGCGTAGTATCACCGCCGATCAAATCCACATTAAATTGCTCGGCACAGGTAAAAAAACCGCGTGAAAATTCGCTTAACCAAGCTTCATTTACTTCTGGCAAAGCCAGTGCCAGCGTCGCCCACTTCGGCTGCGCACCCATCGCCGCCATGTCTGAAACATTGACTGCAAGCGCCTTCCAGCCGATGTCATAGGGCGCGGCATCATGAAAAAAATGCGTACCTGCCACTAGCATGTCGGTAGCAATGGCAAGTTCCATGCCTTGAGATACGCTAATAAGCGCTGCATCGTCGCCCACGCTTAAGTTGGTATGGTGCGAAGGCTTGGTAAAATACTGCTGGATTAAATCAAATTCTGAGGCCATGGTTTATTGTATTTCAGCCTGAAGCTTGTTTGCTAAATAAGCCAAGGCCAAACTGATTTGTATTGCCAATAAGATGCCAGCGACATCAGCTAGCCAGTCACTGGCACTCGCCATGCGTGTCATTGTAAGCACGCTCTGCAGCCACTCGATCAAGGCGCCGTAGCACACCAACCCCAGACTAACCCAACGCTTTTTTTGCGGGAAAGCCAGATAGCCCACAGAGGCGAGCGCTGCAAATACTAGCGCATGCTGCACTTTATCCCAATATGGCCAGCCACCTTGTTTGGGGGCAAGTTCTACCAGCATCAACACCGTGACGATAGCGAATAAAGCCCAAAAAACAAGTGGCATCATGTGCAGTGTTTTTTGAGGAAGTTGTTTCATATTGACTTGATTTGCTAGTTCACTGACTTGAGGCTGGTCTAACAGCAGATTTAGGTCTGAAAGATTTGACGATCTGCTCATTGGTTTCAATGTAAGGCGCACCGATAATATCTAAACAATATGGCACGGCCGCGAAGATGCCGTGAACAATTTGTTTGCCAGCCTCATCTTTCAAGCCTTCCAGCGTTTGCGCGATGGATTTGGGCTGGCCTGGCAGGTTGATGATCAAACACTGTTTGCGAATCACAGCAACCTGGCGTGACAAAATGGCTGTGGGCACAAAATTCAGGCTGATCTGCCGCATTTGCTCCCCAAAGCCGGGCATCTCTTTTTCACCCACTGCAAGCGTGGCCTCTGGCGTCACGTCGCGTGGAGCCGGGCCGGTGCCGCCCGTCGTCAAAATTAAATGGCAGTTTTGATAGTCTACCAAATCTTTAAGCGTTGCTTCAATCTCGTCCTGTTCATCGGCAATCAGGCGTGATTCCAGCGTAAACGGTGTCATCAGCGTACGGCCAAGCCATTCCTGCAGGCTGGGAATGCCTTTGTCCTCGTATACGCCGGTGGATGCGCGGTCGCTGATTGAAACCAGGCCTATTTTAATTGTCATGTGAATTGTTTTGTATATGATGTGTCTAGTAATGTGTTAAATCATAACACGCCAAAATTAAAGGGTTTTAAGCATGCTGAAAAAATTATTAGGTCTGGTTTTTCTGGTTGGTTTGCACACAGGCGTAATTGCGGCCGAAAACTTATATGAGAAAAATTACAAAGCTCAAAATACAAGTAATTTAGCTTCACTGCAGGCAAACCCGGATACCAAAATTTATGTGAGCAATCATAAGGATGACGATAACATCAGCATGCTCGAAAACGGCTACGACATGATGGGCACTTCCGGGTTTGAGGGTTTCGATGTAGCCCCAGAGCTGGCGTTGCAGCATGCCAAGTCCATCAAGGCCGATACCGTATTGATCTATAAAAAATATGGGTCAGCCAAAACTTCAGCTTCAAAAATCCAAATGATTAAAGAAGCCGCCAAAAAAGGCGGTGGCGAAATTGATGCTGAGAATTTAACAGAGGAACCGACGCAATATAAATATTTTGCTAGTTACTGGGCTAAATTGCCTGAGCCATTACTTGGCGTGCATGTCATCAAACTAAAAAATGCGGGTGGGGCAGAAGAATCATCGGCTGCTGAAAAGGGCTTAACAGTGCTGGCAGTGGTTAGAGGATCTCCAGCAGCTAAAGCCGGTTTAATGCGTGGAGACATGTTGCTCAAAATAAACGATATCGCACTGGGTAAACCTGAAGAATTTTCCACCGTGGTAAACAAATTTCAAGGACAAAATGTTGCAATTCAATATCAGCGCGAAGGTGAAAGTAAAACCACGCAAGCCACTGTTAATCGCCGTTAGAACAAGCGGCTGTTAAAATACATGTGCGCTGCGATACTTGCGGCGTAGCCAAGCGCAATCACTGGCAGCCACTTGAGGTGCCCAAAAAAAGTATAGCTGCCGTGGGCTTGTCCCATAAGTGCCACGCCAGCGGCGGAACCGATTGACAGCAATGAGCCGCCTACCCCCGCGGTTAAGGTTACAAGCATCCATTGACCTACCGACATGTCAGGCATCATGCTAAGCACGGCGAACATGACGGGAATGTTGTCCACCACAGCAGAAATAAGACCGATCACAATGTTGGCATTGGTAGCACCCAGGCCGCCATAAATCGCCTGAGAAAGCAGCGCGAGGTAGCCCAGAAAGCCCAGTCCGCCAACGCAGATAATGACGCCGTAAAAGAAGAACAAGGTATCCCATTCAGCGCGTGCGACTTTGTTATAGATATCGTATGGAATCGGGTTGCTCATGTCGCCCTGCGGGGTGTTTGCGTAATGCGTTTTTTCACCTTGAATTTTCAAAATGTATGAATATAGCTGTAAAAATCCCAGCCCGGTCATCATGCCCAGCACCGGTGGCAGGCCAAGCAGGCTATGTGCCATCACTGCCATAGCAATTGTGATAAAAAACAGGCCGACAATTGTCAGCGCGCCGCGCCGCATCGGTAGTTGAATGCTGTTGCCTTTGGGCTTTTCGTCAGGGACCGCAAAATGCATGATACTGGCGGGCACCAGCCAATTTACTGCTGCGGGGATGAATAGGCTAAAGAACACCCAAAAATCCACAATGCCGTTGCTGGCATGAATATTTTTCTGCCACACCATCAACGTCGTAATGTCGCCGAACGGGCTAAACGCGCCGCCAGCATTCGCCGCAATGACCAGATTAATGCATGACAGTAATACAAACTTTTTATTGCTGCCGCCCACAGCCAAAACTACTGCGCCCATGAGTAGTGCTGTGGTCAGATTGTCCGCTACGGGGGAAATTAAAAACGCCAACAAGCCTGTCACCCAGAACAAAGCGCGGTAGCTCAGGTCTTTGCGTATCAGCCATGTGCGCAGGGCCTCGAACACCTGGCGCTCGGCCATTGCGTTGATGTAGGTCATGGCTACAATCAAAAATAGCAACAGTTCGGCATAGTCCAACAGGTTGTGCCTAAACGCCGCTTCTACTACATGGGGGATGTTATGCGATTGGTAATACCATGCTATCAACGCCCAGATGATGCCCGCTGTGAGTACCACGGGCTTGGATTTGCGCAGGTGGATGAACTCTTCGGCCATCACAACCAGGTAAGCGACAAAGAATAGCATTAAGGCGGCAATCCCTACCCAGTGATTAGTAAGGTCCAGTGGCTTTGAAGCTTCGGAAGCAAGGCTGATCGCAGGAACAAGTAATGAAGTAACGAAAATGAAAATTTTTGACATGCTTAAATTTTGTTTTTTTACTTGGGTGGCAGGTTTAAGATTCCTGATGGTTATGTTCCGATATTTCTCGAATAAGCTTGAATAATTCACGGCTGCTCTTAGGTGGTTTTTGCGCCGCTTCTTCACGTTGCGCATTGCGAATCAGCGTACGCAATTGTTGGCTATCGGCATGTGGAAAAGCAAGCAAGAATTCCGACACTGCATTGTTGTCAGAAAGCAGGCGTGTGCGCCAGCGCTCCAGCGTATGAAAACGCGCGTTTTCTTCGTTGTGCTTGCCTTCCCAGCGCTGAAGCTGATCTACAATGGCGGTGCTGTCAATATCGCGCATCAGCCTGCCTAGATATTGCATTTGGCGCCGAATCGCGCCGTTGGCAGTGATGCGCTTGGCCTCAAGCACCGCTTCATACAGGGCTTCTGGCAGGTTAAGTTTCATCAGCCGGTCTTTAGGTAAATCGACCAGCTTTTTGCCAATCGCTTGCTGTGCATCTGCCTCTGCCTTGAGTTTGGTTTTGCTGATGGGCTCTACTATGTTTTTTTTTTCAATCACGATGTCTATAGGTTTCTGGGGCTTTATTGTTAGCTACGGTATGATAGCATTTTTAGTATGATCGCTTAAATTTAATGACTAACAGCTTGATGGATTTAGACACCTTAAAACAAATTAGCCAGGATGTGCTGAAACATGCCAGACGGGCTGGCGCCACCAGCGCCGAAACCGAGGTGAGTTTCGGTACGGGGCAGAATGTTTCGGTACGCATGGGGGAGCCGGAAAATATTGAATATAACCGCGATAAAGGCGTTTCCGTCACCGTGTATTTTGATCATCAGAAAGGCTATGCCAGCAGTTCTGATTTAAGCCCGCAAGCGTTAAAAGAGACGGTGGAAGCGGCTTGTAATATTGCGAAATATACGGCTAAAGACGAGTTTTGCGGTCTGGCCGATGCCAATTTGATGGCCACAGAAATACTGGACCTGGATTTGCATCATCCATGGAATATCAGCGTGGACGAGGCGATTGCTATTGCCAGGCAGTGTGAAGCGGCGGCGTTTGCAGTCGATAAAAAACGTATTACCAACTCCGAAGGTGCAGGCGTTTCTAGCAGCGAGAGTATTTTTGCCTATGCAAACACCCATGGTTTTGTGGGCGGTTATCCCAGTTCGCGTCACAGTATAAGCTGCTCAGTGATAGCGGAGGAAGGTGAAAATATGCAACGCGATTACTGGTATACCACGGCGCGTCATTTGCCTGATATGGAATCTGCCGAGCACGTGGGTAAACTGGCGGGTGAGCGCACGGTACGTCGTTTGGGGGCGATAGCCATTACTACCTGCCAAGTGCCGGTTTTGTTCGAGGCGCCGCTTGCATCGGGACTGATTTCGTCACTAGTTGGCGCAATTTCAGGCGGCAGTTTGTATCGAAAATCTTCTTTTTTGCTGGATAGCCTAGGCAAACAAATCGCATCGCCGTTGTTGAATATTGAAGAGTTGCCACACCTTAAAAAAGGCATTGCCAGTAGCCCGTTTGATAATGAGGGCGTTGCAACAAAGTCACGCAGTCTGGTTGAGAATGGCGTGTTGCAGGGCTATATGCTATCCAGCTATTCTGCACGCAAGTTGGGCATGCAAACTACCGGCAACGCGGGCGGCAGCCATAACTTGATTGTGCAGCATACCAACCATAGCTTTTCGGAGTTGTTAAAACTGATGGGCACGGGCTTATTGGTGACAGAGGTGCTGGGACACGGCCTGAATATGGTTACGGGCGATTACTCTCGCGGTGCGGCGGGGTTTTGGGTGGAGAATGGTTTGATAGCGTATCCGGTAGAAGAAATCACCATCGCAGGCAACATGAAGGATATGTTGCGGCAGATCATAGCAATCGGCAGCGACATCAACAAACAAAGCTCTAAACAAACGGGCTCAATTTTAATCGAAAATATGACCGTCGCAGCAGGGTGATTGCCTTACCGGCCGTGCAGCAAATAAAAAGCCCCGCCAGTTTGAATGAGCGGGGCTTATTATTGGGCAGGTTAAGGATTATTTATTTGACTTCAGCTGGCATATCTTCATCGGCTGGCTCAAAACCATCGTCGACTTTTGATTCAACCACGCCGTCAGCCACCAGGCTTTCACGGCGCTGCAAATAGGCGTCACGATAGAACGCATATGGGTCAAGCGAGGCGTTGTCTATAAAATCTTTCGCATCGAGCAACTCGGTGCGCCTGTCTATGAATTGCGCAGCACGTAACTGATTATGCAACCTGACTTGCCCAATATTGTGTGTATAAGTAATCGGGTCTGAGGTTACAGTGTCGAATATCAAGCCTGTCGTATCACGTACTGTGCTCGCGCCTAAAAACGGCAGCACAAGATACGCGCCGTTACCCACGCCCCAGTGCCCTAAAGTCTGGCCAAAGTCCTCTTTATGGTTGGGGATGTTGTCCATGCTTGCTACGTCGATGAACCCTGCCAAGCCAAAAGTGCTGTTGATGATGAAACGGCCGGCATCGGTGAAGGCGTTTGCGAATTTAAGCTGCAGTAAATCGTTTAAAACCGTGGTGATTGAGCCTAAATTGTTGAAAAAGTTATTAAAGCCTTTGCGTACCGGCGTAGGCGCAACGGTTTTATAAGCTTTTGCTACAGGTTTGAACAGCGCTCTGTCGGTCACGTCGTTAAATTTATAGATGCCGCGATTTATTCCCTCTAGCGGGTCTTTATTGGCTTGCGTGGCACAGCCCGACACTAATAGCGCCAGGACGCAACTGAGTAGAAATGTTCTTAATGTTGATTGCATTGTGTTGGTCACTTAAATTATATGTGTTGTTCTGTTGTAATTAAAATTCAAGCAATTCTATCGAAGCTATTATCTACGACACTCACCAGTATTGTCCAGTGTTTAAAAAACTCTCCAGATGCCGCCAACAGCCTGTTGCTGAAAAACAACAATAGAATTGATCGCTCTCAATATTCCTAGCAATAACTATGCCTTGTGCCGGGTGCGGATTAATTGGCTTAGTACGTACTGCAGTTTTTATATAAATCTAGCGCCAATGCTCGCTGTGTGGCATGGTTAACGATGGGTGCCGGATAATCTTCGCCAATGACAATTTTGATGGATTGTTGACGAAGCCGTGGAATTTGCCACGGCGCGTGAATTTCCTTGTCATCGCAACTGACCAATTCCGGCACATATTTGCGGATAAATTGGCCTTGCGGATCGAACCTTTCGCTTTGGGTGATGGGGTTAAAGATGCGAAACCACGGTTGAGCATCACAGCCTGTGCTGGCGGCCCATTGCCAGCCGCCGTTATTGGCGCTTAGGTCGTAATCGATTAAATGTTCGGCAAAATAGCGCTCGCCCCAGCGCCAATCCACGAGCAGATCTTTCACCAGAAAACTGGCCGTGATCATGCGTAGGCGGTTGTGCATAAAGCCGGTTTGATTGAGCTGTCGCATGGCGGCATCTACTAATGGATAGCCGGTTTTGCCTTCGCACCAGGCGTTGAAAAGTGCTGGATTATTAGGGAAAGGTAAATTTTCAAATGCTGGCTTATAAGCTTTTCCGGTAGCAATCTGCGGGTTGTGATACAGCATCTGAAAGTAAAAATCGCGCCAGACCAGCTCATTTAGCCATGCCTGCGAACCAGTATTGGCGCGGTCTCTGGCTTGCCTCGCCAAATGGCGGATTGATACTGTGCCAAAGCGCAAATGCGCTGACAAATACGAAACACCTTTCACCGCAGGGAAATCGCGCGCTTCTTTGTATCGATGCATGCGGTTTTCAAAGTCTTCAAATAGCATTTTGCCACCGCTCATGCCAGTCGGCAGGCGCAGCGCTTTTAAATTGGTACGTGCAAATCCCATGGCTTCCAGGCTGATAAGCTCGCTGGGCGCTATTTTTGCCAGGTTATGCATGTGGCTATCGACCTGGTAAGGTTTCAGGTAGAAATCGTCGAGTTTTTTAAGGTGCGCATTTTTATACGGAGTAAACACGCTGTAGGGCTTGCCGCTTAAAGACAAAACCTCGTTTTTTTCAAAAATGGCCTGGTCCTTAAAGTCGTGAAACTTGATGCCAATTTTGGCAAGCTGTACGGCAACGTCGGCATCGCGCTCAATCGCCTCTGGCTCATAATCCCGGTTTGCAAACACCCCGTGGATATTGAGCTGCAGGGCCAGCTCTGGAACGAGTTTGCGTGCGCTGCCGTGCATAACGATTAAATCGCCGCCTTTGGCTTGTAGCGCAGCTTTGAGTTCACGCACACATTCCCAGATAAACTCAACGCGGCGGTCTGCTTTGCTGGTGAGTCTGTCTAAAATTTCTGTATCAAAAATAAAAACGCAATAAACCGCTTGCGAGCTTTTAAGGGCCTGATATAGCGCAGCATGATCAAAATCGCGCAAATCGCGGCGAAACCAAACAAGGGCGTTGTTCATGGGTTATTCGCGGTGATAAGGGTGGCCTTGAATGACCGTATGTGCCCGGTAAAGTTGCTCGCATAGCAATACACGCACAAACGCATGCGGCAGGGTGAGTTTGGATAAGCCCCATAGCCAATCCGCTTGTTTTTTTAGTTCAGGGTGCAAGCCGTCCGCACCGCCAATCACAATGCTGGTATCACGGCCAAGCGTTTGCAAGTGCTGCATTTTTTCAGCGAGTTGCAGGGTGGTCACTTCCTGTCCGCGCTCGTCGCAGGCAATCAAAAAATCTTTGCCGACCGCATCCAGAATGCGCTTGGCTTCGGCTTCCTGCACCACTGCGCTATTTTTGCCATCGGCACGCTTGTCCGGCTTGATCTCGATGATTTCCAGTGTAAGTTCGCGCGGCATGCGCTTGGTGTATTCCGCACAAGCCGCTTCAACCCAGCTTGGCATTTTGTGGCCGACAGAGATAATACGCAGCTTCAAGTATTACTCTTTCAGATTATTTCAAAACCTTGTTTATTCGGCCTTGATATGGCTACGGCGGCTTTCCGCCTCACCCCATAATTGCTCAAGATTATAATAAGCGCGCGTAGTGGGCACCATGATGTGCACGACAATGTCGTCCAAATCCACCAGCACCCATTCACCGTCTTTTTCGCCTTCCGTACCGCGAATGTGGTAACCCTTTTCTTTAAGCTTCTCGCGTACATTGTCGGCAATGGCTTTGGCTTGGCGGCTGGAAGTCGCCGAAGCAACAATCATGTAATTGGTGAGGCTGGTGAGTTTGCGCACATCCATCACGCTGATATCAAAACCTTTAATATCTTCAATCGCGTCAATTACTGCCTGTTTCATTATTTCCAAGTCAAATGTTGCGTTTTGTTTTATATCAGATGTCATTTATGCGGCCTGTGCTGGGATTGCGTTGCGTTGAGATTGTATGCGGTTTCGCGCATCCACATACACGAGTTGCGGGTTGAATTTAACGAGTTCAATCTCATTGTAGACCGCATAACTTGCGATGATGATGATGTCTTCGGGATTTGCCTTGTGCGCAGCGGCGCCGTTGACCGAAATGATGCCAGAGTCGCGTTCAGCACTTATCGCGTAAGTGCTGAAACGCTCGCCGTTGGTGACGTTGTAAATATCAATCTGCTCGTATTCGCGAATATTGGCGGCTTCCAATAATGTTTCATCAATCGCGCAACTGCCTTCATAATGCAGCTCACTGTGTGTGACATGCACGCGGTGCAACTTGGATTTGAGCATGGTTCTTTGCATTTGAACCTTTCGCAAAGTCAGTGGGAAAAAGGAAGCGTATTATAGTCTTTTCAAATGGTTAGCGCAAAAGCTGGTTGATGGTTTGCACAAAACTCAAGCTTTTTTAACGAATTCAGATTTTAATTTCATCGCGCCTATGCCATCAATTTTGCAGTCGATATCGTGATCGCCTTCGACCAGACGGATATTCTTGACCTTGGTGCCGACTTTCACCACCAGCGACGAACCTTTGACCTTCAAATCCTTAATCACTGTTACGCTATCGCCATCTTGCAGTACATTGCCGTTAGCATCTTTGATGATGCGGGCTTCTTCAGTATTGTCGCTTGCTGCGTTGGGCAACCATTCATGCGCGCACTCAGGACACATCAACAGATCACCGTCCTGATAGGTGTATGGGGAATTGCATTGCGGGCAGGGCGGGAGTGTGTCGTTCAAAAAAATCTCCAGAAATATTTTTAAATGGTGATGGTTAAGTTGTCAATCAGGCGCGTGGTGCCGATTTTTGCAGCAGCTAGTACAACCAGGTCGCGCTCGTTTTCTTTGGGGATAAGCAAGGTTTTAGCACTGCGCACAGCGATGTAATCCACTTGCCAGCCTGCCTCACATAGTTGCTGGATAGCCGTGGTTTCTAACGCGGGGAAAGATTTGTTGCCGCTTTTAATCGCATCAACGATGCTCTGCAAGGCGCTATTTAACTGGGTTGCAGAGGCACGCTCCTGAGCGCTTAAATAGCCGTTGCGTGAACTCATCGCCAGGCCGTCTGCTTCGCGCACGGTTTCACCAGCTATAATTTCAATCGGCAAATTAAATTGCTTGACCAGTTCTTTAATTATAAAAAGTTGCTGAAAATCTTTTTTGCCAAATACCGCCACCTGTCTGGCTGAACCATTAAAAAATACTATGTTGAATAATTTCATGACGATTGTGGCAACGCCAGCAAAATGACCGGGCCGGCTTGCTCCACACAGTTCGCTGGCAATGGGCGGCGGGGTGATGGTCATGGTCTGGGTTTCAGGGTACATCTCACCCGTGTTTGGCGCAAACACAATATCTGTGCCAGCAGTTTCCAGTTTTTCACGATCGGCTTTTAACGTGCGCGGGTAACTTGCTAAATCCTCATTCGGGCCAAACTGTAAGGGATTCACAAAAATGCTTACCACCACACATTCTGCATGCTGCCTGGCGATTTCTACTAGGTGAATATGGCCAGCATGCAGGTTGCCCATGGTGGGTACAAATGCAATACTGGCCTGATTTTTAAGCGCGGCGCGAAGCGCTGCAACGGTATGAATTGTCTGCATTAATAACTGTGCTCTGAGGCCGGGAAGGTTTTGTCTTTAACCGCTTTTACATAGGCCGCCACAGCATCCTGGATACTGTTGGTATCTTTCAGAAAATTGCGTACAAATCGCGGCGATTTAAACTCGCTAAGGTCTTTATCTGCCGGGCCGGAATAAATGCCGAGCAGATCCTGCAACACCAGCACTTGCCCGCAGCAATCCACGCCGGCACCGATGCCGATGGTGGGTGTTTTGATGGTTTCTGTGATCTTCTTTGCAAGCGTAGCAGGCACCATTTCCAGCAGCACAAAGCTCACGCCTGCATTACTCATCGCGATAGCGTCCTGCATAATCTGCGCGGCACTTTCATCGGTTTTGCCCTGAATTTTGTAGCCACCCAGTTGATTGACTGATTGAGGGGTAAAACCCAGATGTGCGCAAACAGGGATACCATGCTCGACGAGGTAGCGCGCGGTATCGACCCTGTTGCCGCCGCCTTCAAACTTTACGATATGCGCGCCACTTTTAATGAGCCACTGCGCGTTTTTGTAGGCGGCTTCATTGTCATGCTCATAGCTGCCAAGCGGCATATCGGCCATAATCACAGTGTTTGGTGCGCCTGCAGCAACGCTTTTAGTGTGATAGGTCATGTGGTGCATGCTGACATTCAATGTATTCTCCGAGCCTTGCAGCACCATGCCAAGTGAATCGCCTACCAATAGAATATCAACGCCGGCACGTTCCATCAGCTTGGCAAAAGTGGCGTCGTAGCAGGTGAGCATAGCGATTTTTTCGCCGGATCTCACCAGGTTTTGTAGTTTTTGCAGCATTGGCAGCGTTAGTTATTCAAAGTTCGGGTTGAAATATTCGCGGCTGCTTTTGATTTGCCCGATCCTGTCGATCAGCAGATTCAAGGCGTTTTCGTCTTTGATGATATTCAGTTTTTCGTTGTTGACGATAAGCAGAGGTGACGCGTCGTAAGTATGAAAAAATTCGCTGTAAGCGTCAGAAAGCCGTTCGATGTACTCGCGCGGAATTTCCTGCTCGTAGCTCACATTGCGTTCTTCGATGCGGTCAGCGAGTTCATCCACAGGCGTTTGCAGGTAAATCACCAAATCCGGCTTGCTGGCTTTGAGTTGCAAGTGTGTATAAATCTGGTGATACAGCGCGTATTCCTCGTCATCCAGGTTTAGCCGTGCAAACAGCGGATCTTTTTCCAGGAAAAAATCCGCCACAGTGGGTTTTGCAAACATATCACGTTGATTTAAATCGCTAATCTGGCGTGAACGTTGAAACAGAAAGAATAATTGTGTTGGCAGCGCGTAACGCTGTGCATCTTGGTAAAAACGCGGCAAAAACGGGTTGGCTTCCGCTTTTTCGCTTAATAACTGCACCGAGAATTTATCGGCCAGCATTCTGGCTAGCGTGGTTTTTCCGCTGCCGATGGGACCCTCGATGACGATGTATGGAAATTTGCTAAATATGCTCATTCAGTTTCTTTGTGCTCTGGTTTTGATGTGCCAGCGCTAATTTTACAACACTCCCATGGTTTGGGATGACTAAATCAGGTGCTATTTCTGCCAGTGGCAGCAGTACAAAGCCGCGTTCATGCATGCGTGGGTGTGGCAATGTGAGTTTTTCAGTATGTGTCACCAGGTCGCCGTACAGCAGCAAATCGCAGTCCAGCACACGTGGTGCATTCGCAAACGGACGCTCGCGGCCGGCTGCATGCTCAATGTTCAACAACGCATCAAGCAGATCATCTGGCGGAAGCTGCGTACTGATTTCAGCCACTGCGTTAATAAAATCCGGCTGGTTCGCATAGCCTACCGGGGCGCTTTGATACAGGCTGGATTGCTTTATCAACCTGGTCTCAGGTAAATTTCCAATGGCCTGGAATGCCCGTTTTACTTGGCTTGCAGGGGCATTCAAATTGCTGCCAAGCGCAACAAAAGCGCGGTTAGTTGGTGTCCTGGACATCCGCTGCAGGTTCTACATGAGTGGCATGTTTTTTACGTTTGCGCCGCCGCTTTTTAGGCATGGTGTCCGGCAGCAGCATGGCGGTGCGCGCTTCACTTGTAGCGTCTGCAAACTGCGTCCACCATTCTCCCAATTCCATCGGCAGTTCGCCTGATTCACAGCGCAGCAATAAAAAGTCGTAGCCGGCACGGTAGCGTGGATGCGTAAGCAAGCCAAATGGCCGTTTACCGGCACGCTGTTCGAAACGCGGCTGCATGCCCCAAATTTCTTTCATGGTGGCGGTAAAACGGTTATGAATCGCCAGTTTTTCGGCCTGGGTCGCAATCACCTCGTTCATTGCCATGTGCAGGGCAGGGATGAAATTGTGCCCTTGCGATTTATATTGCTCCCATGCTTTTAACACTTCGTGCCAAAGCAGGGTGGCGAATAAAAAGCTGGGGTTGGACGACTTGCCAGCAAGAATGCGATCATCGGTATTTTTTAGCGCCAGCATCACGAAGCGTTCGCCGAGCGGCTGCTCCAGCACCACGTCCAGCAAGGGCAACAGGCCATGGTGCAAATGCTGTTCGCGCAGCGCGTTGATGCTTTCTACCGCATGGCCGGATAAAAACAATTTCAGCATCTCATCAAACAGGCGGCTGGGCGGAACGTCCTGCAGCAAGTCGGCCAGTTTTTGGATAGGCGCCTGTGTTTTGGCTTCAAGCTTCAAGCCTAACTTGGCAGATAGTCTTACCGCGCGCAGCATGCGCACCGGGTCTTCCTGGTAGCGCGTCACAGGGTCGCCAATCATGCGCAGCAGGTTGGCTTTGATATCCGCCACGCCATTGTGAAAATCCAGCACTTCTTCGCGCGCGGGGTTGTAATACAAGGCGTTGGCGGTAAAGTCGCGCCGCACAGCATCTTCTTCCAGGCTGCCAAAAATATTGTCACGCAGAATGCGGCCGCTGTCAGCGGTTTGCCCATCACCTTCGGCCTGGTGGTGGCCGCGAAAGGTTGAAACCTCAATCGTTTCATTGCCCCATAATACATGCACCAAGCGGAAGCGCCTGCCGATAATGCGCGAGCGACGGAAGATGCGATTGACTTCCTCCGGGGTGGCATTGGTGGCGATGTCAAAATCTTTTGGCTTAACGTTCATCAGCAAATCTCGCACCGCGCCGCCGACAATCAACGCCTCAAAGCCCGCTTTCTGCAAGCCTTCGCAGGTTTTAAGCGCAGCCTGGCTGATCAGGCTTTTATTGATTTTGTGGATTTTTGCCGGGATGCGTTTTGCGGTGTCGACTTGGGCGCTATCGGCCCGGTTAATCACTATTTCAGCTTTGGACTTTTTGTTAAAAACTTTTTGCAGGAATCTTTTTATCATACGTTTTTAATTATTGGCTTTATGCGTATTTTGCCACAATACGTCGGGCAACCCCGCCTCTTTGTTGAGAATACGGCACAGTACAAATAATAAATCAGAAAGCCGGTTGATGTACTGTAAAGAAACTTCAGTCATTTTTTCTTGGTTGTTGAGCGTGGTCATCTGCCGTTCGGCACGCCTGCACACAGTTCTGGCCAAATGGCAATAAGCCGCAGCGCGGCTGCCACCCGGCAGAATAAACTCTTTCAATGGCGAGAGCGTATCGTTCCACGCGTCTAATTGTGTTTCTAAAGCCGTTACGCGCTCGGCCTTAATCATGGCGTGGCCCGGCATGCAAATCTCGCCGCCTATATCGAATAAATCGTGCTGAATGCGCGTTAAGCAATCGTGAATTTTTGTAGACATTGACTCGGTAAGTATCAAACCGATAATCGAGTTCAGCTCATCTACATCGCCCATCGCCGCGATGCGCAGGCTATCTTTAGCCACGCGTGTGCCATCGCCCAAACCGGTAGTGCCGGTATCGCCGGTGCGCGTGTAAATTTTGCTCAGTCTGTTTGCCATTCAAAATCCTATATAATTCGCTCATTATAAATCATTCAAACCTGTTTCGATGCCAACTCTACCATTATCAAGCCAACCTATCGGCGTCATGGATTCCGGCGTAGGCGGCATTTCAGTGCTGAAACATATTCATGCTTTATTGCCGCATGAAAACCTGCTTTACGTGGCAGATAGCAAATACGCCCCATACGGCAACAAAACACCAGCAGAAATTACAGCGCGCTGTTTTGCGGTTGCCGATTTTTTAATTGCGCAAAATGTAAAAGCCCTGATAGTGGCTTGCAATACAGCTACTGCGGCGGCCATCGATGCCATGCGTGAGAAATACACGCTGCCCATTATTGGTATGGAACCTGCGGTTAAGCCAGCGGCAGAAGCTAGCAAAAACGGCGTCATTGGCGTGCTGGCGACTGTCGGCACGCTTAAAAGCGCGCAATTTGCTGCGCTGCTGGAAAGTTACGGCCGTAATGTCAAGGTCGTCACGCAAGGCTGCGTTGGCTTGGTGGAATGCATCGAGCGCGGCGAGCTGGATGCGCCTGAAACCAAAGCGCTCATTCGCCAGTACACCTTGCCACTATTGGCCGAGGGCGCAGATACTATTGTGCTCGGCTGCACGCATTACCCGTTTGTAAAAGATGCGATTCGTGAAATTGTCGGCGAAAACATTAGCTTGATTGATACAGGTGCGGCGGTGGCAAAGCAGTTAAAACGCCAGCTGGAAGAAAAAAATTTGCTATCAGCTAGCAATCAACCTGCAAACATACAGTTTTGGACCAATAGCGAAGCGGACAACGCTGAGCAGGTGATTGAAGCGTTGTGGGGTGAAAGCGCGGAAGTGGAGATATTGTAGGGCGTATTAAGTAAACTAATGCGAAGTATGGAAAACCGCTCCTTCGGCGTTTTGCTCTCCGTTAATACGCTCTGTATAGGCGGGGCGATGGATATCGCCAGGCTTAAAATGATTTATACAAATTTAATATACTAACTATTGATATTAACGTTCCAACAAGCATCAACAACGTACGCGCATGTAATCTTTTGCATACAAAAGCGGCAAATGGCGCAGCAAATAAACCACCCAATACCAATCCCGCAACAATTGGCCAAGGGCCCTCGTCAACCAGCACAGAAAAAGCGATGGCGCTGGCAAAAGTTAGAAAAAATTCAGCAAAATTCACAGTGCCTATCGTGGTTCTGGGATTGTGCCCAGAACCCACTAATGTGGTGGTAACTACCGGCCCCCAGCCACCGCCTCCTACGGAGTCAACAAAACCTCCAAATAAAGCTAATTTAGCAACATGTCTAGGTTCATGTTTTGCGGAATTTATTCTACGAAAAACCTTGCTGATGATATAAATGCCCATAATTAGCAAGTAGATGGAAATGTAGGGCTTTAGTATTTTTCCATCGATACTGGATAATAAAAATGCACCTAAAACAGCACCAAGAATACCTGGAATCAGTAATCTTAAAAACAGCGACTTATTCACATTGCCTAGTTTTACATGAGAAACTCCTGAAACGCCTGTTGTAAACACCTCGGCAATATGCACACTGGCACTGGCTACGGCGGGACTAACGCCTGTGGCTAATAGAAAGCTGGTAGAGGTTATGCCATATGCCATTCCCAAAGCGCCGTCAATAATTTGCGCAATCAGGCCGACAGCAACCGCGCTCCAAAACACCTTGGATTGAAGTGTCTCTGTAATGATTTGCTCCCCGTCGGCAATCCCATTTTTTGTGAGAAAGCTTGAGATCAGGTAGCCTGTTGCCGCAATGAGCAGAAAGACAGCAAGCCACATTGCCATCGTTAAAATCGGATGTTTTCCGGGGTGTAAAGCAGCCTGCTCAATAGGCGGAATGCCAAGCTCCCTATGTTCGACATTGATGGGATTGTTGGTTAAATCGGGGTCGCGAAATTTCATAAGATTGCTTCTGCAAGGATAGAGGCAAACAATATACACATTCTCTTATTTAACTAAAAATAATATAAAAGAATAAAAATATAATTAATTAATATAAATAAAATGAGCGGTGTTCTAAATTGAGAGCTTGAGATCAAGCTTAAAAAACCTTAAGCTGTCTTTGGGGTTTTATTGATTCTTTACGTGCTTTCCAGCTTTAAGTTACTTATTCAACCGGTTTTCAGCAGTAAAATCCAATCAGTATCGTCATCACTATTTTTGCCTGGAGGGGTGAACTCAAGCTTGCCCTTATTGATAAACGTCTTATTTGAAATGGATTTTTTTAACCCACTCGCTGGGTCAATCCAGCTTGCATGTACTTCAGCCGAGAATCTTTGCATATTGATTACTATTGGCTTTTTGTAGAGTAAATAATATAGCGCAATTGTACCATCAGGCGAAGCAGCAGCTGCAACGGCTGATTTCTTAGGCATCACTGAGCTAAGTATATTAGCAAACCGAGTAGTAGCAAGTCTGCTCTTAGGTTTGCAAATTCCATGTAAATTGTACCAAGGCAAAGTCAGTAAAAATCGTTTTGCAGCTGCCATCTGGTTTGATCCGCGGAGATGCATGGCCTCATTCCAGGGCAGATTGCCCCAATCGTTTCCTCCTGGAGATTTTCCGAATGGCTGGCCTGGCTGGTTTACTTGCCACACGCCGTTTGCACCGTAAGTGTGACCTGCGCAGCCGCTGTTTAACAGGTGTGCCCAAAAAGTCTGCCTGGCATCGCGGGCGATGACAGGGGGCGTGATGCCAAGTGCTTCGTAGCGGGATTCTGCGCAAATAACAGGCATGACAGGCTGAGCTTGCCAGCCTTCGGCTGCTCGTTTTGCGTGATGCTCAGTTGCCTGGTGATGTCCAGTTTGCTGCATTTCAAAATCCAGCAAATATGGATCAGTCACAGATTCGCGCGCGCTGAGTTGCGGGTGAGTCGTAATCAGGCGCTGAAAGCCGTCAATTTGCTTGATATAGCGGATCACTTCTGTCCATTGCTGTTTTAGCTGCTCTTGTTCTTGCTGTTTGTTGCTAGATAGGTACCACGGCATGGTTTGCTCGCCCGCTGTTGCCCACACAACCGGGAGTGCGCCCCAACGGGCGACCAAATAGCGCCAATGTTGCTTCATTTTTTCGGTGCCAAGCCAGGGCAAATGGAATCCCCATCCACCAAGGATGCATGGCATGATGCCTTGTTCTACCAAATACATGATGCGGCGATCTGCAGCATCAAAAAATTGCGGCCTGATGCTTGTGTAGTCTTGCTCCCATGGGAAGCCCTCCTCATTGGCGCCGCGTTCGTCAAAAGCAGGCATGTCTGGATATAACCCGGCGACAATCTGTACTACATTAAACCCCTTGGTTTTGCGGTCATTTGTGAGTTGCTTAAATTGCTCAGGCCAAACCAGGCGTTTCGTCAGCCCCATCCACCAGGTATCGCCTAGCCAAAAAAAAGGCGTGCCATCCGCATGTGCAAAGTGCCGTTTATCATCCGCCACCTGGATGGGCCCGTGGCTTAGTAATGGGTTATCTCCGCAGTAGGCAGTGATGCTTATTTGCCCATTTATGCCATGCAAGCTTTCATTCTGTTGGTCGCAGCATTCGGTCACAAAGTGATGAACGCCCAGAGTTGCAGAGGAATAACGAATGCGCCAGGCATTGCTGCCAGCCCAGAATGCGGGAATACGGCGTAACTTACCTGTAGGCTCGGTAAATACAGCATCTAAAGTAATTTCATTAAACGGGTCGTGATATGTCGTTGCCGATTCGATGGTAATTTCGGTGAACTGATTCGACTTTGTGCTGCTGGTGAGGCTCATCTGAATGGCGCCTGCCCTCAAGCGTACTTTTTGCGAAACAAGTTTAATTGTTGCATGATTTCGCTGAATAGCGGTCGTTTGCCAATCTCATGCTGAGCGCATTCTGCCTGCAGCTTCCACAACCCTTCTGTGGTGTGGTTTTTTATAGCGCAATGATCTAACAACTCCTCCAGTAGGCAGGCAAATGCGCGCGTCTCGAGACGTTGCAGTAGCTGTGAATGCTGGATTTTGTCTTCCGGCAAAAATGAAGCTCCTCCAAAGTCACTTAAAATGCATTTGCCCTGGCCATTGCTGAGGATGTTATGTGCATATAAATCACCATGCGTGATGCCTTGTTTATGCAAGTGTGCAACCGCAGACGCTATGTTATGAGCAATATGCAATACAGTGTCTAGCGTAAGCTGTGTATTGGGTGAATACACATCTCGGCTGCACGTTTCAAAGCTGGGTGGGTTAGCCAGCACGGTCAAATCGGCGTGCATCAACGGCATCACCAGGCCGGTCATGCCGTCTGGGTGTTTGCCAATAACGCCTTCAAAGCCCAATAAATTAGGATGTTGGCCTGCCAGTACGGTAGCATGCACTTCGCAGCGAGGTAAGCCATCACTGGTGATGTTGGCTTTGAACATTTTTACCGCAACCGCTTTGCTTTCAGAATCTCCTGAAGCATTTTTAGCTTTCCACAAAGCTTGATAGATCAGGCCAGAAGCGCCTTCGCCCAACAGTTGTTGCAAATGCAGCGCGTGCCAGTCAATTTGGGGGATATTATGTTTTGCGAGCAGACTGTTTTCGATCTGATTGCAAAACGGGTTGCCGGCATACGCGAGCCAGCTAAGTTTAGGTAAGCTGAATAGCCAGTCTGGAAGTGATTCCAGCTGGTTGGCAGAGATTCTAAGCAATTCCAGATTTTTACAGTTTGCCAATGATTCTGGCAGTCTGTTAAGCTGGTTACCCGCCAGCATGAGTTTTTGCATGTCCTTGCAATTGCCTATTGATGCAGGAAGCGTTTTGATTGCATTGTCTGTCAGAATAAGCCAGCGCAAGGTCTGGGTTGGGATTGCGCTTTCAGGAATGTGTTCGATTTGATTGGCTTTAAAGCCGATCATGCTTAAGTTCTGGCATTTACCCAGCACTTCTGGTACACGAGTAAACTGGTTGGAAGAGCAGAATAAAATGCGGAGTTTGTGTAATCGGTTCAGGTCATCCGGCAGTGATGAAAGCGCATTGCCAGAGAGATCCAGAATCTCTAGTGTGTCAGCTAAATCAAAAATTTCTGTTGGAAAGTGATTTAACCCGCAAGAAAGTTTAAGCAGCTTGCTGCCTTGCAGTTTGCCAGCTTTAAGCAGGGATAAAGTGTCACGTTGCGACTGATTTGAATCCACGAAATTTGAAGGTTAGAGTTAGTGGTGCGGAACGTGCTCGCCCGCTTTAAGCCTATACTTCGCCCCGCAGTAAGGACAAGCAACTTGCCCTGTTGCCGCAATATCCAAAAACACGCGTGGATGCGATGACCATGCCGCGACTGCATCGGTGGGGCAGTGCAGCGGCAGGTCTTTTGCGGTAATTTCGGTTTCTTTTATGTCTGTCATTGAGTTGTAAGCCTTAGAAATTAAACTAGCGTCAGCCAATCTGCGTGTTTAGCCGATTTACCCTTAACGACATCAAAATACAAACTCTGCAGTTTTTCGGTCATCTCGCCGCGGCTGCCCGTGCCGATGGCGCGGTTATCCAGCTCGCGAATCGGCGTCACTTCAGCCGCTGTGCCGGTAAAGAAGGCTTCATCCGCGCCATAGACTTCATCACGCGTGATGCGCTTTTCGATGACAGGAATACCCAATTCACCCGCTAACTGGACGATGGTATCGCGCGTAATACCTTCCAGCGCACTGGTTAAATCTGGTGTATAGAGCTTGCCGTTGCGGACGATAAAGATGTTTTCGCCGGAGCCCTCGGCCACAAATCCGTCCACATCCAGCAGCAGGGCTTCCTGGTAGCCGTCGTGTGCAGCTTCCTGATGCGCGAGGATAGAGTTCATGTAGTTGCCGTTGGCTTTGGCCTTGCACATGGTGATGTTCACATGATGGCGCGCGAAGGATGATGTTTTTACGCGGATGCCTTTGGTAATGGCTTCCTCACCCATGTAGGCGCCCCAGCTCCATGCTGCGCAAATCACATGTGTTGAAAGTGTTTTGGCGGCGATGCCCATCGCTTCTGCGCCATAAAACGCCATCGGGCGGATATAGGCGGATTCCAGTTTGTTCTCACGCACCGCGGCGCGTTGCGCCTCACTGATAGTGGCTTTATCGAACGGCATTTTCATGCCCAAGATATGCGCACTGCGGAACAGGCGGTCAGTATGGTCTTGCAGACGGAAAATCGCCGTGCCTTTGTCGGTTTTATATGCGCGCACGCCTTCAAACACGCCCATGCCGTAATGCAAGGTGTGGGTGAGTACGTGGGTGGTGGCGTCGCGCCAGTTCACCATCTTGCCGTCGTACCAAATAACGCCGTCGCGATCTGCCATAGAGCTAGGAATTGCCATGTTGCTGCCTTTTAACGAAATTTTGTAAAAGCGATATTGTAAACCAAGCTGTGAATTTATTGCTTATGTTAGAATCAAATGCTGATTAATTAGGGTGCTTTGCCATGAAAAAACTGCTCGTTTTCATATTCTTTCTGCTGGTTTCTGCATGCGGGCTCGCAGAGCCACCAACACCATTTGTAGGCACCGATATTACCGGCGCGGATTTCCCGCAACCGCTGAAGTTGACCGATCATACAGGGAAGCTGCGTACCATGAGCGATTTTAAGGGCAAAGTGGTGACTTTGTTCTTTGGTTATACGCATTGCCCGGACGTGTGCCCAACCACCCTGAGCGATATGAAGCAGACCATGAAACTGCTGGGCGACATGGCAGACCAGGTGCAGGTTTTGTTTGTGACGGTAGACCCGCAGCGCGATACGCAAGAAGTGCTGGCGCAGTTTGTGCCTCATTTTGACAAACGCTTTATCGGCTTGCGCGGCAGCTTGCAAGAGACTGCCGAAACATTGGGCAACTTCAAAATTTACTATTCAAAAATACAAGGCAAGGGTCAAAATGACTATACTATCGACCATAGTGCAGGCACCTATGTGTTCGATAAAGAAGGAAAAATCAGGCTATACATGCAGTACGGGCAAAAACCGGCCGACATGGCGAGTGATATTAAAAAATTGATGTAATAAAAAAGGGAGCATTCGCTCCCTTTCTCAATTTAAGTTTTAATTAGCGGGCGGTGCGCCGTATTGGTTATCGCCTGCATCTCCCTTTTGAACAAGCAGATAAATCATATAAATCCAACCCAAAATTGGGATAATCCATATCAATTGTAGCCAGCCGCTTTTGTTGATGTCATGCAGACGGCGGGCACCCACTGCGAGTGAGGGCAATAATGTTGCGATTGAAAATGCCCAGGAAATATAGCTGCCAGCTACTTCTAACAACAAGGCACCACCAAAGCAGAATAGCGCAAACCACCAGAACTCAGGCAGTCCGGCGCGGCCATTAAAATCTGCATATTTTGCAAAGCAAAGCTTGATTGAATCTGTAAAAGACATCATTTTCCCCTTATGAATTAAGCCACAGATAACTGCAACGCTAACTTAGCATAAAATTTAAGGCGGGTGCAAAATAAGGGAAAGGCTACATGCGATGCAGGTGCGGCGATAAGGCTTTCAGTTCTTTTTCTGCCGCCTTGTAATTGGGGAACAAACTTTCGAGTACCGCATAGAATTTGGCAGAATGGTTCATCTGTTTTAAGTGCGCAAGTTCGTGGCAGATCACGTAATTGACGATGTGCGGCGGTGCTTGCAGTAGGCGCCAGCTCAAACGCACTTTACCGCGGCTGTTGCAGCTACCCCAGCGCGATTGTGCATTGGAAAGCGTGAGCGGTGGTGTAGCGACGCCCAGTTTTGCAGCCAAAATTTCTAACCTGCGGCTAAAATCGGAGGTAGCTTGCTTTTTATACCACTGGATGACCTTGCGGCTGACAAGCGCATGGTTATTAGGCTGCAGGCATGCCATAGTTAAGGCGTTTTGGTCAAAAGTCAGTGCTTTATTGCTACTGCTTTGTGTCACGCACAACTGAATATCATTGCCTAAGTACAGTAAATGTTCGCCATCTGCCCATTGGATTTTTTCGACCTGGTTCGTCTCGCGAGCTTGCAGTTTATTCAAAATCCAGTTCGACTTTTCCTGCAGAATCTGATTGAGCTGAAACTCGAAAATGCGCTTTGGCGCGTGCACCACCAGGCCATCCGCGGTGATCTTTAAGCCTATGGTGCGGCGCGGACGGCGTTCGAGCAGGTATGAAATCGTTTCGCCATTGCTTAGCGTTAAGCTTTGTTGCATCACAGCTTCAACATCTCCGCCTCAATCCAATCTTCTACTTGCTGATTAAGCGCATCTGCTTTTAAGCCGGCTGTTTCAATCGGCAAGCCGATGCTGACTGTAATCGTGCCAGGCCGTTTGATGAATGCGTTTTTGCGCCAAAATAATCCTGCATTATGCGCGACAGGTACAACCGTTGTCTGCGTGTGCGCGGCCAGCCAGGCGCCGCCGATATGGTATTTGCCGCGCTTGCCAGGGGCGATGCGCGTGCCTTCAGGGAATATGACCACCCATAATCCTTTGGCCAACCTATCTTTACCATGCATCACCAATTTTTTGAGCGCTTCGCGACCTGCGCTACGGTCAATCGGGATGGTAGAAAGCGCAATCCATGCCCAACCCAGAAAAGGAATGAATAAAAGTTCACGTTTTAATACCCAGATTTGCGGTGGAAAAATCACTTGCAGCGCGATGGTCTCCCATGCGGATTGATGTTTGCACAAGATGATAGACGGATGATTGGGGATATTTTCCCGGCCACGCACTTCAAAGCCAAGATTGCAAGTAAGCTTGAGCCAGAATAAGGCACAATGCGCCCAGTAGCTGGCCATGCGCGAGCGGGTAATGTTGCTGAGAGGGAACATTAAGATGACCAGCAAGGCAAAGATCGGTGTAATGATGAGCATGCCCAGAAAAAACAATAATGAGCGCAGCCATCTAATCAACAGTAACATCAAACATGCTCCGAAATGATGTGTTGCACCGCTTCGTTCAAATCGGCAAAAACTAAAGTGCCTTCCGGCAGGTTTCCTTGCAGCAAGGTTTCTTCTCCTTTGCCGGTCAGCACCAGCATGGGCTTGCAGCCGGCATTGGCAAAAGCCTGGATGTCGCGCGGTGCGTCGCCCACGGCGTATACGTCTCGCAAATCTACAGAAAACCTGCGACTGATGTCTTCTATCATGCCGGTTTTTGGTTTGCGACAAGTGCAATGGTCGTCAGCAGAGTGCGGGCAATAAAACAACGCGTCTATGCGCCCGCCCACATGCGCCAAGGCACGGCACATTTTGTCGTGAATGGCGTTAAGAGTTGCCATGTCAAACAATCCGCGTGCGATGCCGGACTGGTTGGTGGCAATCGCCACGCGAAAGCCCGACTGGTTGAGCAAGGCAATCGACTCCAGACTGCCGGGGATAGGAATCCACTCATTCGGATTTTTGATGCAGTTGACGGAATCCTGATTGATGACGCCGTCTCTATCAAGGATGACAAGTTTCACGTTAGCTCGCCAATTTGGATAAATCTGCCACGCGGTTCATGGTCTGGTGCAAGGTCGCCAGCAGGCCAAGGCGATTCGCTTTCAGTGCCGGATCGTCTGCATTCACCATCACATGGTCAAAGAAGTCATCCACGGGCGCTTTCAATGCCGCCAATGCCTGCAACGAGGTAGTATAGTCACCGCTTTCAAACAGCTTGTCCGCTTGCGGCTTCACCTTGCCCAACGCGTCGTTCAAGGCTTTCTCGGCAGCTTCCTGAAGCAAGTTGGCGTTCACTTCTGCTTTCACTTCACCCTCGACTTTCTTGAGGATATTGGTGACGCGCTTATTGGCAGCGGCAAGGGCAGGTGCCTCTGGCAGATTGGCAAAGGACTTCACCGCTTCAAGGCGTTTCGGTACCTCGCTCAGTAAGCTTGGCGCTAAGGACAGCACCGCATCGACTTCTTGAGCGCTAGATCCCTGGTCGCGCAGATTTACAGCCAAACGGTCAATTATAAAACTAAGTAATTGTTGTGTATGTTCATCAGTAAAGAACTGTATTGAGGTGCCAGCAAAAACTAGATTATTGGCATTTTCTTTTCCTAAAGATTTTTTCATTTCCTCAAGAAGTGAAGCTTCAATTAACTTTTTAATTTTCTGGTCTCCAGAAAAGATAGAGTTAATTTCAGGTAGAAATTTCTTTAAAGAAATAGGTAAGTTATTTTCGATTATTAATCTGACTATGCCTAAAGCTTGCCTTCTCAGTGCAAATGGGTCTTTGTCACCAGTGGGTTTTTCACCTATACCGAATAATCCAACTAAAGTTTCCAGCTTGTCGGCCAGCGCAACTACGACACCAACCTGACTGCGCGGTAACTCATCGCCGGCAAAGCGCGGGCGGTAGTGGTCTTCAATCGCGAACGCCACATCATCATCCCAGCCTTCATGCTGTGCGTAATAGCGCCCCATGATTCCTTGTAATTCTGGGAACTCGCCCACCATATCGGTGAGCAAATCGGCTTTGGAAAGCTTGGCGGCAAATTCCACTTTGCTCTGTAAATTAGTGTCGCTGAGTTGTCTGGCGATTTCGGCGGCAATTTTCACTACGCGCGCATTACGCTCGCCTTGGCTGCCAAGCTTGTTGTGGTAAACCACTTTATCAAGCCCGTCCAGACGGCTTTCCAGCGTTTTCTTGCGGTCCTGGTCGAAGAAGAATTTCGCATCCGCCAGGCGAGGGCGCACCACGCGCTCGTTACCGCCAATCACTGCACTGGGGTCTGCCGGGTTGATGTTGGAGACAATCAAAAACTTGTTGGTAAGCTTGCCATTCGCATCCAGAAGCGGAAAGTATTTCTGGTTCGCCTTCATGGTCAAAATCAAACACTCTTGCGGCACTTCTAAAAATTCTTTTTCAAACTGGCCAAGTAATACATTCGGGCGCTCAACCAACGCTGTGACTTCTTGAATTAATGGATTATCTTTAAGTATTTCTTCTGCTTCATTATCAAAAAGGTTTGCAGGTTCAACTTCTAGGCGAGTTTTTAATAGTTTAGCTTGCTCACGCAATTGTTTAATAATATCCAAACTACGCTCTTCATAACTGGCAATCACTGTGCCTTCGGTTTTGAGTTGCTCGGCGTAGCTATCAGCATTTTTGATAGTAATCGTTGGTTTTGCAGCCTCAAAGCGGTGGCCTATCGTTGTTCTGCCAGCTTTTAAACCTCTTTGTTGAAATGCATTTCCCATTTCAACAATTGAGTCTCCATGGAGTGCTACAAGTCCATGTATAGGTCTAACAAAATGCGTTGTTGTCCAACCATCTTCTAGCTGATATGTCATGAGTTTAGGTATTGGCAACTTGAAAATTGCATCAGAAATTGCTATTGGCAAACCATTTTCTATGGCTACTCCTTGAGACATAGCGTCTAGAAACAGAATTTCCGCTTTGCCATCGTTCTCTTTTCTTAGTTTAGCAACAGCAGATTCGTCCACACCTAATGCTTGTAGTCTTTTTACAAGGGCAGGTGTTGCTTTACCGTTGGCGTCCAGGCCCACGCTGGCTGGCATGAGTTTCTGCGCTATCTGTTTATCCGCGGCTTTTGCAGCAACTTGTGTGATGTGCGCGGATAAACGGCGCGGTGTGGCAAATGTTGTAACAGCAGAACTATCATCTGTTAAGCCCTGCGTTTTTAACGATTCAAACAGGGTGTGGCTAAATGCTTCACCCAGTTTTTTTAAGGCTTTTGGGGGCAGTTCTTCTACCAATAGTTCGATGAGTAAATTTTGGCTTACCATTACGCTGCTTTCTTTTCTTTTTCTAATTTTTCTTTTGTCAGTTTCTCCAGCACTTCAATCGCACGTTCTTTTGCGGCGAGTGGGAAGCCAAGTCTGGCCCGGCTATCCAGGTAGCTCGCGGCAACTGCACGTGCCAGATTGCGGATGCGGCCAATGTAGGCAGCACGTTCTGTCACCGAGATTGCACCGCGCGCATCCAGCAAGTTAAATGTATGCGCTGCTTTAAGCACTTGTTCGTAGGCAGGCAGAGCGAGCTGATTTTCCATGAGGTGTTTGGCTTGTTTTTCGTGCGCGCTAAATGCGGTAAATAGAAAATCCACATCGGAATGTTCAAAATTATAAGTGGATTGCTCAACCTCGTTTTGGTGGAACACATCGCCATATTTCACATTTTCGGAATATTGTAAATCGTAAACGCTATCCACACCTTGCAGGTACATGGCAAGGCGTTCCAAACCATAGGTGATTTCACCGGTAATCGGTTTGCAATCAATGCCACCGACTTGCTGGAAATAGGTGAATTGCGTCACTTCCATACCGTTAAGCCAGACTTCCCAGCCCAGGCCCCAAGCACCTAGCGTCGGATTTTCCCAGTCATCTTCTACAAAACGGATGTCATTTTTTTTTAGGTCGAAACCAAGTGCTTCCAATGAGCCTAAATACAAATCCAGAATTTTCGCTGGTGCTGGTTTAAGCACGACTTGATACTGGTAATAATGCTGCAACCGATTCGGGTTTTCGCCGTAGCGGCCATCTTTCGGGCGGCGGCTAGGCTGCACGTAGGCCGCTTTCCATGGTTCTGGCCCAAGTGAGCGCAAAAAAGTGGCGGTGTGCGAAGTGCCGGCACCTACTTCCATGTCGTAAGGCTGCAGCAAAGCGCAGCCTTGTTTATCCCAATAAGCCTGTAGATTAAGAATAATTTGTTGAAAAGTAAGCATTATTATATTTCTAAATTAAAAAACTATTTTTTGTAAGCCATGTCCGACGGTAAGTTGCAACAAACCAGGCTTGCTTGTAAGTCCCTGAATTTTACCTGAATACGAGGTTGAATTTAATAGTATTTGTTTTGTTAAAGGTTTTTTGTTAAATTGAGCATATGTTACTGGGCCAACATAAAAGGTTGTTGAAAATATTGGTGCTATGGTTTGTATTGTTGCAAGCCATTTCGCCGTTTATGCACGCCCATGTCGGCAGCAGCTCAGCACATGGCAGTCAAACAATGCACATGCATGATCCAGGTCATGGTCATCCAGATATTTTCCCCACACTTCAAGATGCTGCTTATCATGGGTACGTGATTGGCTTAGGTGAAGCTATTTCGCAAGATAGTGGCTTTAAGTTGCTCATAGCACTGATGTTAGTGGTGTTGTGGATGCCGCTTATAGTTAAGCAAAGGCATGCGTTACCTTATTCTCGATTATTCAAACTTCCCCCTCGGTTTGAGCGCACGCGCTTAAACCCACGCGCACCGCCACACTACTAAAATTTTCAATTGACTTGGGCATTAGTCCCAGGTTTTTTGTTTCATTTTTAGGAGTGCAATATGAATACCCCCTTTATGTATGTGGCTTTGTCGGCTTGCATGCTATTGAATTCTCAAGCTATCTATGCCGTAACACACGAGCAGGACAAGCATGAGGCAGATGTGCATGTAGATGTGCTGGTAGTAAACCCGCATCTTAGCCTGCACGAAGTGCTGGAAAAAACCGTTGCGCGGCAGCCGCAGTTACTCAGTTTGCAATCTAAAACCTTTAATGTGCAGGCTAAAGAAACGATGGCGAACAGTATGCTGCCGCATGCGCCGGCGATTTCGCTTTACCATCAGAATGATACTATCGGCAGTGGGCGTAACGAGCGTGATTGGCAAGCTGAGCTTGAGTTGCCTGTGTGGTTACCCAAGCAACGTGGCGCGCGTGAAAAAGTGGCTGAATTAAGTGCGCAGAATTTAAGCGCAGACCGTGAAAGTTTAAGTTTGCACGCCGCTGGTTTATTGCGCGATGCAATGTGGGATATTGCGAGGAACCGCAATGAGGTTTCGCTTTATAGCCAAAAAATGACGCAAGCAAAACGTTTGGAAGCTAATATAAGCAAAGCATTCAATGCGGGGGAGTTAGCAAAAACTGACTTGATGTTAGTACAGCAAGATACTTTGCTGGCACAAAAAAATCTTATAAGAGCCGAAGCCGAGCTGATGCACGCGCGTTTTCGCTACACCATACTGACTGGCTTAAATGAAATCCCCGAAAGTTTTGAAGAAAAGCAGTCTGATCTGGATAGTTTTGAGCAGTCACCTTTGTGGTTGGCGGCTGAATCTAAAGTGACTTTGGCGCATGGCGAGCGCGACCTCACGCAAGTAGAAAAGCGCGAAAATATGCAGGTGATTTTGAATGCGCGCAGCTCGCAAGGCGCATTTGATAATCAATATAACCAAAGCGTAGGCGTGCGAGTGCGTATCCCGCTCGATAGCGCAGTGCGTAGTGCGCCATTACAAGCGGCTTCAGAGCTTGCGGTAGGTGAGGCGTTAAGTCAGCGTGAAACTTTGCGCTTTGCGCTAGAGGCGGCCATGCACGAGGCTGAACATAATTTATCCGTAAGTAAAAAAGAGCTTGAAATCGCTTCGCAACAACTGGAAATCGCTAAAAAAAGTGCTGAATTAGCCCAAAAAGCTTATACCCTGGGCGAACTGGATTTAACTAGCTTGCTACGTATTCAATCCCAAACATTTGAAACTGAACGCAGCTATACCAATCGCCAATTGCAGGTGAAGTGGGATATAGCGAGATATAACCAGGCCGTAGGGGTTCTTCCATGAAAACTCACTCTTTGGACGCATCGCTGCGTTGCTCGGTACTCGCTCCCCCGCTGTACAACTACGTACTATCTTGGGTTCTGCGTTCCGTGCGCCTTGCGCTGCATACCAAATTTCTGAGTTTTAGAATTTATAGAGGTTAATATGAATAAACTATTAATTGCAGTTTTGTTGTTGTCATATCAAATAGCATCTGCAGATGACATCATTTTAAGTAAATCGCAGCTGCAGGGCATGCAAATCAAGCTGGCCGCCCTTAATTCCAAAGCTGCTGCGCTATCGAGCAAATACACGGCCGAAGTGGTCATTCCAACCACGCAAGTGCGCATTATCAGCGCGCCACAGCAAGGGTTGATTGATGTAATGCATGTGGCGACAGGGCAGGAGGTGAAAAAAGGCCAGGTGATTGCCCATTTAAGCAGTCCGGATTTGGTGGGATTGCAGGGAGAATATCTGCAAGTGCAAACTAAAAAGAAGCTGGCGGCTAGCGCATTAGCCAGAGATAGTGAATTGCTGAAAGATGGCATTATTTCGCAGAGACGTTATCTTGAAACACAAAGCGCGCATGAAGAATTGAGTGCATCTTTAGCTGAGAAAAAACAGGCATTGCGCTTGGCTGGCATGAATGACGAGGCAATTAATCGCCTCAATAGTGCAAAAGGCTTGCAAAGCGGTATGGCAATTGTTTCACCTATTAACGGACAAATAATTGAGCAAATGGTAAGTGTTGGGCAGCGTGTAGATAGCGCAATGCCTTTATATAAAATTGCCAAGTTGGACCCATTGTGGTTGGAGATTAACGTGCCTATTGATGCTGCGATGCAGCTTAAAAAGGGTATGTTAGTGAATGTGCCAAAAATGCATGCCAGCGGCAAGGTGATTACTGTTATGCGCAGCGTCAATAAAGCGAGCCAGACCATGCAAGTGCGTGCTGAAGTACAACAAGGCGCAGAAAATCTGGCTTTGGGGCAGTTTGTTGAGGCAGAAATTCAAATACAGGCGCAAGCACAAAGCTTTGCTTTGCCAAGCGCTGCAATCGTCCGAAGTGGCAAGCAAACCGTGGTGTTTAAGCAAACAGTCAAAGGCTTTGAAACTGTGCCGGTGATGATTCTCTCCGAGCAAGGCGGCAATACGCTGGTGCAAGGTGATTTTAAAGGGCAAGAAAAAATTGCGGTAACAGGTTTGGCGGCACTTAAAGGTGTTTGGCTAGGTATGGGTGGGGGCGAATGATGTGCATCAATCATAAAGAATTTTTAGAGGTGCCCAAATGCTAGATAAACTCATCGAATTTTCATTAAAACAGCGCATCATGGTGTCGTTAGCGGCACTTATTTTGTGCATTCTGGGCTATTTTGCCTACCATTCATTGCCGATTGATGCGTTCCCCGATGTGTCATCTACGCAAGTCAAAATCATTATTAAATCGCCCGGTATGACGCCAGAAGAGGTGGAATCACGCATCACCGCGCCGATTGAGGTGGAAATGCTGGGTATTCCTAAACAGGTGGGGTTGCGGGCAGTGGCGAAATATGCGCTCACCGATATTACGGTGGATTTTGAAGATGGCACTGATATTTATTGGGCGCGCCAGCAGGTATCGGAGCGGTTGAGTAGTGTTTGGGCGAACTTGCCAGCTGATATTTCTGGAGGCATTGCCCCCATGACCACGCCGCTGGGCGAAATGTTTATGTTTACTGTGGAATCTGACAGTCTGAGTTTGCAAGAAAAACGCAGTCTGCTTGATTGGGTCATCCGCCCACAGCTTAGAACTGTGCCAGGCGTGGCCGATGTCAATGCACTGGGTGGCTTGGTACGCACGTTTGAAATCGTGCCAGACAATGCACGCATGTATGCGCGTGGGGTATCGCTTAATTCGCTGCAAGAAGCTATTAGTGAAAATAACCGTAACGATGGCGCCGGGCGCTTAAGTGATGGTGAAGAGTCTTTATTGGTGCGTTCAGAAGGGGCCTTCAAAACAATAGACGATGTGAAAGACACTGTGATTCGCAGCGATAACGGTGTGCCTGTGCGTATCGCCGACATTGCCGAGGTGCGCATCGGCGAACTGACGCGTTACGGCGCAGTCACCAGTAACGGCAAAGGTGAGGCAGTGGAAGGCTTGGTGCTGGGTTTGCGTGGTGCAAATGCGCGCGATGTGGTGGAAGGGGTGCGTGCAAAGTTGGCAGAAATTGCGCCTACCTTGCCCAAAGGCGTGACCACCTATGTGTTTTACGACCGTGGTAATTTGGTTGAACGCGCTGTTAATACTGTTAATAAAGCCTTGATGGAAGCAGTGGTGCTGGTGATTATTCTGTTGGTGCTGTTTTTGGGAAACCTGCGCGCCGCCCTCACCATTGCTTGTATTTTGCCTTTATCGGTATTGAGTACATTTTTACTCATGAAGCACTTTGGCATGTCGGCCAACCTTATGAGTTTAGGCGGGCTGGCCATTGCCATTGGTATGCTGGTAGATTCTGCCGTGGTGGTAGTGGAGAATATTGTCTCGCACATGGCACATGCGCCTAAAAAGCATGTGTCATCCAAACTCAGTATTATTTTAGCAGCTATGCGCGAGGTGAGTTTGCCTGTTTCGGCAGGCATTGTCATTATTATCACGGTGTTTTTACCTTTGCTCACGCTGGAAGGCCTGGAAGGCAAATTATTTTCACCCGTTGCAATGACAATTATTTTCGCATTAGCCGGTTCGCTGGCACTGTCGCTTACAGTCATCCCAGTCCTAGCTTCTTTTTTGATTAATGATCGGCATGAAGAGGAGCCTTGGTTGGTGCGTAAACTTGGTGCCATTTACGCGCCCGCACTACAAAAAGCCATGCGTAACAGTAAAAAAATGATTGTTGCGGCATTGGTGTTATTGGTGTTGACGGGTCTGGCCTACACCCAAATTGGTAAAACCTTTATGCCGGTGATGGATGAAGGCGATATTATTATCGGGGTAGAAAAATTACCATCTATTACCCTGCAGCAAAGTGCAACGACTGATTTGGCTATTCAGCGTGAATTGATGAAGCAGGTGCCTGAAATAGAGGGGATTTATGCGCGCGCGGGTTCGGACGAGTTGGGTTTAGACCCGATGGGGCTCAACCAGACCGATACGTTTTTAGTGCTAAAACCGCACGAAAAATGGCGTATGCAAAGCAAAGACGAATTGTTAGTAGCGCTGCGCAAAGTGATGGACAACATTCCTGGTGTGGATTACAGCTTTACCCAGCCGATTGATATGCGTGTGAACGAGATGATACTGGGTGTGCGCGGCGATTTGGCAATTAAGATCTTTGGAAGCGATTTGGCCATGCTGGATGAAAAGGCGCAGAAAATCATCAAAGTACTAGAGTCGATTAAGGGTAGCCAAGACGTCTATACTCCGCAAAATAGCGGCATTCAATACTTACAAATCAAGGTGGATAGACTGGCGGCTGGCAGGCTGGGCTTTAGTGTGAGCGACATCAACCAGATTCTGCAGGCGCAATTGGAAGGCAAGGTACTAGGCGTTGTTCAGGAAGGTGCGCGCAGAACCCCTGTGCTGTTGCGCGGCAGTCAAGATGTGAGGCTATCGCCAGCGGAGTTTGGTAGTTTACTGCTTACTTTGCCGAACGGCACAAATGTGCCATTGACTTCAGTCGCCAAATTAGAGCGCATTGAAGGTCCGGTGAAAATCGACCGTGAACGCGGCATCCGCATGGTGGTTGTTACCGCCAATGTGGAAGGACGTGATCTGGTGGGCTTCGTAGAAGAAGCCAGGCAAAAAGTGACAGCGCAAGTGAGCATGCCGGAAGGTTACTGGCTGAAATGGGGCGGGCAGTTTGAGAACCAGCAACGCGCAGCCGCACGTCTGGGCATTGTGGTGCCGATTTCAATCGGCTTGGTATTTTTGTTGTTATTTCTTACTTTTGGCTCCATGAAAGAAGCAGTACTTATTTTGTCCAATATTCCATTTGCAATGATAGGCGGTGTGTTTGCTTTGTGGATTTCGGGCGAGTATCTTTCTGTGCCAGCCTCTGTTGGATTTATTGCGCTGCTTGGAATTGCGGTGCTCAATGGGGTAGTGATGATGAGTTATTTTAATCAGCTTGAATACGAAGGCGTGGATAAAGCCTTAATCGCGTTTGAAGGTGCAAAACGGCGGTTGCGCCCAGTATTGATGACTGCAAGCATTACCGCATTTGGTTTGATTCCCTTGCTATTTGCCACAGGCCCAGGTTCTGAAATCCAACGCCCGCTAGCGATTGTAGTCATTGGTGGCTTGGTAACCAGCACCTTGCTGACACTGATTATATTGCCGATTTTGTATCAACGGTTTTTTGCTAAGTAATAAGTTTTATATAGCAAAAATCCTAATCCAGATAAGCAAAACAGCAAAAACAGCCAGTTGCCCCAGCGAATGTAAGGTGTGCTGCCCGTGTAGCCTTGCGCCTGGATATTCAGCGTGGCTTTTGTGAAATGCGGCGCGTGGGCCAAGATGTAGCCATACGGGTCTATACTGGCGGTGGCGCCGGTATTAGTGGCGCGCAGCATCATGCGGCCTGTTTCCAGTGCGCGTGCCTGTGAAAATTGCATGTGCTGATCTGCCGCATAGGAAGTGCCATACCAGGCGTCGTTGCTGATGTTCACGAGTAGCGTCGCTTCAGGCAGCTGGCGGATGATTTCCTCGCCAAATACATCTTCGTAACAGATGTTGACGGCTACTTTCTGGTTGGCCAGTTGCATCGGTTTTTGATACTTTCCGCCGCGCGACAAATCGCTGAGCGGCATATGGAGCCAATCGCGATAGACCCAGCCAAACACCTGCTTTAGTGGAATAAATTCACCAAATGGCACCAAATGATTTTTAGAATAAGTTTGTGTAGGCGCGCTGCCAAAACTCAGCGCGCTATTAAAATATTCGCCAGTTTTGTCGTTGTATTCCACCATGCCCACCAGCAAATCCCCGTTGTTTTGTTTGGCATGGGTGCTCAGCGTATCTACTATGTCAGGGTCTAATTGGCTGGAGATCACTGGTAGTGCAGTCTCCGGCAATATAATGAGTTCGGCTTTGCTGGCTTTCGACATTGTAATATATTGGTTAATAGTGCCTTGAGCGGTTTCTGGCGACCATTTTTCATTTTGTGCGATATTGCCCTGCAACAATGCCACGCTGATTGGCTTGCCGTCAGGCCTTGTCCATTCCATGGCTTTCAATACGCCGCCAGCAACAATGATTAGTACAAATGCAGCAATGGCATTGCGTTTCCAAACTAGGCTTTTCTGCCGATTTGCTAGCCAATAAGCGATTAATGCGGCTATAAATACAGTAATGACTGAAACGCCGTACACCCCAATAATCGGCATAAAGCCAGCCAGTGGGCTATGCGGCACTTGGCTGTAACCCATTGTCAGCCAGGGGAATCCTGTAAATATCCAGCTACGGATCCAATCACTCAGACCCCAAAAAACGGGGATGCTGATTAAAGGCGAGCCAAACCATTTGCTCAGCCAGCCCACCAAAGCCGGAAATAATGCCATAAACGCGCACAGGCAGAACGTGGAAAAACCTGCGAACCACCAAGGCATGCCGCCAAAATCGTGCAGGCTGATGTAAATCCAGTAAATACCTACGATATAAAGCCCTAAGCCAAACGCAAAACCCAGCTTGAATGCGGCTTTTGGGTTCCCTGCTTTAATCCATAAATAACATAGCCCGGCGAGTGAAAGTATGGCCGCGGGGAAGATATAAAACGGCGCGAAACCTAAAACGGTTGTAGCGCCCAGAATCAATGCAATTAAAAACGGCAGTGTGTTACTAATTATTTTTAGCATAGTGTGGTACATCAACAATTCATTAAGCGCGATTGTACGTTCTTGTACCGCCTTTCTGCAAAAAATGCAGCAGTGGGGTTTGGATTAGTTGTTGACACCCAGCAACGTAAAGTTCTATATTTCATATGCGGTATCGTATTTCCAACAAAATAATTTGAGGAGAATAAGAATGAGCATGATGTCGGAATTTAAGGAATTTGCCCTTAAAGGCAATGTGATGGATTTAGCTGTCGGTGTGATTATCGGAGGCGCGTTTGGCAAAATAGTAGATTCATTGGTGGGTGATATCATCATGCCTGTCGTTGGTAAAATTATCGGCAATGTTGATTTCTCAAACATGTATGTGGCCTTAAGTGGACAACCTGCAGGCTTGGCGTTAGCAGAAGCCAAAAAAGCTGGCTCAGTATTGGCATACGGCAACTTTATTACGATTGCAATCAATTTTATTATCCTGGCTTTTGTTATTTTTCAATTGGTTAAAATGATGAACCGAATGAAAAAAGCAGAACCGCCTCCAGCACCAGCGCCAACTCCAGAAGATGTTGTTCTGTTGCGTGAAATTCGTGATTCGCTAAAAAAATAATTTAGAGATACATGCAATAAAAAAGGCGCCTTAGGCGCCTTTTTTATTGCTAACGTGATTACAGGTCTGGTTTCACTTGATTTTGCTCGGTTTGAGGAAGCTCATATGCTGGATCTCTTTCCGCACTTTCTGAGCCGTCATGATTCATGAAAACGACCATGACCACTTTATCGTCAATAAAATCGAGTTCGGTAGTTGGATAATAAGCGCCATTGGCATCGGTATTAATGTTGTGGTAATACCAGATTGAAGCGACCACTTTGTCAGAACCTTTGATTCTTACATCGTCTGCTTTGGCGGGTTCCCCAAGCAGTTCAACGATTTTTGTTTTGTCGAACTTGTTGATGATATCGACAAAAGCTTTTTCTTCGGCAGGGATTTCATTAATCAACGGCATTGTCTGCGCTTCCTCTGCGTAGGCAATACTTGCCAACATGGTATTTGCTGTGAGTAAAACTGCTAATGACCAGATTTTCATTTGAATCTCCTCAAAGTATGCCAGATAAGAGATTTGATAATCAATTTAGTTCAATATTTCGCAGGTTGCAGTTATGGTCAGGTTGATTCAATCGGAAAAGGTTCCTCGGGAATCACTTCAACCAGAATGGAATGTAAGCGCCTGCTATCCGCGCGAAGCACACTGATACTCAAGTTGTCTATTATTATTGTATCTCCGCGTTTGGGCAGATGGCCGAACTTATTGACCACCAGGCCGCCAATGGTCGAGAACTCTTCGTCACTGAAGTGTGTGCCTAGTGCTTCGTTAAAATCGGAAATTTCTGTCAGCGCTTTCACCCGGAAGTGGCCTTTGGCGTCTTTTAGAATATTGTCTTCGTCTTCGTCGTAATCGTATTCATCTTCAATATCGCCGACGATTTGCTCAAGCACATCCTCAATCGTCACCATGCCCGCCACGCCGCCATATTCATCGACTACGATGGCAATGTGGTTACGGTTGCTACGGAATTCTTTCAGCAGCACATTCAAGCGCTTGGCTTCGGGGATGAATACCGCAGGGCGAAGCATATCGCGTATGTTGAAATCCTCGCCTGCGTAGTAACGCAGCAAGTCTTTGGCCAGCAAAATTCCAATCACATCGTTTTTGTCGTCCTCAATTACCGGAAAGCGCGAGTGTGCGGTCTCGATCACATGCGGAATAAAGGTTTCAGGCGGGTCGGTGATATCGATTACGTCCATTTGCGAGCGCGGAATCATCACATCACGCACTTGCATCTCGCTCACTTGCAGTACGCCTTCTATCATAGCGAGCGAATCAGCATCCATCAGATGGTTTTCATAAGCGCCATGCAAAAGCGCCACAAGCTGCTCACGGTCTTCAGGTTCGCGCAGCAAAAAATTGCTTAAGCGTTCTAATAAACTGGTTTTATTGTTCGGTTTTTCCGGTTCGGAGGCCATTGCGTGGCGCCCTATGTAATAAGATAAGGGTTAGCATACCCTAATTTTGCCAAAATAGAAATTTCCAGACTTTCCATCAGTTCAGCCTGCGCTCCTGTTTCGTGGTCGTACCCATGCAAATGTAAGATGCCGTGCACTGTTAAATGGGCATAATGCGCCTCAAGCGGTTTACTTTGTGCTTTGGCTTCAGTTTCCACCACTGGTGCGCAGATAATAATGTCGCCTATTAAATGCGGTATTTCAGTAAAGGGGAAAGTCAGTACATTGGTTGCATAATCTTTGCCGCGGTAGGTGTGGTTGAGCACTCGAGCCTCATCCTTATCCACAATACGAATCGTGACTTCAGTATCTACACGAAGCGCAGCTTTCGCCCATTTGCGAAATTGCCAACGTGTAGGCAGATTTGAGTGACTTGAAGCAAATTGTATGGTCAGGTTCAGGTTGGGCATGGCCGAAGAGCTGTAACCTATTGTTTTGAATGAGTATCTACGTCGTCAGTATAGGGAAAGCGTACATGCCCGTAGCGCACTACCAGAATTGCCAAAGCAATTAAGAGTATTGAGCTGGAAAGAGCAAACATACGCCAAGCATCCAGCTCATGGATGTCCAGCACCAGAAAGCGCGCTAAGGCGATAATGCCGATATATAGCGGATATCTGACCGGCAGATTGCCCGTGCCAAGATAATGATTGAGCATGGACATGACTTCAAGATACAAAAACAGCAACAGTAGATCGCCAACAGTAATCGTACGTGCTTGCCATATATGCATGATTGCCTGAAACACGGCAAAGATAGTAGCGACGGCTATGACAATAAGCACAGCCTGCCCGACTATACTAAGGCCTCGTTGTATCGCCCGGCTGAATTTATTGGGTATCATTTTTATCCTTAAGTCGTATAGCAGGGATATAAATTATACACTGTAGAACGCTACGCCATTTAAAGCACGGGCTGGTTGTCGTGTTCACCGCGTTCATACACAATATGCGCACGGCCAACCAGAAGTGGATCAAGCGGGCCGATTGCCGATAGGTCCTTGTTGGTGTAGGGCAGTTTGTGCAGCACATAGCGCATGGCGTTAAGGCGGGCGCGCTTCTTACAGTCCGACTTAACCACCGTCCAGGGTGAGTCAGCGGTATCTGTATGGAAAAACATGGCTTCTTTGGCTTTTGTATAATCGTCCCACCTGTCCAGCGAGGCGAGGTCAATCGGGCTCAGCTTCCATTGTTTGAGTGGGTGCATTTTGCGTTCCTTGAACCTGCGGCGCTGCTCCTCGCGGCTGACTGAGAACCAGAACTTGATCACGTGAATGCCGCTACGGGTAAGGTTGCGCTCAAACTCAGGCGCCTGGCGCATGAATTCCAGATATTCGTCATTGTTGCAGAATCCCATCACGCGTTCTACCCCGGCACGGTTATACCAGGAGCGGTCGAACAAGGTGATCTCACCTGCGGTAGGTAGTTGGGAAATATAGCGCTGGAAATACCACTGACCGCGCTCGACGTCGCTGGGTTTTTCCAAAGCCACCACACGCGCGCCACGAGGATTGAGATGCTCCATGAAGCGCCTGATGGTGCCTCCTTTACCCGCCGCATCCCGCCCCTCGAACAAGATGACCACGCGCTGGCCGGTTTCTTTGACCCAGGCTTGTAACTTCAATAACTCGACTTGAAGATGGTATTTTTGTTTTTCGTAAGATTTTCTGGATAACAGGTTTTTATAAGGGTAACCGCCATCGCGCCAATCTGCGGCAAGTTCCTCATCGGAGTGCGCGCGTTTCTTTAAGCTTTCGAAGCTGGGTATATTGGCGATGGCCTTGCTCAGTGCCGCCGCATCATCCGGGGATGCGCCATCCAGGATCGCACGCAGTGCCTCTGGCAAAGTTGCAGCATCTTTGCCGGTTGCTATGCGATTAATAATATCCTGTACGGCAGTAGATCTTGATTCACGCGCTGCCGAGATTTTTTCGCTGACTGAAAACTCTTCGATACCTAGTGTGCTGTTGTCTGGCGGGATGTCGCCTTCAGATACGCGGCGTGTGATAGGGGTAACGGTCGTTTTTTTTTCTGTTGCCATGTCTGCACCTCTTAATCTATAAGCAAATGAACATCTTTATCCTTAACCGTCCATATGTCAATTGGCTGGAGTTGCAAAATTGGAATGTTTTGATTTAACGCAAGCCATCATCCTGGATTTATAAGTTTAAGCATAGCGGGTATGCAAATCGATTTATATTAAACAATGCCATTATGGGATAGACTAAAGTCTTTTATGAGGGACTTAAGTTATGGTGGAAAACATTACTTTGGCTGCATTTTTAATGCAGCACCTTCAAGGTGAAGATCGCATTGCGCTTATCAAGATGCTCGGCGATGTTGCAGAGGCCAGTAAAAAAATAGCTGGGGCGATAGATCACGGCGCATTGATGGGCAATATGGGCAGCTTGGCAACTGAGAATGTTCAAGGTGAGGTGCAAAAAGCGCTGGATGTGATTAGCAATGATATTTTTATTGAATGTACTCAGCAAAGCGGTTATGTGGCTGGCATGGTATCGGAAGAGTTGGATGATGCCGTTGAAATTGCAGAAAAACATCACATCAATGGTCAGTACCTGCTGTTGTTCGATCCGCTTGACGGTTCCTCCAATGTGAATGTGAACATCTCGGTAGGTACCATATTTTCTATACTTAAGAGTACAAATAAAACTCCAGCTCTGGCAGACTTTCTGCAACCTGGCTCGGCTCAAATCTGCGCCGGTTATGCCTTGTATGGCACATCGACCATGTTGGTGTTTACCGTTGGCAATGGCGTAAACGGTTTTACGCTGGATGCTGACTCGGGCGAGTTTTATCTTACCCATCCTGATATGCAGATTGCTGCCGATACGCAGGAATTCGCGATCAATATGTCCAATTATCGTTTTTGGCAGAAGCCTGTGCAGCGCTATATTGACGAATGCCTGCAGGGCGAAGAGGGCGACCGCAAAAAAAACTTTAACATGCGCTGGGTCGCCTCTATGGTGGCTGAGGTGCACCGCATATTGGTACGTGGCGGCGTGTTTATGTACCCCACTGATGCCAAGTCAGTGAACGGCAAACTTAGATTGATATACGAGGCTAACCCAATGAGTTTTGTTGTGGAGCAGGCCGGCGGCGCGGCAACTACAGGGCTAGAGCGAATATTGGACGTTATCCCCACTGGTCTGCATCAGCGGGTGCCAGTCATGATGGGTTGCAAAAGCGAAATTGAAAGATTGATTACCTATCATCAAAGTTGATCTGGGCTAATTCGCCAGTCGGCAAATCGCCACAAATTCTTCCGCGTTGAGCGACGCACCGCCTACCAGTCCGCCATCTACATCCGGCATGGCAAATAATTCCTTGGCATTTTTGGAATTCACACTGCCGCCATAAATGATGCGCACATGCGCTGCGGCATCGCTATTGCGCCGGTCGATGCGGTGCCGGATAAATTCATGCACAGCCTGGGCATGTGCGGGCGAGGCGGTTTTACCCGTGCCAATCGCCCAGACCGGCTCATAGGCAAACACCATATTCAGCTGCATGGCTTTTGCAAACTCCTTGTCGCCAAGGGTTGCCATTACCGCATCCATCTGGCTGGCGACAATCACCTCGGTCAGGCCAGCCTCGTGTTCTGCCAGGGTTTCGCCCACACATAATACCGGGGTCAAATTCGCCTTGATGGCCGCGTCGAACCTGGCGGCTGCTGTCAGATTGGTTTCGTGAAACAGGTTGCGGCGCTCGGAGTGGCCAAGCAGCACATAAGTGCAGCCGAGATCGGTCAGCATGTGCGGCGCAACCGCGCCGGTAAAAGCGCCTTGCTCATGCTGGTTCACATTCTGCCCGCCCCAGGCAATATTGGTGTGTTGAAGCAGCTCCCTTGCCTGAAACAGGTAGGGGTTCGGTACGCACACGACATAATCGGCATTCTTATAGTCGCGCAGCCCGTTAATAATGTCGGTAAGCAATAGCTGGTTACTCTTGATGTTACCATGCATTTTCCAGTTGCCTACCACCAGTTTACGCCGCATATTGTTGTTCCTTTTATTCTATTGGTTATTCACGGTGTTATAGTGCTTTGACAACGGCCTGCAGTTCACCAGCCTTGTAGCGCTCGGCCATGCGCTCACAGGGGATGGGCTTGATCTTGCCAGCCTGTCCGGCCGAACCAAACGCCTCATAGCGTGCTTTGCAAATATCGCGCATGGCCACGGTGGCGGCATTGAGGAATTTGCGCGGATCAAACTCTTTGCTGTTTTGTGCGAAATATCTGCGGATAGCGCCCGCCGAAGCCATGCGCAGGTCGGTATCAATATTGACTTTGCGCACGCCGTGCCTAATGCCTTCGATGATTTCTTCCACCGGCACCCCATAGGTTTCGCCCATATCGCCACCATACTCATTGATGATATGCAGCCATTCCTGCGGCACTGAAGATGAGCCGTGCATGACCAGATGGGTATTAGGGATACGGTCGTGAATTTCTTTGATGCGGCTGATGGCCAGTGTTCTGCCGGTGGGCGGATGCGTGAATTTATAGGCACCGTGTGAAGTACCAATAGCGATTGCCAATGCATCTACACCAGTTTGCAGCACAAAATCAGCCGCCTCTTCAGGGTCGGTGAGTAGCTGCGAATGCGTTAATACGCCGCTTGCGCCAGAGCCGTCTTCTTCGCCCGCCAGTCCGGATTCCAAAGAGCCCAGTACGCCCAGTTCACCTTCTACTGATACACCGATGGCATGTGCGATTTCCACCACTTTTCTGGTGACTTCGACATTGTACTGATTGCTGGAAGGCGTTTTAGCGTCTTCCAGCAGCGAGCCATCCATCATCACGCTTGAGAAGCCGGAGCGCATGGCCTGAATGCAAACGGCAGGTGATGGGCCGTGATCCTGATGCATGACCACGGGAATGTGCGGATAAGACTCAATGGCGGCCAATACCAAATGGCGCAAAAAGGCTTCCCCGGCATATTTGCGTGCACCAGCCGAGGCTTGCAGTATCACCGGGCTGTCCGCCACATCGGCTGCCTGCATGATGGCGTGCACCTGTTCCATGTTGTTGACATTAAATGCAGCAAGACCGTAATCATGTTCTGCAGCATGGTCCAGCAATTGACGCAGTGATACGAGTGCCATGATCTATTTCCAAGAAGTTTAAATAAATTATTTTTTTGCTAACAATACTCAGAGCTTATACATATTAACTTTGGTATCTATAGTTTAGTAGGCGTAGAAAAAGCATAAAAATTACTTAGTTTGTCAAATTGAGGAATACTGACTCAGTTTGAAACCCCTAGCTTTAATTTGCTAGCCTATTCTGCAAATAAGCTAAATGTATTGAGCTTTAGCATTAAAACGTCATTTGTCTTCAAGCTTTGATTCGTATTCTTCATAGGCATTCACAATCTTTTGCACCAACGGGTGGCGTACCACGTCGGCGGATAAAAAATGCGTCATGGCGATGCCTTTGATGTTTTTAAGGATTTTCTGAGCTTCCACCAAACCGCTTTTCTGGTGGCGTTGCAGGTCAATCTGCGTCACGTCACCCGTAATGACGGCCTTAGTGCCAAACCCTATTCTAGTCAGGAACATTTTCATTTGCTCTGGCGTAGTGTTCTGCGCCTCATCCAGAATAATAAAACTCTGGTTAAGCGTGCGGCCGCGCATATAGGCGAGCGGCGCAACCTCAATCACGTTGCGCTCAAACATCTTGTTGACGGTGTCGTAACCAGCCAAATCGTACAGCGCGTCGTAAAGCGGGCGCAGGTATGGATCCACTTTCTGGGTTAAATCGCCCGGTAAAAAGCCCAGGCGTTCGCCCGCTTCAACTGCCGGACGCACCAGAACTATTCGTTTGACCCGGTCGCGGGTCATGGCATCCACCGCGCAGGCCACTGCCAAGTAGGTTTTACCTGTGCCCGCGGGGCCAATACCAAACGTGATGTCATGATCCTGAATCTGCTGCAGATATTCTACCTGGCGCGGAGTGCGGCCATGCAGATCGCCGCGGCGCGTCATCAGCACCGGCATGGCAGAAGCAGCAACATCTTCCGGTTTGAGTTTGTCTATTTCCACCAGGCCTAGCTGCACTTCTTCTAGCTCAAGCGGTTTTTTAGCGCGAATATAGAAGTTTTCAATCAATTGTGCCGCAAGCCGCATGTTGTCCTGCTTGCCGCTGATGTTGAACGTGCTGCCGCGGCGATTGATGTTGACTTCGAGTGCGGTTTCAATCTGTTTGATATTCTCATCCAGCACGCCGCAAAGATTAGCGAGGCGGGTGTTGTCTTCTGGCGTAAGTGTAATTTCCATATTAAATTATTTCACCTTGCAAACGGCGTGGGTTGGATACATCGGTAATTTTTACATTCACAAACTGATGAATCAAATCGGCTTCGCCAGCAATATCCACCACACGGTTATTATCGGTTTTGCCTGCGAGAAGGCTGCTGTTTTTCCAGGAGATGCCTTCAATCAATACGCGTTGCACTGTGCCTAGCATAGCTTCCGAGACGGCTTTGGCCTGTGCTTCGTTAATTGCCTGCAGCTTGGCTAAACGGGCTAACTTAACCGTTTCTGGCGTGTTGTCTTGAATGAAAGCAGCGGGCGTGCCTGGGCGCGGGCTATATAAAAAGCTGAAGCTGGCATCAAAACCGACATCGGTCATCAGTTTGACGGTGGCTTCAAAGTCGGCTTCGGCTTCGCCTGGGAAGCCGACAATAAAGTCGGAAGTAAAGGTTAAATCGGGGTTAGCAGTTTTCAGTTTGCGGATAATCGATTTATATTGCAGTGTAGTGTAGTTGCGCTTCATCGCCATCAAAATGCGGTCAGAACCCGCTTGCACCGGCAAGTGTAGCTGTGCTGCCAGTTTGGGCACATTGGCAAAACAATCAATCAGCCGTTGGTTCATTTCATTGGGGTGACTGGTGGTAAAACGGATGCGCCCGATTTGCGGGATTTCGGCAATGGTTTCGATCAGCATCGCCAAATCAGCTTCCACGCCATCGTATTCTGTTCTGTAGGCATTTACATTTTGCCCTAGCAGGGTGATTTCTTTGACGCCTTGCTCTGCCAGTTGTACAGCTTCGGTTAATATGTCTGCAAACGGGCGCGAAACCTCTTCGCCGCGCGTGTAGGGCACCACGCAAAAACTGCAATATTTGCTGCAGCCTTCCATAATACTCAGAAACGCACTCGCACCTTCGATGCGTGGCGGGGGTAAATGGTCGAACTTTTCGATTTCCGGGAACGTAATGTCTACCTGTGATTGGCCGCTGCTTTGGCGGCTTTTAATCATGTCAGGCAGGCGGTGCAGGGTTTGTGGGCCAAATACCACATCTACATAGGGCGCGCGTTTGATGATGTTGTCACCTTCTTGAGAGGCCACGCAACCACCCACACCGATGATTAAATCAGGATTTTTTTCTTTCAGCCGAATAAAACGTCCAAGATGGCTGAATACTTTGTCTTCGGCCTTTTCGCGCACCGAGCAGGTGTTGAGCAGAATGACGTCGGCATCTTCCGGCGTCTGCGTTTCAACCATACCTTCGCTTGAAGCAAGCATATCCGCCATGCGCGACGAGTCATATTCATTCATCTGGCAGCCGAAGGTTTTGATGAATACTTTTTTGGGTAAAGCTAAATTTTTTTTAATGATTGTCAAAGGTTGGGGTGCTGATTTACAAAGCATGATTTTAGCGTATTTGGCCATTTGATTCACGCAAAGTTGCTGAGTGGAGGGTAAAATAGCCTCGAATATTCATCCAGGCCATTTATGCAAGCGCTCCCTATTTTTTATAACATCAAAAACCGCCATTGTGTCGTGATTGGCGGCGGCGATGTTGCAACGCGAAAAGTGACGATGCTTCTGAAGGCAGATGCAGCAGTTACGCTTTTCTCGCCTGAAATTTGTCATGATTTGCAGGCCCTGGTTGATGCAAAAAAAATAAAATATGTGCAAACCAACTATGAACAGAATCAGCTGGCAGACGCATGTCTGGTAGTTGCGGCGACAGATGACCATGCGGTAAATGAGGCTGTCTCGGTTGCGGCAAAAGCACGCAATATTCCTGTAAATGTAGTGGATGCACCCGAATTGTGCACGTTTACCATGGGCTCGATTATCGACCGCAGCCCAGTGGTAATTGCAGTATCCAGCGAAGGCAATGCGCCCGTGCTGGCGCGCTACATCCGTACCAAAATCGAGACCATGCTGCCGGCAAGCTACGGCCGTATCGCTGCCATTGCCGGTGAATTCAGAGACCAGGTCAAAGCTAAATTTGCTACTACGCAAGCCAGGCGCCGCTTCTGGGAGGGCGTGCTGCAAGGTTCCATGGTGGAACGCGTGTTATCCGGGCAGGAGCAGGCAGCACGCGAATTATTGCAACATTTAATCAACGATGCGGATTCTTCCAGCAAAAAAGGCGAGGTGTTTCTGGTGGGCGGCGGCCCCGGCGACCCTGATCTGCTCACATTCAGAGCGTTACGCCTCATGCAGCAATGCGATGTGTGTGTATATGATAAATTGGTGAGTCATGAAGTGATGGAGCTGGTGCGACGCGACGCGGAACTGATTTATGTCGGCAAGGCGCGCGACCAGCATACCATGCCGCAGGAGGAAATCAATGAACTGCTTGCCAGACTTGCACTTGAAGGCAAGCGGGTGCTGCGCCTGAAAGGCGGCGATCCGTTTATATTCGGGCGTGGCGGTGAGGAGATTGAAACGCTCATGCAGCATGGCGTGCCGTTTCAAGTGGTGCCAGGGATTACCGCCGCCAACGGGGTTTCCAGCTATGCGGGCATTCCGCTTACGCATCGCGATTACGCCCAGGCCTGCCTGTTTATTACCGGGCATCTCAAAGATGGTACATTGGATCTGGATTGGCAAGCCATGGCACGTCCTAACCAGACCGTGGTGGTTTATATGGGCCTGGTCGGCTTGGCGCAAATATGTGAAAAGCTGATAGAGCATGGCGTTTCAGCCAGCATGCCGGTTGCGGTGGTGCAGCAGGGAACAACCCCAAGGCAAAAAGTGGTCACGGCGACGTTATCCGATCTGGCTGAAAAAGTAGCCGCTGCCGAAATGAAACCGCCTTGCCTGACGATTATTGGCGAAGTAGTGAAACTGCGCGAGAAATTGAACTGGTTTGAGCCAGTGGGCTGATTTAGTGCTGGATCGGCAGAGTCAATCTGGCTTCCAGACCGCCTTCCGGGCGGTTGATAAGCTGCAGGCTGCCGCGATGCAATTTGGCAATGCGGTTGCAAATCGCTAGGCCTAAGCCGCTGCCGCCTTCGTTTTTGTTGCGTGCATTATCCAGGCGCTCAAACGGACGCAGCAGGCGTTCGGCATGCTCCGGCGGAATACCGGGGCCGTTATCCAGCACGCTGATAATGATATTGTCTGCAGTAATTTTACTTTCAACCGTCACTTCACCTTTGGAATAGGCGTAGGCATTGCCTACCAGATTATCCAGCAGACGCTGCATGGCAAGCGGGCGCAGCGGGATAAAGTAGGTTGACGAGAGTTTCAGCTTCAGATTGCGGCCTGCACGTGCCTGACGTTCGGCGAGCGATTGCAGCAGCACGTTGATATCCATCATTTTGGTCGGTTCGCCTTCCACGCCACGCACAAAATCCAGAAACTGATGGATGATATTGTCCATGTCAGCAATATCTTCAATCATGCCAGCTTTCAAGTTGCTGCAACTTTCTTCCGGCAACAGCTCTACGGCCAGACGCAGCCTTGCCAGCGGAGTGCGGATGTCATGCGAGACCCCGGCGAGCAGCAAGGTTCGTTCGTTATCAAGCCGCACCAGCGATTCCGCCATCTCGTTAAACGTGCGGCTCACTTCGCGCAGCTCGTCTACGCTGTCTTCCGGCAGGCGTGGTGCCGGTTGGCCATGGCGCAGCCTGTCTGCCGCATGCGCCAATAAATTAAGCGGGCGATTGATGCGCGAGGCAATTAAATAAGCGCCCAGTAAAGACAGCAAGCCTACCACTGCGCCCCATCCCAGCCAATGCCACGGAAACGGCCTGTCCACCTGAATTTTTGGGATAACCACCCAGAAGTCGTCCTGATCTACATTAAAACTAATCCATAAGCCGGCGATGCCATAGTGGTTGACGGTGATAATGGTTTCCTCACCCAGGCGTTCGCGGATTTTTTGTGCGATCAGGTTAATAAAGGGATCGTTGGGAAGTGGTTCAATCTCTTCTAAAAAATCTGCTGCGTATACGCGCACACCTTCGCGGCCGGAGAGCTCTGAAAGCAAGGCCAGGCGGCGATTTTCGTGTGCGGCGATGAGTGAGGCGCGGGTGTAATTAACGATAGTGATGGCCTGCAGCGCGGCCGTGGTGGCACGCGGCTCACGGTCAAAGTAATCAAAAATTTTAAGCGACGCGTAAATGCTGATCGCCAGTAGCATGGCGATCAGCAGCATCAAACGTGATAGCAGAGTGCGGGGTAAGAATTTCAAAGCTATTGCTTATATGGTGGCTTTAATGCGTTGTTTCGCCATCGGGAATAAACACATAGCCAAAGCCCCACATGGTTTGCAGATAGCGGGGATGCGAAGGATCCGGCTCGACAATACGGCGCAGACGCGACACTTGTACGTCGATGCTGCGGTCGAACACATCCAGCTCGCGGCCGCGTGCAAGCTGCATGAGCCGATCGCGCGAAAGCGGTTGGCGCGGGTGCTCGGTAAACACTTTCAGCAGGGCAAACTCGCCGCTGGTAATGGTAATCGGCACACCGTTGCGGCTGAGGCTGCGGGTAGAGGCGTCGAAAACAAAATCGCCAAAGCTGAATACCTCAGATTTGCCGGTGCCTTCAGATTCTGGACTATGCTCATGCCGACGCATGACCGCGTTGATACGGGCTAACAGTTCGCGCGGATTAAACGGTTTTGGCAGATAATCATCCGCTCCCATTTCCAGGCCGATAATTCTATCCACTTCGTCGCCCCGCGCGGTCAGCATGATGATCGGCGTAGTGACGTTGTTGCCACGCAGGCGGCGGCAAATACTTAAGCCGTCTTCACCGGGCAGCATTAAATCAAGCACCAGTAAATCAAAGCTTTCAGTGCTCAGGACGATATCCATTTCTTTGGCGTCCGCCACTGTTTTAATGGAAAATCCCTGCTCGGTGAGATAACGCTGCAACAGCTCGCGTATACGCGCATCATCATCCACCATTAATATTTTCTTAGCCGTTTCAGCCATGTTTTGATCTCACACGTTTGAATAATTGTTGCAATAAGTTTAGTATAAGTTTTAAGCTTTAATAAAGCTAGAATTGTAAAAACTTTTATGGCCGTAGACAGCTCAAAGGTGTAAATAAGTCCCCGTTACAATTGGTTACAATTATCTGGTTGAGTGAAACACTGCATTTACAACCTTGATTCATAGTCACCATTTCTAGAAATAGTTTTATGTTGAAATTAACAAAGAGACATCTGTAAAAAACAAATGGTTTTAAAAGCGCATACTTTTTCATTTGCATCTTCAATACTGATTTTAATGAGTATGACAATGGCATTGCCAGCGTTCTCTGGTGGCAAGAATGCAATGATTGCAGAAGAAGAAAATGATCCAGGTGCTTTAGAACAAACGCTGGAATATAACTTTAGTCCGGAAGACCGTGCGCGTTTGCGTAAAGCGCTGACGGATTATGCCAGATATTCCGATCCCGAACATAATCAGATCGAGCAAAAGCGTAAAGCGATGAAGGAGAGCGTACAGGCGCGATTCAATTATTGCAACAAAGATAATGACGACTCGTTGGACCGTGAAGAAGCCACGCAATGTTTGCCGCAAGTGGCCCGGCATTTCAGCTATGTCGATGTCGATGAAAACGAAGTCATTACGCTGGATGAACTGGAGCTGGCGCAAGCTAAACAAATCGAACGTCAGAAGGCGGCAGAGGCTAAAATAGAAGCGCAAAAGATTCAGGAAGCCGAGACTGCTATCAAAAATAAAAGTAATGCCAAAGTCAACAAGCAAGCCGTTGGCGGCCGCAAACCTCCCAGTTAGTCTCAGCAGTATCTTCATCCCGTAAAACAATATTCAGGCAAGCCTGATTTTTTGAGCGCACTTGATATTTAGCGCTTTTCAGTTCACAGTGTTTTTATGACACAGTCGCAAGACATTTCAGCAGCACTCTTCACCAGCATCAATGAAATACCCGCCGCAGATTGGAACGCGCTGACCGACGGCACGCCCTTGCTAAGCCACGCCTTTTTAAGCGCGCTGGAAAACACAGGCTGCGTAGGCAAAGGCACGGGCTGGAATCCGCGCCATTTGGTGGTGAAGCGGGGCGGCCAGTTAATTGGCGCAATGCCGCTATACCTAAAAAGCCATTCGTATGGCGAGTACGTATTCGATTGGGCGTGGGCAGACGCCTACGAACGCAGCGGTTTGAAATATTACCCGAAATTTCTGTCAGCTATTCCATTTTCGCCTATCACCAGTGCGCGTTTATTGACTCAAGACAATGAGGTGAGAGGTTTGATGGTTGAAGCTTTAGAAAGCGTCATGCATCAGCACCAACTTTCCAGTGCGCATGTGCTTTTTCCAGATGTAGCCTCTGTTACGCAGTTCGAGGCTGCCGGCTGGCTGGGGCGGGCGGGCGTGCAGTTCAGGTGGCACAATAGAAACTACGTTGATTTTGAAGATTTTCTGACCACTTTAAGCCACGACAAGCGCAAAAAAATCCATCAGGAGCGCAAAAAAATTCAGCAGGCAGGCGTTGAATGCAGATTCATCAAAGGCCATGAAATCACCGAAAGCGATTGGGATTTTCTCTATCGCTGCTATTGCAACACCTACGCTGAGCATCATTCCACACCGTATCTCACGCGCGAATTTTTTAGCGAAATCGGCACAACCATGCCGCAGCACATATTGCTGATTGTGGCTGAAATCCATGGCCAGCCCATCGCCAGCACCTTCAATATTTACAGCCAAACCACGCTTTACGGCCGCTACTGGGGTTCGGTTCAATTTGTTTCTGGCCTGCATTTCGAGCTGTGTTATTACCAGGCGCAGCAGTTCTGCATTGAGGAAAAGATAGAATACTTTGAAGGCGGGGCGCAGGGCGAGCACAAACTCGCGCGCGGGTTCGAGCCGCGGCCTACCTGCTCGTACCACAAACTCGCACATCCGGATTTCGAAGCGGCAATCAAACAATTTTTGGCGCGCGAGGCAAAAGGCATTGCTACCTATACCAACGAGCTGGAAGAACGCGCGCCTTTTAAAGCGGCATAATCACCACGCAACCTCCTGGCCGTCATAAGCAACAAATCTGCCAGTATTGTTCAAACTCAAATCTTCAATCAGCTCACGCATGCCGGTTACGCTGGTTTGCGTGTTAATTAAAGCATTTGGGCCGCCCATGCTGGTTTGCACCCAGCCCGGGTGCAGCGTCACCACGCTAATGCCATAAGGTTTCAGATCAATCGAAAGGCTTTTCATCACCATATTCAAAGCGGTTTTACTGCTGCGGTAAATGTAGCTCTCGCCGCTGGTGTTGTCGTCGATGCTGCCCATTTTGCTGGTGAGCGCGGCGATTTTTTTAAGCCGGCTTTTGGTAATGTGCTGCACAAATGCCTCGGCCATTTTCAGCGCAGCCATTGCGTTAATCCTGAACGCTTTTGCCCAGTCGTCATAATTGGTGTCGCCAAATGTGCTGTGCGGATAAATGCCTGCATTGTTAATCAGCACATCGATCGCCTCATCTTTCAGCCGCAAGGCCAGCGCGTCAATCTGCGTAAAGTCGCCTATATCAAGGGGAAAAATCCGTATGTTTGTATGCGCGCTTGCCAGTGCCTGCAACGCGCTTGGGTGTTGCGGCTCGCGGCAGCATGCCAGCACATTCCAGCCCGCGGCAGCATACTGCCTGGCAAACTCCAGGCCAATTCCGCGGTTGGCCCCCGTAATCAGCACTTGATAGGTGTTCATTTTTTTATTCTCAAAGTGGTTAATGAATTACAGATGATTATCCGCGTTAGAAAATAAAAAAGCCACACCTGATGGCGTGGCTTTTAATGCTGCTTCTGGAATTATTTTTTAGTGCTATCCGGATTCATATCGTGCATTTTGTGGTCGCCCATTTTGCAACTGTCTTTCATTTTTGCTCTCATGGCATCGCGTTCCGCCTGCTCAATCTTGCCATCTTTATTGGCATCCAGCTTGGCAAACATTTTATCTGCACGCGCCTGGTGCGCGCTCATAAACTCATCACGGCTCACTGCGCCGTCTTTATTCGCATCCGCATCCTGCATCATGCCTTTATGCTTGCAATGCATTCCATCGGTGCCATGATGGTCAGCATACGCCATTTGAGAAAGTCCCAAAGCCAATGCCGTCATTGCTACAATCTGTACAATCTTCATTTAATATCCTTAAGCTTGATTAAAAAAGTTTACTTCACAACACATAACGTAGACAGGCTTTTAGTGTTGACGTTCACGGTAAAATTTGGCCAGGCATAGTTAATCCCCTTGGCAATCTTTAGGTAAATTCACTAGGCACTATTACGCCAAGCGCATAGGGTATAAATCAAACCACCGCGTATAGTATGAATGATACAAGCACATCAATGTTGATGAGTTTGAACCCAAAGGAGAATATTATGTGGACTAAACCAGCTGCTACTGAAATGCGTTTTGGCTTTGAAGTAACAATGTACGTAATGAACAAGTAATACCGAACAAAGTTTTAAAAGCCACAAAAGCCCAGTGAGTAATTGCTGGGCTTTTGTTTTGCAGTAATACTGGTTGAATGTAACCAAAAATGTAATAAATTTGTAAAAAAATCAAACACCTATCTATTTTTGATAAAATGGGCACCGTAAAATAAAGTAGAAGTTAGTAAAACCTGGCATGTACTTTTTAGTTTTTACATTAACATTAATAATTTGGAGGTAAATATGTTTCGTTTAACACTGGGCGCCACTTTAATAGCAGCAGCATTTTTTGCAAATACCGCTGTGGCCGGGCATGACACAATCAAGCCTAAAGCTTACGATAGCTTGGGCAAATGCGTTAAAGCCGCACTCACTAAGCACGAAGGCAATATTGTCAAAGTTGAGTTCAAGTCTGAGAAAAAGCGCGGTGTCTACGAGTTCGATATTGAATCTGCAGATGGCAAAGCGTGGGATGTTGAATGTGATGCCAAATCAGGCAAAGTGACTGAGATAGAAGAAGAAGTAAAAGCCGATGATGCCAGATTCAAAGCACTGGCTAAAGTATCAGAAGCCGATGCTAAAGCCACAGCGCTGGCCGCACACCCCGGCACACTGGCAGAGACAGAATACGAGCTAGAAGAAGACGGCAAAGCATCTTATGAGTTTGATATTACCGAAGCCGACAAAGAAGAAATTAAAGTTGAGGTAGATGCGACAACCGGCAAGATTGTAGAAGTGAGCTACGAAGAGTATCAGATCGGTAAAGAGTGATTTTTAGCGCGTGCAGTTAAAAATCTGTAGTTAAAAAATCACAAATCGGTAAAGAAAAAGGGCGCTTAAAGCGCCTTTTTCTTTGTCAGGCGCACTAAAAAGCAATGCCCTGAGAGGCAATATCCATGCGGGTTGCAGAGCATACAAAAACATATTGAATATGCTTAAAAATACAAAAAACGTGGTTTGCCGCCTATTATTCTGTTTATTTGTGCCATACTTGAGCAATAGCAAAGTTTTATCAACACCCTAAACAACAAAATAAGGATAGTAAAATGGCAGAAGCAAAAGG
>Ga0208460_10000096_pt1 | contig 64372 bp, 51 predicted proteins | sample AD_STIC10_MetaG_FD_184436 | JGI IMG/M metagenome (GOLD analysis project Ga0208460, IMG submission 184436) | Active sludge microbial communities of municipal wastewater-treating anaerobic digesters from USA - AD_STIC10_MetaG (SPAdes) (version 2) | ecosystem: Engineered > Bioreactor > Anaerobic >... | reverse complement strand
TAAGCACTTCGAGCACCACGCGGAGCTTAAAACTCTCCGAATAGAAACCATTCGTTTTCTTCATGATCGTCCTGTTTTAAGTTGACTTATTAACAAAAAAACTGTCAACCCATACTAGGACGGGACCGTCTACTTTTTTGCTACCATATTACCGTCCCTACGGGACTAAAAAATTTTCCTTATTTAACAAATCACGACCCCGTAGCCGAGATGGTGGTAAATAGCAAGAAAGAAAATAAAAGCTCCGTAGGAGCGAAAGTATGGTAGAAAAGAATAAGAAAAAAGAATTAAGTTCCGTAGGAACGGCATTATGGTGGTAAAGAACAAAAGATAAAAATTAAGTTCTCCCGACAGATTTGTCGGGAAGGAGCGATATTATTATCCAAAAGATTTTGTTTATACGTTTGGGAAAACTTGATATGCGTGCACAAAATATTCAATGATCCGGGAACAGAAAACTAAATTCTATTTGTTCTCCAAACCACCACCCCTTTTACCATATTTTTTACCCTTTGAATCACCAACTCCTTAAACCATGCCAGTGGAGCGTCGGTCCAGCGCTGGGGATGTACAGTTATCATCACTTTGTGGGGAAATCTATTCTCCCATACCGCCCCGATAATATCCCGGGTTTTCCTAAAAACAAGCCCCTGCCGCTCCCATTCATCCTGTTGCCCAACCTTATCGCGAATACTTACCCGCCATCCATCCCAGCGCCGTCCGGTATCGGTGAGATAAAAAAACCGGTTAAAATCCAAATCAAAATATGGCTCGCCAATTATCCCCAACTGTTTGTAATCGTATTTCCTCCATATTTCTCTATTGTCCAATGCCGACTTGGGACTGCCGTGCATGCATATGGTTTTAACCTCCGCCAACTCCCGAATTTTCCCTAAATTTTCACAAAACTCCCGGTAGGCAACATCAACCAATTCGTCCTTTCCATTTCCCGGTTTCCCTTTCAACCTTCGGTTGGCCGTATCCATTGTCTCGTAGTGATAACCCACTTCATGGCCTAACTGTGAAATGGCTTTGATTATTTCCGGGTCAAAACTTTGGGGAACCATCCGGAAGTAGTAGCTGCTGCGAATGCCCAGCTGATTTTCCATTCGGGCGGTTTGCAATGAGCGTTCAGGCCTTAAATCCACATCGTGGCGGAGTATAACAAGACGCTGAGACACTGAAATCTCTTGACCCCTAATTGAACTTGCCAAATCGGCTGTCCCTTCCCCAGGGAACTGTTTCAAATAATCGCCAAAGGGCAAAAATGTGTACCCCCCTTCTTTTAGGGCTGATAATAATTTACCATATGCCGAAAGAGTAAAGTCCATGTTTTCAAAGTGATTACGATAAAAAATGATGGATAAGAATTGCCGAAAGGTAATTGGCAGAAGAGAGCCAGGCCCGGTACTCAAAGGTTAGAATCCCAAACCAAATCCCAACTCAAGCACACGATTTTTACCATGAAGGTAAGGCGGGGAAAACATATTGAGGTATTGCTGTGACGTGCGCTCGTCCACAGGGAATCCCTGCACATCATTCAGTGAGAATTTGGCGAAAATCCTAAAATTTGGCAGCGGGTTGTACTGCGCTGAAAAGAGCCATACTTTAGATTCCCATGTTATCTCCTCCAACACGGGCAATTCGTCAATGCGCGGATCGCGCATGCCCCTTATATACTCGTAATAATTGCCCTTGCAGGCATGGGTGTATGACGCCGATAGTTGCAAGGTGCTAATAGGATAAATGCGAATGGTGGCAAAAAACTCCTCTGCATTGTCCTTTAGGTAATGCCCCAGGTTATACCGGTTGGATTCGAAGCTGGTTGTGGGCTCATCATGCAGGTAGGTGATGGGCTTGGTAAAGGTGTACTCACCTCCCAGCACCACATTGCGTAGTGGCCAATGGGCCAACGAAAAACCGCCTTTGTATCCCACAAAGTTGTTTTTATGGGGATTGATGATTCTTTTAATGGAAAACTCATCCACAAAACAGGTGGCATACAGGTGTAAATGTTTTATCTGCCTCGAGCTCACGTTGATAAACATGGCATTGTTCTGAAACGACGTACGCCAATGCAACGTGTGAACCAATGATTTGTAAAAGAAAAAGGGGATCAGGTAGGCGGGCTGCACATCCATATCGCCATATACAATGGAATTCCCCAGCGATATATGCAAACGACTCACTGGCTTTAGCGTGAACATGTTGGCAGCAATGTATTTGCGCCGTTGAATTGTTCGGGATGGTCCATCGGAAGGGAAAATGGAGTTCACGCTATCTATGGCCTCAGATACAAGCCAGCCGTGAAAATAGTTAAATTCCAGCCATTTGGCGGGGTTCATGTAGAGTTTGACCATGGGAAACGAGGGAGTCCGCCCCGAGAGAATGTTGCTGCCATTCTGGTTATCACCCCACATCAGGTGGTCTTTGACCAATCCCAGTGATCCCCACCTCCATGTCCAGGTAATGCCTCCGCGCATCTCGCTGAACTCGCCTCCCTTACCTCCCATCGTCAGGCTTTTGTAGGTCCCTCCGGGCTCCTGCGTAAGGTACGATGGCTGTGCCAACCTTTGCCCCTCCTGGTAGTTATCGCGAAGACCGGTATAAACTGACCAGTTCTTCCCCAAATAGGAAATGGCCTCGGCTCCACCGTAGGTTACGAAAAAATTGTCGCTGGTACCAGTAAAGTACCGGAATCCATAAACAGGTCTTATCAATGCGCTGAAAAAGGTGTCGCGATAGGCCACCTCGGGCATAAGAAAATGCACCGAAAGGGTGGAATCGCGCCTCAAAGCCTGCCATTTTCCCTCCTTCAGGCGGCCAAGTTCCATGGTATACTCCTGCATATACTGCTTCAATCTTGCCCTCTGCGAAGCGCTTAAATTATGGCCATCCTCCTCTGCCTGTAGTAAGTAATTCGCAATCTTCTTTCGCGGGTAAGGCTTAATGGCAGTTGAGATATCAATGATATGAGCCGTGGAGAGTTCATCTAGGAAATTGTAAATATCCTTATCGCTTACATGCTGATACGCCTCCTGTCCTTTAGCAGAAACGAAAAAGGTAAGAATAACTGCGATGAAAACAATTCTTCTCATTGGTGGAAGATTATTCTGCTAAATTAATCAACAAGATTAAAACACAATACTTTCAAAGAGTATAGAACGTGCATGTAACCTGCCAAATCAAAAATACAACCTTGTACAAGGCAAAATTTAAAACTGTATGTCCACCGCATTGAGGCAGAAAACCGGATAATCTTACATCAATTGTAAGGACTATAACTCTGGCGTGGCCTTAATAATAGCCTGTTCTTTAACCACCTCATCCTTTAATGGCTGGCAGGACGTTGTGTTGTTCTATGGTGTGGGCCAGTGGGGTAAGCTTCATAAAGTTGAAGCGTGCACTCGCCGCGGAGATGATTTACATTGTTACTGATACTATACTTCACTTGTTTCTGGTTCCTGGTTCCTAGTTCCTGATTCTTTGTTCCTTGTACGTGGTTGCTGGTTGGTTAGTATTTAGTCCCTCTGTTTAAATCCTTTTTTAGGTAGTTAATAAGAGCGGTTATCTTTTTTGAAATGCTTTCAGTTTTTTCTAAAATAATATCTAACTCCTGTTCAGTTATATATTCGTAATCGAATGCCCTGAAACCTTGTGAACGACACTCATTGCATGAACCCTTTGCTATATAAAGAAACTGCAAAAACTCCTTATTTCCTCCTCTTCCAAAACCTTCTGCAACATTATCCATGATTGAGCCTGAAGAACTTCTAATCTGATCACATAATTTAATACCTAATTTAAATGTATCCTTTGATGTAAGTTTGCCAATATATTTACATATGGGTCTTGCTTCCTGCCATATTTCAATCTCCTCAAATCTTTCAATTGCTATTTCTGATTTTTGCTAGAAACTTAACAAAAAAACCTCGAACTCTAAACAAAGAAAATGGAACTCTGAACCATGAACACCGAACCTAGAACTCATATTAAAACTTCCTAAACTTATGGTATATAGCTCGGGCACGTTTTTGTAGTTTGGGTTCAAACCGTGTTTTGTCAGATGTTTTTACATAGCCTTCATACTCGCTGGGCGATATATGGTTCTCATTGAGAAAGGTATCTAATTCAGTTGGCTTGGCTATATTCTGCAATTCTTCCATTTCTTTTTTTAATGCCTCATCGCGTGTCATAATTCCCTGTCGGATAAGGCCGCTGTAGTAGAAAGTGTTTTTGGATATGTTGGGAATTCGCAGTGTATTCATATAGAATGGCACATCGTGAAGTTCGCAATCCAAGTGCTCTGCTCTACCCTTACCGTCGCTCCAGCCCATTTCTTTTTTTACAATGGGAATAATCGGTGAGGTTTTGTTGCAAGACTATTTACTATGTTTTTCCGTTGTCAATGGCACTAAACAAAATTTCTTCGAATTGGCCATTAAGAGTACCCACGGACGTATTATTCTTATTGAGCATAAGTTTTTTTACCTCCTCTACCCTTGCCGGAAATTCCTCGGGCTCAGAATAAAAAATATTACCATTATCGTTCCCCAAGAAATATTCTGTGCTGCCAAAATTTGTTGTAACCACAGGAACGCCACAAGCCCTTGCCTCAAGGATTGACAATGGCAAGTCAATGGAACTATTCTTTTTCACCACGGGGAAAATATACAAATCCGACAAATGATAAATCTCCTCAATCCTTTCAATAAAACCATCAATTATCATAATCCCGGTATTTAAAAGTTTTTCCTTTAGACTGGCAGGACCAATTGAATCCCGGGGCGTTGAACTACTCCCAACGATGATGACTTGATTTTCTCCCTTTTGAAGTGGAACAAGGCTTTTCAGATTACGCCCCTCGTTGAAATGGCCAATATGAGTGATAACATATTTATTTGGCGGTATGTGGTATTTTATTCTCAAAACTTTTTTGGTCTCATCGTTCTTATTAGGTGAAAAATTTTCAAGATTTGTGGGCAAAGGGATTAAAGATGAATTGATTTTCAGCCCTTTCAACTTATCGTATAATAAAAGCGATGGGGTTAACACTATTTTTGGTTTTAAAAAACGAATCAACCTTGTTTGCCAGGTCGCCAACTGTTTTGGCTGCAAAGCAACCATTATGTTTTGGGCAGATGAACAAAATGATGAGAGAATAACATTCCTAACGAAACTAGCGAAAGTAGTTGAAGCAAAAGGGAAATAGATCAATGTATGGGGGCGAAACTTTTTTACCGTTTTTTTTATCCTGTTAGAAATGAACAACCGGTTAGTTTCTATCACTTTTATCCTTTCATCATTAAATCCCTCTCTGCAAATCACCTTAATAATATACCTTTGTTCCAATCCAACAAAAAGGTTATAAACCGTTTTTTTTATTCCCTCATCATAGGGTGGATTTATTTGCTCCGTTACAAGTAAAACTTTTTTCACAATACACCATTTAATTGTTTTGCCTCGGCAACAGTTAGTCTTTCGCTATAGTGTTTACTTATTGTTCCGTATGGATCGCATAGAACAACCGGATTGTTTTCAGCATTAAATCTCTTTTTTGAACTGTCAGGATTATCATTTATATATAATTCAAGAGGGACTCGCAACCAATCGGCCCTTTTCTTTTCCACAACAGAAAAAAACAAAGCTTTTATACCATTTAAAAAGCCTGATTTTCGTACAATCGACATATCAATATCAGAATATTCTTTAAGTTGCCCCCTACATATACTACCAAAAGAAGCGCAGTAAAGAATCCAATTTTGCTTTCCCAATCTCTGTTGAAGCCCATCGAAATAAACAAATAGTTTGACCTTTGATAACTTGGCAAAACGCAGGCGATGAATCAGCAAAACGTAAAAATTACCGTTAACATACCAGTTAACTGAATGTGCCACAAACAGCGACAGCAAAAAGCTGTGAATCAGGCCAAAAACTGCGTTGCAATAAAAAATCAAAAAAAAGATGGTGGTAAAAAAAAGAGTAAATGAAATCTTATACAATTGTTCTGTTTTGTCGGCATTGGGTATTCCTTGAAAAAGCCAGTTAGAAGCAATCAGAGTCCATCTGAGGTAACGATTATTGCGTATCTTCTTTTTTATCCCTCTCATAGTCCCAACTTTATGAAAATTTCCCTTTTTACCACCTCAATCGGCTGATTGTTTAAAACTTCGATCAGTTCTAACTCTTCACTTATATGTCTATATGCCTTAATTTTTAAGGATAAGTGTTCGTCGTAAAGTGTATCAACCTTCCGAGACCTGATAATCTCCTCATCAACCCGGAGAGAAATAATCTTAGTATTTAAAGGTATTGTGCTAATAAATTTCTTTCCGATTTTGCAATTAATCAGGTTGTCTCTTTTGGTATCCACCATTAAATCTGCCAGTGTATCTAGGGCAAAACGATCGAATAGTAAAACTTCCTCCGGATGAATTTTACGCCGCTCTAAGTACCATTTTATCTTAAAATCCATGAACTGCAAGTAAGGAAATAACCACGACACAAATTTCGACCTGTAAAATTCATGCTTCCCATATTTAACCCCATTGATAACTGTATATTTTGTTAGTCCAACCAATCTACAGTATGCCATAAGCGGTTTAGATAATATTTTGGGAGAGCGTAGCCAAATGTGCCTTACACTTAACCGACGCTCCGTTAACAAATTCTTAATTTCCTGTAAAAAAGTAGTTTTACCGCTTCCGTCGGGTCCGGTCAAATAATACACATTACCCTTCATTAAATACTGTGTTATATAGTTGTAGTACTTTGTGGTTAACCGTTTCTATGGAAAAATCTTTTACCGACTCAAGGCACGCCGATTTCATGGCCGATGAATTTGATGCTGCAAAAGCGAGTTTTTGTACTATCTCATCAAGATCATTAGGGTTTACTATAAAACCATTGTGCTGTGACTTAACAATTTCTGAAATATCACCCACATCATTAGCCACAACGGGAACGCCACAGGCCAATGATTCCTTAACGGATAGCGGACTACCCTCGTTGTCTGAAATTAAAACCGAAATATCTGCCGCGCAAAAGATCTTGGGAAGCTCTATTCTTTTCCTAACGCCCATGAAATAAACATTCTCATTTAGCACAAGGTCTTCAACCATTTTTTTTATTCCGTTCATCGATACCCCATCGCCCACAATGGCTAATTTGTATGTGGTATCCTTGCTTACAAGCTTTTCAAATGCCTTAATAATAATATCAAGCCTTTTGGGCGGCTCCACTCTTCCCACATATACTACTATTTTATCAGAAGCCTTAAAACCTAACTCCTCCCGACAGGGGGATTTATCCATGGGTTTAAACAATTCTGTATTAACCCCCGTTGAAATTTTTAGAATTTTATGCTTGTATCGGGGATATAAATTTGAGTAATAATTGTTTGTTATTGAATCAACGGCAATGAGTGCAAGTGCTTTTTTAAATGAATAATTTTCTAACGCACGGTAGATTAATCGAGTTAATCCATTCTTTCTAATGCTAACTGTACGTGCTTGTTGCCCATGCAGAGTTACAATGCTTTTTCTTCTAGAAAAAAAATAGAATGCTGCCAAATGATCCGGTCGGTGAGCATGAATAATTACATCCTGAGGGATTCTGGATGTTATTGACTTTAAGGTTAGGTTGACTAAAAACCTATTTGTACTGGAAATTTTGTCCTGAATCTTAATGTAGTCTATTCCTGCCAATTCTTCATAATTAAATATTTTGCCAATTAAACCTATTTTGATGTTGTTTATTAGCGAATAATCTATCAAATCTTTTATGTATCCCGATATGCCGCCAATAGCTTTTAACTCTCGCCCCGATTGATTCGTTTCGCATGATATGGTTCCAATATGATAAACTTTCATGTTACTTAAATGTGTTTTGATAATCGGGATTACTTTTCATTATCTCATGGCTTCTGGGATACTCCTCAATAAACCAGTATAAAAAATTGGTTAAATCAATTTTATCTGTTAATAATTTTTGTCTTTTTACTTTCCATATTTCTAGAATATCGTCTCTTTTAATCCATTCTAATGCTATTTCAAATGCTAACCTCAAATCACTAGTTCTAAAACCTAACTTATAATTTTCTTCCTGATCATTAAGATATCCAAGGGGTAAAGGTCTAAGTGCAATCCAAGGAATACCTAATACCCCTGCCTCTGCTGCTGTTGTAGTACCTTCACCGATGTATAATGAACAAAAAGAAAGTAAATGAACATATTGCGAGGGATGAATATTCAGCCTATACTCTTGAAAATCTTCTCCTAAATCTTTTTCTGTACACGAAACAAAAACTTTTGCAAATTTGCTTAACTCTTTAATATAGAATAATATTTGTTCATGGTTTTCATCTACTTTGGACTTTAGCCCTATATCATGGGTAGCATGCAAAGCAGAAAACCTCATCAAAATTATTTTATCAGTATCAGTTATTTTAAGAGTTTTTAATACCGAATTATTCGGTTGAAAGTATTTTGGATATAAATAGGCTATTTCTTTGTACGAGTTAAAATAAATGGTTTTATCACCTGAAACATCATTATAAAAACATGTCGGTAAAAGCAAACTGTCAATAAACGGTAATGATGACCTAAGGTTAACAACTGCCGTTTCAGTATCACCCCAACATATGTGACTTATATTCAAAAGTTTTGCAACATGCCCTGTGTAAGGAGATGTGGGAGAAAAAATAATACTAGGTTTATAGCGCAAACATGTTAAAAACAACTTAAAATCAATCGATAAAACATTTAGGATTTTCCCTAACAATGAATTTCTAGATTTGCCAATTTTTTTAACCCTAAAACCATAAAAATTTATTAGATCATAAATAATGCCCTCTTTCTCAACAACAACAAAAAGAACATCATGTCCATTATGCTGTAACTTTTGAGCCACATACCTTACGATTTGAGGATCTACGGGATGGAAAGCCGGGAATAGTATTTTCTTTTTACTCACTTTGTTTTCTTAATAATTCTAGCTGGCACTCCAGCAACAACACAATGGTCTGTAACATCCTTGGTTACAACAGCACCTGCTCCAACAACAGCCATTTTTCCAACGGTAATTCCCGGCAATAATATAGCACCAGCTCCAATCCAACAATCATCATCTAATACTACGGTTGATTTAATAAAGGGATGCGTTTCCATCAACTTAGACCAGTTGGCATCGGAAGACAAAATAATCGTAACCCTAGGACCAATGGCAACCCTGTCTCCTATTATTAAAGTGCATGTTTTTTCCGAAATAGGGCTGGCCACAATCAAATCCTGCCCAACGTAAACTTTCTTACCCAATGTGAATCCGCAGAGACGCAGTCCCCAGCGACGTACAGAGTTACTCGGAAAGTACTGCGCTAATAGTTTCCCAAATTTAATTTTTGGTCTTAAAAACCACGAAGTCTCTTTGGTTTCTGTTTTTAACTGGCCATACATTTTTTATCAATTTGAAAAAGTGAATCCCTGTTACGCCTAAAAACATTAAAAAAGGCTTATGTACATTATTGAATCTACCCCAATTTACAAGTTTACCTCCAAATTTAAGTTTAAAATCTCTAACCCCATAATTTACATTTGGTTTTCCGGCTCCCCCAAAATCGAATAATTCGTACCCATTGCTAATTCCCCACTCCATAACTTTAAAAGGGAGAAAATCATTGGGATATTTATCTATGTGCTCTTCATGGGCTCCCGCATACCAATCATAAATCAATTTATTGTGACATAAAACAAAACGGCATGCAATGATTTCGCCATGATACCTTGCAGCAAATATTTTTAAGCCCTCTGTACCTTTAAATTTTTCTTGGGCATTGATAAAAAAGTGAGAGTCGGGACAAGGGAGTCCAACCCTATTGTAAGTTTTTTTTATCAACTGAACACAAACCATTAGATCCTTATGTTCAACTATCTCTGTAAATTCCAAAGGAATGCGCTGGGCCCTTCGAATATTTTTTCTTCTTCCCTGGTGCATGCCATTTAACAGGCTATCTCCGGTTGTTTTCAAACTTATAAAAATATCCAAATGCTCTTCAAATCGAAATCCGTTTTGTTTGAATACCTCTTTTTCTTCGTTACTCCATTCCCATTGATTCCTAAACTGAGTATATATAGCTTTCCCTTTTATTATTTTACTATATTCTACTAAAATAAAATCTAATACTGTAGGGTTATTGTCTTTAATAATTGGGCCACCCCATATAATGGAACGTGCGGAAAATTTACCCAAAAAGCCTTTATGCTCACGCTGAACAACCGCCAGTAGCACACCCTGCAATTCATCATTCTCATTTACAGCAGCCAGAATTATGGGTTCATAATTGGTTGTTAACTTATATAATTCATACATTTCAGGTGTTTGGAAAATGTTGGCCCTAGGGTGTTTGGCTACAAATTGCACCCAAGTTGTTGATTTAATTCTATTATTAACAGATAGTTTCATATTATTTTAACTTCGAGCATGGTTTTACACCTCTATATGTTTTTAAATTTAAATAAGGCTTAAGACTAGGAAAAATTCATGTCTTTGTCCTATGAGCCTTATAAAATATAGTAAGCTGAGCGATTACAAGATTAAAAAAAGTTCTTCGTCATTTTTGCGCCGATGTTGATGCTACCAAAACCTCGTACTTAATGAGCATTAACCGAAATACGATAAACCGTCTTTTCAAACTGTTTCGTGAAGCCATTTATCGTTCAAGGATTGAGACTCTGCAGACGATGCTCATCAAAGAAGTAGAATTTGATGAGGCCTACTTCGGATCGAAACGTATCAGGGGTAAAGTGGGCACCCATAAAAGGGGGCGTGGTACCTGGAAGCGTCCAGTCTTTGGCATATTCGAACGCGATGGAGAGGTGTACACCGAATTCATACCTGATAGCAGCTGCAAATCGCTTCAACAGGTCATTCTCAAGTGCGTAAGCCCTGAAGCCGTTGTTTACTCCGATGGGTGTAGGGGGTATGACGGGCTGGTTGACGTGGGATACAACAAGCATTTCAGAATCAATAAGTACAAACATTTCTCCGACGGGAAAGGGGTTCACATCAACGGCATTGAATCGTTTTGGAGTTTCACCAAAAGGCGGCTATCTAAATTCAATGGCGTGAAGACACACTTTGACCTCCACCTGAAAGAGTGCGAATGGCGATGGAAAAAGTCAGAAGAACAGTTGTTCAAAAAACTAGTGTTTTTGTTGAAACGAAAATAACTCACAGAACGAGTTATTTCCCGTTCCAACAAAACATCATTATCATAATGTTAAAAAATTCATAGTCTAGAGCCTAAATAATTTTGTTAGGGTTATCTGAATACAACTTTATAATGAAATTTTGTAAAGGCCGGGAGTTTGTTTTTTTGAAATTTCATTGAATAATTGAGTATGTTATTTTTGACTTATCGATAGAGTTATGGGGGATAACTAAATAAAAAAGAAAGGAGAAGTCGCAAACGATAAAATATATAAACAATTCAAAGAGTCTTAATAAATCTAAAACTTTATTTTTATATGTTTTAATTCCAATGAAAAACAAATATCCTAGCAGATAATAGAAATTATTTAATACTATCGAGATTGTTAAAAAAAAGAAGAACGAAAATAGAGTATAGTAACTTCTAAATAACCGTGAATAAATATATATGTTTAAGAAATGCTTTTTTAGTAAAAACGAATTAGCATACGCAATATCCCCTGAAAAAATTATCTTCCAAATACGGGAAGGATGAGTGTAAGCAATGGTATAATGCTTGGCAATAATTTCCTGCTTACGCAAGATTTTAAAGCCTTTTTTGGCCAAACGCAATCCCAGTTCTAAATCCTGACCCCGTTTAAACCTGTTGTCCATGCCTCCAACCCCCACCCATAGCTCTCGTTGGATGAGAAAAATACCACCGGTTGTTGCGTAGCGTTTATCGCCATTAAGCACTTCCCGATATTGCCATGTATTGCTTAGAAATTGATTTTGGCTGTCGTAATTATAGTTTTTGAGTTGACCCGAAACAAAGGGGTATTTTAGTCCACTCTTTTCATCGTAAACCAATGGTAAAAAGTCGGATGTTATTTCCATATCCCCATCAATAAAAAAGAGCACCTCTCCCGACGACTCTTCTACACCCACATTCCTTGCTATGGCTGCATTGCACACATTACCAAGTTGAAAGATTTTTACCTGACTAAAGGATTTCGCGCGTTGGATGCTGTCATCCGTTGATTGAGAATCGACATAGATTACCTCATAATCCTTTATGTTGTTATGCTCAATGGCCCTAAATACTCCCTCAAAGCATGTGGTTAACTTCCACCCTTCGTTTTTCCCAATAACAATAAATGAAATCATTCGTTGATTATTTCTTTAAACTCAATATTTCCTCAATATACCCGTCCGCTCTTCTAATCTGTACTCCTTCGCTGGTCGTTATAAATTGTATAAAACGTAAAAAACCATTGTAAATATGCCGTTCTTCAAATAATATCCAGGGATGAAATCCTATCCCAAAAAGTTGCCCTTTCTCTATCTGTTCGTATTTCTGTAGTAAAAAACTGAATGTTTCGTTTTCAGATAGTTTCTGGGTATATATGCGCCAATCATCTGTCAGGGAGTTTAACCTAACAATTGAGCACCCCCCATATTCAACAAAAATTGGAGTTCCTAAATATCTATTGGTATTGGCCATATCATAGGTATAGCCGTTATTACATAAAAAACGGATCAGGCTTAGGCTCCATCTACCCTGAGGAGAATGGAAGCCTTTAATGTCGTCCAGGTGATTGGAAGATTGACAAAACAATTGGAAGTCCCTATCCAACTCGTTATTATTCATCTTCCTAGGAGCAATGTGCCCGTATGAGTGAGAGGCCACCTCGTGCCCGCTGCCTACGATAGACCGGATTGAATCGGGATATTTTTCGAAGACCTGACCCACGGTAAACCAAGTTGCCTTAATCTTAAATTCCTTTAATTTGTTAAGAATCTCAAGTATAAATCCATCATCTATGGTTGTGGCGTGTCCCCCAAACTCCCTTTCGTAATCGAAATATATAAACACATTTTTTTTCTCAGCCATTGAAGGGGGTAATTGGGCTTTCGTTTTTTTTACTGCCAGGTTTGCATAGCGGTAATAAAGCCTATGGATTATCCTTTTAACTATGCTCATAACGTTTTATACCGTATAAATTTGAAAACCTGCCCCATAAGGGGTTTGATTGCCTTGCCATAGGTGGGCAGAAACTGAACGTGCATACCCCCAAATCCATGCTTAAAACGCCACATATTGTAGTTACGATGATTAAGTATCGGTATTGGGCCGGGGCAAAACGCCATATCAAATAAACTATGCCCTCTCTCTTTTAAGTGGTTAATCATAAGCCACTGCATATACTGCCCCGGTGCTGGGCAGTTTTCAATACTTTTATAATCATGGTTTAAAGCACCATGGTAGTATGAGGCAATACCAAAGGTCGTGGTTAAGCCAACGTTAATTACCACATTTTTGCATTTAATAATAAAAAGTGTAGCTCCATTATTCATCAAAACTTCAATACTTTTCAAAAAGTAATCCTCCGTTAAAGTATCAAAAGCTTTTATTTCCCCCAATTGATGATATAGCCTATAAAACAATTTGACTTCTTCTACTGAAAAACTCTCTATCACCTCAACCTTCAAGTTGGCTTTTAATGCTTTATGAATATTCCGACGGGTCTGGGTGTTCATCCTTTTTAACAACTCCTCTTGCGATAAAGTCAGATCAATCCAATAAGTATGCCTCCCCTCATTTATTTTATTAAACCCCTTATTAAATAATACCCTATTAAAAACTAACTCGTAAGGAGTTGTAACGCCGTCAATAATCATTGGCAACCATGGCGAAATACGCATATAAGCCACCCCTTTTGATTTTGCATAGCTAATAAAATGATTTATCAGCATGGTCAACAATTCCTCCGCAGGTTCCACTGTAAGAAGTATTCCTGAAAGTATATCGGCAGTTGAAAGGAGATTAAATTTGGAGCGTTTTATTGAGTAGTGAAATCCTGCAATATCAGCACTATCCTGTTTAACAATGAAAGTAGCTATTTCACGTCCTTTTTCCATAGTTAAATACTCAACATCTATGGTTTGCCGATAGGAGGGGTAAAGCGATGCGGAGAGCAATCGGTTCCAGCGCTCTTTATCATTTATATCAAATGGTTCAATCGAATAGCCCATATTAACCAACTATTTTACGATATGTTTAAATGGTTTTTTTAAAAACCCTTTTAAAGCACGATAGGTATTGAATATTGGCCAATGTATAACTATGTTCTGTTGCACGAGCCTATAGCCGTTGTCTAACACCGATTTAATGCCCTTTTTGTTGGGGTTATGAATTTGGATGTACATTGCCGTGGCTCCGCGATTAACACAGTAGTTAATGCGTTCCTGCTCCATACGGGAATGGAGCCCTAGGTGACGATAGTGGGGAACGCAAAAACCGTCCTTTAACAGGAATTCATTGGGTTTTAAGAAGATTCCAAACTCTTCAAGGTAGGGAATGGTTTTGTCAATTACCCAGGCCAAATAGGCAATATCTTGTGTTTCCCTGTCTATTACAGCCAGCCCGTGCCAAGCAGGGGAGTTTAACCTGGGAATTATTTTCTTTTCAAACGCCTTTGGATTGCGATACGATTCATGTTTTCTCAACTCCTCAATATCCTCCTTATTCACTTCCCGTATGAAAAATTTTTCATTTATAGGAACCAGTGTTTTAATCTGCTTTTCTCTTGTGAGCACGTAAGTATTCACTTTGTGAAATTTCGGTATGGATCTATATATAAACTTACGAATTGAAGCAGGGATAAATATTCGTGTAATTCTCTTTATACCTTTCATTAAGTCAGTGTTTTAATAGCATTAGTAATGCCGGTTTGGTATCTATCCATGTAGTATTTGTTAAAAACCATCATCATCACTAATCCCGGTTCAAAAAATTCTGCACGTGGTGTGGTAAATGATGCGGCCAAATAGCATATCAAGCCAACAAATGGAGGCCAATACCCGGCAAGTTTGCCTGTTGTATAGGTTCTCCTAAACAGGTATAGCAGAAAAATACTATGTGCCAAAAAAGCAAAAATTCCAAAGTAGTAAGCAATGTTCAAATGCACGTTATGCATGCGGGCTACCCCTCCGAAGCCTTCGAAAAGTTCTTTCTCCCTTTCTCCTCCAGTTCCAAAGTAGGGCTTCTTGGGAAATGCATAGGCAAAGGCTTTAAACGCATCTATTCTGGTAAAGGCTGTTTCTGATTTTAGCCTGCTTTCGACAAAGTAATTTTTGTCAAAATTTAAAAACGATAGCGAAACATTGATGAGTATTAATGTCATTGCTATTGCTAGGGCAGATTTTATGGATAATCTTTTATAGTATAGCAAAATTGTTGTTATTAAAAATGTTAGCATACCTACCCTGTAACCTGATAAAAGCATGACTAGGCCAACCATTATGGGCATGGCAACTGATAAAATCCTCCTCCTTTCATTTTCCTTAATCAGGATACCATAAAAAATGGCAAATCCTATGGCCATGTATTGGGTATTCATTAAATCGCCCCACGAGAAAATGGAGACAATTCTTCGCTCAAAACCTTCAAGGGCAATATTGCCTGCTCCTGAATATTTTTCAATATTTAAAAAAAAGACTGGGTAATAATACTGCACAACGCTAACAAGGATAGCAGCGATTACCACTAACATCATTAAAATCTTACTGGTTTCAATAAATCTTCCCGAAAACCGTGTGTTCTCAATTATTATAAAAAGCATAACGGCGTTGGCAATCCACACGAGTTGAGCCAAATCGGTGTTAATTTTAAATCCCTTACCATTGATAACATAAATTGATATAAAAACCAACAGTAAGTACACTATCTGATATCTTATGTATTTCGGTATGGTAAATTTTTTAATCGTGATTAAAAATACTATAAAAACAGATAATAGCAACGGCGTATAAAGATAAAATGCAGGTAGTCCGACATAGGTAATCGTGATAAAACCAAACAACGGATATAAAATGAGAAGATAAAGGATTGTGGGAAAGAACCGTGGCATACTACCTATCGTTTTTTTCGTTTGAAAAGTACCCTAACCCTATCCAATAGAATGTTTTTCAACACTTTGTACTCATGCAGCCTAATAATCTCAAACAACGCAATGGCCAAAATTGCATAAATAGTTAGCTGCAACAGAAGCGTTACCCCCGGCGAATATTTAAACGGAATAAGTAGTAGGAAAGCGATTAAGGCCGAAAAGGCACATACGATGAAAGAGGTGGCAATGTCACCAATCTGTTTTGATAAGTGATATTCTATTGTTCTGCCTGAGTAAAAGCCAATGGCCATATACGAAATAAAGGATATCAGGATTAACCCTGTTACCAGATAATTTATTCCCAAAAAAACTCCCAAAATAATTATTGGAACCGAAATTATTTTCAAAACAATCTCTAATCGGAGAATGGTGGACGATAACCCTTTTACTTTCAGCATGTTTTTATTGATCTCCTGGATTGGGAAAAAAATTCCGGCAATACTTAAAAGCCGAACAAACGGAACTGCGGGCAGCCATTTTTCGCCAATCAGAAAAACGATTAAAGGTTCGGCTGTGGAAATTAATCCTAGGGACAGAATGAAAACGATAAGCATATTGGACTTAATCAATATGCGATAGTATTCTTTTAATCTCGTCTCATCATCCTGTATTGACGCCAATGTGGGATAGCTTACCCTTTGAATAACTGAGGTGAGCTTTTTGGCAAATAAATCTTTAAACTGCACCGCTCGTGTGTAGTATCCCAGCTCAGTGCTTGAAAAAAACTTTCCTATAACCAACAGGTAAATGTTATCATACAGCCTGTTGATCAGGTTGCTTACCAGCAATTTTGACCCAAAGGAGAACAACTCCTTGAATGAATCACGGCTAAACTGCTTTATGGGCCTCCAACTGGTAAAAAACCATAGGAGTGTGGAGATCAATGTAAGGTTGAGCAAATACTTCGCCACTAGACTCCACACACCAAAACCACGATAGGCTAAAAAAATACCTACCATACCCGAACCCAATGATGCAATAACCGAAATTTTGGTTTGAATTTTAAAATCAATCTTTTTAATAAGTATAACGGACTGTATTATGGAGAATGATTTAATTATTAAACCCAGGCTGACAACCTGCAATACTGGCTTGAGATGATTTTCATTAAAAAAATGTGCTATTGAACCAGCCGAAACGAAAAGAAGTGTTGCCAAAGCAATACCAACCACAAGGTTGAAGTAAAATACGGTGGAAAAATCCTTCTGTGTACAGTTTTGTTTACGTACGAGAGCCTGACCAAAGCCGCTATCAATAATCGATTCCGATAGGGTCATGAAAATAGTTGTCATACCAATAAGACCAAACTCGCTGGGGGTTAAAAGCCTGGCCAGTATTATTCCAATAATAAACACCAATACCTGACCCGAAATAACATCTATGAAACTCCAGGTAAATCCGGAAATCGTTTTTTCTTTTAAACTCAAGTTAATTGGTCTTTTAGAACAGGTTGTCCTTTAAAAGGATTTCGGCCAGCATGTTGTTATATATTTCAACCCCCTGTTGGTTCAAGTGGTTTGCATCTAGAAAATGTAGCGAATCGTTTAGGGTGAGCAGTTGGTTGAAGTTGTAGTAACTCCCCCTTTTTTCCAAAAAACTGTTTATGAAAGAGTTATTGGCAAATGAAGCATATAGTTTTGGCGTTATTGGAGTTTGAACAATTATATATTTAACTCCAATGGTATTTAAATATTCAATCATTTTATCAAATGCCCTCAACTGTATCTTTCTACATTCCCACTCCTGTTTCTCATAATTAATATGCTTAAAAAAAGCCAGTTCGTGCTCAACAAATCCACCGTTAATATATTTATCGCCATTGCGTACTGTATCTATTGGGAGCTTATCTTTGCCGAAAGCACTTGCATACCAAGCATATAGCAATGTGTGATAAACTTTTAAACTATTTATGGAAAGCGCCATGTCAACCATTCCCTTGTTAAAACTATCGTTAGAAATAATATCCAGTGCCGATTCCGTTCCATCAATGGAAAGCATCAATGGATTGGCATCAATAACCAATAACTTGGGGTTTATTTCCATTAAATATCTTTTCAACAAGTAAAGTGTTTGAATGGGTGTTTGCGCACTTGATCCCAGATTGAAAGAATTGATGCCATACTTTTTAAATATTCTGGTATCAAACCCCCGATATGCAGTAGAAGAACCAATAAATAAAATGTCAACGTTTTTAATCCGTTTAGCTTCCTGTAACCTTAACTGCATCTGTCCTATAGAGCCAATCTTGTAGCGAAGATTATTTATATACCTGGAAGGAATAAATTCTCCCCATACAACTATTCCTATTAAATACAGGGCGAAACAGAATGGAACAAAAAGTAAGATTTTTTTGAAAAATTGCTTCATACATCAAAATTGAAAGTAAATGAAAGGCGTCTCGTTAGTTTGCATATGCATGCCTATCATAAAAACAATCAGGGAATAAAACGACCATCGATATAAAGTCGTTCGATTTGCTCCAAAATTCGATAGAGCAAACTCTTTCTCCCGGTTAAACCATTCTAAAGCAATCATAAATGTTAACAAAAAGGCAATGGGTACTGTCCTGCCAATTCCGGAAAAGTGGGGTAAAGAAAATAGGGAAACCGAAAACATCCCCTTAAGAAAAACAAATGCGTGCATTAACGACTCGGAACGGAAAAAGATCCAGGCCACTAGCGTTAGTAAAAATGTGAGAAGTATTTGAAAAAACTCCTTCAAAGTGGGGAAAAGTGATTGCTTTGCAACAATTTCAAGATTGATCCTATTTTTATCTGTAAGTATTAAAGGGAGAAAGTAAACTGCATTTAGGAAACCCCAAACAATAAAGGTCCAATTTGCTCCATGCCAAAACCCGCTTATAGTAAAAATGATAATAGTATTTTTGATTTTCCTCCATGTAGTTCCCCTGCTTCCTCCCATAGGAATATAAATGTAATCTCTAAACCAAGTTGATAATGAAATATGCCAGCGCCTCCAAAATTCTGCAATATCCCTTGAAAAATACGGATAAGCAAAATTCCTCATTAAGTTAAAGCCAAATAATTTTGCTGTTCCTATGGCAATATCAGAATAGCCAGAAAAGTCACCATAAATTTGAAAAGCAAAACAAATAACACCCAAAAGCAATGTACTGCCGGAATAATCGGCGGAATTATTAAAGACAAGGTTTGCAATCTCTGCACAATTATCAGCTATTACAACCTTTTTAAAAAACCCCCAGAGTATTTGTCTTAACCCTTCTTTCGAATTGTCGAAATCAAAACTCCTTGTCCTGTAAAACTGAGGTAGCAGGTTGGTAGCCCTTTCAATGGGTCCTGCCACAAGCTGTGGGAAAAAACTAACATATGCCGAAAATGCTATGATATCTTTTGTTGGGGTTAACTTATTCCTATAAACATCGATGGTATAGCTCATCGTTTGAAAAGTGTAGAAGCTAATCCCCACAGGTAGTATTATTTTTAGGGTATTGGCCTTGATGCTGAACCCCAAAAACGTAAATGCCGTAACAAAATTCTCATAAAAGAAATTGTAGTATTTAAAAAAACCAAGTATGCCGATATTGGCAACTATGCTAACTAAAAGCAACCTTCGTCTATTACGTTCTATATCTGTTTTAGAAAGTAAAATACCTACAAAAAAGTCGATAAAAGAACTAAGAGCAATTAAGAAAAGGAAACGCCAATCCCACCAACCGTAGAAAACATAACTTGCAACAACCAAAAAAAGATTTTGAATTTTTATGTTTCTGTTAAAAACAAACCAGTATAAAACAAAAACGATGGGTAAAAAAATAGCAAAGTCAATGGAGTTGAAAAGCATGTTATTACTAGATTTTATTTTTTAAAAGCTTTGATATATAAATACCCAATTCTTTATACCCCTTTTTGGTGTAATGTACGTTGTTGTCCCCTTTGCCATATTTTAAATGGATCTCTTTTGAAATGTCGTAAATATCAATTATCTCAATCCCGTTTTCGTCCATTACCCTTTTTGCAATTGAGTTGTATTTTTCTACATCTTCCATAAACATACCCAGTTCGGAGTTGGGTACATAAGTAGTAGTTACGAAGTATAATTCGGCATTGGTTGACTGCAAAGAGGCTATTATTTTTTCCAGATTATTTTTGTAGGTTACAGAATCTGTTTGCTGAATACCTCTGCTTTTATTCTTTTCCCCATAGTTACCCTCTGCGGGTAGGCGATATACCAAATCCCACAGACCCCAGTTGAAAAGGATAATATTTATGGAGTCGTTTTTTATCCATCTACCAATATTCTCGCAACCATATGTGCTGTTTCTTGCATTTTCGCCAATATGTTTAACCACTGCATTGCCTTTGAGTTCTTCTTTCAAATAGGGTGTATAGCCCAATGAAATGGAATCGCCAATCACTAATACAGTAGGCAAGTTGGAACCACATGCAAAGAAAACAAGTGGGAAGGAAAGAAGAAATAGTACTCTGAAATATGCCATTTAAGAGGAAATTTACCCTTGATCTTTATATCATTTTTTAAATACTCTATTAAATAACTCCATCGCACCCACCCATCCCACTATTATAAAAAATGCGTCTAGGGGCAATCGATACCGCCAGTTGGTATATGGAATGGTAATAGCGTGAATCAATGCATAAATTATGATTATTGCGAACATTAAGTAGAAAACTTTTCGGTTAATTTTGTGTAGGTAGTAAAACCCATGAATTGAGAAAAAGAATAGCACGCCATAAAAGAGGAATGTGGCCAGATTGTTTCTCAATGATTTTTTATAGTAATAGTAGCCATTCTTTTCAAATCGTCCCTTGATTTGAAAAGGTTCAAACATGGCCAACAACCTTATTCCCGCCGCTCTAATTCCTGTCAATAGTCGAGGGCGGTTCCCTTTGCGTATGGCTTCAACCATAGTAGGCGGAATTTTATATCCCATGTCCGTATGGGTTTTAAGACCTGCCGCCACCGAATCTATCTGATTTTCCTTCAAATAGTAAAAACCGAAAACATCATTATACTTATCCAGCATATGCCCTCTGGATTCATACCCAAAAATGGGGTCGGTAAATTTCTCTGTACGGGTGGAGAGAATAACCACCTTGCCATGCTTATGGTAATTACGGATAGTCCACGGAACCATAAGGAGCATGGTAAAAAGAACCAAAGTAACCGACTTTCTCCATTGAAACTTCTTAAAGCCCTTGTTTTCATAATATAGGATAAGAAAAAACAGAAAGGGACTAAATATAAAGAAGCGCTCATCCAGATGAAACGAACAGGTGAACATAAAGATAAAGAGCAGGTATCGCCACCACTTAAAATCCCTGTTTATAAAAAGGACTATCAGTTCATGAACCAAGAAAATCATAAAAAAAGCCATCCACGTATCCTTGCCAGGCGAGGGGGTAAAGTAAAAGTAAAAGAAGTAAAAAGCCGACCAGAGCCCAATAACCACCGATAGGGGTTTATCCAAAAAGAACCGTGCGGTTTTGTAGGTGAAAAATGTTACCAATGCCGAAGCCAATGCCGTCACCAAATAGAGCCCCAGATAATTTTTACCAAAAATCAGCATGGTTAATGCGTTCAACATTGGAAGGAAAGGACCTGCAGATTCGTAATAAGGACTACCCGTGTAATAGAAAAATTTTTTCTGCTCTAAAATTATATTGGCAATCTCATAGTACGCATTGGTGCTTGGTATTGGATGCGTGAAATAGAAAATTAAGGCATAAACAATTCTTGAGAAAAGGGTTATGAAAAAAAGGTATGATGCCATCTGATTATCAGAAACACTCACGATAGAATGCTTTATCCTCTTGAATAATTCGAAATTTCCCAAAGAAAAAGTCATAGCAAACAGTTATTAAAAATTAGTAGGCATCAAAATCAATAAGTTCAAATAATACATCTTCAACTTTAAACCCCTTATTCTCATCTTTTAAATCTCTATATATGAAGTTTAAAGGAACCGGTTTAAGTATTGGAGGCAGATACATAAAAATCCCTTTTTTCTTTATATTACCCGTTAATCCAATCCAAACTCTTAGAGTTGCAGTTTTTTTTCCTTTTTCAAACAATAATTTTTCACATTCTTTTCTTCCTGTTAGTTGGGCATATATTCCAAATACACCGGTTGGAACAATAGCAATAGATTTGCGCGCTAAAAAGTATTCAAAAGAAGGATTTCTCAATCGCCATTGAAGAGATTCCTTGTTCCATACAGGTTTTAATTTATAAGAAGAGTTATAATCGGGAATAATGCTACCAATACCCACAAGCACCTTTAACTGACCTACCAATGTAAATCCAAGCTTATTTATTAAACCATATGAACTGTTTTGATTGGAAACACCTATCACAAAGTCATACCCTTCCTTTTTTGCACAGTCCAATGTTTCACTTGCAACCCTAATGAAAAGACCCTTGCCTCTATGATTGGGATGTGTCACAAGATTTAAGGCTAACAAACCTTTTCGGAGAGTACCCTCTACCTCATAATCTACCGGGATAGTGGCAAAATGAGAAACCATCTCCCTTTGATAATAAGCACTAAAAGCAATTGCTGAACCTCGAGGATTCTCAAAGTAAAGCCAATTTAAGTAGTCAGAAGTAGCTTTATTCTGTTTGGTAAACCCACTGGATTCCGAGAATTCCGAATTTAGAAATAAAGCACACTGTTTTAAATGTTCCTCCGAATTAGACAGCCGTTGTATACTATACTCTCCCATTATATTCTATACTTAGGTACTCCTTATAGGTTATTACCTTATATCCATAATCGAGGATTGCGTCCAATTTATCGAAAACAGAACCCCTATTATAATACATTAACCAATTGTAAAATCTGCTGTTATTTATCCCCCCTTGCATGAATTTTTCTTGCTCGGTATCTATATCGTATGGATGAAAATAACCAATTAATGGTTCATTATGTCGTTGTTTTCGAGCAAAATAGCCGATTAGTTTTTTAGGCAATAAGCGAAAATAAATTCCTCCTGAAAAAGGAACTGAAATGAGCCCAAGACTCCTTATGGTTAGGGGTAGCTCAATAATACCCTGATCTGTGATTTTTGGAGATTTACCAAATTGTGGCCATCCTGTAAAAAGCGGGTTTTTGGTTGGTAAAACAGAACTGGAGTATAAAAATCCCAACCTTTTAAGAATATCATATGCCCACTGTGTTTGCAAAGTTAAAGAGTAAGAAGGAGCCCTAAATCCAATTATGTCTTTTGCTCCCAAATCTTGAAGAATAGCCAGATTATCTTCCAAATCTTTTTCAAACTCTGCCGGGGTGTAACAAGAAATCAGTTTGTGATGCATTGTATGACATGCAATCTCATGGCCTTCAGATATTATTTCACTTATTATTGACGGGTAAATGGCAGCTGTTTCCCCAACAATAAAAAAAGTACATGTAAATCTGTTGTGGTTCAACCATTTCAAATATTTCTCAACATTTTGGATAACTCTGGGCTCATAACTTAATCCATTTGTTGCTCCAAGCCTGACATCCTCTAAATCTATACTAAACAGAAAATGTTTAACAGGGGTCTTCATGGTTAACCAATTGTGTTTTTTCTTTATTCCTTATCTCCTTTTCCAAAATGGCGGTGTAAGATATCAACTCCTGAACCTTGTTGCTTAATTCTGATATTTTGATGGAAAGGTATAGAACATAAACAAACAAAAACGATATCAATCCTACAATAACAAATAAGGTTGCACTCTCAATTCTCAACAGTTGCGATAACCACTGATAAAAACTCTCGAACAAGATGAAACTAAACATGAAAAGGGAAACAATGAGCCATAGTGTCGTGTAAAATGGCTTAATCCCTCGTTTTCTTGCCATAACAATAAACATGGCAAAAAGTAACAGCCCATAAAGCGTTGCCAAAATTTTTACTGCAAGTCCCATCTTCTACCTGATATTTTGGATTACTGTTCCTATCAAACTTATGATATTGTAAAACGGAAATTTAAGGGCATTGGTAAAGTTAATCTCCGATTTGCCCGTTTCTCGGGGCCTCATTAGTACCGGTACATCTTTCCCTTTGAGCCCTGCATAGTGCATCACCAGTTCCAGCTGTACAATGGTGTCTATCTCCTGCTTAAACCGAAGGGCAAAGAACTCAATGGCCTTCCGGTTATAGGCTCTAAACCCCGAGGTAATATCGGTATAGGGTCTTTTGGTTACCCAACTCATCATCTTGGAGAAGGACCTTATTCCCATGCGTCGGGTAAAGCTGGACTGAAATCCCTCCTTGGTAATAAACCGAGAACCGGTAACCACATCCACCTCATTGTCTAAAATGGGTTGTACTATCTTATCCAGCTCTGAGGCCATATGCTGGTTATCGCCATCCATATGACAGTATATGTCGTAACCGTGGTAATGGGCATAGGCAAAGGCTGTTTTAATAACCCCTGCACTGCCCCCCGTATTTACCGGGTGTTTAAGATAATCTACCTTTAGCCTTTTTAGCTGCTCAATGCTACTATCGGTGGAGCAGTTGTCAATGACAAGTAAATCTGCTTCAATGGAGCCATTTTCAATAACATCCAAAACTGTCTTTGCAATGGATTCGCTTTCATTATAATTAGAGATAACCGTTAAGATTTTCATTCTATAATCCTATCAATTTTGATAATTGGTGGGTTGATCTTATTAATGGCATCCCCTTTTTTATGAATGACTTATGAACTGGAAAATTCCCTAAGTACGTTCCCATCTCTGTAAAATCGGAGTTATCTGCAAGCCAATTTAAAATAGTATTGTCTAGAGCCGTAAACACGCCTCGTCCCCTATATTTACTGTCAATTGCGGAAATTATTCCTTCTCCCAATGTTCTGTCAAACTCTTCAATATAATTCTTTTTACCAGTATAATAACCTGCAATCCTTCCATCTATCTCAGCCACAAATACTACGTCCACAAATTTTTTTTCTACAGCATTTCTTGCTGATAACCCTAAAAGATAATTCCCTTTTGTATCATCTAGAAATGGATCAAGCTTAAAACGACTCAACTTAAATGATTCAGCAGCAATTCTAGATAACTCTTCAGAATCTTTTTTAGTAGCGGTACGTATTGTAATACCTTTATTAAGTCCCAAGCTTTCATCAAATCTTAACTTAATGGAACTGAATGTCAATAGGGTATGATAATAGTAAAACCCATTTGAGGTTAATGAGTTAAATATTTTATCAAAACCCTGTGTATTATTATTTAGTCCTATTGAAATATGGCACTTCCCCTCCTTTTGTATGAGGGTGTTTTCCAGTCTTTGAAGTAACGAACTTATGATTAATTGTATTTCCTTTGGATCAAAAGAGAAAACCTGTAAACTGGTAATTCTGAAACACCCAAAACCAAAAATATCACTATCAAAATGGTCTTTACTACAGCTCAAAAAACCTGTAATTTTATCGCGGTTTAAGGCTACAAATTGAAATGCACCCTCGTTGGGGAAAAGATTCCGTTGATTATTTTCAAAATATTTCCAAAGCTGCTCGTCGGAGAGGAAAGAGTATTCCGAATAGATTAACTGATCACGTCGAATTATATGATTCAATTTGCTCAGGGTATCCTCATTTAATATCTGAACGTTCATCTATTTGAGTGTTTTGTTTAAACTTTCGTAGATGTAATATATATCTTGCTGTTTCAAACCTGCATACATGGGCAATGTTATCAGGTTATCTGCCACATAATCCGTTCGGGGCAACGGAGTGTAAAAATCTTTATAGATAGAGAAACGGTGTACCGCCGGGTAGTGGACACTGGTTTGTATTCCGGCTTTGGCCAACTCTTCCCTTACATAATCCCTTTTCTCCCTTGTACTGTTATTGAGAACTACAGGAAAAATATAGTTGGACGAGAAGTGGGGGTAAGCCGTAAATGGAATGGTTATCCCCTCAATGGAACCCAGCGAATCCTCATAGTTTTTCCTAACCCCTACCCTCTTTTTCAAATCATTCTCCAGCTTTTGTAGCTGGGCAATCCCAATGGCTGCCCTTATATCATCCATTCGATAGTTGTAACCCAGCTCTACCACATCGTAGGAGGTGCTGTGACCCTTGGCCCTTTCGTAGGAAAGGGTGGTCATACCATGGGAGCGTAAAAGTTTTGCTTTTTCATAAGTATCGCTACAATTGGTAACCAGCATACCCCCTTCTCCGGTACTAATATTCTTATTGGAGAAAAAGCTGAAGCAACCCACATCCCCTATGGTGCCTAACTTTCGCCCCTTATATTCCGACAGTGGCCCATGGCAGGCATCCTCAATAACTTTTAAATTATGCTTTTTTGCAATACCCATTATCCTGTCCATATCGCAAGCAAAACCTCCGTAGTGCATTACCACAATGGCCTTGGTTTTGGGGGTTATCTTCTGCTCAATATCCTTGGGGTCCAAATTCAGATTATCATTTCCCACAATATCAGCAAAAACGGGAATACCCCCCACATAACGAATTGCATTGGCGGTGGCCACAAAGGTCAATGATGGGCAGATAACCTCATCGCCCTCTTTTACATTAGCCAGTAACATGGCCAAATGCAATGCCACCGTACAGTTGGCCATAGCCAGTGCATGATTTGCTCCAAGCATCTGGGCAAAAAGGTTTTCAAACTCAATGGTTTTGGGTCCGGTAGATATCCATTTCGACCTCAGCACCTCCATTACCGCCTGCTCTTCTTGATGGTCAAAATTCAAATCAAATAGTGGAATGGTATAGCCCATGGCAGCAAATATTAAAGGTTGTATAAATGGGATTTGTATTTTTCCAAATTGTGAGGGTTGGTAAACCATGCTATGGTCTCCTTCAGTCCCTCCTCCAAATTGGTTCGGGAACTCCATCCTGTTAGCTGTTTCAGCAAACTATTGTCTCCAAAAAGACGAAACACCTCAGAATTTTCAGGCCTAAGCCTTTCCCGGTCTGTTTTTGTCTCTATACTTGTTCCCATTAACTTGGATATTAGCAGAACAAGGTCATTCATGGATATCTCCGTATTGGAAGCAATATTAATCTCTTTTCCAATGGTTGCAGGTTCTTGTTCTATGGCCCAAAACCCCATACAGGTATCCCTTACAAAATTGAGGTCGCGAGTAGGACGCAAATCTCCCAACTCAATGATCTTTTTCCCGGAGGCTATTTGTGTTATCACCGTTGGAATAATAGCTCGTGCCGATTGGCGCGGACCATAGGTGTTAAAGGGGCGTACAACGGTAACGGGTAGTTCAAAAGAGTTGTAAAAACTCATGGCCATGGCATCGGCCGCAATTTTTGAAGCCGAATAGGGTGATTGGGGCTGTTTGGGGTGAGATTCGTCAATGGGAACATATTGCGCAGTTCCATATACTTCGGAGGTGGAGGTGTGTAAAACCCTGATTCTTCCCATCTCCTTGGCCGCTTGACAGATATTTAATGTCCCCTTAATATTTGTGTCCACATAGCTATCGGGTGCGTGATAGGAATAGGGAATGGCTATTAGAGCAGCCAAATGAAAAACCACTTCAATGTCTTTCATAATGGTTTTCACAAAAAATGGATCTCGAATATCACCGGTTACCACCTCCAAGTTTGGGTGAGATGAAAACTCTTCCAACCACCCCCAATAGTTGAATGAATTGTAATAGGCTAATGCCCTTACCTTATAGCCTTTTTCAAGTAACAGTTCTGTAAGATGTGAACCTATAAAACCATCAGCTCCTGTAACTAATACACGTTTGCCCATGCCAAATATTTAAAATAGGTTGCTAAAATCTTTTTGTGCTTGTTCATAATCGGATAATCTTCCAATGTCCAACCAATACTCCTTAAGGTCATACTTAGTAACGAGCATATTACCATCTATCATTTTGGTTATAAGTTTATCCATTCCAAAATACTCATCCTTGGGGAAAAGGGAAAATATTTCTGGTTTCATTACGTAAATACCTGCTAAGATATACATGATAATATCAGGTTTCTCTTGAATTCCGGTTACCCTATCCCCCTCAAAAAAAATATTTCCAAAGGCAAATGGGGTAATCTCTTTTTTTATGGATATGGTTAAAAGTGACTCTTGATGACATGCAAAAGAATAAAGTTTCCCAAAATCCACTAGGCTAAGAATATCTCCGTTCATTACAATAAACGGATCAACCAGTTTATCTTTCAGAAGAAGCAATGGTCCTGCTGTTCCTAAGGGTTTGTCCTCTTTGCTGATATTTAATTTAACTCCATATCTAAATCCATCGCCAAAATAGTTCTCAATATATTGAGATTTATAGTTTGTTGCCAAATAGATTTCATTAAATCCATGATTTTTAAGTCTTTCTATCTGTATTTCAAGCACCGATTTTTCTCCCACGGGTAAAAGCGGTTTTGGAATAACTTCTGTAAAAGGCTTTAGCCTTGTTCCTAGCCCTCCTGCAAGAATTACTGCTTTCATGATTATATATACTTTAGCAAAAAAATAAAGTTTATTCGGTCAGCCTTTTGATTAAACTCCATGTAAAACCGCGACAACCCTTTTCCTGATTAATATATTTGTCTATAAGAACCCTTTCAAATAAATTCAAAAATACTCCTTGAATCTATTCCACCAGTTAGTTTCTTTTGTTTCATCGGTATAGTAACCTCCGTTTGTTTTTTTATCACCATATCCGTAAACATATCCATAAGCATATGCATAGCCATATCCATACCCATATCCATATCCCTTAGGTTTTTTAAAATCGTTGAGCAAAAGTGCCATGTGTTTTATGGTTTTACTTTTCGATAATTCATCCACAAGGTTCAGCACATTTCGAGATGTATAACGATGACGTATCACAAATAGAGTTACATCACAGTGCGCACTCACAAGAATGGCATCGGTAACCACCGCCACAGGGGGTGAGTCAATAATTATATAGTCGTATTCTTCCTTTAATCTGTCAATCAACTGTTTTAACCTTACTCCTGCCAACATTTCAGCCGGATTGGGCGGAATAGGTCCTGCGGGCAAAACCCAAAGGTTGTCAATGTATGTAGAAAAAGTTATCTCCTCAAGGGTATTGCGCCCTACCAAAAAAGTGCTAATGCCCTTTGAACTATCTATTCCAAACAAGTTATGAATCTTGGGCTTACGAAGGTCCAACCCTAATAAGGCAACCTTTTTTCCAAGCTGGGCCAAACTAATAGCCAGATTGGAGGCCACAAACGATTTTCCCTCGCTGCTAATGGTTGAGGAGATAAGCACCGCCTTTTTCTCCTCTCCACCTAACAATAAATCCAGATTGGTTCGTAATGCCCTGAACGACTCGGTGAACGATGATTTGGGTTTGTCTTGCACCGGAATAGAACTATCGTAGTAATTGTTGCCAACTGTGCCCAATAGTGGTATTCGCGTTTTTCGACTGATTTCCGAAGGATCTTTAATAGCATTATCCAACATATCAAAAAGCAGTATTAATCCCATGGGAACAAGTAAACCTATTAACAAACTCATTATATAGTTATTCTTTCGGTTTGGCTTCACCACCTTGGCCATATCCTGACGTGCCATATCAATTACTTTACAGTCCGAAACGTTGGAGGCCTTGGCAATGCCCGCTTCAATACGTTTCTCCATGAGGTAGGTGTAAAACTTCTCGTGGATATTGTACTTGCGCTCAATATTCACCAGCTCCCTTTCGGTTACCGGAAGTAGGCTCAAATGCTCCTCCTGCTCCGCAATCCTGCGGTTTATCTCCTTGACCCGTATTTTATTAATTTGCCGCATCCCATCCAGCTTCTCGAAAAGCAGCGATATCAAACCGAAGATACTCTGATCAATTTTGGCTATTTGTAAATTGTCAGGTTTAACCGTTAAAAGTAAAGCATCGCGTTCCAGGGCAAACTGATTGAGTTGAGAAATTATTTTTGATATATCCGATTCCTCTAGCCCTATTGTTCCGGGAGAGACAAGACCTTTGAAATCCTTTTTTTCCTTCAAATAGCCTTCAAGATACTTAAAGTACTCCAGCTGGAATGTGAGCATATTTCTTTCGCCGTAAAGTGCTTCCAACCGTTCCAGAAGGCTTTTCCCTTCGGTGCTAATGTTGATAATTCCCTTCTTTGTTCTGAAACTTTGAAGTAAAAACTCAGCCCTTCGCAGCGAATCGTAAATACCGCTTAACTGGTTGTCAACAAATAAAATGGTATTTATGGAAGTTTGCATTTTTTCGTTCAAATCGTTGCGCATATACACCTCTATCAATTTGTTTAAATAGTCGGCCTCCTGCTGTGCTACAAATCCCTGCGATGAGAGGTTCAATAAACTGCTATTCTCCTTGTCGGCCAAAGCAACGTTTACTTTTCCCATATATTTCAAAGCCAAACCATGCTCGCTGTTGAAAATGGCATAAAACTTCCGTTGCGATAAATTATTCACTTCCTGATCAGGATTGACCAAATTGACGATGAACGAGAATTTGCCATCAGAATATTTCTCTCCAAACTTAACCACAACCGACTCCTTTTCGTCTGGTTGCTCAATTCTATACTTTTCCCTGTTAAGAATGGTGATATAGATTGGTATGCCCGTGGGATTAATGGCCGAACTATCCAAAGTGATGACGAACGGTGATCTGTTGTATAACTTACTCTCTGCTATTCCCCTTCGTCCAACACTGGCATAGGTTATTTTAAAATCGGGCAACTCGGCTATGGCCGTTCTAGCCAAAGTATAGGATTTCAAAATACCTATTTCGTTTTCTATCATCTTCCTGTCCGACACAAGGTTCATCTCCCGCATTAAATTCTGAACCCCCTGCTTATTGGGTGCCATAACATTCCCCACCACAATAGTGGCTCTCACCGAGTAAATTGGCTCGGAATATCGGTTAACAAGATATGCCACGAACAGTGCCGCAAACAGGCAAATGGCTATAAAATACCATTTACCTAGAAATAGGAAAAAGTATCGCTTCAGGTCAATGGTCTCCTCAGGAAACGCTTGACCGGTATTGTTGGTTGAATCCATTGCTATCTTTTGTTTTTTCTATTAATTCAATTCCTTCCGTATATCATCATTGTTCTTTGCTCCCTTCGACAAGCTCAGGGCAGCGCATTGCTAATTGCATTTTACCGCTAAGATGCTGAGACACTAATCCCGACAATACTGTCGGGAGCGAATACGAATAACCGAATAGCCGAATCAACGAATTAGGAAATTGTTCATTACTAATTGCTCATTGTCCCTTTCCCCTTTCCCCTTTCTCCTTTTCCCTTTCTCCTTTCCCCTTTTCCCTTTCCCCTTTCCCCTTTTTCCTTTCCCCTTTTCCCTTTTCCCTTAATAACCTCTCTTCCCACCTCCACGCCGAAATCAACGCCTCTTCCAATGTCTTTTCTGCCTTCCAGCCCAGCTCCTTTTCAGCAAGGGTGGTATCGGCCCACACCTTTTCTATATCGCCTGCCCTGCGGCCTGTAAACTCATAATTTACTTTCTGTCCGATTACCTTCTCAAAAGTATTCACTATTTCCAATACGGTAATACCCCTACCTGCCCCCACGTTAAAAATCTCGTAGGGTTTTCGATTTTTGCTTTCCAGTAACCGTTCAAGGGCCACCACATGGGCCTTTGCCAAATCCACCACATGGAAATAATCACGAATGGCAGTTCCATCAGGAGTGTTATAATCTGAACCAAAAATCTGTAGTTTTTCCCATACCCCTCTCACGGTTTGGGTTATGAACGGGATCAGGTTATCCGGTTTGCCCACGGGATACTCCCCAATCTCAGCACTGGGATGGGCACCAATGGGATTAAAATAGCGCAACGAAATGGCATTGATATTGCCCATGGCAGCCACGGTATCCTCAATGATATTTTCCGCAATCCTCTTGGTATTGCCATAGGGAGAAAGTGCCTTTTTTATTGGTGACTCCTCAGTTACTGGCAGTATATCGGGTTGCCCGTACACCGTGCACGAGCTGGAAAAAACAAAATTCCCGCTCCGCTTGCCAAGCAGTTCCAAAAGGTTGATCACCGAGAGAATGTTATTCCTGTAGTAATCCAAAGGCTTTTCCACCGATTCACCCACTGCCTTCAGGGCTGCGAAATGGATTATGGAGCGGATATGGGGATATCTTTCAAAAAGGGTTCTCATCTGCTTCGGGTCAGAGCAATCGGCCTCCACAAACTCAGGCTTTCTGCCGGTGATACGCTTTATTCCTTCCAGGGGAGCAGTGGTGGAGTTGGACAAGTTGTCCACAATCACCACATCGTATCCGCTCTCCATAAGCTCCACCACGGTATGCGAACCGATGTATCCTGTTCCTCCGGTAATCAGTATTTTTGACATTTTTAAGCCTTGTTGTGTAACTTCTTTTAACTCTGCTCCTTTGCGGCTCTTTGCTTCTTTGCGGCTCTTTGCGTTACTACTTCTTAGTACCGCAGAGGTGCGCTGAGATTCCGCTAAGTTGCGCTAAGTGTAGCTGAGTTCTTTCCTTTGCGCTCCGAGCCTTCGGAGCTTTGCTCCTTCGCGGTTCTTTGCGGTACTATTTCTTTGTACAACTGAGATGCACAAAGTATGCGATAGTTTTTATAGGTTATTTACCATTCTTTTAATCCCGTTTTTCAGTACGGTTGTGTGAAAATTTAAAAGTAACCCCAACTTGAAATTTCCTAATTTTAAATAGGTTAATAACTGTGCCTCGTGAATATCAGAAATAAATTCTACCGATTTAATTTCAATCACAACCTTACTATTTACCAGTAAATCCAATCTGTATCCATGGTCTAGTTTTATTTCTTTATAAACAATCGGCATGGGGACTTCTCTTAAAACCTTTAATCCCTTCTGTTTTAACTCATAAGCAAGGCATTCCTGATATGCTGACTCTAAAAGCCCGGGCCCAAGTTGTTTGTGAACTTCAATTGCACTACCAATGATGATATTTGATATTTCGTTTTCAGTCATTTCTTTCTATTGTATTTTCTTTATGGTACTTCTTTTTTTAGTACCGCAGAGGTACGCCAAGTACCGCTAAGTTGCGCAGAGTTATTGTTCTTTGCGCTCCGAGCTTTCGGAGCTTTGCTTCCCGATACATCGGGATTGCGGCTCTTTGCGTTACTTCCTCTTAGTACCGCGAAGGTGCGCAGAGATGCCGCTAAGTTGCGCTAAGTGTGACAGAGTTCATTTCTTAGCGGTTCTTTGCTTCTTCGCGGTTCTTTGCGGTACTTCTTTTTTAATACCGCTGAGTTGCGCAGAGTATCATACCATGGAATTACAATCGCGTGATAAAATTGTAAAGCAGGATTAGTGTGCTTATGGTTGAAAAAGTTAACGTTATATACGGCACATTCATCTGGAATATTTTATTCCCAATGGGCTCCACAATAATCACATCGTTGGGAAGAAGATAGAATGCTTCCGATGTAAAAACCGATTTGTCGTTTAAATTAACCCTGAACGTTTTACTCCCGGTGTCTGTTTGCCGAACTACCAGCACATTTTTCCTGTTCCCGTTCTCGCTGATATCGCCCACCTGTGCCAAAGCCTCAAAAATATTAAGATAATCGTTAAAGTTTCTGAATGTACCCGGCTGCCTAACTTCGCCCACAACCGTAACCCGAAAATTGGCCAGTTTAACAACTACCGAGGCATCTTTAAATAATTTTTCGGTTAAAATCCTAATCTCGCTGCGCGCCTCGTCTAAAGTGAGACCTTCCAGCTTGGCACTACCTAAAAAAGGTAAGGTAACAAACCCCTCGGCATCCAGAGTATGCCCATTAAAATATAACGAGGATTCATCCTGCGTTCTGGTTAAAAATTGGGAGCCGGCAGGATTATTAAATGCCTGACTTATCTCAGGGCTGGAGGTGATAAGCTGTATAAACAACAGATCGCCGGGCTGTAGTTTATACTGAGGTGGCTTGGCCACCAACTCCTCTCCGGCCGGATTCAGGTCTTTCATATAGAGCAATTGGCTCCTGCGGTTGCATCCTGATAAAATCAGCAATACTATGCCTATGGTAATGATATATTTGACTCTCATTGGGTTATTTTTATCCTGTTTGTTTATTATTACTTTTTTCAACAATAACTTCTAATATTTTCTTATACAATGTTGCGCTGCGCTGCAGATGAATTTCATTTACTTTAAGAAACACTCTTAAGGCGCAGAGAGCTGAAACCTTTGTAACCTATCAAATAAAGAAAAAACTTAGATGTTTTCACAGCTTCGCCCGGTAACCCACAGCCAAATTCTGTGGGAGAACGTCAATGGCCTACAAAAGTAACTATAAAACCTTACTTATATTACTCTTTGTTAACAGCTATCTACAAAACAAGTTTAAGTCAGTGCCCTTTCCTGTGTGACAGCCCATAAACCATTTTTCCATATGCGAAAAAACTTGTGTCCCAACCTTCCGGAACACAAGTTAACTTCTCTCAATTACTTACCCTCCTATCACATATCATGCGTATTGGGAATGTGATACTGAGGCCCCGTTTCGGGTATTTTATACACCACAACATCCACCGTATTGTCTCCTGAATTGCTACAGCCGTTTGCGGAAGTTACAACAGGAATTGAATAGGTGTAGGTATTGCTTGTCCCCGGTCCCAACCATGTGGGAATATAAGCGGCATCGGGAATAAAAGTATATGGCGAGGTCGCTCCGTTAATAGTCTCCGTGTCCGTACCGTTAAATATTTCAAAACTGTATGGCGAAGTTCCTCCCGTTAGAGTAACGGTTATCTCCGTATTATCACCATCGCAAATTGCATCATGGGGTGAAATTACCGAAAGCGTAGCAGTAGGCCGTTCAAAAACCGTTACATATAGCTCAAGCGGGTCGCTATCGCCACAGTCATTAGTGGTGAAAACGCTTATAGTGCCCGATGTGGCATTGCCCAAAAAGTCAACCTCCACAACGTTGCCTGTACCCGAAATATTAACATGCTCACCATCATAGCCCCAAGTGTAGGTTAACGAAGGATCGTTTACCACGGAGTAGCGAACCTCCGTATCTCCCTGACATACCTCATCGGTATATAATACAAAATGATCGGGCTGAACGGGCATTAGCGGGAACGATATGGTAACATTATCGGACGATGTACAGCCGCCATTGGAAATGGTCCATGTAAGTATGTAGGTATTGCCATTCACCCCGTTGAATTCGCTATTGTTAACCGTAGGTTGAATTACCGTACCCCCGTCCCCGCTGAAAATACTCCATAAACCGGTACCTACAATTGGGTTATTTCCGTCAAGGGTGGCCGATGTGGCTCCGCATAACGATTGGTCAGAGCCGGCATTGGCAGGCGTGGGCACTGTGTATGCAGTAACTATGGTAGCATCTACAACACCAGTAAGCACAGGTGCAGCATGGGGCGGATTGTTATAGGTAAAGCTAACCAGCTGATAGGTATTGCCTGTAGCATCAGTGGGTAGAGTGTAAGGAAGGCTGTTAACCGTTACCGCAGGCTGTAAAACTCCTCCCTTACGATAGGTTAGAACAAAATTGAGGTTTGTACCATCTACCCCCGAGAAGGTTAATGGTATTCCCACATCTCCGCAAATGGGTCCTGAAGGGCTAAAACGTGCCCTCGGTTTGGTAATGTTGATACAGGCCGTGGTGAAATTTCCAAATCCCGCAGCGGGGATGGCAACCCTGCTAAATGTACGTACGGTGCCGTTACTTCCATCCCCTGATGCCGATGACGAAATTTCTTCCCAACTCGATGTTCCGGTATTCCATCCTGCAACCCTCATATCAGACACTCCGTTTTCAGTCATTAGGGGGGTTAGATCGCTACTAGGATCCCATGTTAAGTGCACATAGGCCTGACCTCCTATAGGGCCAGAAACCGTCCAGTACTCCTGCGAATTGACATAGGTGATCGGATCGGTGAAATCGGCAAATGTGGGGTTGGGTGTAAAATACTCGGCTGTCCACAATGCAGCACCAGAGGATTGAGTTGCTGAGATCTCAAATTTATGACCGAGGGTTGTTCCTTTTCCAATTGGGAAAACAAATCTATCGCCAGGATTTATCAATTTGGTAAGGGGTCCATTCACAAACGACGTTGCCTGTCCTTCGGCAGGAGTTACACAATTAGTAGATGTATTGATAATGGTCAACGTAGCATTTGATGATGTGGTGATAATACCCGAGGTGAGCAATAGGTTACGTTTCACCTCAATGGCCCCCGCATCATTAATGGTTAAGCCATCCGGATTATCTATCTCCAAATTGTTAAATGCATTATCACCCGTGAAGTTACCAAGCGCCCCGCCAATGGTTTGTGGAGCCGAGCCAGCAAAGCTGACCACCGCATTTGCACCTGCTCCACTACTAAATGAACCCGCAAGGCGCTCGAAAGTACCCTGAATAGTTAATCGTCTATTACTCAAATTATTAAGCGTAGGTCCATTAATCAACAAACGTCTACAAATGGTAAGGTCCTTATTGGGGATATTCCGCGTACCCGTGCCCACAAAATAAAGGTTTGGCAAAGTACTATACAGGTCGGCAATAATTGTATAGTCTGTAGTACCCCCATACTCAAGAATACTGTTGTTTGAACAGTCGAAAAACTGTGTGTAACGCCCTGCAGGGAAAGTACCCGACTCCAGATGTAGGGTTCCACTTCCCGTTACGGTTCCAAGGCTGTGGCCATAGTAGTCGGGATCGAAATGAAGGGTACCATCGATACGTGTACGATAGGTTCGTGCATAGTTCTCGCTAACGGTTACCGTGGTTCCGCTGCGAATGGTGACAATAAAACCATTGGGCGGTCCTGTAAGGGTATATGGGTCGCCACCGGTTTGTTCCCAATTGGATATATCATTCCAGCTCCCGGTAGCGATATTGGTAAATTCAGGAACATTGTCGGGCAAGGCAACATCAATACCAGCAGTGTACTCGCCACTGAGGTTGTTTGACCCAACATAACGGAATATTATGGTATTATTATCCTCATCCACATCACCGGTACCATATTTTGCCCAACTGTTACCCGGAATCATCATTGCCGCTGCAATATAATCGGCCTCTGTATTGGCCCCCGTAACCCTAACATCGTCATCCTTGTAGTTGAATACCACATTCCCGTCAAAATTTGATACTCCATAGCTTTCCAACTCCCAGTAATAGTCTAATACATTGTTGGGATCGTAGGCCGACGGATGATTACTATTGATATTGTTGACGCGGATATATCCCACATTGTCATTGTTGGTGAATGTCAACACCGCAGGGGTGTACTTGCCTGAGGTGCCCATGGGATAGGTAAATGTTTGTGCAGCACCGCTATAAACAGGGAAATATTTACGAATCCCCACATTGCTGAATACCCCATCGGTGGTAATCATTTTGGTTACCCCAAAGCCACTCCCCTCAATATTACTATTTACCCCCATGGTCATCAGAAACTTGTTAAGGCTAAAAACACCATTGGTCAGCCTTATATTCCTTTGCAAAGTGATGCTGTTGTTTATCCTTGCCCCAAGGGCGTTGTTCAGCTCCAAGCGGCCAAATGTGCCGGTTCCCGATATCTCCTGCTGTACGGTTCCATTGAGTACAACACCACCGGTTGCAGCATCCCCATTGTAGTTGGCATTGTTTATAAGGTGGCGTTTCAGATTTATGGTATATGTACCATTGAGCAGCTGTCCCGAGCTTAACGTCAGGTCGTTGTCCACGGTAATATCCCTAATGAGAGTAAGCGAGGTAATGGGATTTACCGTTAGGTTGTAGAAATTGGTAACAGCCGAACCCTCCAAACGCTGAATATTACCATTGAATGTTGTAAGGTTATTATAGTAATTGTACGTTCCGTTATTAACGAAATTACCCTTCAACGATACGTTGACGCTATACACACTATTGGCATCGAAAACACTTCTATTATTATCGATAGTCAAATCACCATTCAATTGCAACGGACTAATAAACAAAGAAACGGTAGCATTCCTATTGGTACCAGTAGTTTTCCCTGAAATGGTTAGATTGTTCAAAGGCACTGTTGCATCGAGCAAATAGCTTTGAATTAGGTCAACCACAGGACCAACCGGTGGAGTTTGGGTAAATTGTATGGTACTCGACCCGCTTACATTGCTGGTTTCGGGGCGTAGATACAGGTCGCCATAGGTGGTTCCTCCGCCACGCACTATGGTTAGGGTGCTGGTACCCGTCATTTCAAATACACTACCGGGATTATATACCTCTAGTTTGGCTTTTGTTAAGTTTGCCTCTTGACCGTTGATTACCACCCGGCTGTTGCCGCTCTGACGATACTTCAACACACCCGCTGTGGATGAAGGGCTCATACGGATCTGGCCGTTAACCACCAGCGTACCACCATCCTGCACGTCTATTTCTGAAAGGCCACCCCCACCGTATTCAATGTCGTTATTGTTATTAGGACTGGTTGTTGGACCCACATACACTGTGGAATTGGCTACCGTTAATTTACCGTTAAGGAAAAGATCATTGGTATTGCTATTGGCGTTGGCAATTAGTGTACTTACACCGTGTGAGTTTCCTTGCAGATTAACCTCTAACCCGGCCGTGCCGGGTATGGTAAGGGCCGTAGTGGTGCTAACCGTAAAATCGCGGCGTGGGTTGGTAAGTTGGTAACTTAGAGTACCATTCTGCAGAGTAAGCCAATTATCAACTGGGGTAGAAACTGTGCCCCCCGTAAAGGGAAGAGTAGTGGCTTGGCTATTGCCCTTATTTACGGTTACATTGCTAAATATGGTTGCACTGCGATGTAATGGACTGGCCGGATCGGTGTATCCGTAACCTGATCCCGACCCTCCTGCATAATCGGTGCCACTGGCGGTATGCACCACAGCATCGTTATCGCCGAAAAAAGTAACATCCACGGCATTTAAACACACATAACTCCTACAGCTAACGCCACCCTCAATAGCATTTCTTGTATTGTTGTATAAACTGCCTCCAATGGAGAGACTCTGGCCTTGATTTCTGCTCCAAACATTAATACCTGCCCATTCTCCAACAATAATATCACCATGTACCACCACATTCTGGGCTCCTCCTCCGTTGCCGCCATACCAGCCAAAGGACCCCCCCTGTATATCCATATTGCCCATAATGGTAATGGTTTTCGAAACCCTTACGGCCGGTGCGGTTGGATAATTTATATTCCAGGTGGGAAGGAACCACGAGTCGGCATTCTGTCCCTTAATCGTTAGCGTTCCATAGATCAGCACATCGTGGTTTGCAAAAATAATATTCGATCCACCAAAAGGACTAATAATTAAATTTCCATAGGATGTTGTGCCATTGGGAAGATAGAAAGTAGTTCCTGCTAAGGGATTAGTAGTATATAAATCGGTAGTCCCCAGATTTTTATTAAAATCGGTGAAATCGCCCGAGGGGAATTGAAAGGTTCTTACGGTACTGGCAAGAAGTGGTCCTCTATCGCATGCCACCCTAAAAAGCCCATTGCCATTGGGATGCGACGATACCACGGCAAAGTTACACCCCGGATTATAGCCAATATCAAGAGAAGCACCCGCCTCTATCCGTAAATTTGCGCAACTTCGAGCATCGTTATTAGGAGTTTCCGGTAATGTATTTAAAGTTATTGCATCACCATTTCCAATAATTACAATATCTGCAAGGCCAGGAACCCTTGGTGCTGGAGCTCCGCCATGACCTGTAGTTGACCAACTTGAAGTAAGTCCCCACCTACCCGATTGCCTGCTATAAAAGGTTTGTGGCGTCCCAAACGGATTGGTTGGAGTATCATCACCTGCGGTGAAATCGCCGTCAATATAGTCAACACCCGATAGCCAGGGGCCGTCCATCACATTGGTTGTGGTGTTAATACTCGCAGTGGTGCCACGGCTCCAGGTCAATGTAGAATTATCGAAGCGGGCGGGTACATATCCTGCTTCAGATACATCGCCTCCCTCAACCACATCGTCCTGCGAGTAGGTGTAGGAGTGACTTACCGAGCCAGGTGCTATACCATCGAAACCCTCAGTTTTAACCCTCCAGTAGTAGGTCAACGACCGATTCTGGGGATCGGTGGCAAAGTGAACCGCTCCCACGGGCACTACGGTAACAGTTCCATAGGCACTTGGGTCGGCCGATAGGCTAATGGTTGCAGGGGTATAATGGGGAGCCGCATGACGTGTGGAGGGAGCACCTATGGGGAATGTGAATGAGTTAGAGGTTACTGAGTACACCTTCGAGACGCCTCCATTACCCACCTGGCCAAGGGTATAGATAAAGCGATTATCGCTGTATCCTGTCACAGAGGCATTAGGTCCTAAAAGTAAATTGTACTCATCCAGATTTAGCCGCTTGTAACCTGTGGCATGGCCCGCAAAATTAAGTATTCCATTAACGGTTATATCATTTTTTAACGTTACATCGGCTGTGCCCGCAGCCGGCTTATTGAGGCGCAGATTAGTAAACACACCTTTTCCGCTTATGGTTTGGGCTGCATCGCCGTTCATCACTAAATAGCCCGAAGTGTTTAAATTTATGCCATTATTCTCCACATGTCCATAACAGTTCACCGACCTTACATAATTAAGAAAAGTTCCTGATAGAATTCTAAGTGAATCATTAATGTTTATTGCCGGCAGACTATTGTATCGAAGTTGAGCCATGTCAGGTTTATTGACAATAAACTTGTGAAAATTTAAAATCAATCCAGTATTATTGGTTATTGTTTGTGTTCCTCCCCCGTTGAATATTGTTCTGTTGTTTCCACTTGTATATGAAGTTGTGGCTGCAATGAAAAAGTTACCTCCAATGGTTACATCCAAATTATTGGCATTAAAATCTCCGGCACTAATAGTAAAATGCGATAGCACGGTCAAAGGGTTGGTTCGAAGCCGTACTTCGGAGCTACCACTTACCCTGTTCACAGTAAGGTTACCCACAGGAGCAGTGGACTCAATGTAATAGTATGCGGGATCTGCAAGGACAGTGCCAGTAGTGGGCACTATCTCAAGGGTGCCTCCCGAAACATTGATATTGCCAGCCGAAGAAACAACCTCAAAGGCCTTCTGCTGAGCACCACCCGTACCCGTCACATCATAAATGGTAATCGTGCCGCCTGACATGGTAAAGACGTTGGAGGCATCGTTAAGGTTGAAAGAACCCACAGCATCACCAAGCGATCCCTCTGTTGCACGGATAGTATTAAGTGTTGATATCGAGAAATCTTTTAAGTCTTCAATAGAACCGTATGCCGTTGGAGTTCGTTGAAAACGGCCCCGTAACAGAAGATGCCCACCGGTTTGGGTATAGGAGGCCAACCCTCCACTCCCACCAGCAGCAGCAGCTCTATACTGCTTTGCATCCACCGTACCGCCATTGATTATAAACTGACCCGAAGCCCAGTCCCAGGTGATAAACCCTTCCGACTCGCGGGTGGAGAAGTAACCATCGTTCACCTGCAGCCTACCCAAAATAGAGAATGAGCTGCATCCACCCTGAGTTATCCCCATAGCTGCATCGTTGAGTGCCGCTACACCGTAGGCGAGGTTTACCTCCTGGTAATTATCGGCGGTGGAAAGCACTACTACCTCGGGACCATCCAGTACTAATGCTCCATTGGCAGGAATGTAAAAATCAGAATTTGGTGTTGCACCATCGCCACAAGTACCCTCTGATAGTGAAGGGATTATGGTTAATCCCTGTAGCACGAGGCTACCGTTTCGGATCCAGAGCGCTTTGCGCAGGTTGGGGTTAGCTCCTGCATCGAAACCACCAGCCGTATTGGCTCCAAAAAGGCGGAAGTAATGGTAATTGGATGAATACACGGTAAGGTGGTACGACTGGTCAATCCCCTTGTCCACCACCAGGTTGTAAAAATCGGTGGTGCCGTTGCAGGCTACGGTATTGTGCGTGGCACCCCTGAAATAGACCGTGGCAAAACCGGTTGTTGCTCCAAGCGTAGTGGGAGGAAATGCATTGTATACGGGGTAAGCCAGATTGGTAAATCGCACGGTACCATTATTGGTAAGGTCGCCATGGAGCACCACCCTGTGCGAATACTGGTCGTAGTAGTTTAGAAAAGGCGATATGCCTCCTGCTATACCATATGGATTGGTAGTACCATTTGTAACCCCCGTGCCCACCGTGAGCGAGGCGCCACTATTAACGGTTACATCGCCATACACGGTTAGCTGCCTGCGGGCGCTGGTATTATCGTTGATACGGTATGTACCCGTTTTTACCGTTAAATCGCCATTAAGGGTAAGGTTATTCATCTGAGTGGCTATAACACCACCGGGTACATTGATACTAAGATTATTGTATGTGATCTGAGCGTTAGGCAGGTTGAAATTGGCACCATTGTAGTACTCTGTTGTTCCCCCTCCTGCATCTACAAACAAATTGCTGGTTACCGTAGGGAAATTGGTGGATGACAACCTGAGGGTACCCTGCCCCCTTAACGATTGAATAGGCTGGGTAAATTGATACCCTCCCATATCAATAATACCCATGGGGTTTAGGGTGATATCGAGCCCCGTGGTGGCCACATCGGCGGTGAGCGTTACCGTTCGGCCATCGAGTATCACCACCACATCGTCGTTGCCCGGTACGGCGGGATCAACTAAATGGGTACCCCCTGGGTCGCGGGTCCACGTATCGGCCACATTCCAATTACCCGTTTGGTAGCTGTAGTAGGTGCCCACAGTGCCCGCAGTGAAAGAGTGTGTGCCTGCTGTAGTTATGCTTGTGTTGCCCGTTGTGGTAAAACTATTGCTCCCAAATGATGAGGTACCCGTGGGATCGCCCCAGGCACCTGCTCCCTGACGGTACTTGATAAATGTGGGAGCCTCGCTGGCCTCGGTCGATTCGTAGTTAAAGGTAAGGGTTAAAGTGGCTCTGTTAACACTCGTTTGTATATCCCACACGCGCTGCACATACTTGGGCCCAAGGGCACCCGATTGGGCAGTTCGCATACTAATGGTGCCTGTAATGGGATTACGTGCATCTACCGTTACGGGGTCGTAGTACCCATCCGATCCAATGGGGTAGATAACGGGTAGTCCTAAATTAGCATTCCGTATCACAAAGCCCGTTCCACTGGTGACTATCATATTGGTGTTGCTAAAGGGTATCCCATCCACAATGCTTGCAGCATTAAGGGTTAGGTTATAGTTGCCAATATCTAGTACTCCCGAGTTAAGGGTAAGACTATTGGTAACGGTAGTATTGCCCTGCAACGACTTGGTGCCCCCGTTGGATACGGTAAGGTTATAGTATGTATAGTTGCCCATCGCTTGGTTGCCCGCACCGTTGTAGTTTACGGTGCCTCTTGCGGGTGTACCGCCTCCACCGGCTGTGCTTGTTATAGTTCCCCCGGTAATAGTTCCTCCCACATTTAATGTCCCATTTCCGGTAAACAGAATATAATTTCGTTGTCCTTGTGTCGCATTCATCGTGATGTCACCGGACACGTTCACAGAGCCAGTGCCAGTGATTGAAATATAACAATCCCGAGTATTGGTACTCGTTGCAGCCATGGTAATGGAGGCACAGTTCAGCGTACCAGAACTAACAGTAATATACTTATTTACATTGTTAGAAGTTGCCGCATTAATCGTTATTGCTCCCCCAACGGTAAGGCTATTGGCCCCTACGGTAACATAGGTGTTGCTCCCCCCTCCGTTAATGGTTAGGCTCTGACATTCAGCATTGGCAATATTTATGGTTACATTAATACCATCGTTAATCACCACATCGTTAACCGCCGTTGGTACAGATTGCCCACCCCAAGTTGTTGTGTTATTCCAGTTGCCCGAAACGGATGCTGTGCGGGTTTGCCCCCATGCTCCGTTACCTGCAAAAACAAGAACAAAAACAACAAGAGTTAAGCCAATTGCTTTTACTCTATCATAAAGGTTTTGTGGTATAAAAGGGGCTTGTGGCTTGAGTAGATTTCTCCGTATCATAGTGTATGGCTTTTTATCGTAGTAATATATTTTTTTTGTAACCTTATATATATGCAAAATTTGCACCACTCGATATATTTTACTGGTATTCAGCAAAATGCAGAGTGGTCGTTCCATACATAGGGTGCTGTGTGCCCATTATCGGGCAAATAGCCCCGCAAGTTATGGATATTTTTATCATTTTCGGGCATTTGGCTGCTCCCATTACGGTTTTAACTACTGCTTTGTTTACCAACGTATCATTTATTTTGGTCAATGGCTTTTTTTTGGCTATGAACAATGAAATAAGGAGTATTAAATATTTGTGAAGCGTAAATCGTGAAGCGTAAATCGTTAATCGTGAAACGTTAGTCGTTGTACTTCCCTACCTGGCGTTGACCGTTTTGGTTAATGATTCACAGAGTAGCACAGGGAGCAATACAGAGTGCCACTGAGTCAAAAAAATCTTTGCGTGGCTTTGCTTCTTCGCGGCTCTTTGCGTTACTACTTCTTAGTACCGCGAAGTTACGCCAAGTGCCGCAAAGATGCGCAAAGAACAATAACTCTGCGAAACTTAGCGGAATCTCTGCGTAACTCTGCGGTACTATAGCCCATACCACCAGTCAATTACTCATTGTATTTAACAGCCATTACGAATTCAAGAATAGCCGTCCCGACTCGTCGGGATTACGAATAACCGGATTAGCGAATAGCCGAATAAACGAATTGACTTGTCAATTTTTGTATAGCACGAAAAAAAGCTAACTTTAGCGTCAATAAATAGATTGTTCCATTACACAAATCGCTGTAAATATGTTTAGTAAGGAAATATACACCGAGCGTCGGCTTAAATTGCGGAAAAAGATCCGTACCGGACTTATTCTCATCCCCGGAAACTGCGAGTCGCCCATGAACTACCCTGCCAATACCTATCGCTTCCGCCAGGATAGCAACTTCCTCTACTTCTTTGGTATCGACCTACCCAATCTTGTGGGGGTTATCGATATTGAAGATGGCAAGGATTGCCTTTACGGCAACGACTACGACCTTGACGATGTGATCTGGATGGGCCCGCAGCCCACGGTAAGCGAGTTGGGAGCACAAGTGGGAATCCTTGGTACCCACCCCCTCAAGGAGTTGACATCCACATTGAAAAGGGCCATTAAGCATGGCCGTAAAATTCACTTCCTGCCACCCTATCGTGCCGAGAACATCCTGATGTTAGAGCGATTGTTGGGCATACACCCATCTATGGCATCCCGATACTCGTCGGGCGAACTGGTGAGGGCTGTGGTTGCCCTGCGCAGCATTAAGCAACCCGAGGAGATTGCCGAACTGGACAAGGCTGCTGATGTGGGCTATATGATGCACACCACCGCCATGCGCATGTGCAAACCCGGAGTATCGGAACAGGCAATTACCGGAGCCATCGAAGGAATAGCCGTAGGACAGGGGTATATGCCATCGTTCCCTGTCATTCTCTCGCAGAATGGCGAAACTCTTCACAATCACGACCATTCGCAAATACTTCAGAAAGGTCGTATGCTTTTGGTTGATGCCGGAGCCGAAATCGCATCGCACTATGCCTCCGATTTCACCCGTACATTCCCCGTGGACGGGGTATTCACCCAACGCCAGAAGGATATTTACAATATTGTCCTTCAGGCCAATAACCACGCCTTTTCGCTATGTAAACCCGGGGTTACCTACCAAAGCATCCACCTCGAAGCAGCAAAGGTCATCGCCGCAGGACTGAAAGAGCTGGGAATAATGGTAGGTGATGTGGACGAGGCCGTTGCCAACGGCGCACACGCCATGTTTTTCCCCCACGGACTGGGCCATATGCTGGGTCTCGATGTACACGATATGGAAGATCTGGGTGAAAACAACGTGGGCTACGACGATGAGATATCGCGTATCGACCAGTTTGGAACGGCATACCTACGCCTTGGACGGCGGTTGCAAACCGGTTTTGTTGTTACCAACGAACCGGGAATATACTTTATCCCTGCGCTAATCGAAAAATGGAAGAGCGAAAAAATCAACAGCTCCTTTATCAACTATGATAAAGCCATGGAATACATCGGATTTGGCGGAATTCGTCTTGAAGATGATGTGTTGATTACGGAAAAGGGTCATCGTTTGCTGGGCTCGCAACGCGTTCCCATTACAGTAGAAGAAGTTGAAGCAATAGTTGGAAAAGGATAGTGGAAAGCAGGGGTTTTCTCCTGCTTTTCTTCTACTTCAGCGCAAATTCTCCGTAACCTATCAAATTTTCATCCATAAACAGGCTCACCTGATAAGTACCGGGAACCAATTCTCCATTATTATCGTAGTAAATGCACATTTCCACATCCTCGTTACGGTAGTCAACCTCACGTTTGGCCGAATACACAATTTTTTCGCCTTCATAGTCAAACAAATCGGCATTGGATTTGGCCAATATAAAACCATCGGGGCCCAATATCCTTATGTAAACATAGCGATTTCCGGGCTTTGCAATGGGATTTTCTGATACAATAAAGCAAGTTTGAATCTTGTTCACCCTACGCACCCGGCTAACCTCTTTCCCTCTGGTGTTTGTAGTTTTTATTGTAACATCACGCGCCCTTATTACAGATCCCTTGGCAACGGTTGTGGTTAACTCCTTCTTTTGCTGCTCTAAGTTTTCCACTGTTTTTTGCGAAATGGAGTACTCCTGCCTTACCTTTATATTTTCAGCTATCAATTTTTGATTCAGAGTATTCAACGAATCAATTTCAAAGACCATGTCTTTCATAATGGCCCTCAAAGTTCCCAATTCCCGTTGATACTCCTTTATCTTGGCATAGCTCACTGTTCGCACCTGCTTCAATTCAGCATACAACTTTTCAGCCCGTTGGCGCTCCTCTTCCAACTTCTTTTTAATATTCTCATTATCGGTTTCCAAAACTTCATACTCAATAATTATGTTTCTGAGATTCAGGCTAATGGAATCCTTTTCGGCAATCAGCTGGTTTTGCGTTTCCTGGGCTTGCTGCTTCTCGGTGTAGTAAAGCCATCCCATAACCATTAGCACAAATGCAAACAGCACAATGAGTATCGTAAGGAACATCACTGTTTTATTAACCCTGGGCTTCGAAATATTCGTATTCTCCATATTTTTACTATTATCTTTTTTTGTTTCACAAAAGTAGTAATTAATCTGCTCAAAAATTGAGGCCTTTTATTTATGCATATTCAACTTTTTTATCATTTATTCGTTATACTTTTAGTCCCTACATATTTCTGAAACAGACGACTTTACCATATCTTAATTCTATGTTGACAGGCTGTTGGAAAATTGTTAATTTGGGGTGATGTTATGCTAAAAAAATAATTTGGAAATTCTTTTTGTTTCTCTCTTATATAAAAAAATGTGGTAAATAAAATAGCCGCACGGGAAAAATAAGTAACTTTTTCCAACAGGCTTTTAACCCTTAGGCCATGGATAAATTATCAGAATATTTTCCAAACATTTCCGTTTAACAATTGTTGATAACGAGCAGAAGTGTCTGTTTTTCATTTTTTCTTTGTTGACTAAGGCTGTTTAAAGTTTGTTATCACACTTTTAATTTCGATTTTTGCAATCATTTTCTCTCTTTTTTTTGAAACGTTTTAACAGGATATCATTATCATATGTAAATTTTAATTTTTAAAAAAATAAATGATAATAATATTATGGGTGTTAATAAAAATAATATTGACTTAAAGAACGGATATATTGATATACCCGTTGATCCAAATATTGATTTAGTGGAGGAAATAACCCGATTAAAAAAGGAAAAGAATGCGGTTATACTTGCCCATTACTACCAACAAAGCGAGATTTATGAAGTGGCAGATTACATTGGAGATAGCCTTGGTTTATCACGGCAAGCGGCTGATACTGCTGCTGATGTTATACTTTTTGCAGGTGTAAAATTTATGGCTGAAACAGCCAAAATTCTCTCTCCCCAGAAAACTGTTTTAATACCTGATTTGAATGCAGGATGTACATTAGCTGATAGTTGTCCTCCTGATGAATTTGAGAAGTATGTAAAGAGTAACCCCAATCATATCGTTGTAACATATATAAATACTACAGCTGAAATCAAGGCACTATCGCATGTTTGCTGCACTTCGAGCAATGCAGTTCAAATAGTTGAAAGTTTTCCAAAGGATCAACCCATAATATTTGCACCCGATAGAAACCTGGGAAACTATATAAAAAGTTTAACAAAGCGGGAAAATATGCTTATCTGGGATGGTGCGTGCGATGTACATGAAGAGTTTTCATTGGAAAGAATTTTGGAATTGAAAAAGGAAAACCCCGATGCCTTGATTATAGCACACCCCGAATGTCAAAAAACTATTTTGCTTGTATCCGATTTTATAGGCTCCACTTCAGAACTCTTGAAGTTTGTCCAAAATAATGAAAATAAAAAATTTATTGTGGCAACCGAATGGGGAATCCTTCACCATATGCAAAAATCATGTCCGGATAAGACTTTTATTGCTGCACCACCAAATGATAGTACCTGCGGTTGTTCTGAGTGTTCTTTTATGAAATTGATTACACTTAAAAAGATTTACCTAACTTTAAAGTACAATTTACCAGAGATAACAGTTGAAGAAAAACTATTAGAAAAAGCGCTAAAACCAATTGAGCGAATGCTTGATATTTCAAAAAAATTAAAAATAAAATAATGGAGAGTAATAGTTTTATAAGAGATTTTAGTTTAAACGAATCGGAAAAAGAGATAGAAAAAAAGGTAAGACCGAGCATTTTTAACGATTTTCAGGGGCAGGAAAAAATAGTTGATAATTTAAAGGTATTTGTTAAGGCTGCCAAATTGAGAGGAGAAGCTTTAGATCATGTTCTTTTGCAAGGACCTCCGGGTTTGGGAAAAACCACCCTGGCAAATATTATTTCCAACGAATTAGAAGTAAATTTAAAGGTAACGAGCGGACCAGTACTTGATAAACCTGCCGATTTAGCTGGCTTACTCACAAATTTAGAATCGGGAGATGTATTATTCATTGACGAAATACATAGATTAAGCCCTATAGTAGAGGAGTACCTCTACTCAGCAATGGAAGATTATAAAATAGATATACTTATTGATAAAGGCCCAAGTGCGCGAAGTATTCAGATTACCTTAAACCCATTTACACTTATTGGTGCAACCACACGAAGCGGTTTGCTTACGAGCCCATTACGTGCAAGATTTGGAATAAAAACCCATTTAGAGTATTACGATTCCAATGTTATTGAAAAAATTGTTAAAAGGTCAGCAACTATTTTAAACATAGAAATTTCACAAGATGCTGCCAAAGAAATAGCCTTAAGAAGCAGAGGAACACCAAGAATTGCAAATGCGCTTTTAAGGAGGGTAAGGGATTTTGCTCAGGTAAAAGGCGATGGAACAATTGATATGGCAATTACTACCACTGCTCTCGACGCTTTGAGTATTGACAAGAGAGGGTTGGATGAAATGGATAACAGAATACTATTAACAATAATAAATAAATTCAATGGAGGCCCGGTGGGTTTAAATACTATTGCAACTGCAGTAGGAGAGGATAGTGGGACCATTGAAGAGGTTTACGAACCTTTTTTAATAAAGGAAGGTTTTATAAATAGAACTCCCCGAGGACGAGAAATAACAGTATTAGCTTTAAATCATTTAGGAATAGATAGGAGTGCAAGGCAGGGAAGCTTATTTTAGCCAATTTTTCAAAAGAATGACTTAGCTATTTTTTTTAGCATATTCTTATTTTCCAATTTTATTCGCTTACCAACCAATGAAATATAACCTTCTGACTTTAATTCAGAAAGAAGTCTGATAGCCGATTCAGTTGCTGTGCCAACAATATTTGCCAACTCTTCCCGGGTTAAAATAATATTTAAGTACCCTTCGGGTGAAGTGCCAAACGTTTCTTCCAGCATCAGTAAAATTTCAACAAGACGTTCACGAACATTTTTTTGCGCTATATCCTTAATAAATACATTGGCTTGATCCAACTCTTTGCAAATCATTTTCATTAGTGCAAGAGAGAACTCACCGTTGGTTCGTACAAAATGAAAGATTACCGAAGATGGAATAAAGCAAATTTGGGTTGGTTCAATAACTTGAGCTGTGGTACAGGCAGGTTCATTACTTAAAACCGATCGGTAGCCAATGATACTACCGGGTTTTGCAAAAGTTACTATTTGCTCTTTACCATCGCTACCGGTCTTATATATTTTCAGTACACCTTTGCATACATAGAAAACACCATTAATTCTGCTACCCTCATAATATACAATGTGACCCTTAGAAAAATTCTCTATGGATTTATGAGAATTTAGAAAGGTATTATCCTCTTCGGTTAACGTGTTAAAAATAGAGTTTGGATTTGAAATACAAAAATTACAATCGTCAGCTCCTGTCATGGCAAGAGGATTATTAGTTTGTACTGAATATAATAAACGTTAAAAGAATAAAAACGTTTAATATTTATAAATTTAAGAACTAAAGAGCAGAGCTAAACTGATTTAAAAATCGAACATCGTTTTGAAAATAGTAACGAAGGTCCCTTACTTGGTACTTAAGCATGGCCATTCGTTCAATACCCATTCCAAAAGCAAAACCGGTATAAATATTACTATCAATACCGCTGTATTCCAATACGCTGGGATCTACCATACCACAACCTAAAATCTCCAGCCAGCCGGTGTGCTTGCATACTTCACACCCTTTACCGCCACAAAGATTACAGCTTACATCCATTTCTGCCGATGGTTCAGTAAAAGGAAAAAAAGATGGGCGGAAGCGGGTTTTGACATCCTTGCCAAACATCTCCTGGGCAAAGAAGATAAGAGTTTGCCTAAGATCAGCAAAGGATACATTTTTATCAATGTATAAACCCTCAACCTGATGAAAAATACAGTGTGCACGAGCTGAAATGGCTTCGTTCCTGAATACTCGCCCGGGACATATTACTCTTATGGGCGGTTTTTGACTTTCCATCACCCTGACCTGCACAGAAGATGTATGGGTTCGAAGAATAATGTCAGGGTCTTTAGTTATAAAAAATGTATCCTGCATATCCCTTGCAGGATGGTTCAAAGGGAAATTCAAAGCGCTGAAAACATGCCAATCATCTTCAATTTCAGGCCCGTATGCAACGCTAAAACCTAATTTACTAAATATATCAAATAGTTGATTGTTTACAAGTGTAATGGGATGTAACGAACCTAAAGAGTACGGATAACCGGGAAGGAAAGAATCAAATTTTTTTTCCTGATTTGAACTTTGACTCGATTTACTCTTCAGCGTATTAATTTTTTCGTAAACAAAATTTTTAAGATCATTGATTTGTTTACCTACATCACGCTTTTGGTCATTGGGAATTGTCTGAAAATCAACAAACAATTGAGTAACCAACCCTTTTTTACCAAGCATTTTAACTCGAAAATCCTCAATTTCCTTTATGCTGTTCGAAAAAAAGTTTTCTGCCTCTTTTCGGTAACCCCTAATCTTATCTAACATAAAAAATTTGTTACAAATTATTATTTTGTTACAATAGTGACTTTCATCGGTATATCTTCAACTGGCCTGTCAAACGCTCCGGTTTTAACCGCCGCAATTTTATCAATAACTTCAAGACCTTCTATTACTTCTCCAAAAACTGTATAATCTCCATCAAGATGTGGAGTCCCTCCTACGGTAGTGTAGGCGGCTATTTGATCGTCCGAAAAATTGTAGTTTGGTTTATTGGAAAGTATAAATTCCAAAGTATCTTGTAAACTATTAGCCAAATCTGAATAGTTGGGTTCAATGCCATTTGCAGTTAACCCATCAGATTTTTCTATAATCAAAGAGTATAAAATCTGATTTTTCAAATTATCATTTTTCCTCTTGGCAAGAACTGATAATTCTTCATTAGTAAAAATCTTACCCTGTACAATATAAAATTGCGTACCCGACGAATTCTTTTCCGGATTAACATTATCCCCCATACGAGCAGCTGCTAAGGCTCCCTTTTTATGAAACAGATTCGGACGAAACTCAGCCTGTAAGGTATAGTTAAGCAAAGTAGAATCATTTTTCGAATCAAATTGCGGTTTGGTAGCTGGATCGCCTCCCTGGATCATAAAATTATTAATAACCCTATGAAAAATAGTGCCATTATATATACCCGAATTTGCGAGTTTTATAAAATTATCCCTATGTATGGGTGTTTCGTTATATAGTTTTATTTTAATAGTCCCGTAGCTGGTTTCTATGAGGACAATAGGCTCTTCTGCATTTTCTTTAGACACTTTTTCATGGCTACTGCTACATGCGAATAAAAGAAAACCAGAGAAGAATAATAGAAAACAATAGCGTAATTTTTTCATGATATTAAAATTTAAAATAATTGGTAAAATTAGCTATAACCAATATTATAGAGAACTATAATACCTATTTTTGTTAAATTATTTAAGTTCCCGATGTTACTAAAGATGCCTTTATTACAGTAAAGAAAAACGCCTTAAAAGATTAGGAATAATTAATGCATTATCTAAAAAAACTAGCAGGTCAAACAGCAATTTACGGTCTGAGTAGCGTCGTTCCGCGATTGCTAAACTATTTCTTAGTACCACTTTATACAAGGGTTTTCCTTCCTGAAGAATATGGTATTGTTACAGAGATGTATGCATACATAGGCTTCCTTTTGGTATTTCTAACATTTGGTATGGAAACAGGTTATTTCCGTTTTGCAGGAAAAGAAAAAGATGATCGAACAGTTTATTCTACAGCTTTTTATAGTTTGCTTACTACAAGTACTATATTCATTGTAATTATCTCCTTGTTTGCAAAACATATTGTTAATGCTTTAGGTTATAGCAATAATCCGGAATATCTAATATTAATAAGCGTAATCGTAGGATTAGATGCATTCTGCGCAATCCCTTTTGCCAGGTTACGTCTGCAAAATAAAGCTTTAACATTTTCTGTTATAAAAATTATCAGTGTATTGGTAAATGTTTTACTCAACCTTTTTTTCCTTACCATTTTACCGAAATACTCCTTTTTTAATGAATATTTTCCCGGTGCTCAAAACCTGGGAATAACATATGTTTTCATAAGCAATGTTATAAGCAGTGTAGTAACAACGTTACTTCTATTGTTTTTTGTAAATGGATTCCCTCCCTTTTTAAAATTTGAAAAATTAAAACCATTGATTATATATTCTTTGCCACTATTGATAAGTGGATTGGGGGGAACAACAAATGAAACATTTGACAGAATATTTATAAAATATTTGGTTCCGGAAGAGAGTAATCCATTATATCAATTAGGTATATATGGTTCCAATGTAAAGTTGGCAGTGCTTATGGTGCTTTTTATTCAAATGTACAGATATGCAGCGGAGCCTTTCTTTTTCGCCAATGTTGATAGAAAAGATTCTCCTGAAATTTATGCCAATATGTTAAAATATTTCGTAGCCTTTACTTTACTAATTTTTCTTGGAGTAGCATTATTTACAGATATTTTCAAATATTTAGTGGGAAGAAATTTCAGGGAGGGCTTAGACGTTGTACCAATTTTATTGATGGCAAATCTATTATATGGAATTTTTTTCAATTTAAGTATCTGGTATAAGGTTACAAATAAAACATGGTACGGTATTTATTATACTTTTGCCGGAGCTGCAGTAACTATTTTAATGAATATAATACTCATTCCCAAAATAGGTTTTTATGGCGCTGCTGTTGCTCGTTTGGCTTGCTATAGTTTAATGTGCATTTTATGCCTTATAGGAGGAAATAGGCATTTCCCAATACCATATGAAGGAAAGAAAATATTAATCTACATAGGGTTAGCACTTTTAATATTCATTATATGCTTTTTTACACCCATTACATCGATTTTTTACAAGTATCTTTTACGGATTGTTTTAATAGGGTTATTTATATTATTCTTTTTGAATAATGAGAAGATTTTACCGAAGGTTTTAAAGAAAAAAGTATAGCATGCGGATAAAAATTTTAAACAGATCAAAACACGGCTTACCTCAGTATACTACTGAATTAAGTGCCGGATTAGATTTAAGAGCAAATATTGATGAGTCAATTATTCTCGAACCGCTTCAAAGAACTTTAGTGCCAACAGGTATATATATAGAATTGCCAAAGGGTTACGAAGCCCAAATACGACCCCGAAGTGGATTGGCTTTAAAAAAAGGTATAACCGTACTAAATACTCCCGGAACTATTGATGCAGACTATAGAGGAGAGATCGGAGTGATTTTAATTAATCTCAGCAATACAAATGTTGAAATTATTGATGGCGAAAGAATTTGCCAAATGATTATTGCAAAACATGAATCGATTGAATGGCATGAGGTTGATGAATTAAATATAACCAAAAGGGGAGATGGAGGATTTGGTCATACCGGAAGTTCTTAGATACTTTTAGCAAATGAAAAAAAAAGCATATTTATACATTTTCTTGTTAGTAAAATTTTGTATAAGTTGTCAGGTTACTAAAAATAGTATTAAAAGTAACTATTTAAAAACTGTTGGCCCTTACTATTATTACTATGAAGGAATTTTAAATAGAATTTACAATAGACCCGAACAGGCAATAGAATATTTAAAAAAATCTTTACAATTTGACAATTCAAATAGTGCAGCGTATTATGAAATAGCCCTGTGCCTGTCTGCTATTAATAATTACGATGAATCAATATTGTATTTAAATCGGGCAATCGATTTAGATAGCACAAATATATATTATAGAAATTTTCTTGGTATTCTTCTATTATCAACCGGAAGACTGGACGCAGCGTTGGATAATCAAAAATATTTAATAGAAAAAAAGCCGGAAAATCTAAACTATGCAATAAACTATGCCATTTTATTGAACGAGAATAACAAAAATGATGAAGCAATTGAGGTATTAAATAAAATAAAATCAGAAAATACTTTTATACCAAAGGTATCAGAAACATTAGCTCAAATTTATATCGCAATAAATAAATTGGATAAAGCCCAGGAAGAAATTACCAATCTCAAAAATTTTGCACCGGACAACCCTTTATACCTAATATATGAAAGTAACGTTTTCTTTAACTTAGGTAATGACAGTTTAGGTTTTGAAAGACTAAATGAAGCCATACAGCTTTCACCTGATTTAACATTTCCCTTAATAGAACTTTATAGAAAACAATTTGAATTCGGATTATTTAAAGAATCTCTAAATACACTAATTAAAATTTTTAACTGTCAAGTCATTTCAGATTTAGATAAGGTACAACTTTTTTACCCAATTCTTTTTGAGAGATATTTATACAATAATTATCCAAATACTATCGATAGTCTAATTTACAGCCTTACAGAACAATATAAATCATCCATCGCTGTATCTGAATTAGCTTTAGAACATTTTTATAGAAGAGCTGATTTAGAGCAATCAAGATTTTATTTAAATAAACTTTTATTAATGGATGAGATGAATCCATCTCGCCATGAAAAATTAATTTCTTTTGAATATTCTTTAAAAAATTATGCAAAAGTTATTGAATTGTCTGAAATTGCCATTAAACTATTTCCCCAAATGCAAAATTTTTATATTATTAATGCTTTAACAAATAATGAATTAGGAAATTTAAGTCAGTCAATAGTAGTTTTAAAAGAAGCAACAAAAAGAATAACTGACGTAAATGATTTATCAGATATTTACGGCACACTAGGAGATTTTTATTATCAGAATAAAAATGAAAATAAAGCCTTCAAGTGCTACAAAAAAAGTTTAAGGTATAATAAAAACAACACCCGAATACTCAATAACTACAGCTATTATTTATCGGTAAAAGGAAAAAAATTAGATTTAGCTTTAAATATGAGCAATAAAGCTGTTGAATTGGAACCGGATAATAGCACATATTTAGATACAAAGGGTTGGGTTTTATACAAATTAAAGAGATATTCAGAAGCAAAAGATATTTTAAAAAGTGCTGTTTCAAAAGATATAACCAATAGTGCAGTTATTTATGAGCATTATGGAGATGCTTTATACATGGTTGGAAATCCTGATGGCGCTTTTATTTACTGGATTAAAGCCAAAGAAATGGGAGGATCAGGTAAAGCTCTTGAAGAGAAAATAAAAACAGGGAAATTATTTAAATAATTTATTATTCATGGCCATAAAATCAATACATAAAAACTTAATAATATTAACCCTTTTAATTATTAATATTCCTTGCTTTTCGCAAACTATTCAGGAATTGGAGGAAAAAAGAAAAAAAACAGAGCAGGAAATTGAATTAACTAATAACAGATTAACTGAAACCCAGAAGAAAAGAGCAGAAAATATTAGTCAACTGAATACCTTAAAAAAACAATTGGATTTGAGGAAAAATCTAATTTCAGATTATGATAAGCAAATGAAATTAATCAACGAAGAAATTGAAGACAAGGAACTAATTATAAGTGGATTACAAAAAGATGTTTTAAATCTAAAAAAAGAATATGCAAAACTTATTCAATTTGCTTGGCGGAATAAATCGCAGATGCATATTTTACTATTTATTTTTTCTTCAGACGATTTCAATCAGGCCTATAAAAGAAATAAATTTTATCAGCAACTTTTAAAATTCAGAGAAACTCAAGGAAAGGAAATTGTTGCTACACAAAAAATTTTAGAAAGCGAAATTATATCACTTACACAACAACAGGAAAAAATCAAAGAATTAAAAATTGAAAAAGGTTTTGAAGTGTCTAAATTAAAAAAAGAAGAAAACTTCTATACGCAAAATGTAAAATCTCTTCAAAAGGAAGAGAAAAAGCTAAGAAAAGAAATAGAAGAAAGAAAAAAATCTATGGAGGCAATCGAAAAGATAATAAAAGATTTAATAGCCGAAGAGGCAAGAAAAACGTCAGAATTAAATAGAGTAAGAGATGCTCGTTACATACGAATTACTGATGGATTTAAAGGCAATAAAGGAAAAATGCCTTGGCCAACAACGTCAGGTATAATAATTAGCGAATTTGGCGAACATTTTCACCCGGTTTTAAAAGAGGTTAAAATTCGTAACAATGGAATTGATATTGGTACCGAACCAAATTCAGAAGTTAAATCAATTTTTGAAGGAGAAGTAACGAAAGTTGTAAGTATTCCGGGGTCCAATATTGCAGTTATTATAAGACATGGTGATTATCTTTCTGTTTATTCAAATTTAGTAAAGGTCAAAGTTAAGGTAGGAGATAACGTAAAAACTTCGCAGGTCATAGGGGAGGCTTATACAGAGAAAGGTAGTAAACAGGGAATAATAAATTTACAAATTTGGCAAGAAAACATAATTCAAAATCCAAAACATTGGATTTTACCATAAATTCTTTATTTTAAAAAACAATAAATTTTTAAAATCGAAACATTATAACTAAAATACAGTATAACAAGCGTGAATTTCATATACTTTGTACATGGAAAAAAGAATTAGTATTGAATCAAAACTCGATAATATAAGTCAGGTAGAAAAATTAGTTGATGAGATATCCGATCAGTGTAATCTATCAGCAGATTTATATGGCAAAGTATTAATAGCAACGATAGAAGCTGTAAATAATTCTATTGTTCATGGAAACAAATTTGATAAGGAAAAGTTAGTTCATATTTCATTTCTATTACAAAAATCAACGATACATATTTTTATTAAAGATGAAGGACCTGGATTCAATTATCATAATATACCAGATCCAACTAAACCGGAAAATTTAGAAAATGTATCAGGACGAGGTGTTTTTCTTATGCGAAACCTTGCAGATGAAATAGTTTTTAATGATAATGGATCACAGGTAGAACTCATTTTTAAAATTGTAGAATAAACTGTGCCGATTAATTTTTATAATTCAAATATTGAATTTCGTTTAAGGGAAATAAAAGTAATAAAAAAATGGATTGAAAAAGTCATATTATTACATGGATATCAAGTAGAAAATTTATCCATAATTTTTTGTTCAGAAGAAGAAATAGTTAGAATCAACTCTGAATTTCTAAAACATAATTACCCAACTGATATAATAACTTTTTCCTATTCACAGGAAAAATCTATTGAAGCAGAACTTTATATCGCATTAAGCGTTGTAAAATGTAATTCCAAAATTTTTAATCAAACCTTCAAAAATGAGTTAGAAAGAGTAATAATACATGGTGTTTTACATTTATTAGGTTATAATGACAAAACCAGAGCACAGAGGAAAGTAATGAGAGAAGCAGAGGATAAGTATTTGAAACTTTTACACGAAAATGTTACAGGAATATGATATAATAGTTGTTGGTGGAGGACATGCAGGATGTGAGGCCGCTGCTGCTGCTGCTAATATGGGTTCAAAGGTTTTACTTATTTCCATGGACCTTACCAAATTAGCTCAGTTGAGTTGCAATCCTGCTATGGGTGGAATTGCTAAAGGACAAATATTGAGGGAGATAGATGCTTTAGGAGGTTTGTCTGCTTTAGTTACAGATAAATCAACTATTCAGTTTCGAATGTTAAATAAATCAAAAGGGCCAGCAATGTGGAGTCCCAGGGCTCAATGCGATAGATTTATTTTTACAAAAGTATGGCGTGATGAAATAGAAAAAATAAGTAACTTAAGTTTATGGCAGGATAATGTGACATCTCTCTTATTTAAAGGAAAGAGGGTAGTAGGCGTAAGAACTAAGTTAGGTATTGAAATATATTCAAAATCAGTAATTCTAACCAATGGAACATTCCTCTCTGGCTTAATTCATGTCGGCGAAGTCAGTTTTGAAGGCGGAAGAATGGGTGAACAAAATTCAATAGGAATAACAGAGCAGCTAAAAACTTTAGGTTTTAATAATGGCAGGATGAAAACAGGAACACCAATTAGAATTGATGGCCGAACTGTTGATTATAGTAAACTATTGGAGCAAAAAAGTGATGAAGAAATAAAATTTTTTTCGTACCTGACCACAGAAAAGAATAATTTAAAACAGAAAAGTTGTTTTATAGCTAATACTGATAAAAAAGTACATGAAATTCTAAAAACCGGTTTTGATTTTAGTCCATTGCTAAAAGGAAAAATTAAGGGAATAGGACCACGATATTGTCCCAGCATAGAAGACAAATTAAGAACATTTGCTGAAAAGGATTCGCATCACCTTTTTCTCGAACCGGAAGGAGAGGATACTTATGAAATGTATTTAAACGGTTTTAGTTCATCATTACCGGCAGACATACAGTATAAAGCACTAAAAGCAGTCAGTGGCTTTGAAAATGTTCATATTTTACGGCCCGGATATGCAATAGAGTATGATTATTTTGATCCGACACAGTTAAAACCAAGTTTAGAGACAAAATTAATTAACAATTTATACTTTGCTGGTCAGATAAACGGAACGACAGGATACGAAGAGGCTGCAGCCCAAGGCTTAATGGCAGGAATAAATGCGCACAACAAATTAAATGGGAAACCACTATTTTCTTTAAATAGGAAACAGGCATATATAGGAGTTCTAATAGACGACTTAATAACCAAAGGAGTGGATGAACCCTATCGAATGTTTACAAGTAGATCAGAACACAGAGTATTGCTCAGGCAGGATAACGCTGATGAACGTTTAACTGAAATAGGAAAAAATATTGGGCTTGTAACGCAAGAAAGATATAATGTTTATTTAAATAAAAGTAAATTGGTAAATGATCTATTAAATTATATAATTAAAACAAGTATAAAACCAAAAGAGATTAACACCTATCTCACAAGTATAAAATCTCAGCCAATTAAACAATCAAAAAAATTGAAAGAGATAATTATAAGACCAGAAATTTTCTTAAACGAAATTAAAATTGATAATCAAAAAGTGAGCGATTATATTAATTCAATGAAAAGTTTAGGAAACGATATTTTAGAATCAGTTGAGATAAAAATAAAATATGAGGGATATATCGAAAGAGAAACTCTAATAGCAGATAAAATTAATAGATTGGACCACATAAAAATTAATGGTACTTTTAATTATAACCTAATAAATTCCATAAGCACAGAAGCAAGGCAAAAATTAGAAAAAATAAAACCGGAGACCATTGGACAGGCACGAAGAATTCCTGGTGTTTCGCCCAACGACATAAATATCCTTTTAACATATCTTGGCAGATAAAGTTCCACGTGAAACAAAAAGTTTAAGTAAAAAGATGTTTCACGTGAAACACAATATCGTCTTAATGAATATTTAATCGATATCGCTTAATCTATATTATTATTACCTTGCGACAGGAAATCTATACATCTAGACTCAATGCGCATAATTTTTAAAAAGTGGTAGTCAAACAATATTAAATATGAACAAGGAACAGTTTATTATAAAAGGTGTAGTGGTTGACCCTTTAAAAAAAACCATTGAGGGAGGAAGAATAATTATTGACAATGGGAAAATAACAGCCATCGAGCATGATTCGTCCATTACTCAACCATTTATTCTCCCAGGTTTTGTCGATTCGCATATACACATCGAAAGCTCTATGCTAATCCCAAGTCAATTCGCTAAAATGGCATTAGCGCATGGAACCATTGCTGTAATGTGTGATCCTCACGAGGTGGCTAATGTGGCAGGTATTGATGGTATAAATTATATGCTAAACGATGCCAAACAGTCTCCGCTTAAATTTTTCTTTGGAGTTCCTTCGTGCGTTCCTGCGTCGCCACAGGAAAAAAGCGGGGCGGTAATCAATTCCAAAGATGTAGAAGATTTGTTAAGCAAGAATGATTTTCTGTTTCTTGCAGAAATGATGAATTTTCCCGGCGTTATTTATGATGATCCGGAAGTACAAAAAAAAATAAACGCAGCCATAAAAATTAACAAACCTGTAGATGGTCACGCACCAGGCCTGTCGGGAGAAGGATTGAAGAAGTATATAGATAAAGGTATAACAACCGATCACGAATGTAGTACGTTGCTCGAAGCAGAAGAAAAGATAGCGCTGGGAATGAAAATACTTATTCGAGAGGGAAGTGCAGCAAAAAATTTCGATAATCTTATCCCGCTTATTGAAAATTATCCACAGTCGGTTATGTTTTGTACTGACGATTGTCATCCCGACTATTTAGAAAAAGGACATATCAATAGGATGGTAGATAGAGCCATAGGCCTTGGATATAACCTATTCAATGTTATTAAAGCAGCATCAATAAATCCCATTAAGCATTACAATTTGCCATTGGGTATGTTGCAAGTAAATGACTCAGCCGATTTTGTAATAGTTGAAGATTTAACCCATTTTAAAGTTTTAGACACATACATAGAAGGCAGATCAATGGTAGAAGAATTAAAAACCAAAAATATAATACCGGAAACGATCAAACCCCGCTATGCTTTTAGGGAAAAACCCATAGTAAAAGAGGATTTAAAAGTAATTAGTTCCGGGAACAGAATTAATGTGATTCAGGCCATTGATGGCGATTTGATAACCGATTGGCTAATCATGGAAACACCTGCTCCGGCAGAAAGCGAAATAATTGCACAGCCCGAGAATGATTTATTAAAAATAGTATTACTCGATAGATATTCAGAAGAAAAACCTGTGGTAGGCTTTATAAAAGGATTTAATCTTAAACAGGGAGCAATGGCTGCCAGCATAGCTCACGATAGCCATCATTTAATTAGCATTGGGGGTAATGACCAGGATATCGTAGACGCTGTGAACTGGATAGTAGAGCAAAGAGGAGGAATCTGTTTTACAAACAGAGGCGAAACAAACGGCATCCCTTTGAATTATTTTGGTTTGATGGGTGATGCTGAAGGAATGAAGATGAGCGCAGATTACTCTGCCCTAAATCATCTGGTAAAAAGATCCGGATGTAGTTTAAGTGCGCCTTTCATGACCCTTTCGTTTATGGGACTTACCGTTATACCCAAGTTAAAGATCAATCACAACGGGCTGTTTGACGGGATTAATTTCAAAAATGTACCCTTATTTGTTAACTTCTGAGTTGTTACTTCATGGCGTTTTTTAATAAACTTAAGTTTAACCGGTCTGTTATATTTATAACTATTTTATGCATCGGCCAGTTCAGCATATATTAGGAGAGCTACCCAATAAACCCGGCGTTTATCAATTCGTAAATGCTCAGGGCGAGGTTATTTATGTCGGAAAGGCCAAAGATTTAAAAAAAAGAGTATCGTCGTATTTCAATAAAAAAAATTACGCCAATGCAAAATTGAGGGTAATGGTGTTGCGCGTAGCCGATATAAAATATATACTTGTTGACACAGAGAATGATGCCTTGCTATTAGAAAACAATTTAATTAAGAAGTTGAAGCCAAGGTATAATGTAATGCTGAAAGACGATAAAACCTATCCCTGGATCTGCATTAAAAACGAACCCTTTCCAAGAGTCTTTACCACCCGAAGAATTATTAACGACGGAAGCCGATATTTTGGACCATATACTTCAGTAGTGCTGATGAAAACAGTGCTCGATCTTATTCGATCCATATACCCGTTACGTAATTGTAACCTTTCACTTACTCAAGAAAACATCAAATCCGGACGCTTTAAATCATGCCTCGAGTATCAAATAGGCAACTGCCTGGCACCATGTATAAATAATCAAACTGAAGAGGATTATAATAAGAATATTGAATCAATAATAGAGATATTAAATGGCAATGTCAATAAAATCAGCCAGGTATTAAAAGAACAGATGAAAAAAAGTGCCAAAGAGTTTAAGTTTGAGCAGGCACAAATGTTTAAAGATAAGTTGGATATTCTCAAGCGATACCAGGCCAAATCCACCATAGTTAACCCCAGACTCAACGATTTGGATGTTTTTTCCATTGCTAGTGAAGTAAGTTTCGCCTGTGTAAACTATCTAAAGATTATTAAAGGCGCTGTGGTTCAGCTATATAACTTAGAAATCAAGAAAATAATCAACGAAACCGATGATGAACTGTTGGGATTTGCTATTTCCGAAATACGCCGGCGTTTTAGCAGTAAATCAAAGGAAATAGTGGTTTCACTAATGCCCGATTTTACCATTGAGGGATGCAAGTACAGCATCCCGGTTAGAGGGGACAAGGCAAAGCTTATCGATTTGTCTAAAAGAAACTCAAAGGCTTACGTTGCAGATAAGTTGAGCAGGTTAAATAATGGTATCCAAAAAGGTAAGACACATAGGATTCTTTCGGCCTTAAAAAACGATTTAAAACTTCCCGTTTTTCCCAAGCACATTGAATGCTTCGATAACTCGAACCTCCAGGGTACAAACCCGGTGGCCGTATGCATTGTCTTTCGAAATGCGCTCCCCTCAAAGAAAGAGTACCGACATTACAATATAAAATCTGTAGTAGGGCCCGACGATTACGCTTCCATGGAAGAGGTTGTGTACAGAAGATACAATCGAATTTTGGAACATCAGGAGCCTTTGCCTCAATTGATAATAATTGATGGGGGCAAGGGACAGCTCCATTCGGCTTTAAAAAGCATAAAAAAACTGGGAATTCAAGATGAGGTGCGTTTAATTGGAATAGCTGAGCGGCTGGAAGAGATTTTTTTTCCTGACGAACCCCTCCCTCTTTACCTTAATAAAACATCTGAATCTCTTAAGGTAATACAAAACGCCAGAAATGAGGCACATAGGTTTGGATTGGGTTTTCACCGCAAAAAAAGGGAAAAAGAAGTAAAAAGTTCAGTGCTAGAAGATATCTCCGGCATTGGCCCAAAAACGATTGAGGTTTTGTATGCTAACTTTAAAAGTTATGATAGAATAGTTCATGCAAGTCTAAGCGAACTAATAAAAATAATATCACCTCACAAGGCCAATATAGTTTTTTCCCATTTTCATCCTGAATAATTATAACTTTTTATTAATTATTAATTTTCTGAATAATAGCGTTATGGGCTTTGTATTATGCAGAGTCTAAAGCCAAAGTGCAATAAAATTTACATTTGAATTTCTACAGTTAGGTTTAATTGTTATTTTTAGGGCTTGAACTAAACTCATTATTCACCAAATTTTTTGCCTATGAATAGATAATTTTTTTCAACACAAAACAAGACAAATTTTTTAATTAAACTATTATTAACTAACACGAAACGAGTATGAAAAAATTCACAATGCTTTTAAGTTTTGTACTGGTGGCTGTTTTTGCCTTTGGGCAGGATCAGGATGAACTCCGCAGGGTCCATGCACAGAGGGAGGCGCTGCTCCAAAAGGAGTTGCAGCAGAGCCAAAGCGTAAGGCAGATTAAGGACCTGAATCACCTGCCCACGCGCGCCATCGAATGCATGCCCGAGGCAACCTACTCCAACCCCCCGGTTGATTTCGAAACCGGGACGAACTCAAG
>Ga0208460_10000093_pt1 | contig 65342 bp, 45 predicted proteins | sample AD_STIC10_MetaG_FD_184436 | JGI IMG/M metagenome (GOLD analysis project Ga0208460, IMG submission 184436) | Active sludge microbial communities of municipal wastewater-treating anaerobic digesters from USA - AD_STIC10_MetaG (SPAdes) (version 2) | ecosystem: Engineered > Bioreactor > Anaerobic >... | reverse complement strand
CAATAAATTAAACACAGAATCGAAATATTTGCAGAACATCATTAAGATAATATGCTACAGGGCAGAAACGGCTTTTGCTAATACGATGGCGTCCTGTTATTCCAAGAATAGAGATGAGATAAGGGCACTGGTAAAGAGTGTAATTTTTTCGAAGGCAGATTTGATTCCCGATGAAGTAAATAAAACTCTAACCGTTAAACTTTATTCTCTGGCAACTAAAAAAGATAACCTGGCAGTTCAAAAAGCCTGTGAGTTATTGAACGACACAGAAACCATTTTCCCCGATACAAATATGACACTTGTCTTCAAAACTGCGACAACCTGATTAACACCGAATCAGGAGTTCTGAATTTAAGAAATTAGAAAAACGAAATAAAAACCTTTTTAAACGGGCACAACTTATGAAACATTTCCCTCAAAAGAAGAATGTGAAATACTAATAAATTATTTACTTTGACAAGTTGAAACATTTGTGAATTTCGATTTATATAAGGGGAATCATCTCATAAATAGTGGAGTAATGAAAAAATAAAGTACCAATCAACCAATAAATTGAAATAAAAAACGATATCATGACAGGAAACGAATTAAGTGTACAAACCTTGGAGAATTGGCTCTGGGAAGCTGCCTGCAAAATTCGCGGACCGATCGATGCTCCCAAATACAAAGATTACATTTTACCGCTCATTTTCCTTAAGCGTCTTTCCGACGTATTTGAAGACGAAATCAATCGTCTTTCGCAAAATTACGGTTCAAAAAAAATGGTTGAACAATTTCTATCCGACGACCACAATCTGGTGCGTTTCTATCTGCCGCCTGAAACCCGTTGGGAAGCCATAGCCAGACATACTACCGGTGTAGGCGAGTATTTGACCGATGCCGTGAGAAAAATAGCAAAAGAAAATCCCAAACTGCAAAGCGTCATCGACATTGTGGATTTTAATGCTACAGCCGGCGGACAAAGAATCATCAGCGATGAAGTTTTGAAAGACCTTATCAACGTGCTCGGAAAATATCGTTTGGGATTGGACGATGTGGAACCCGATATTTTGGGACGAGCTTACGAATACTTGCTCAGAAAATTTGCCGAAGGTTCGGGTCAAAGTGCCGGTGAGTTTTATACACCGAGCGAAGTAGCCGTTTTGATGTCGTATATTCTCGATCCGAAACCCGGTACCGAAATTTACGATCCCTGTTGCGGTTCAGGCGGCTTGCTCATCAAAGCTTTTCTGCGAAGCAAAGAAAAATTCGACGATAATCCTTCCTTCGAACCGGTGAGATTTTACGGACAGGAAATTCTGCATGCGACGTATGCTATGGCAAAAATGAACGCTTTTATTCACGATATGGAAGCGGAAATAGCATTGGGAGACACGATGAACCGTCCGGCTTTTTTAACACCGGCAGGTGCCCTGCGGAAATTCGACCTGGTTACGGCCAATCCCATGTGGAACCAGGATTTTTCTCAAACGGTTTATGAAAATGATCCCTACAACCGTTTCGTCTTTGGTTTTCCGCCTTCCAACAGTGCCGACTGGGGCTGGATTCAGCACATGTTTGCTTCGCTGAACGATGCCGGGAAAATGGCTGTGGTGCTCGATACGGGCGCTGTTTCAAGAGGAAGTGGCAATGTCGGTAGCAATCGCGAACGCGACATCCGCAAGGAATTTGTGGAAAAAGATCTGGTGGAAGCAGTCATCCTGTTGCCGGAAAATCTTTTCTATAACACCACCGCACCGGGAATTATTCTGGTGATCAACAAAGCCAAGCCTGCCGACCGAAAGGAACATTTGTTGCTTATCAATGCAGCTCATCTGTTCGAAAAAGGCCGACCGAAAAACTATCTGCCCGATGAAAGCATCAGCCGCATTGCCGATATTTACCTTCAATGGAAAGAAGAGGAAGGCATCAGCAAAATTATTACAAAGGATGAAGCTGCCCGAAACGATTACAACCTGAGTCCGAGCCGCTATGTGGCACAAAACGGCGAGGATGATACGCTGCCACCCGAAGATGCGGTGATTCAGTTGCGGGAAGCGGAAGAAGAACGACAAAAAGCAGATGAAAAATTGAAAGCAATTTTACAAGAAATGGGATTATGGAAAAATTAGAAAATCAAATTGTTGAATTCAAACAGTCGTGGCATGATGAATACCTGAAAACTGTTGCTGCATTTGCAAATTCTAAAGGTGGAACTATTTATATTGGCTATAATGACAGCGGTGAAGCGATTGGGCTCGAGAAATCCGAAACAAAAAAATTGCTGGAAAATTTGCCAAACAAAATTAGAAATAAATTAGGGATAACCCCTTTCGTACGGGAAGAAATCCAGAATGGAAAAAGTTTGTTGAATATTGAGGTTCCTCGTTCCTCTTTCCCTGTTTCGTACAATGGTAAATTTTATATTCGAGCTGGTAGTACTACACACGAGCTTTCTGGAATAGAACTATCTTCGTTTCTTCTGGAGAAAACGGGAGATTCATGGGACGAACTACCGACAGGTGTCAACATAGATCAACTTGATGAAGTACTTGATGCTGAAAGTATTGAAAAATTCAAGGTGCTTGCCCGCCAGAGACTTCCACTCATCGAGCAAGATACCACAAAAAGTATTCTGCAAAAACTTAACCTCGTAACCGGGGATGGTCGTATTACAAGGGCATGCATGTTGCTTTTCGGAAAAAATCCACAGAAACATTTTATTTCGGCCTATTCGAAGGTGGGAAGATTTAAGAATAACACAATCATACTGGATACGGTAGAAGTAAAGGGGAATTTATTCCAGCAACTTGATGGCATTCTGGAAGCCATAAAAAAGAATATAAATGTTATGTTCGATACCTCTGTTAGAGAGCTTTCTCTTGAAGGCGTGACAAGAAGGGAAATATGGGATTACCCGCTGGATGCACTTCGAGAAGCTTCAATCAATGCATTAGTTCATAGAGATTACCTTGATACTTCCGCTTCCATTGAAGTACGCATATATGATGATGAACTCATCCTATCTAACCCTGGTAAGTTAATGCCTCCATTGACTATTGAACAGCTAAAGGAAAAGCATTCGGGAAGGCAGAGAAATCCGCTCATTGCGGCAGTATTTTATTATGCGAATCTCATTGAGTCATGGGGCTCAGGTACAATAAAGATGATTAGCCTGTGTAAAAAACATAACCTTCCTGAACCTGAGTTTGTGGAAAGAAAAGAAGGCTTAGGACAATTTGCTGTGGTATTTCATAAAGACATTTTTAATGAGGAAGAATTAAGAAAAAGAGGATTAAGCGAAAGACAGATTAAGGCAGTAAAGTATGTGAAAGAAAAAGGTAAGATTACCAATAAGGAGTATCAAGAGATTTCTAAAATTTCAGAAAGGACTGCAACCAGGGACTTATTTGATCTGGTTAGCAAAAAAATATTTGTGCAAGTAGGTAGTACAGGCAAGGGGACAAATTATATATTAAAGACGCCATGAAGACGCCAAACACGCCACAAAGAAGCCATAAAGACGCCAGGAGGAATAAAAACGATGATTAGTAAATGATCAGGTAATAAAAGTAATGATTAGGTAATGATTTTAAGTTACAAATTAAGGAAACCAATTGGCTATTAATTGACTAAATTGGCGATAAACAAAGAAGAAAGAAATTATGAATGAGCAACAGAACATAGAATTCAAATCGCAACCACGAACATTGCAAAACGAAGGAATAATCAAGCGTATAGGTCCTGCTAAAGGTGGACACTGGAGAATCATAATAGGAGATTAAAATATGAAAGCAACCGAAGCAAACTTATTGGAATTCATTAAAAAGTCTAGCCAGTTTTCAATTCCTATTTATCAGAGACTGTATAGCTGGACAGAAAATGAATGTGAACGATTATGGAATGATATAATGACTACAGGAAAAAGTGAAATTCCCAGTCATTTTATAGGCTCTATTATGTACATTGAAAAGGGAATGTACCATATTTCAGAGCCAGAACCACTACTTGTCATTGATGGACAACAGCGTTTAACCACGGTGAGTTTATTGCTGGAGGTATTAGCACGTAAACTTGGCAATAATGAAATTATAAACGGATTTTCTGGGAGGAAAATTAGAGAATATTATCTTATCAATCCTCTTGAAAATGGGGAAAGAAAATATAAATTACTTCTTTCTCAGAATGATAGAAGCACTTACATTTCCATCATTGAACAAAAGGACTATCCAAAAGACTATTCTTTAAGAATCAAGTATATATTTGAATATTTTACAGGCAAGGTTGATACATTATCTGAAAGTGAAATTAAAAATTTGTGTTATGGATTATTGAAATTATTTATTGTTGATATTTCGCTCAACCGAGATAATGATAATCCTCAACTAATTTTTGAAAGCATGAATTCTACCGGTAAAGACCTTTCACAGGCAGACCTTATCAGAAATTTTATGCTTATGCGATTGGATATAGAAACGCAAAAAAAACTCTATGAAGATTACTGGCGGCCGATGGAAATTGAATTTGGACAGGAAGCGTATACCAGCTATTTTGATAGTTTTATGCGTCATTATTTGACAATGAGAACAGGGTCAATTCCTAATATTAGCGAAGTTTATGAGGAATTTAAAAAATATTTCTATAATCAAAAAGTAAATAATGAAACAGAGTTAAAAGAACTTAAAAAGTATGCCATATATTTTTGTGCAATGGCGTTAGATAAAGAAGAAGATAAAAAGCTAAAAGAGGCTTTTTCAGACTTGCGCGATTTAAAGGTTGATGTATCTTACCCGTTATTACTCGAACTATACAATGATTATACAATGAATATTCTTTCTAAAGATGATTTTATTGAAATAATCAGATTGATAGAATCCTATGTTTTTAGAAGAGCCGTCTGTGGCATACCTACCAATTCGTTAAATAAAACCTTTGCCAGTTTTAGTAAATCAATCAAAAAAGAAAAATATCTTGAAAGTGTAAAAGCATATTTTAATTTAATGACTTCCTATAGAAGATTTCCAAATGATGAAGAGTTTGCAACAGAATTGAAATATAGGGACTTATACAATTTTCGCAGTAGAACCTATTGGCTAAGACGTCTTGAAAATTATGATCGTAAAGAGCGAGTAAATGTTAGTGAGTACACAATCGAACATATTCTTCCTCAGAATACTAACTTGAATCAGGATTGGGTACAAGCTCTTGGACCAGACTGGCAAAAGATTCAGCAAAAATATGTGCATACCATAGGAAATTTGACCCTTACTGGTTACAATGCTGAATATAGCGATAAGTTTTTCACTGACAAAAGAGATATGAAGGGTGGTTTTAAGGAAAGCCCATTAAAATTGAACAGAGGATTATCAAATCTGGATACATGGAACGAAGAAAAAATATTGCAACGCGCAGAAAGTTTATCGAAAGAGGCATTAAATGTATGGAAATATCCTTCCCTTGACCAGAATATTATTGAGCAATACAGGAAAAAGGAAAAACCCTCCACTGAATATTCAATAGATTCCTATGAATATCTTCATGAGACTAAAATACGAAATCTATTTGAAAAACTTCGTAATGAAATTCTATCACTGGATCCGGAGATTACAGAAGAATATTTAAAGTTATATATTGCATACAAATTAGAAACAAATATAATTGATGTAGTTCCACAAAAAGACAAGCTAAAGCTTTACATAAACATTAGATTTGGTGAACTTCACGATTCTAAAGGATTATGTAGAAATGTTTCTCAGACAGGGCACTGGGGAAATGGTGATGTCGAATTGTTTCTGTCATCAGTAGATGAAATAGACTATGTAATTAGCCTGGTACGGCAAGCAATCGAAAAACAATTTGGAAATGAGGAAAGCTAAATGAAAATCGGCATCAAATGGTATCTGCTAAAAATTAAACTAAGGAACATATGATTATGAAACCGTTCACCAACGAAATACTGCCGCAAGGCTACAAGATGACCGAACTCGGAGCGCTGCCGGAAGAATGGGAAGTGGTGAGACTGGGAGATTATTGTAATATTTTTAGTGGATATGCCTTTAAATCGGATGATTTTTGTAATGATGGAGTTTTAGTTGTCAAAATTGGAAATTTGCAAAATGGTTCTATTGTTTTGAATGATAAAGAAAGTTTCTTTCCAAGAGAAAAAATAAATGATGATATATCAAAATTTATTCTTAACGAAGGAGATATCCTGATGGCATTAACTGGGGCAACGACTGGAAAAATTGCATTAGTTCCTAAAAGTGTGAATGGAGCACTTTTAAATCAGCGAGTTGGCAAGTTCAGCATTTACAACAGTTCCTTATATAGTTCATTTGCAAAATATTACTTTATGACAGATGAATTCCAAGATACTATCAAGAAGAATATATTACAAAGTGCACAAGGAAATATTAGTCCAAAACAAATTGAAACTTTCAAACTCCCCCTCCCCCCACTCCCCGAGCAGCAGAAGATTGCCGCTGTGCTTTCTGCGGTGCAGGAGGCAAAGGAGAAAACCCGGGCGGTGATAGACGCCACAAAAGCCCTCAAAAAATCCATGATGAAACACCTGTTCACATACGGACCCGTGCCGCCAGAGGAAACAGAAAATGTTCCGCTCAAAGAAACAGAAATTGGAAAAGTGCCAGAAGATTGGGAAGTGGTAAAACTGGGAGAAGTTGTTAGAGAGAAAATTACCGATGGTACACATAAAACACCACAGTATATTGAAAATGGTATTCCATTTATTACTATAACAAATTTAGTTAATGGGAAAATAGATTTTTCGAAATGTAGATTTATATCAGAAGAAGAACATAACTTTTTAATTAACAGATGCAAACCTGAGAAAGATGATGTACTATTAAGCAAAGTTGGTACACTTGGCCTAACAGCCAAGATTTGTGAAAAAGATAATTTTAGCATTTTTGTCCAATTAGCTCTAATAAAGCCAAAAAAAGAAATAATAAACTCAGATTTTTTAACATATATGTTAAACTCAATTTCAATTCAAAATCAAATAGAAATAAAATCAAGTCAATCAACAATGAAATATATAGGCGTTGAAAAAATCTCGCAATTACAAATTCCTCTTCCCCCTCTTCCTGTTCAACAAAAAATTGCCTCTATTCTTTCTGCCATTGATGCTAAAATCGAAGCTGAGGAGAACAAGAAGAAGTCGCTCGAGAAGCTGTTCAAAACGCTTTTGCATAATCTTATGACCGCAAAAATCAGGGTTAATCATCTGGAGATAAAAGTATGAGCACATTAGGAGGTGAAAAAAAATCGGTTCAGGAGCCCATCATTCAGTATGTGCAGGAACCGTCCGCAGAATACGATGCACAAAACGGCGGCAGAGTGTTTATTAAGCTCGGCTGGCAATATGTCAATCCCGACGAAGCCCTGCGCCTGCGAGGCGGAGAGACGGGCATGGTGTTCAGGGAGATTTTCGTCAGTCAGTTGCAAAAGCTCAATCCGGACTTTGCAGATCATATTATGGCAGAGGATATCATCAAAAAGATTGAAACCGTGCCTGCCACCATCGAAGGAAATTTTACGGTATGGGAATATCTAAAAGGCTTGAAACCGGTGTTTGTCCCGTCCGAAAAGCGGGAACGCAACATTACCCTGCTCGATACCCGCCATATCGACCGCAACACCTTTCATGTAACGGACGAGTTCAGGTTTACCAATGGCACCCGAACTATCCGGCAGGACATTGTCTTTCTCATCAACGGCATTCCCCTGCTGTTTATCGAAACCAAAGCTGCAACCAAGGTAGAAGGCATGAGCGAGGCGCTGGAACAGGTAAAGCGCTACCATCGCGATTGTCCTGAGCTTCTTGCCGTGCTGCAGGCCTATGCCATTACCCACATTTCAAAATATTACTACAGCGGTACGTGGAACACTTCCGAAAAGCTGCTCTTCAACTGGAAGGAAGAAGCAGGAGGAAATTTTGAGCAGCTCGTCAAAACGTTTTTCGACAGGGAGCGGATAGTAAAGCTGATTGCCGATTTTATCCTCTTTACCCGTCAGGACGATGAGCTAAAAAAGGTGGTGCTGCGGCCACACCAGATGAATGCCATCGATAAGATAGTAGAAAGAGCGCAGGACCCGGCAAAACATCGGGGGCTTGTCTGGCATACGCAGGGCTCCGGCAAAACCTACACGATGATTGTTGCTGCACAGAAGATTATCCAGAATCCACTTTTTGAAAATCCAACCGTTATTATGCTGGTGGACCGAAACGAACTCGAAAGCCAGCTATTTGCAAATATTACGGCCCTTGGAATTGGCAATGTTGAGGTCACAGAGAGCAAGGAGCACCTGCGGGAACTGCTTTCAAGAGACAGACGCGGCCTCATTGTTACCATGATTCACAAGTTTGAGGGGATACGGGCAAACGTCAACACGCGCAAGAATATTTTTGTATTGGTGGACGAAGCGCACAGAACCACCGGCGGAAAATTGGGCAATTACCTGATGGGAGCCATTCCCAATGCCACTTATATTGGCTTTACCGGCACACCTATCGACAAAACACAATACGGCGAAGGAACATTTATCACTTTCGGCAAAGACGATCCGCCACATGGTTATCTGGATAAATACAGTATTGCAGAATCCATCGCCGACGGAACTACCGTACCTTTATATTACACACTGGCTCCCAACGAATTGCGCGTAGAAAAGGAAGTGCTCGAAAAGGAATTTCTGGATTTGAAAGAAGCGGAAGGAATGAGCGATGTGGAAGAACTCAACAAAGTGCTGGAACGAGCTGTTACATTGAGAAATATGCTCAAAAACAAGGAACGCGTGGAAAAAGTGGTTCTATACGTAGCAAATCATTTTCTGAACACAGTGGAACCTATGGGTTACAAAGCTTTTCTGGTGGGAGTGGACAGAGAAGCCTGTGCCCTATACAAGCAGGAAATGGACAAGTATTTACCCGCAGATTATTCGCAAGTGGTATACAGTCCGTTTTACAACGACCCCGAAGAACTGGCAAAATATCACCTTCCCGATATCGAAGAGAAAAGAATCAGAAAAGCTTTCCGCAAACCAAACGAACTTCCCAAAATTTTGATTGTAACCGAAAAACTGCTCACCGGTTTCGATGCACCCATTCTCTATTGCATGTATCTGGACAAGCCCATGCGCGACCACGTATTGCTGCAGGCTATTGCCCGCGTCAATCGTCCTTATGAAGATGAAGAAGGGAGAAAAAAAGTGTCGGGGTTCGTACTCGATTTTGTTGGCATTTTCGATAATCTGGAAAAAGCCCTTGCATTCGATTCACAAGATATTGCCGGCATTGTGAGAGATGTAGAAGAGCTGAAAAAGAGGTTCAAAGAAGAGATGGAAAAAGCAAGGGAAAATTACCTGACCATTATCAGTGAAAAAGAGAAGGATAAAGCAGTGGAAGCTTTGCTGAATTATTTTCTGGAAGAAGAAATCAGGAATGAATATTATCGGTTTTTCAAAGAATTGTCAACTATCTACGAAATTATTTCACCCGATGCTTTCCTGAGGAATTATTTGGACGATTACGAAACGCTTTCGAGAATGTACCAAATTCTGAGGGAAAATTACGATCGTGGCATCGACATCAAGAAAGATTTTACCCGAAAAACGATTGAACTGGTAAAAAAGCATACGAAAAGCGGAGAAATTCAACCTACCATTGATATATTCGAAATTAATGAAGAAACGCTGGAAAAAATTGAAAAAAGCAAAGCTTCCGATATAGAAAAAGTTTTCAATCTTATTAAAAGTATAGAGCGAACCGTAGCACAGGAAGGCGATACGGCTCCCTATCTGAAATCGATTGCCGAAAAAGCCGAAATGCTGGCAAAACTTTTTCAGGACAGGCAAAAAACTACTCGGGAAACGCTCGAAGTGCTGAAAAAAATCATTGAAGAAATCGTTACGGCCAAAAAGGAACAAGAAGAGAAAAAAATGAAAAGCGAAATTTTCAGTATTTATTGGATATTAGACAGATCCGGTTTTGAAAATGCTACTTCGATGGCCAACGAGATGGAAAAAGTATTTGCACAATATCCGCACTGGCACAAGAGCAACAAACACGGCCTAAAAATCAGACAAAAGCTTTACGAAGTACTTGTTCATTCGGGAATTACCGATAGTAAAAAAATTTCGGAAACCGCTCAGCAAATTATGAAATTGTTAAATGTCAAAATTTAAAATGACCACGCACGAAGAATTAAAAAACGAAGTGCTGACTTTGGCCGACGAAGTGGGAGTAAAGCCCAATGCCATTCATATCAGGGCCATGAAAAGGAAATGGGCAAGTTGCTCGAGCAAAGGTCGATTGAGTTTCAACGAAATATTGCTTGATGAGCCGAAAGAGGTAAGGTATAAAATCATCTTGCACGAACTACTCCATCTGAAATATCCCAATCACGGCAAAATGTTCAAACTTTTGCTGGATTATTATTTGCAGAAAGTATTGTAAATTATATCTCAAATAATTTTTATTTGTTTGTTTTACATTGATTTGCATCAAAATCAATCAATTTAGTATGCAAGCAGATATCTAAAATATTGCGAAATAATAGTTTGAAATAAAACAGCTTTGTAATGAAGATTAATGTGGTTGTTTATTAGCATTTTTAAACTATACTATACAATTTCCAATTTGGTAAATCAGAAAAGCCATCAGCCAGGCTACCAATGTATTGTAAACTACTCCGAAAACAGCCCATTGCCAGCCTGCTTCTTTTTTCATAGCAGCAATAGTTGCTACACATGGAACATACAGCAAAATAAAAACCATAAAAGCAAAAGCAACCAAAGGGGTAAAGACTTTTTCTCCTTTTAACTTACCTGCTGTATGAACCTCATTTTTTAATTTTTCTTGTAAAGAAACAGAATTATCTCCGGAATTATCAACTTGATACAACACACCCATTGTACTAATTACCAACTCTTTAGCAGCTAATCCTGTGAATAATCCAATGCCCATTTTCCAATCGAAGCCTAAGGGACGAATTGCAGGCTCTACCACTTTACCCAATTGCCCAATAATAGACTTTTGCTGTAATTCTGCCATCTTAGTCGTTTGCAATTGATTAACCGTTTTTTCTTTTTCACCTTTACTTAAAGTAGTATTGTTTTGTACAGACAAAATTTGTTCTTCATATTTTTTATCAATTTCTGGATGACGAGGAAAATAGCCCATTGCCCAGATGATAATGGAAGCTACCAGGATAATATTTCCTATTTTTCGCAAATATTCCCGACTTTTATCCCACATGTGAATGTTAATGGTTTTTAGAGTTGGTATCCGATAGGGAGGCAATTCCATTACAAAAGGCGACTCTTCTTCTTTGAAAACTGTCCGTTTCATGAACAATGCCGTGATAATGGCCATAAAAATTCCAATCGAATAAAGTGAAAATAGAATGAGCGCTTGATTTTTTGGAAAGATGGCCGAAATGAGCAGCAGATAAACTGGCAATCGAGCGCTGCAAGACATAAACGGAATAATGATAATGGTTAAAATTCGGTCTTTACGATTTTTTAATGTTCGCGTGGCCAAAATAGCCGGAACATTGCAGCCAAATCCTATTACCAGTGGAATAAATGATTGCCCATGCAATCCAATTTTATGCATCAATTTATCCATCAAAAATGCCGCTCTCGACATATAGCCTGTATCCTCGAGGATGGAAACGAAGAAAAACAAAATAAGAATATTCGGAAAGAAGACGAGCACATTTCCTACTCCACCAATGATTCCATTCACCAATAAGTCACACAATGGTCCTGGGACCATTATCCTCCCCAGCCAGCTACCCAGTAAGTTAATTCCACTTTCCAGCCATTGGGTAGGATATTTTCCAAGGCTGAAGGTCGATTGAAACATTAACCATACGAAGAACAGAAAAATAGGATAACCCCAGAACTTATGCAGAAACAAATTATCTAAAGTTTGTTGCTTCTCCTTATGTTTTTGCTTCGATAGATGATAGGTTTCTTTTAAGGCTCCTTCGATGAATCCATATTTTAGTTGAGTAATAACGGTCTCGCAACTATCGCCATATTCTTTTTCGAGGCTTTGAATAGCTTGCCTCGTAGTAGATTCGATTTGAGGATAATTGTCATATTTTTCCAGTTCGGAGAGAATGGTTTTATCACCTTCCAAAAGTTTGATAGCCAGATAACGGGAAGATAATTTATCCGTAATGGCTGGATTTTGCCAGATCACATCCTGAATTTGTTTGATGGCTTTCTCGACTATAGATCCATAATTAATGTGGATGTGCCTGACAATGGGATCTTTATCTTCATAAACATCAATTAATTTTTGCAGCAATTCTTCGATGCCTTCACCTTTGGTAGCAATAGTTGGCACAATAGGTATTCCAAGCATTTTCCCTAAATATTTGTAATCAAGCCTATCACCTTTTTTTTGGAGTTCATCATACATATTCAGAGCAATCACAACTTTCAAGTCCATGTCAATCAGCTGAGTGGTCAAAAATAAATTGCGTTCCAGATTGGAAGCATCGACCACATTGACAACTATATCGGGCATTTTTTCCGTCAAATAAACTCTGACATAAAGTTCTTCAGGAGAAAATTCTGTGATGGAATAAGTTCCAGGTAAATCAACCAGCTTAATGGCATAAGCGTTTTTCTTTACTTCGGCTTCTTTCACATCCACTGTTACACCGCCATAATTTCCAACTCTTTCGTGTGAACCAGAAATTCGATTAAACAATGTTGTTTTTCCACTGTTGGGATTGCCAACCAATGCAACATGAATAGATTTTTCCTTTTCAAGAGCCGAAACTTTTAAAGTTTCTTCATCAATCGTTCCATTAAAATGTTTGTTCCTTGTAAATGCTGCAGCATCCTGAACAGAAATCACCTGAATCAATTCTGCTTCGCTTCGCCTCAACGAAATGTTATATCCCATAATTTCGTATTCAACAGGATCTTGCAGGGGAGCATTTTTAATCACCTTTACTTTTTTGCCTCTCACAAAACCCATTTCGGCAAGTCTTCTCCTGAAAGAGCCATGCCCCAGCACTTTCACAATAATTGCTTCATCACCTGGTGATAAATCTGAAAGCCGCTTAAAATTATTGGTTTCTTCCATTTTTCAATGAACTTTAAAAATCAAATCGCATTCTTAAAAAACCTACCAAGGAATTTTTTAAAGCAATATCCTGTCCAGCTGGATTTATAATATACTGAAAATCTGGTATTAAAGGAATATGCTCATTGATTATAAAATGATACATTGTTTCTAAGGCTGTTTCATCGGCTCTATCTTTCAGCCCTGCATAAGCCACTGCCAACCCTAAAATATCTTTCTGTCTTTTACTGATAATTCCTTTGTAATTTAAACCTAAACCAGCATAAACAGGATTTGAATTTTTTGATGATGGACTTACGGCTATTTGAGAAAATATTCCAATGTGTTCATTTATTGTCTGATCTCCTACAAAGTAAAATCCACCATTTTCTTGTGACTGAGACAAGCTATCCTGACTATTATGAAAATAAGCACCGACTTTATAGCTTCCTGAATGATTTCCCTTCCAGTTTTTAGTCCATTCAATTTCAGTAATACTCAAAAATCCATCTTGTTTGTTCAATTTCCATTTTAAATGAAAATTTTCCAAGCCTTCTGGCGTTCCATCAAAAATGGCTGCTTTCCACCTGAAATGTTCAGTCGGCTGCCATTCTAAATGAAAACCCAATGCTGTGAGTGGAAAAATTGGTGAAGAAATATTATAGGCAAAGGTGGAAGGAATTCCAAATGAACTATTGATAAATGAATTCCCGTATTGACTGGCAGCGTAATTTACATTTAGATCCTGCATGCCAATGATGCCTTTCACTTTTCTGAATTTCTGTGCATACCAGAGCTCATACAAATAAGTGTGATTGCCTGCCTCTATGTTAGAAACACCCTGATAATCACCAACAAAATCAGTGGCTGGCGTACCCCCATGTGTATTATATAAACTCAGAAAAAAGCCACCACCTTCCCATAGATGTGCTTTTGAAGCATCAAAATAAGTATTCAATGAAACCAGCCCCAAATAGGTAAGGCCTGTTTTTATTCCTCCAGAAAAATTGGCAAAACCTTCTCCAACATAAGAGGCAGAAAAAGTAAGAAAATTATTTTCGTTTTTACCTTGAGCAGATATAGACGTAGCATTTTGTAAGAAAATTAACAGTATCAAGGATGTCTTCCTGTGTGGATGCCATTCCATTTTCCCTTCATGCTTCCAATCCCTGTAGCATAATCTGCATAAATACAGCAATTTCATTGGTAATATCTTAATGTTGTTTCCGACTGCAAAAATAATTATTTAGATCAATTCTAAACAGTTTTTTTTCTAATATGGGCTCTAAATCGGAGTTGATGAATTTGCGTCAAATATGGACAATTTATTTTAAAAACCGCGGGATAAGGGTTCCTATTCGAAAGTGCTTCCCCGGCGGATGGCTTTGGGACCGTAACGCAATCGGATGTGGTCCATGGCTTTATACAGATCGATGAGGCGGGGCGAAGGATCGAAGACATCGAGCTGATGAAATCCATGGATGAGATGGCTGAAGCGTACACCTACCAAGCGGATGAGCATACGTCGTTGATAGAGTTTTTCGAACAGGTTTTTTACCACGGGGAAAAGTTCATGGTCGAGCGAAGTATAAGGGATTTGTCTTTGAAGGCTGTGCGTATCGAAGTTGGCATAACGTATCTTTACGGTAACACAGGAGGTGAGTTTCTGTTTTTTCCTCAGTTCGAAAGTTAGGCGTTCGGTCATGCGCAGTAAGGTATTTGTAATTTTGTTCACATCTATGGTATCTTGATCGAAGGTGGTTTCGTGTCCTATGGATTTTTCTTCGGAATAGGGGATTACGGGAGTAGTGTCGATGCCATTGGCGCGTTTCCAGAGGATAATTCCATTTTTGCCCAGGAGGGTTTCCATGATATCGGGAGGGATGGCGCTGAGGGTTTGTATGTTGACTATCCCCATAGAACGGAGGGTTTGATAGGTTTTTTCTCCGATGCCCGGGATTTTATGGATAGGAAGAGGATTGAGGAAATTTTTTACTTCCATGGATGGTACTTCCTTTTCTCCATTGGGTTTGGCTTCGCCGGTAGCCATTTTTGCAACGGTTTTATTTACCGAAAGTCCCAATGAGATAGGCAAGCCGGTATGATGGATGATGCTCTGCCGAAGTTCATGTGCCCATTTGTAGCATCCAAAGTAACGTTCCATTCCTGTAAGATCGAGATAATGTTCATCAATAGAAGCTTTTTCGAATAAAGGGGCTTTTTCGGCTATGATTTGAGTAACCATTCGTGAAAGCCGGGTATAGAGTTCCATATCGCCACGAATAAAAATGGCTTCAGGACAAAGTATTTTGGCCATACGTACTGGCATTGCCGAGTGCACCCCAAAACGTCTGGCTTCATAACTGCATGAGGCTACCACGCCTCTGTCGCCCATCCCACCAATGATTACCGGTTTGTCTTCGAGCTTGTGGTTGTAAAGCCGCTCGGCCGAAACAAAAAACGTGTCCATGTCGAGATGCAAAATAGTACGTCCCGGCTCATTTATATATTTCGTTGACAAAGGCATGCATTTCATAGTAAATGATTATTTTTTAATCAAAATTTCGATGGCAATATAATCATTTTTTACAAAAAATGTTATCTTTGCAAAAAAAATTTTGTCTTATGTATTTTGCATCCAACATCAAACTGCTTCGCAAGCGTAAGGGGCGCACACAGGACGCGGTAGCCCTGGCTTTGAATATGAAACGACCTACTCTGAGCGGATATGAGAACGGGGTGGCTGAACCACCTCTTGGCGTACTGGCGCAATTCTCCGAATATTACAAACTTTCTATCGATACTCTTTTGAAGGTTGACTTAGCAAAGCTGCCCGAAAGCCAACTCTCCCAGATAGAACGTGGATATGATCCTTTTGTGCGTGGCACCCAATTAAGGGTGCTGGCTACTACCGTTGATGCACAAAACGAAGAAAACATCGAATTGGTCAACGAAAAGGCCAAAGCCGGTTATGCTACGGGTTTTGCCGACCCTGATTATGTAAGCATACTGCCAACTTTTCGCCTGCCTTTCCTTTCACGTGACAAGAAATACCGTACCTTTCAAATTTCTGGAGATTCCATGCTTCCTATCCCAGACGGCGCTTACGTTACGGGCGAATTCGTCCAAAACTGGCTGAGCATCCGCGACCGCCATCCTTATATCATCCTTACACTCGACGACGGCATAGTATTTAAAGTGGTGGAAAACCTGATTGCACAAGAAGGTAAACTCCGACTCTATTCTCTTAACCCAGTCTATCAGCCCTACGATGTGGACATACGCGACGTACGCGAAGTATGGAAATTCATCAATTACATTACTAACCAGTTTCCTGAACCTCTTCCTTCCACCGATCTTATTTATCAAACCTTGAACGAAGTGAAAGACGACGTAAAGGCAATCCGTAAAAAAATAGATGAATGAGATTCTCGCAGTGTCATTCCCAATCAATCTTAAATCAATAAGCCTATTATCCCTACTCAGCAAATGGCTAAATACTCTATTATTGACGTCGAAACTACGGGCACTTCGATTAAGGGAGAACGCATCACCGAGATTGCTATATTCAATCACGACGGGCAGAAGATTACCGATGAATTCGTTACCCTGGTGAATCCTGAGAAAAGGATTCCTTATCGCATAAGCCAGATAACCGGCATCACCGATCGAATGCTAGAGAATGCACCTCGATTCTGTGAGATTGCCCGCAAGGTGCTCGAGATGACCGAAGACTCCGTTTTTGTTGCGCATAATGTGGGATTCGATTATGGTTTTGTGAGAGAGGAATTCAAAAATTTAGGCTATCGCTTCGAGCGCAACAAACTATGTACGGTTCGTCTGAGCCGAAAACTCATTCCCCATCACTCATCTTACAGTCTTGGGAATATTTGTCGGGATTTGGGTATTCAAATCTTCGACCGGCACAGGGCTGGTGGAGATGCTTTGGCCACGGTCAAACTCTTCGAATATCTATTGGGCATTGACCCTAATCTCTCAAAAATTAACCTCAAGGGCATAAATTCTTTAATTTCTGAGGCTACTTTGCGTGCTTTGCCCGAAGAAGCCGGAGTGTATTATTTTTATAATGCATCTCATCAGATCGTCTATATAGGCAAAAGTAAAAACATTCATGAGCGGGTGCTGTCGCACCTCTATAATGAAACTACACGCAAGGCTGTTGAAATGAAACTTGCCGTTGCCGATATTTCTTACGAAATTACAGGCAGCGATCTCATTGCACAGTTACTCGAATCGGAGGAAATAAAAAAACATAAACCCTTGTATAACCGTCAGCAGCGACGGACAGGTTTCCGTATAGGACTTTTTACCTATTTCGACGAAAAGGGCTATATGCGACTGAAAGTAGATAAATTATCCGATGGTTTACTTCCTGTTACTACCTTCAACTCGGTTATGATGGCCAAGCGTGCTCTCTTTGCTTTATGCGATGAATATCATCTGTGTCAGAAGCTTTGTGGTTTGTATAAAACTGGGGGTGCCTGTTTTAAGCATGGCATTGGTCAATGCATGGGAGCCTGCATAGGATTGGAATCCCCTGCCGACTACAACACTCGTGTAGAAGCGGCCATTGCTCCTATTAAATTCGAACATGAAAATTTTTTTATCATCGATAAGGGGCGCCGCTCCGATGAATATTCCGTGGTAGAAGTTAGGCATGGTGCTTATCTGGGTTTTGGCTATTTTGATGGAACCGATTTCGATGGAACAGCCGATTACCTCCATTCCTGCATTCATCGTTGCATCGATACCCGCGATGCTCGACATATCATCCTATCCGGTCTTAAACATCATGAATATAAACGTTTGTTGGTTTATTGAGCAACCGATTCAATTCATAAAACTTTTTTACCTCATTTTCGATAATCGACTATTTTTTATATTTTACAGTTTATCAGCTATTTGAATTCAAAGGCTTCAAACTACAATTATTTCTTCAAATTAAATTAATTTTCGTTTGGGAAGCTCTCCTTATTTTTGTTCGGAAAAACATAGAAATCATGAAACTCGACCGGCGTATTTTTTTTAAAGCGTTTAGCCTGCTTGTTGCACTATCTATAATTTTAGGGTTATCTTTCGGCTGCAACAGGGCGCGGCAAGCCGATGAGAAACCTTATCTGGTGGTTCTTTCACTGGATGGTTTCCGATGGGATTATCCTCAGTATTTTTCTACTCCCAATCTCGATAAGATGGCCCAAGAAGGGGTGCATGCGCATTCTCTTATTCCTTGTTTCCCTACCAAGACTTTCCCCAACCATTATTCCATTGCCACGGGCTTATATCCCGACCATCACGGAATTATACAAAATTCATTTTATGTACCTGCGATTGGGACTTATGAACCAACTAACCGGCAGAGCATTATGAATGGAGCATTTTATGAAGGCGAGCCCATCTGGCTTACAGCAGAAAATCAAGGCATGAAGTCGGCTTGTTGTTACTGGGTAGGCAGTGAAGCTCCCATCAAGGGGAAATACCCATCTATTTGGCTTCGCTACAATCAGGATTTGCCTTTTACCTCCCGCATCGATTCAGTTATTGCATGGTTGCAATTGCCTTCCGAAAAACGACCTCATCTGATCATGTGGTATATGCACCAACCCGATAAAATTGGCCATCATGAAGGACCGCTTGCGGCTTCGACCGGCAGAATGGTTTCCTATCTCGATTCACTGGTGGGCGTTTTTCGTGCTCGACTCAACGAATTGCCCATAGCAAAGAAAGTAAACTTTGTTGTGGTTTCCGACCATGGAATGGCAAAAGTTAACGAAAGCAATAACCTGTATGTGGACCAACTTGTGCCTCGTTACTGGATCACCATGGCCTGTGGTGGGGAAGTTCAAATGAATCTGGATGGTATTCCGGCCTATAAGGATTCTTTATATCAACGTTTAAAAAAAGTAAACCATCTCACGGTTTGGAAAAAGGAAGAAGTGCCTCAGCGTTTGCATTATAGTACGAATCCCCGTATTTATGATTTAGTTGTTTTAGCGGATACAGGTTGGAACATCATGCTTACTCACCCGGCAAAAATTCTTCCTGGCCATCATGGTTACGACAATGTTTATCCTGATATGCACGGAATTTTTTACGGAGTGGGGCCTGCTTTCAAAAATGGTTACGAAAGGCCAAGTTTCGAGAATATTCATCTGTATCCCTTATTTGCTCATATTTTGAAACTAAAACCTGCAGTAGTAGATGGTCGGCTCAAAGAAGTAGAGGATATATTGAAAGATTAAACAAGGAAGATATCATCGGGATAAATGATTTCTTCGAGGAAAAGAGCATGAGGGTTTACAGAAGGCCCGGCAGCCGAACGATCTCTTTTGGCTATAATTTCACGAAGGTGATCAACGGCATTTTCTTCTTTTCCCAATTGCCAGAGCGTGCCTACAATGGCTCTTACCATGTTGCGTAAGAAACGGTTGGCTGTGATGGTAAAAACAAGCTCATCCTTTCTGATTTCCCAAAAAGCCTGAGTAAGCGTGCAAAGGTTATTTTCGGTATCCGAATGAAGTTTGGAAAAACTCGTAAAATTTTTGACTGCCAAAAGAATTTCAGCCAGTTGATTCATTTTTTCGATATCTGGACATTGTGATCGAAACCAGCGATAATTTCTTGTAAATGGGTTTTTTCGCAGGGAAATGTAATATCGGTAAGTTCTCCAAAGCGCATCATATCGGGCATGCGCTTCAGGTTTTACAGGCAGGATTTCTGAAATGGCGATATCGAGGGGTAGAATGTGGTTGAGTCGATAGGAAAGAATTATCAGCTGTTGTTTTGGCATAGGATCGAAATCGAAATGGGCATAAAAAGAGGAAGCATGCACCCCTGTATCGGTGCGCCCACAACCTGTAATGTCAATAGGTTTCTTTAAAAGAATGCTAATTTTTTCTTCTATCTCCTGCTGGATGCTGGTAGCATTTTTCTGGCGTTGCCATCCACAATAATTGGTGCCATCAAAGGCAAGATGAATAAAATATCTTTGGTTGTCCACCCTTAATCGAACACCATCTTTTGAACTTCAACGCCTGGAATTTGCTTGAGCGCTTCTTCTAATTTCAGCATCTCTCCTACGTCGCCAACCAGTTCCAAAATGATAAGGCCTTCCTGGCTGCAATAATCTTCGCTTGCTTCGTGTAATCCCAGTCGCGTATGAATAGAACAACCAAATTTGGTCAAAACATCCTGTACTTCGGTTGATTTTTCGGCTCTCTGCGTAATTTTAAGTCCTAAAATCGTCGTTTTCATAAGAATATTTTTTGGTTTTTGGCAAATTTAATTCCTTTTTCTTAATTTTTACATCATTTACCGTTAATTTCGAACCATTTCTTGAGTTGTTCGAAATTATCCACCACAACAGCTTTTGTTTCGATAAGACGTTGTTTCGACTGATGACCCTGAGCTATTAGCACAACCTTCATCCCCAAACGATCTCCAACTTCAAAATCATGGATAGTGTCGCCAAACAGGTAAGCTTCGTTGGGGTTCATTTTGTTGTCGGTGATAAAATGTCTGCCTTCTTCCATTTTTCCTCCGCCATAGTGATTATTAATACCTGAGATAGCTTCGAAATAAGGATGAATACCTTTGTCGAGCAATATTTTATCGAGCGATTGTTGTTCCATGGCCGAAAGAATGTACTGCCGGTAACCTTTATTGTCGAACCATTCGAGTATTTCAACAGCACCATCCATCAGCGGAACTTTTTCTATATGTTCTAAAAACCTCTTCATAAATTCAAGACCAATCACCTCGAAGGGATCCACATTGAAGTTGAATCCTAATTTCTTATAATATTCTATTACGGGGAAATCAAAAATCTCCCTGTATCTTTCATGATTTAGCAGAGGAAGATGTCGGTCATTTAGCAATGAATTCATTACATCGATGCATAATGAAACATCATCGAGCAATGTGCCATTCCAATCCCAGATAATGCCCGTAGATTTGTTGTCCATCGAGGTATCTTTAACTGATTACAACAATTAGGTTTTTATTTTTGCAATAGAAGACGTTTTATTTGGCCGGTTCAACCTGAACCTTCGTCTTTTGATTTAAGAGGGTTCTTTTGAAAAATCTTCAGCCACCCCAAGAATTCGGGAAATAAGGCAGCTGAAGATAGTAAATGCCTCAAAAATTGAGAGTAGAGTTTAGTGGTGTTTTTTAGCATGTTATAGAAAGAACTCCGGTTTATCGGAGTTTTTTCCATTCTTCTTTCATTCTGTGAATGTCGTTAATCCAGTCCTGAATGTCGTGTTCGTGTTCGAGTTCTTCGTTGAGGATTTGAACGGCCATCTGGTAGGTTGCATGATCCTTACCACTGGTAAAGTTGGCTATTTGTTCGTAACGCTCGATAGCGCACCTTTCTCCTTTAAGGTTTTGATCGAGTATAACCTCTATGTAAGGGTCTTTGGGTTCTTCGTATTGGCAGTGAGCTAACTTGCTCCAGTCGTTGGGATTTAGAATGGGTGTTCCTTCCAGCTGGATAATTCTGTTAACCAATAATACGGCGTGATTTAATTCCTGTGTAGCATGCAGCAGCAGTTCAGGTTCAATTTCGGCCCTCATCGGCCCTTCCATCAACCTTGCCCCAATCCAGTATTGATAATAGGCAAGCCATTCTTCCGCTAAGGCGGCATTCAACATCTTCAGGAGCTCATCCCGGTCGACTGATAAAATCTTAATAGCTTCTTTTCCCATGATCCATCTGTTTTTTAGTTGTTAACTATTTGATATGGTAAAACCAGAGTTTCCTTTATATCGCCTCGTTTCGATCCAATAAATTCTGATTACAAATTTATAAAAATTTTTCTATTGATGAAACAGGCTGAAAAAATTTATTTACGAATAAGGCCCTTTAAAACGTATATCGAAATATTTTCATTGTAATATTCTCGATAGGCTCTCATAAGGTTTTACGAATTGATAAAGGAGTTGCCATTTAAGCAATTGATAAAACGATTTCGGTGAAATAAGAGGGAGAGGGACAAATATAAGTTTCATCGGGAGTGATCCGGGGGGGATTCGAACCCTCGACCCGCAGCTTAGAAGGCTGCTGCTCTATCCAACTGAGCTACCGGACCATTTTGGGCTGCAAAATTAAGTGTTTTTTTAGAAATTTCGAATCGGATGAAGACCGCATGAAAATGAATCCCATCCTTTTGTTCAGGCTATTACTGCATTATGCTAAGTTAACTGGTATTATATAAGGGGGTACACATTCCTTCTCTGTTAAGATAAACTTTTGATTAATTCGACGGAGTGGATCTGTATTTTCCCTACGAATCTCGCATATTTTCTATTCTTTCTTCCTGCCAATATTTTGTATCTGACGGCTCGAAAGGCTGAAGTTTTGGCTGGCATTACGGGTTTATTCATTGAAAATATTTAACTGTTGCTTCGCTTTCTGCCTTCAGTCGGCTCAATGACTTGATTCCTCAAGATTCATGAACGTTCCATGCCAAAAATATATTTATTCGGGATGGGAAGAAGGATGTTTGCGAGGGCCAGCAATTTGCCACTCTTCGAATGAGTCGAGAATTATACATGGCGCGGTATTCAATCCATTAGTCAGGAAAATCGGTCATTGTCAGGCCATGGGTCGAAATATCAAAGGGGATATGGAAGTCGAATATTGACATAGTTTGCCAATAGAATAACTATATCATGCTTATCTTTGCTATGATTTACCCTAATTTTTACCTATATGGATTCCAGGCGTTGCTTTTATTTTTTAGAGATATTTATCTTTTCATTTTTTCGGCTTCAAGCCCAAATTATTCACACTGAACCTGTTTTCCCCCTCGTGAATCAATCTGTCATAATTTATTACGACGCCGCTGAGGGAAATCAAGGTTTGATGGGATATACAGGAGATGTTTATGCTCATACGGGAGTGATTACCAACCTGAGCACTTCTCCTTCCGACTGGAAATATGTGAAGACCAATTGGGGACAGAATACCCAAGAAACCAAGCTCGAGAGAATTTCGGCCAATTATTATAGACTTACAATTTCTCCTGACATCAGGTCTTATTATGGTGTTCCGGCAAATGAACAAATTCTGAAAATGGCTTTTGTCTTCAGAAGTGGCGTCACAATAGGGGGTTCTTATAAGGAAGGAAAAGATGTAGGAAATGCCGATATTTTTGTGGATGTCTATCCGCCTGACTTATCCATTAACATTACTTCTCCACAGGGGAATCATTTAATCGAAGCGGAAGGAGATACCATTTTGGTTCATGCCATCAGCCCTCAGGCTGATTCAATGTGGGTATTTGAAAATGGCAGTCTTCGAAAAGCCGTAGCAGGAGTTTTTATGGATGATACCCTTGTGGCGAGTCCAATAAATGGATATTGGAACGATCATCATCTTATTTTTGTAGCTAAAAATTCTCAGCAGATAGTAAGAGATACCTTGTTTTATGTTGTAATTCCGCAACCCACAGTGGTGGAGTTACCCGATGGAATATACGACGGCATAAATTACGTTGACGATTCAACGGTTATATTATGTTTGCAGGCTCCGGGGAAGAAAAATGTATTCGCAATTGGCGATTTCAGCAATTGGGAGATTTTGCCAGAATATTATATGAATAAAACTGCAGATGGAGAAAGATTCTGGTTAGAGATAAGCAGTTTGATTCCCGCCAAAGAATATATCTATCAATATTTAGTGGATGGAAAAATCAGGATATCCGATCCTTATTGTGATAAAATCAGTGATCCGTGGAACGATAAATATATCCCTACGTCGGTTTATCCCGCAATGCTAATTTACCCAAGTGGAAAAACTACAGGCATAGCGTCGGTTCTTCAAACTGCTCAAGAACCATTTGCATGGCAAATCGAACAATTTTCGCCTCCATCGAGGGAGAAACTCGTTATTTATGAATTGCTTATCCGCGATTTTACAACAAAACATACTTATCAATCGGTCATCGACACTTTAAATTACCTTGTCAAACTGGGAGTCAATGCCATCGAGCTGATGCCATTGATGGAATTCGAGGGGAATTCGAGCTGGGGTTATAATCCCATGACTTATTTTGCCCCTGACAAATACTATGGCCCCAAGAACGATTTAAAAAAATTGATAGATGAATGTCATAAAAGAGGAATTGCTGTTATTTTGGACATAGTGCTGAATCATGCATACGGGAATAATCCTCTAGTAAAACTATACTGGGATGATGTAAAACAGATTCCGGCTGCTGATAATCCATGGTTCAATCAGACTTCGCCCAATCCAAGCTATAGCTGGGGTTACGATTTCAACCACGAAAGTCCTTATACAAAACAATTTGTATATCGAGTAACACGCTACTGGCTTACAGAATATAAGGCAGATGGTTTTCGTTTCGACTTTAGCAAAGGATTTACCAATAAGCCTGGGGATGGCTGGGCTTATGATGCCACTCGGATTGCCATACTGAAAAATTATACCGATTCTATTTGGTCAGTCAATCCTCAGGCTTATGTTATTTTAGAACATTTTACCGATAATTTGGAAGAAAAAATTCTGGCCAACTATGGGATGCTGCTTTGGGGAAACCTTAACGGAGCCTATTGTGATGCATCTATGGGATATACAAGCAGTAGCGATTTTTCATCGATCGATTACCAGCGCCGCGGATGGAATAATCCTCATGTAGTTGGATATATGGAAAGTCATGATGAGGAGCGGTTGATGTACAAAAACCTGACTTGGGGCGTTTCAACCAATCCAGATTATGACATCAAAGATATGACTATTGCCCTCGAAAGAGCTGCTCTGGCGGCTACTTTCTTTATCCCTGTACCCGGGCCAAAAATGATATGGCAGTTTGGCGAACTGGGTTACGATTACAGCATCGACTATAACGGAAGGGTAGGAGAGAAGCCGGTACGCTGGGATTACTATACCGACTGGCGCCGCCACTATCTTTATGAGGTTTACTCGGCACTCCATTATCTGAAAAATAATTATCCAGTTTTTAATACAACGGATTACAGTTATAAACTCAATGGGGTCGATCGTAGAATCATACTCCGACATTCGGATATGGACGTAGTGATAACGGGTAATTTCGATGTGAATGCCAAAGATATCGTTCCTGGATTCACGCGTGATGGAAAATGGTACGAATTTTTCAGCGGCGATTCACTCGAGGTGCAAAACTTGACCGCAACCATTACTTTCGAGCCCGGAGAATATCATTTATGGAGCACCTCACGCATTCCAAAACCAGCCAGCTTGAATACGGGTTTTGTCGAAATGGAAGAACAACCCTCTTTTCGTATCTGGCCAAATCCGGCAAATGAGAAAATCTTTGTTTCTTTCTATCTCGAGCAAAGAAGCCAGGTTGAGCTTGTGCTTTACAATATTTCGGGTCAAAAGATAGGACAAAGAATTTTAGGCAGGATAGAGGCTGGTTCTTACACAAAAGAGGTTCCATTGTCCGATATTGCTCTTCAGGCTTTGGAGACTGGTATATACATAGTGGAATTGAAAACTAACAACAGGATACAATATTCAAAATTAGCCATAGGTGTTTATTGAAGAACTGTTTTTAAAAGTATTTTATGGATGGATTTATTAAACTCACGGGAGTTTCTATATTGAATCATTTGCAAAAGACCTTTTTATCCCGGATTTATTATCGAGGTATAAATTCTAATGAAGGTCATTAGAAAAATGTGATACAATTATTTGTATTCCTCACAATATCCCAAAAGAAAAGATGGGTCATGCGGTTTTGGAACCCACAATTTCGACATTCATGATTTATGAGCTAATGAAAGCGGGAATTTTGTGATGGTGCCCTATATCCTGATGAGTTCGTTCAAAAAGCCAAATTAGGAAAAGAATGAGGGCCATTCTTGAATGCCATTCGATAAAAAACGTTTGTAAGTAGAGGCATCTTCATAAAAGAAGATGATACTCTCGAAATTATTCTTAGTCATGGAACGACGGTGGTTTATTGGACTCTGTAAAAACAAGTTTTGAGTTTGGTTAGCGTCATGGTTCAGGTTTCCGATGGCAATTCGGGGTTTATCTTTTTTCTTACCAGCCGCCATTCTCTTTTCTGTAAAAATTTTGTATCAATTCCTTATATTTTTCCATCACCACTCTTCTTTTCAGTTTCAGTGAAGGAGATAATTCACCGGTTTCTATCGTCCAATCGTCGGCTACGAGGGCAAAACGTTGTATACTTTCATTCTCCTTTATTCCAGGTCCATTCAATATTTTAATTTCTTCCTCGATTAAAGATATAACTTTCTGATTCTGTATAATTTCAAGATTAGAATTGAAATAGATACCTTGATGGGCAAAGTATTCCTTTATATAATCAAACTCTGGAAGAATAATTGCCGAAAGAAAACTTTGATGTTCACCAACAACAAAGGCTTGACTGATAAAAAAAGATTGTTGAAGTTTATTTTCAAGTTTTTCGGGATTTACATAAATTCCTGAAGCCATTTTAAAAATTTCATTTTTTCGACCCGTAATAGTGATAAAACCTTCTTCGTCAATTGTGGCTATATCGCCAGTATGAAGCCATCCATCTGGTTCGATTACTTCGTTGGTAAGCTCGGGGTGTTTATAATAACCCTTCATCACATTTGGTCCGTTCACCATTAATTCTCCTTCATCCGATATCTTGACGAGAATATCGGGAATAGCCTTGCCAATGGTTCCTACCTTAATGGCAGATTCAGTATTGAAAGCAACCAGAGGAGAGGCCTCGGTAAGACCATAACCTTCGTAAACTTTGATACCAGCAGCCCAAAAAATATTCACCAATTCAGGCCGAATACTTGCTCCACCCGTTACAATCTTCACCAATGAACTTCCCAAAGCTTCACGCCACTTCACAAAAACCAGTCGATCAGCAATGCTTAACTTCCAACGATACCATTTTCCCAAATCCTTATTGATTTCAAACCTTTGTGCAAGGCTCAAGGCCCAATCGAATACAAATCGCTGAATTCTGCCAAGCTCAAGCCTTTTCTTCAATATCCCCTGATAAACCTTTTCTAACAACAATGGAACGGTAATCATCAATTGAGGCTTGATTTCCTGAAAATTGAGGAGAATATTCGCCGTAACATCGGCATAATAAACAGGCATACCCAAATAAATTGTTGCATAATTCACCATACGTTCATAAGAGTGAGATAAAGGAAGAAAACTCAGTTCAGTATATGTAGATTTTAAATTAATAGTAAAAGCCGCCACTAATGAGTTGCACAAATGATTTTCATGCGTTAGCATCACGCCTTTGGGCAAGCCTGTCGTTCCCGATGTATAAATGATAGAAGCCAGATCGTATGGCGATACAGTGGCTTTCAATCGATCGAGCAAATCTTTCTGAATATTGGATTTCGCGAAATGGATAAACTCTGAGAAGGGTATACAGCCTTCCACTTCATCGAATGAAATAATTGCTATCAAGGAAGGGAGCTGTTCCGAAAAATCCCTGATTTTACCATATAAATATTTGTTTCCAACGAAAATGAGTTTTACTTCGGCTTCTTTCAAGATATACATCAAGTCATCATCGCTGATAGTAGGATAAATAGGGACATGAACACCACCAATCTGAAGTATCCCCATATCCACAAAATTCCATTCAGGCCTGTTGGTGCTTATTGTACTTATTTTATCCTCTTTTCTTACACCCATTGCCATCAAACCGTAACTTACCCAATTGGCGTATTGGGCGTATTCTTCTGAAGAATACGTAATCCATTTACCCGCTTTCTTACCTGCCAAAGCAATGGGTTGATGGTAACGTTCAACGTTGTATTCCAATAAATCGAAAATTCTTCTACATCTCATTTTATTAATAGGTATCGAATGAAACTTGCAAAATAAATAAATTTAAAACTGAAAACTTGCCGAGGATGTCTTTGGTTATTAAATAGCAAGCGCTTAGGCTAATTTCAATCTTACAGAAGGAAGAAGAACTTGTGATGTAACTATGTCCTGAGAAAATAGATGTAAATACATAATTCGCAGTCAAATTTTTATAATCGCCTTTGCCAAAATTTTTTCCATTATTAATTCGTCGGCATTTTCCCTAACAATAAAGAAGGAAACAAGAAAGGAGAAGCAACTTCATGAAATAATCAGATAGCCGAATACAACTCGAATGCTCGTTGTGCGAAATGTCGGATAGCAGCCGAGGTAACAGGGAAAGCCTCGATATATCCGTTATGGCCGACATTTTCGAGTACGAGGATCTCAGAATGTGAGGGAAGAAAAATTTGGGAAAAATAATCTTTGGCCGATATGCGGCTGTCCTGCTTACCAATAATGAAAAGAACAGGTGCCTGGATATGAGTAAGAACGTCCAAATAAGAAGGTCTTTCCTTCATTCCTATTTGAGCGGCAATAATAGCTTGCGGCTTCATGTACGAGGCCGACTCGATGAGCATTTGGATTTCCATTTGATATTTTTCCGCATTACTCGGAGCAAATAATGATGGAATAAATTGCAAAATAAATCCCGTTTTGTTTTGTTGAATGAATTCAATTGTCCGTTCACGATTTTTGCGGCCTTCATCAGAATCGGGTAAAGCAGAAGAATGAAACAAAACAAGCCCTTTTACCCGCTCAGGGAATTTATCAGCAAAGGCAAGCGAAACATAACCTCCCATAGAATGCCCGACCAGGATGCAATCTTTCACCCCCAGATGGTCCAATATACTCTTAGTGCAATCAGCCATTAGTTCCATACCATGGACAGGAGCAATGATATCGCTTTGGTCATGTCCCGGCAAATCGAAGGTAATTGATTGAAATTCATTGGAGAATGAATTAGCAAAAGATTCCCAGATTTTATGAGATTCCATGAAGCCATGGAGAAAAACAATAGCCGGCCCTAGACCTCGGCTTTCATAATAAACGGGATGATTTTGAAATGACATGAAAGGCATAGAAACGAGAGTTTGAACAAATGTGCGAATTTAGGAGATTTTTGTCTAATAAGACAAGGTGAGCCAAATGAACGAAGTAGTTTTACATCTCCAATTTTTCATGAAGGTATAAATTTCGATGACGAATCTACCTTTATTGGTTTTTGGATAGTGCCTTAAGGCCTATTGAGCCAACCGGGCTATCATAAGTTTTGAGTGGATATTTGGGATTGATGTATCGATGCTAAAAAGAGGCCCTTAGGCATGATACCTGAGGGCCTCCTAATAATTAGTCATGAAGAGGAAAGATTATTCTTTAGCAAGGGTTTTTCGGGCAGAATAGTTGATCTTGAATGCTCCCACCTGCCTAAGTTCCTGTTTGATATCTGTTACGATTCCCATACGGGTTTCTTCGTCCACTTTTAATGAAGTTGTAAGTAGAGGTCTATCCACTTCATCACGGGCTTCTCTTTCGCGAGTAATAAATTCACGAATATCGGCCACCGAAGCAAACTGATTATTGAGCTGAATGCGGCTTTCTGTACCGTATTTATAATCAATGGGTTGTCCTACATAAATGAAACTAACCAAAGATTTTCTTTCGAGCTTTGCGACTTCGGTAGCCTGAGGAACTTTTACTCTTACAATTAAAGAACTTTCTCTAATGGTAGTAATAACCATGAAAAAAAACAGGAACATAAAAATAATATCCGACATTGAACCTGTATTGATTCCTGGTGTTGAACGTCCTTCCGATTTTTTAAATCTTGCCATAATTATTTACCTCCTACGTTTTCGGGTTCGGCTTCTGAAATCGACATTGGAATAGCTTTTTGTATAGCATCGATATATTGCTGATTTGATAATTGGCTAAATTTCACCCCAAAGCGTTCCATTGAAAGCTCGTCGCGCAGCTCATTAAAAGCTGCAGTTAGCTCGTTCTGAACTTTAATGTACATTTTATAGGATGTACCTCGGTCATTTTTTAGTGATATAACGCCTTTCGATGTTTCGACTTCTCCTAAACCAGGAATTATCTCCATTTTCTTTTCAGGGAGATCTGGACGATTATAGGGATTTGCAAGGAACTCCTTAGCAGCGGCTCTAAGCATACTAATATCCATAGGTCGGCCTTGTACAAGCAGTTCGTCATTTTTATTTACCAAAACAGTAAATATATTCCTCTTTTTAATATCAACCTGTTCTTGAGTAGGATCCGGTGGAGGGGGCAAACGTCTTAGAATACCTAAATCCGTGTCAATTGAAGAAGTTAACAGGAAAAAGGTTAACAAGAGGAAGGAGATGTCTGCCATTGAACCGGTATTAAGTTCTGGCCTTGCACGTTTCATGTTGATTCCATTTTTAAGGTTTATTTCTTAAACCATTTTACAACTTCAAAATAAAGAATAGAAAGAATTAATCCTCCGAAAAGGATATAAGTAGCAATAATTGTACCTCCGATTGCCTTTGAAAGAGTAGGACCAATGGAAAATTTATCATAGAAAGGTCCCTGATCGGCTGGGGATAGTAAGATTGCTATTACAATAAGAGCAATGATTCCCAAAAAACCTAATAGCCCCCCCTTAGCCTGCTTAAAATCCTTGAATACAGACATTAAAGGAAAAACAATAACAGACACAAGGGCAACTAAGGCTAATGCATACGTTATATAAATGCCAATATCTATTAATGTAGATGACATGGGTTTTTATTTTTTAGTGTTTTTATATCTAACCAAAATATCCATAAACGATATAGTTGAATCTTCCATATCGTTAACAATGGATTCTACCTTACTTAGGAGATAATTATAAAATACCTGCAAAATAAGAGCAACAATTAAACCGAAAACGGTAGTTAACAAAGCTACTTTCATCCCACCAGCAACGACGGTTGGAGAAATGTCACCAGCTGCTTCTATAGCATCAAATGCCTGTACCATACCTACAACTGTTCCCAAGAATCCAAGCATAGGCGCAATAGCAATAAACAAGGTAATCCAAGAAAGATTGTTCTCAAGTTTACTCACCAAAACTCCACCATAAGATACTACTGATTTCTCGACTACATCCAAACCTTCATTTATACGGTCTAATCCTTGAAAGAAGACTCCAGCTACAGGACCTCTTGTGTTTTTGCAAATTTCTTTTGCTGCCTCCACACCTTCAGCATCAAGTGTATTTTCAATTTTATGTAAAAGTTTACGAGTATCTGTAGTTGACAAGTTCAGATAAATAATTCTTTCAATCGTAAGCGCCAAACCAAAGATAAGAACGATTAAAATAGGAGTCATCCAAGGTACACCACCTTCGATGAACTTTTCCTTTAAAACTTGATGGAAACTCTGAGATTCGGCAGGGGGTGGTGTTAAGCTCTGGGCTGGAGCGGCTTCCTCAGTTTGTTCGGTTTGGGGTTGGGCCTTGGTAGTATCTTGGGCCGAAACGGTATTGTAGATACCGAAAGTTAGCATTCCTGCTATCGAAAATAAGGCAATCAACTTTTTCATAGGGCAATGAATTGGATTTTTAATGACTAATTTAGTTTGTAGTTTTTCAATTTTAAGTTAATTTTTGCGGAGAGAAAGGGATTCGAACCCTTGGTACGCTTTCGGCGTACACACACTTTCCAGGCGTGCGCCTTAGACCACTCGGCCACCTCTCCGAATCCATAACGATTTGAATTTTAATGATCCCATCTAATGGAAATTCGGCTGCTAATTTATAAAGTTTTTTATTTGTCTGAAAAAACTTCAAAAAGTTTTTAAAATTATTAACGGATTCTCATTACAACGATAAGATGAGTCGTTTATTTTAAATATCCTCAGTTCGAAATCTTTTGTCCGGTAAGGCTCATTTCACCTCTCAAAGGCAAGCTGAGCAATCTGCATATTTCTTCTCTTGGATAATTCTGGCCAAAAAGAAACATCATTTTTGCTATTGCCGATTCTGTTGTAATATCCGCTCCACTAATCACTCCCATGCTCTCCAAAGCCAAACTCGTCTTGTATAAACCCTGAGCTACACTTCCCGCTTTACACTGTGACACATTATATATAAGGATTCCTCTTTTGATAGCTTCGCCAAGAACATTTAAAAAACGATGGTCGGTTGGTGCATTGCCCGTTCCAAAGGTTTCCATGATGACTCCCTTCAATCCATCGATATGAAGAAACTCTTCCACCTTTTGGGGATGAATCCCTGGAAAAAGTTTCAGGATCATAATATGGGTATCAAGCTTCTTGTGAACCTTCAGTTTCTTAAAATTCGGTTTGAGAATATCATTCTCATTGAAATGAATATGGACGCCTACCACAGCTAATGGGGGATAGTTTCCCGATAAAAAGGCATCAAAATGTTCAGCATTGAATTTAGTCGTTCGATTACCCCTGAAAAGTTTGTTCTCGAAACAAATACTTACTTCTGGTACAATAGGAGTACCATCTTTATAGGCTGTAGCAATTTCGACAGCCGTAATGAAATTTTCACGCCCGTCGGAACGTATCATGCCAATGGGCAGCTGAGATCCAGTAAATACTACGGGTTTATTCAAATTTTCAAGCATGAAGCTCAAAACTGAGGCAGAGTAGGCCATAGTATCCGTACCATGTAAGACGACGAATCCATCATAACTTTCATAATTCTTTTCGATGACTTCGGCCAGTTCGATCCAGAAATCGGGATTCATGTCGGATGAATCAATGACTGGATCGAAAGAATAGGTATCAATTCTACATTTGAGGTTCTCTAATACAGGCAAATGCTTATATAAATGGTTGAAATCGAGAGGCTCGAGAGCTCCTGTAATAGGATTATGCATCATACCAATGGTTCCACCTGTATAAATGATCAACACGGAACTATTTTCGTTCATAAGGTTATAATTTTAATTTCGACAAATCACAATTTTTTTGGAAAAGCCGGATTGCATTTGCAGTGGTAATACCGGCAGCTTCTTCGGGCGAGATTTGCCAGATTTCGGCAAGTTTGTTCACAGTGTACTTTATCCATGCAGGTTGATTGCGTTTACCACGGTGAGGTACAGGAGGTAAATATGGTGCATCGGTCTCCACAACAACGAAATCACGTGGCACTCGGGCAACGATAGAGGAGAGGGATGAATTCTTATAGGTAATGACACCTCCAATACCCAGATAAAAACCTTTTGAAGCGATTTCAAGAGCTTGTTCAAGAGTACCGTTAAAACAATGGAAAACTCCACTAAGGCCTTTGTAACCAATCTCTTCGAGCACCTGCAGTATCACTTCTGTCGAATTTCGTGAATGAACAACGATAGGCAAACCCATCTCTCTTGCCCATTGCGCTTGAATCTTGAAAGCTTTCACTTGCTGCTTCTCGAAGGTCATGTCCCAGTATAAATCGATTCCTACCTCTCCAATGGCCACAAATGAATGATTTGTTAAATAATGATGAACAATGGCAAGTTCATCCATGTAATTTTCCTTCACCGAGGTTGGATGCAAACCCATCATAGGATAAAAATGCTCGGGATAAGAATTCGTAAGAGATAGAAGATGCTTATGGGTAGTGCTGTCGATGGCTGGGAGTAAAAATTTGCTTACTCCCACTCGAATGGCCTCCTCGACAACTTTCGACAAATCCTCTTCAAATTCGGACAGATAAAGATGTGTATGGGTATCTATAATTTTCATGGCACAAAATTACCAGAAAATCAAATTTTCTAAATTTGCGTCAAATGCTACATGTGCATAAAATTCTTGTGCTTCGCTTCAGTTCAATTGGCGATATCGTTCTCACCACGCCAGTTATCCGTTGCATGCATCGTCAACTCGAAAATGCAGAAATACACTATTTGACCCGAACAGTATACATGCCTTTGCTTGAACACAATCCTTACATTCATCGGTTAATGGGCTTCGATCATAGTCCTCAGGAATTATTGCCTCGGCTTAAAGCCGAACATTACGATTTCATCGTCGATCTTCACCGCAATTTTCGCACTGTCGCTCTTAGGCTTCGTCTTCTGAGGCCATCGGCAAGCTTTCCTAAATTAAACATTCGAAAATGGCTGATGGTGAATTTTCATATCAATACACTGCCAAAGATTCATATTGTGGATAGATACTTCATGGCAATTAAACGTTTGGGAGTTTTGAATGATGGGAAAGGACTCGAATTATTCATTTCACAGAAAGATGAAGTAGCTCTTTCGGAATTACCCGCTAATTTTTGGAATGGCTATGGAGTGATTGCTATCGGAGCAAAGCATTATACCAAACAAATTCCTGTCGAACTGGCCACAGAAATCGTTAGCCTGGCGCCTTTACCGTTTTTGCTTGTCGGTGGAATCGAAGATTATGACAAAGGTGAGCAAATCAACCACAAAATTCCATTGAAATCATACAATATCTGTGGAAAATATTCTCTGCCGCAAACTGCATCTATTGTTAAAAATGCCAAAATCGTCATTACCTCTGATACAAGCATTATGCATATTGCAGCAGCTTTTCACAAACCCATCATTAGCATCTGGGGAAATACACTGCCTGAATTTGGAATGTATCCCTACATGCCTGGAAACGAGGAAAAATCTATTTTGATAGAAAATAAGGAGTTAAAATGCCGGCCATGCAGTAAATTAGGCTATACTGAGTGCCCGAAAGAACATTTTAAGTGCATGAGGCAACATAACCCTCAGCAAGTCATAGGAGCTATTCATAAGTTATTGGCCGATTCCCGATGAACATCAAACAAAAGGATTATTTTTACGCTCATGACCAATAGTGGTAAAAGGGCCATGGCCAGGGTAAACTACAGTATCGTCGGGCAAAACAAAGAGTTTTTCGATTATACTTTTTCTGAGTTTTTCATAATTGCCTGTTGGTAAATCAGACCTGCCGATACTATCTTTAAATAAAACATCACCTGAAAACATAATTTTTTCGTTTTCCGAATGATAACAAACACTACCATCAGCATGGCCCGGTGTATAAATCACCTTTAGGGTTAATCCTTCCATTTGTATACAATCTCCTTCGTAAATATACGATTGAGGAGGGGGAAACTTCTCGAGCTTCAGCCCCAACACGGATGAAAATTCTGAAGCCAGTTCGATAAAAATTTTGGAAGCAGGATGTGTTTGATATCCTATTCCATATTCATCAAGCAGGTAATGGCATCCTAAAACATGATCGACATGACAGTGGGTAAGAAGAGCATGCAAAGGCGTTAGTTGATTTTCATTCAGCCATCCCTTGAGCTGTTGCCATTCAGTAGCATTCTGGCAGGCGCAGTCTATAATCATACATTGATGTTGTTCATTACTCAAAATGTACGTATTCGTTTGAAAATCATTAAAAACAAAGGACTTTACTGTAATCATCTGTAAACAGTTATAAAAGCAAAAGTAAAAGAATTCATCCAACAGAATAAAGTTTGGATAGAGAGAAAAACATCCTACGCTATTTCCGGGGCATTTTATTATGAAACTAAAATTTCAGAACTCCTTATCCTATAATTGCCTATCGATATTTTACAAAAGTCCTATCTTATAAACACTAACAAAACCACTTCAAATCCTTAGCGCACTTTGCGCTTCTATGTGCAATTCTTTTCTCGCTAATAGGCAAAACTTTTTAGATTTCAATGTCTGGGAAAAAATTAAAAAAGAATGAGCGGTTGCAGATGATGGGACTAAATCTCAAGAGGGTGATAGGAGTGATTATTCAGAGGAGGTAATGCTATAACGCCATCATCAAAACCACGGCAACCTGATAGAAACCGAATCAGGAGTTCTGATGTTAATGTGCATAACATTTTTACGGTCATTTCGTGTGGTTTCGTGGGCTTACGTGGGATGGTCCTTATCATTTCGAGAATGTTCATATTTTTAGAGAGCATACAGAAAAAAGCTCAAGGCAAGAATCAGGCGGTGATGTATTGTATCCTCCCATTGACCTGCGGGAGACAATTGATTATTATAAAATTCGATTCATCGATATCGATTATGCTATAATTCTTGCGATGGCTTTCTCGCATGAGCGATATTTTGGCTCGAAATTTGCCATTTTTATTAATGATCAGGCAGTTAAAATTTTGCCATTGTTCTTTTAATCGCCGATCTAAGAATGCTTTTCGAAAACCACAGGTAATAATCAATTCTATAAATTTTTCGAATACCTCGAGGGATAATAAGTATCATTCCATCAAAATCTAATTAGAAACTCGAAAAACAATTCATTTGTTTCTAACCATTCGATGATGAGAGGATGAACTGCTGAAGTAGTTCAGAATTTTGATTGATTATCAAGTGTTTATAGAATCTTCTAACATTCAATAGATTATCAATAGATTTTAAGATTGTGGATAAAAAGGGGATAAAAAGTGTAATCAATGAGTGAAAATTAAGATTATTTTGAATTATTTTGGGGCACGGTTTCCGCTTTTGTTTAAAAGTTTAAAACCGCTTGATTAAGCCGAATTTAATGAAACCAGGAGCAGATAAAATTATGATACAGGAAAACAAAATAAATCCAGAAAGCCCTCGGGATATTCCTGATAAAGAGGAAGATCAATTGTATGAAGAGGTTTTACGAAGACGGAAAGCTGGATTAAAAGCCAATGCCATGATGAGAGATTTATTTGAAGGAATGGAAGAAAAGGAAGAAGGAACGATGAAGAACAAACAGGGAACGGGGCAAAAGATATACACCTTTGAGGAAGCGCTTCAAGCCTCAACGGAATATTTCAAAGGAGATGCTATGGCGGCCAATGTATGGGTTAGCAAATATGCCCTCAAGGACAGCGAGAACAAAATTTATGAGTTGACGCCCGATGACATGCATTGGCGGATAGCGAACGAAATTGCACGCATCGAAGCAAGGTATCCTCATCCTATGAATAAGGAAGAGATATACGAATTGCTGAAACAATTCCGATACATCATTCCTCAGGGGAGTCCTATGGCCGGCATTGGTAACAACATTCAGCTTGGCAGTCTCAGCAATTGTTTTGTGATTGGGCAGGAAAAGCCAGCCGATTCTTATGGAGGCATCATGCGAATCGATCAGGAACAGGTGCAGTTGATGAAGCGAAGGGGAGGAGTTGGGCACGATTTGTCGCATATTCGTCCGAAAGGCAGTCCAGTTAAAAATACTGCCCTTTCTTCCACAGGGATAGTCCCTTTCATGGAACGTTATTCCAATTCTACGCGTGAGGTTGCTCAAGACGGTCGGAGAGGAGCCTTAATGCTGACTATTTCTGTGAAACATCCCGATGTTGAAGATTTCATCGATGCCAAACTGGAGGCAGGAAAAGTAACGGGGGCTAATATCTCGGTAAAATTGACCGATGAATTTATGGAGGCGGTGAAAAACAATCGGGAATACGTTCACCAATTTCCTATCGATGCCGAAAAACCATCATTTACAAAGACTGTTTATGCACGTCAGCTATGGGATAAGATCATTCATAATGCTTGGAAATCAGCCGAACCCGGCATATTGTTCTGGGATACCATTATAAGGGAATCCATACCTGATTGTTATGCCGATTATGGTTTTCGCACGATAAGCACCAATCCCTGTGGAGAAATTCCACTCTGCCCTTACGATAGCTGTCGTCTGATGGCCATCAACCTTTATTCTTATGTCGAAAATCCCTTTACCCCCCAGGCCTTCTTCAATGCTGAGCTTTTTACTGTGCATGTAAGGAAAGCACAACGCATCATGGACGATATCATCGATTTGGAATTAGAGAAAATCGACAGGATACTCGAAAAGATTACTCAAGATCCCGAAGATGAAGAAACCAAACGCATAGAACGTTTGCTATGGGAAAACATTCGTCATAAAGCCGTATTGGGACGAAGGACGGGTTTAGGTATAACCGCGGAAGGTGATATGCTGGCCGCACTGGGTTATCGTTATGGAAGTGATGAAGCCATTAATTTTTGCGTGGCTGTGCAAAGAACATTAGCTCTCGAAGCTTATCGCTCTTCAGTAGAAATGGCCGTAGAAAGAGGGCCATTTGAAATATACGACTCGCAGCGAGAAGAAAACAATCCTTTTATCCTTCGTTTGAAAGAAGCCGATGAGGAACTTTACCACAACATGGTGAAACATGGTCGCCGAAATGTCTCATTGCTCACAGTAGCCCCTACGGGGAGCGTCAGCATACTTACGCAGACTTCATCGGGGATCGAACCTGTTTTTGCCGTCAGATACAAACGACGCCGCAAGATAAACCCCTCTGGATTCCCTGTCAGTAAAATCTCCTATACCGATATATCGGGCGATTCCTGGGAAGAATACAATGTATTTCATCATGGTTTCATCCGATATTTACAGGTTAAGGGTTACAATCCCGACGAGGTTTTGCAACTCTCCGACAAAGAAATCGACAAACTCATCGAAGATTCACCCTATTATAATTCAACAGCCAATGATATTGACTGGGTAGCCAAAGTTAGAATGCAGGGAAACATTCAAAAATGGGTAGATCATTCCATTAGCGTAACGGTAAATGTTCCTGCCGAGACAAGCGAAGAACTAGTGAGTAAAATATATTTAACAGCATGGGAATCGGGTTGCAAAGGTGTTACCATTTATCGTGAAGGATCCAGAGAAGGTGTTCTGATCAAAGAAAAGAAAGAAGAGGAAATGGTGATACATGAAAACAATGCCCCGCGTCGTCCTAAAGTACTGGAAGCCAGCGTAGTAAGATTCTTGAACGGCTCTGAAGAATGGGTGGCAGTGGTGGGAATTTATAATGGGCGACCTTATGAAATCTTTACGGGAAAAGCAGAGGGCTTTTATGCTCCACAATGGGTTACCCATGGATGGGTCATCAAAAATCGCCAACCCGATGGCAAGGCTCGTTACGACTTTCAGTTCGAAGATAAGGACGGATATCGCACCACCATGGAAGGGCTTTCAAGAATGTTCGATGCAGAATATTGGAATTATGCCAAACTGATTTCGGGTATCCTGCGCCATGGAATGCCTCTTACTTCAGTAATAGATTTGGTATCGAAACTAAGACTCGATTCCGATTCGATCAATTCATGGAAAACCGGAGTCGAAAGAGCCCTTAAACAGTTCATACCCAATGGAACCAAGGTGGCCAAGGCAACCTGTGAGAAATGTGGACAAACCGGAACGCTTCAGTATCAGGAAGGATGTTTGATTTGTACCTCATGTGGTTATTCGAAATGTGGTTAAAAGGTGTTATTTTATTATGATACATCGAAGGAATCAACAAAAGTGAATGTCAAGGTTGAGGCTGCCTGCCATCGGCAGGCAGCCTCAACCTTGACAAATCAAGTAGGATGCCTATTTGATTTGATGTAATGCTCTGTAAATCAATCTTTTGGCTTCTATATTTATTCTCTATTCATACTATTGTTGTAGGTTTGGATGTAAAAAATCTACATTTTATCCCAGCGAAAAGCCATAACTTTGCAGCTCATTCCAGTCGTTTCAATAAAATATGTCTGTGAAATACCTAAATAACTAATAATGAATATTTTAAAACAATTACATTTAGGTTTTTCGAAAAATAGAATCATCATCGTAATCAAAACAAATTAACCATATAACGAAATGGCAGAAAAAGACAGCAACACTGGCAAGTTTTTCGAAGAATTCAAGCCCGTAAGCACTGAAGAATGGGAAGAGGCTATAAGGAAAGATCTAAAAGGAGCCGACTACGAAAAGAAACTTGTCTGGCAAAGTCCCGAAGGATTTAAAGTAATGCCATATTACAGAGAAGAACACCTCGAGGGTATTCCTTTTATCCATTCCTTGCCTGGTATTTTCCCTTTCGTACGGGGTAATAAAAAAACCGACAATACTTGGAAAATACGGCAAGACATTGCGATCGATAAGGACAACTTCGAAAACTCACTTCAAAAAGCAAAGACAATCATTCAAAAAGGAGTCAATTCTATCGGCTTCCGCGTTGCCGAAGAATTTTCGATCGAATACTCCGACTTCGAAAAGCTAATGACGCAAATCTGGCAAAACGGAATTGAAATAAATATAGAAGCTGGACTTCAGACACCTCAAATTGCGGAATTCTTATCGAAATATGCCCAAAATAATAAGCTGCCTTTTGAAAAATTAGAAGGTTGCCTCAGTTTTGACCCTCTAATTCATGTTTTATTAAATGGGAATTATCCTGTTGGTGAAGATGAAATTAGTCTTTTCGATAAAGCCCGACAAATTATCGAAACCACTAAAGATTTTCCAAAAGTAAAATCTCTTACTATATCTGGATACTTATTCGGAAATTCAGGAAGCAGTATTGTACAGGAACTCGCCTTTAGTTTGTCGGCAGCAGTAGAATATTTCCATCGTTTAACAGATTTGGAATTGAGTGTTTCTGATATTTCGAACAAAATGCGCTTTATTTTCTCCATTGGTTCGAATTATTTCTTTGAGATAGCCAAGTTGCGAGCTGCACGCATGTTATGGGCAAGAGTCGTAAATGAATTTCGACCCAGCGACATGGATTCCTGCAAGATGAATATACACTGTGTTACATCAGCCTATAACAAAACCCTGTATGATCCTTATGTAAACATGTTGCGTACAACAACCGAAGCCATGGCAGCAACGCTGGGCGGAACCGATTCGCTCGAGGTTTTGCCTTTCGATTTTCCTTCGGGTAAAACCACTGAATTTAGCGAACGTATTGCCCGCAATCAACAATTGATTCTGAAAGAAGAAGCCGGCTTCGACAAAATTGCCGACCCCTCCGCAGGCGCTTATTATATCGAAAACCTTACCGATAACATAGCTCGTGAGGCTTGGAAACTTTTCCTCGAAATCGAAAATCAAGGAGGTTATTATCAAGCTCTTAGGGTAGGAAAGATTCAGGAAATGATTTCGGGAAATGCCCTCAAACGCGAAGCCGCTATTGCCTCAAGAAAAGAAACCCTGGTTGGCACCAATCAGTATCCCGATCTGAACGAATATATCGACAAGGAGCTTGATCCATCCATCTATACAAAACCTCAGATTCCAACTGCTGCTTATACCATACAACCTCTTATCCCTTACCGTGGCAGCATGCCCATGGAAGAATTAAGATACAAAACCGATTTCTATTCCAAGAATCATAAGCGTCCGGCAGTATTTCTCCTGCTCATTGGGAATGTGGCCATGCGACAGGCAAGAGCCCAATTTTCGAGTAATTTTTTCGGATGTGCCGGCTTTCAAATCATAACGGGCAATCCCGTAGCGAGTGTTGACGAAGGCATTCGAGCTGCCCATGAAAGTAAAGCCGAAATTGTGGTCATCTGCTCATCCGACGAAGAATATATCCAGTATGCTCCTGCTATCTATCAGGAATTAAAAGACGAAACTCTGGTGGTCGTGGCGGGAAATCCTCCCTCTGCAGAGGAACTGAAATCTATGGGGCTGACACATTTTATCCATCTCCGTTCCCAACTTCTCGATACACTCCGCCAGTATCAAAAAGATTTGCATATTGTCTCTTAATGATAAATTCCTAATGACAAATTATCATTCATTAAAAACAATAGAAGTACATAAAAACTTTTGTATAAGAATTACAATAAAAAAGCATTGAATTACTGGACAAGGAAAGTAAATTTCTGCAAAACTGAATAAATTAAAAGATTGAAATAAAATATAATGAAACCAAATTTCGAAGACATTTCGGCATTCTCTACAGAGCAGTTCCCTGAGGTAGTTGCACCGGCGGAGATTCCTTCATGGGAAACGCCCGAGAACATTCGGGTAAAATCGGTTTATACAGCCGAAGACCTAGCCAATATGGAACACTTGCAATACGCAGCTGGTATTCCTCCCTTTCTTCGCGGCCCTTACAGTACGATGTATGTCATGCGTCCATGGACAGTCCGGCAGTATGCAGGATATTCTACGGCCGAAGAATCCAATGCCTTTTACCGTCGCAATCTGGCCGCAGGGCAGAAGGGACTTTCCATTGCCTTCGATTTGGCTACTCATAGAGGCTACGACTCCGATCATCCAAGAGTTATTGGAGATGTCGGGAAAGCGGGAGTTGCTGTAGATTCCATACTCGATATGAAAACCCTGTTCGATCAGATTCCACTCGACCAGATGTCAGTTTCGATGACTATGAACGGAGCTGTACTTCCTATTATGGCCTTTTATATCGTAGCCGGACTGGAGCAAGGCGTAAAACTGGAGCAACTTTCGGGCACCATACAAAACGACATTCTTAAGGAATTCATGGTGCGTAATACCTATATTTATCCTCCTCAGCCTTCCATGCGTATCATTGGAGATATTTTCCGCTATACATCGAAATATATGCCCAAATTCAACTGCATCAGCATTTCGGGATATCACATGCAGGAAGCCGGTGCTACTGCCGACCTCGAGCTGGCTTATACGCTAGCCGATGGCTTGGAATATCTGCGAACTGGAATCAATGCAGGCCTTCAAATCGATGAATTTGCGCCCCGCCTTTCTTTTTTTTGGGGGATAGGCATGAATCATTTTATGGAGATTGCCAAGATGCGTGCTGCTCGTATGTTATGGGCCAAAATCGTGAAACAGTTCGATCCAAAAAATCCCAAATCGATGGCTTTACGTACACATTCGCAAACATCGGGCTGGAGTTTAACGGCTCAAGATCCTTACAACAATGTAGCACGTACCTGTATTGAAGCCATGGCAGCAGCATTGGGTCACACACAAAGCCTGCACACAAATGCTCTGGATGAAGCCATTGCACTGCCCACCGACTTTAGTGCACGTATTGCACGCAATACCCAAATCTATCTACAAGAAGAAACTCAGATTTGTCGTACCGTCGATCCATGGGCAGGCTCCTATTATGTGGAATCATTGACACATCATATTGCGCATAGAGCATGGAAACTCATTCAGGAGATAGAAGACCTGGGAGGAATGGCCAAAGCCATAGAAACCGGCCTTCCTAAGTTGAGGATAGAAGAAGCTGCTGCCCGCAAACAGGCAAGGATCGACGCCAATAAGGATATCATCGTAGGAGTGAATAAATACAGACTCGAAAAAGAAGAACCTATCGAAGTTCTTGAAGTAGATAATACTGCCGTGAGGGAAGCCCAAATTAGACGCTTGAACGAGCTGAAGGCCAGTCGCGACAGCGAAGCCGTCAAGAAGGCATTGGATGCAATTACCAAAGCTTGTACCACAGGTGAAGGCAATCTTCTGGAACTAGCCGTTGAAGCTGCTAAAGCAAGAGCAACCCTGGGTGAAATTTCTTATGCATGTGAAAAAGTATTTGGGAGATATGAAGCCGTGATTAAAAGTGTATCAGGAGTTTATTCGTTAGAATCGAAAGATGATGACAATTTTCGCAAGGCTTGCGAAATGGCCGATGAATTTGCACGCCTCGAAGGTCGAAGGCCTCGCATCATGATTGCTAAAATGGGACAGGATGGCCATGATCGCGGAGCCAAAGTAGTAGCCACAGGCTATGCCGATATTGGCTTCGACGTGGATATAGGGCCTTTGTTTCAAACCCCCGAAGAAGCCGCCCGACAGGCCGTCGAGAATGATGTACATATACTCGGAGTTTCTTCTCTGGCCGCAGGTCATAAAACCCTCGTCCCTCAGGTCATCGAAGAACTCAAAAAACTCGGACGCGACGACATTTTGGTGATTGTAGGCGGAGTTATTCCACCTCAGGATTATGAATTTTTATACGAGGCCGGTGTAGCAGCCATATTTGGCCCAGGTACAGTTGTGAGCGAAGCTGCTATCAAAATTCTCGAAATCCTTATCAAAAGCCGAAAGGCTGAGTAAACTTTATTATAAGATAAAGACAATAGCATTCGTTCCGTTGCATTCCGATGATATAAATGCGGGCAAAGACTGGCTTCTGAAATTATCATCTATACGAATTCGATAAATTCTTCTAAGTTTGAGGGTAGATTTTAGCTGCCTCATCTTCTATGAAAAAAAGTCCACAAATCCCTCATACTTATGTAATTGTTTTTGCCATCATCTTTTTAGCGGCTATGCTTACATGGATAATCCCTGGGGGGCAATTTTCACGCCAGACCATTCGAACAAGCGATGGCACTCGTGAAGTAATAGATGCACATTCCTTCCAGTCGATCGACCATCAACCTCAGACATGGCAAATTTTTTCGGCATTTTATAAGGGATTTATCAGAACACCCAAAATCATCGTGTTTATTTTGATTCTTGGAGGAGCTTTCTGGCTGCTCAACGAAAGCAAAGCTGTAGATGTAGGAGTTTATTCATTTTTAGCAAAGACCCAGAAATTCAATCGATATAAATTCTTTCGGAAAATAGGGGTCAATAACCTGATCATCGCGGTCGTCATGCTGATTTTCAGTTTTTTTGGAGCGATTTTCGGCATGAGTGAAGAAACCATTGCCTTTGTGATTATTTTTGTGCCCATGGCCATCTCTATGGGCTACGATTCTATAGTAGGAGTGAGTATGTGTTTTATAGGTGCAGGAATTGGCTTTGCTGGTTGCCTGATGAATCCCTTTACGCTTGGAATTGCACAGGAAATTGCGGGCTTGCCTTTATTTTCGGGAATAGAATACCGTTTCTTTATCTGGATTATAGTAAATATTTTTGGGATAGGTTTTGTTCTGTGGTATGCTAACCACGTTAAACGAAATCCACGCTTAAGCCCGGTTTATGAAAACGACCAGTACTGGAGGGAACAACATGCCAATCGGCAAAATTTAAGTCTTACGCCTGCCAATAAATCCACTTACCTTGCTTATTCTCTTATTCTGAGTGCTGCTCTTGTGGCGGCTATTCTTCTTCCCATAAATCAAATCAGATTGGGAAATACAAGTTTCAAATTACCCGCTTTGCCAATTGCGGCTCTGTTATTTGCATTTTTTGGTTGGGTGAGTTTGAAAAAATCCAGAGAATTTTTCATGTTGAATATTCTTGGTTTTACCATAATCTATTTAATTATTGGTGTAACAGGGTTTTCGTGGGGTTTGCTCGAGTTGGCTACCTTGTTTTTTACAATGGCTATTCTCATAGGTATAGGTCTGGGCAAAACGCCTAATCAAATTACCCAATCCTTCATGGCGGGAGCCAAGGACATTCTGTCGGCTGCTTTGGTAGTTGCTTTGGCTGGGGGTATCATTGTGATTCTGGAAGATGGAAAGATTATTGACACCATTTTATATAGTATATCCAATTCTATCCAGGGAGCCGGAAAAATTAGCAGCCTCTCCTTGATGTATCTATTTCAGTCGGCCATGAATGCAATCATAACGAGTGGAACGGCAAAAGCTGCCTTGTTGATGCCAATATTGCGTGATGTATCCGACATGATAGGCTTGTCGCAGCAGGCAACCGTAACTGCTTTCCACATCGGTGACGGATTTACCAATCTCATCACTCCAACTTCGGGAGTATTAATTGGAGTGCTCGAAGTAGCCCGTATCCCTTTTGTCAAATGGTTCAAATGGGCTTGGAAATTTATTCTAATGATGGTTATTTTAGGCTGGTTGTTGCTTATCCCTACGGTAACCATACCATTGAATGGATTTTAATGCAGCAGAATTTATATTATATGAACTTCTATTAGAGAATATTAATGATCGGCTAAAACTACTGTATTAGCCCCTACAAATTACGAGAATAATATAAATATAATCTATACTTTTATGCTTATGAAAAAAAGAAAATTCACCAGAGAGGAAAATCTTCAAATTATTAAGTAAACCTCCCAGATTAGTGTTAAACAAATCCTTAAAAAATAAGGAGTATATCAAGTATCCTACTATTCAAAGAAGAAGTTTGAAGAGATGAGAGAAGAAGGCTTTCACATGAAATGACTCCAATGCATTTAAAACGTATTCGTGAATTGGAGAAAGAAGTAACTGTTTTAAAGCAACTTTTAACGGTGAAGGAACTGGAAAGCAAGTTAAGAAAGGCGTTTTAAAAAAAGTTAGTCTTGGAGAGAAGAAGGGAATGGCAGCTTGATACAATCATCTTGGTTTAAAGCTTGAAACCACATTGGTTTTGGCTGAAATTAAGCGACATCAAAATTACTATCATTCCTTGGGGAAGGAAAAGAGGGGAAAGACCGAGTGAAACCACACTTATTGTAATAAAAAAACAGAGTAGAACGTATACGCTTTAAGAATGAGAACATAGGAAAAAATGTCAAGCGCCGAAACATTCCCTCAACCATTATCGGTATAACAATAATCGTTGGTTGTTGCTTGTCAACGCAAATTTCTCTAGATTTTTTAAATTTTGTAAAATTATCTATGAAATTTTTCGAATAACAAGGGTCTAAGCCTCCACATTGATTTTTATAAATCTCATTTATTTAAATTTCGGTCGAGATACATGGCCTTGATATTTTCGTAGGCATGCAACCATCGAGTAGGTTTGCCGTTTTTATCGAATATGCCTTCCCAAGTATTCAAGGGTTCCCAGATAAAACAACCCTTTCCTTTATCGTTAGGCATTCCAAATACTGCCCCGGCCACTTCTTCCTTTTTTTGAGAATATTCCACCACAATGATGTCTTTGCCATATCGCCTTATCAAGTCTCTCATGTTATATTTCAAATCATCGAGGGTGCAATGCCAGCGTGGATAATACGAAAGTCCAATTACGTCGCAATCAATGCCTCTGGCAAACATATTGTTGAGCCAGAAGACCGATTCGTCGTTTTGGCCTCCCAACGCAAGATGTAGCATAATTGGGATGTCAGGTGCAACTTCCTTGATTCCCGAAATAGAAGCCTGGAGTAAGTCAGCCAAATGATCCGGTTGAGAAATATGACCTTCGGGCCATAGCAAACCGTGATTAATTTCATTACCCGGCTGAATCATATCGGGTAACGTATTTTGAGCCTGCAGGGCACGAAGCACCCTAATGGTATAATTTCTTACGGAATCTTTCAAAATATCGAATGGTAATGAGTCCCAGGCTTTGGGTTTATATTGTTTGCCTGGGTCAGCCCAATAATCGCTATAATGAAAATCGAGAAGGAATTTCATTCCCGCTTTTTTAATTCGTCGGGCCATTTCGAGGGTTTGTGCCAAGTTGCAATATCCTTTCCTGGGGGAATAACCTTCGGGGTTTTCGGGTTGATAAAAGATTCTTAATCGAATATAATTAAATCCATATTTTTTTAGGATTTCGAATACATCTTGAGGTATGTTGTTGCCAAAATCATAAAATTTCATTCCTTCGGCTTCCAGTTGCGGTAAGAAACTGATATCTGCACCCATAATTCTTTCCTTGTCATTTATGCCTGCAGGTCTGATCTGATCTTCGGTAGGAGCAATATGATGAAAGGAATCAGGAAGAGTATGGATTTCGGTTGAAGCTGGCCATAAGCCTTCGCTTGAAGCCTCGAAGCCGACCTTTCCGGGCGTATCGCCCATTTGAAGAATTACCTGACATTTTCCCCTGAATAGAGACCTTTGCCAAAGATTGGTTTCGCACTTATCGGGTTCATGCGAAGAAGGATCGCCATTGCCCACTCCAATAATTTTTGCAGGGCCTGTAACCTTAAATTTGACCCTGTTGTCGGCTGTAAGCACTTCGCGTCCTCCTGTATCCACCACACTAATATTGATGATTACTACATCGGTTGAATTGGCCATGGCAGTAGTTTTATTCGGAGAAACTACCAATTCGAAGGCAGGACCCGTAGTTTCCATTTTCGTGATAAACTCAAACCCATTTTTATATCCTTTTGCCTCGAGAATACCTGGTTCATATTTTACCTTCCATTTCAGATGCTGATTTTTTTGCATAGGACGTGTTCCGAGGTTTTTACCATTTAATTTCAAATTAACACTGTCGGAGTTGGAATCTATCCATACCTCTTGTTCGAAACCCCAGCGATTAAGCCAGTTCCAATGTGGTGCCAAATTTAAAACAGGGAGTGTGGTGTCCCACCATGACTGGTAATAATAGTAGAGATTTTTTGGGAAACCGCATTGGTCCATTACACCAAAATGCGATCCTATGTTAGGCCAATGAAAAGGTGTAGGTTCGCCCATGTAATCCATGCCTGTCCAGATAAATCCACCGGCAGCCCAAGGATTTTCGGCTACTATAGGCCACCATTCGTCCGCTTTCGAAGCCCACCAAGGAGCTGTTAGGTCTAAATCGGGCAAATAGCAATTGATGGAATCGTAGGAATAGATGCCACGTGTACTAACGGTACTCCCCATCTCGGTGCCAATAATAGGCTGATTTGGGTGATCCTTATGATAGGCTTCCATGGCTTTTTCACGATAGTTGAAACCACGAATGGGAATTACTTCGTTGATCCCATTGAAAACATTTGGGACATCGGCAGCATAAGTAACCTTACGTGATGGATCCAACCGTTTTAATTTTTCAATTAAGGTAATGGCCATGCGTTTACCGTTTCCATTTGTTTGAATATACCCTTCCTCATTCCCGATCGACCACAAAATGACCGAAGGATGATTCCTGTCGCGAATCACCATTCTACTGAATTGATTAAGATATTCGTGTGAAGTGTTCAATAGACGGTTTTCGTTAATTACTAACATGCCTAAACTATCGCAGGCATCCAACAATTCGAGAGTTGGTGGATGATGCGAACAACGGTAGGCATTCGCTCCCATTTGTTTGAGACGATTGATGCGATAATATTGCATTCCATCCGGTAAGGCTACACCCAAGCCTGCATGTCCTTGATGCATGTTTACCCCTAATAGTTTTACGGGTTTATTATTTAGGAAAAAACCTTTGTCGGCATCCCAGGTGATAAAACGTATTCCAAATGGCATGCTTACTTTATCCAAGATTTTACCTTCCGAAAGAATACTGGTTTCGATACGGTAAAGATAAGGATCGTCAAGGTTCCACAAGTGGGGATTATCTATTTTAATCTGTTGGTTTACCCTGGTTTGTCCTGAAGAAGCCGTGCGAACCGACTTAGACATGTTTTGGGCGATTAGTCTGCCATCACGACTTTTGACTTTTGTTTCCATACTCACCATTTTATCATTTAAAGATGAGTTTGAGATGGTAGTTTCGAAATGAATGATGCAACTCTTTCCTTTGGGAATGCTGTAGGCAAAGACACCATCAGAAGGGATATGAATTTCGGGATAGCGATTCAGCCAGACATGCCGATAAATGCCTGCTCCTTCGTAAAACCAACCTTCGTATTGGGTGGCATCCACTCGAACGACTATAGTATTAGGTTTGTCGAACCAGACGAAGTCAGTAATGTCGAATTCTACACCTGAATATCCGCTTTGGTTGTTACCCAGATAATATCCATTCAGCCAGAACTTTGCATCTCGATAGACCCCGTCGAAGGTTAAAGAGAACCGATAGCCTGAATCGGAACGTGAAATATCAAAACTTCGCCTGTACCAACCTATAGAGGTTTCGGGGAAAAATCCGCCAACAGGTTTATATCCATGACTCATTACATCGAAAGAGGGATGATTTATGAAAGGAAGTTCGATAGCCCAGTCGTGAGGCAAATTTACCCTACGCCAGTTACTGTCATCAAAACCGGGATAAATGGCCGTACCTTCCGATTTGCCATTTTTTGAATAGATATTTACCAATCCATAACCGAAATCTTTTTCGGCTGATGAAGCGCTCCCCAAATGAAATTTCCAGCTTTTATCCAGAGAAATTTGCTGTCTATGCTGGCTTTGTAATACAAATGGAAAATAGAAAATTAGAAATGTCAGAAACGAAAAGAAAAAATATTTTTTCATGGCTTAATTATTATTAGGACATCATTTTTCAGCAATAACATATTGGGCAGTGTTGCGGCTGCGTTGTTCCACCAAAACGGACCTTCCTTCTATCCATTGGTCGATAAATCGAGGTTGCTGAGCATAATGACGGAAGGTCAACAAGGTAAGTTGGCGATTATATTTTACCTCGTAAGATTCCATGAGTCGAGTAAGGATTTGGTCGATTTTCCCCTTTACATCATCCAAACATACCGAAAAAGTGAGAGCAGAATTTTGCATCAAATTGATCTTCAAGGAGGAATTATCAAAAACAGATAAAACTGTCAAAAGGGTTTTTTCTGTGATGAAGGAAAGGTCTTTATGAGAAATAGTAATTAAAATTTGGTTGGCTTTATGGATAATAGAGGGGATTTGTGGAATAGTTCCGTTTCCCGGTCCAATGAGTGTGCCTTGTTCTGACGGATGGAGAAAAGATCGGACATACAATGGGATTCCTGCGTTTTCCAAAGGTTTGATGGTTTTGGGATGTATTATCTTAGCTCCATAATAAGTGAGTTCGACGGCTTCGCGGTAGGATACGAATTTAAAAGGCACGGCCTGAGCATAAATATCGGGGTCTGCATTCATCACGCCTGGGACATCTTTCCAAAGCACAACACTATTGGCTGAAAGTGCCGTGGCAAACAAGGCAGCAGAATAATCGGAACCTTCGCGCCCAAGCGTAACCATGTTGCCCTGCATATCCTGTCCTATAAAACCTTGAGTAATTATTCTATATCGTGAATCGGTATTTTGCTGAAACCATACTCTGATTCGATCGTACGAAAGTTCGATATCTACATTGGCAGCGCGATAACAGCTATCGGTTCGAATTACTGAACGTGCATCCAGCCATTGATGATCTATGCCTTGAGTATTCAGGTAAACACTGAAAATCCGAGAAGCAAGAATTTCTCCATAACCCACAACTTTGTCATAGGCCATATCAAAAGGCAATGCAGATAATTCAGCAGATTGCTCCCGTATTTCATCGAAAATAGCCTCCAATTCTTTCCAGAAATAATGTTCTGGGGCAAATAATTGACGGCAAACCTCCCAATGAAAAGACTTAATGGGAGTGATAGCTTCCTGAAAATTAGCCGATCCACTATAGACTAACGAGAGGAATTTCTCAAAGGCATTTGTGGTTTTCCCCATGGCCGAAACTACAACCACCAATTGCTCTAAATCATGGTATGAGTTAAGTATTTCTACTATATTTTTTATTGACTGAGCATCCTTCAGCGAAGCTCCACCAAATTTGAAGACTTCCATTTTATAAAAATAGAATAGCAAAAATAAGTAATAAGATAAAGATTTGAGAAATGATAAGGCAATTCATCAAAAAAATTAGCCTATATCATTCTTACGAAGTTTGTAGAATACTTAGCGTCGCGAAAACTATTGTTTGTAGTAGGACATAATTTGTTTATTAAGGCAAAGTATTGAAGCGTCAAAAGCAAAAGGGTGATTTAGAAAAGCCCTTTTGGGCGATTCGATGGCTAAGCAATCCAAATTTTCCAATATTTACCCGAAATAATGGTTCTGAATTAAAATAACTCATTTAATCCTATTTCAAATATTTATGGTTTGATTATTGCTATTTTTTCTTATACATTTCAAACATCATCAAGTATGAAAAACTTCTTATTCCTCTCCATTCCCATGATTGTTTTGCCAATAATTCTTAGTATAAGTTCATGCAGTAAGGATGACGAAACTCCAAAACAACCCAAACCAATCGTTTTACCTGAAAAATCGGCAAAAGTCATTTCTTGCACCAACGATTTCGGCATAGAACTATTCAGTTTGGTAGCACAGGGCAATGATGACAATTTGATGTTATCTCCCTTGAGTGCAAGCATAGCCCTTACTATGGCACTGAATGGCTCTAAAGGAAACACCTGGCAACAAATCAGCGACCTGTTGGGTTTTCATGATTTGACGCAGGAAGAAGTAAATCAAATATATCACCAACTCAACACCCAATTATTGACTATCGACCCTGAGGTTGAGCTTTCGTTGGCTAATGCAGTCTGGTATAGAAATAGCTTCACTGTAAAACAAGAATTTATTCGAACCATGCAAGAGGTTTTTGATGCACAAACTCAATCGCTCGATTTTAATAATCCTGAAGCACTAAAAACCATCAATCAATGGGCATCCGACTGCACGAAAGGAAAAATTACCAAAGTGCTTACCGAGATCAATCCCTACGAGGTGATGTTTTTAATGAATGCCCTCTATTTTAAGGGTACTTGGACTTATTCTTTTGATAAAAAACTCACTACTGATGCATTCTTTTATCCTGAAGGACAAGTTCCCCTGAAAGTTTCTATGATGAATGGAGAGATTCCTTTAAAAATTTATGGCACAAACGATTTCACAGCGGTGGAAATGCCTTATAATCAGCAGAATTTTGTGATGGACATACTTTTACCAACAGGAAAATTATCGGAATTTTTAAGCAATTTCACTTCTGATATATATAATTCACTGATGACCTCTTTTGAATCTATAGAGCCTTCGAAAATTCATCTTTCGATGCCTAAATTTGATTTCAGTTACGAGAAGAAACTCAATGAGCAGCTCAAAACGATGGGTATGACCGATGCCTTCGATCCTGACATGGCCGATTTTAGTGGCATTTCCGACGAAAATATATATATCAGTTTTGTAAAACAAAATACATTTATCGAACTCGATGAAGAAGGAACCGAAGCTGCAGCAGTTACCACCATTGGAATGGCATATACCTCCGCTAATCTCAATCAACTTATCATCAATAAACCATTTATTTTCAGCATTCGTGAGCGAACTACCAACACGCTTCTATTCATCGGTAAGGTAGAAATGCCTTGAATCTTGGGAATGTCTTTAGACGAAAAAATGGAAATCTCAGTTAGAAAAGACTTTACAACAAGTCGCAACCTTTAAAACAAGATACTCAGTATTAGCTTGAATTTTGGAGGATAATAAAAAAACTCCTCCATTTTTTCAATTGGAGGAGTTTTACCTTATTAGGACAATAGGAATTATAAATCTAATGTTAAAGATTCACATTAGTGATGTATTATTTAACTTCTTCGAAGTCGGTGTCTTCTACTGGTCCATCACTTTTTCCTTGATTTTCGCTTCCATAATGAGGTTCTTGTTGCGATGATTGCTGTGTAGCTTTGTACATTTCTTCGCTTGCAGCTTGCCATGCCTGATTCATCCGAGTCATAGCCGAGTCGATAGCTGCTATATTACGCTGTTTATGAGCTTCCTTCAGTTCGTTGAGAGCATTTTCGATATTGGCTTTCTTATCGGCCGGAATCTTATCGCCATATTCTTTCAATTGTTTTTCGGTTTGAAAGATGAGGTTATCAGCCTGATTGACCTTTTCTATTTCTTCTTTTGCTCTGCGGTCGGCTTCGGCATTAGCTTCAGCTTCGGCTTTCATTCGTTTGATTTCTTCTTCCGTGAGGCCCGTAGAAGCTTCGATACGAATCTGTTGCGACTTGCCTGTGGCTTTATCTTTAGCCGAAACATTCAAAATGCCGTTGGCATCTATATCGAAAGTTACTTCGATTTGAGGAACTCCACGTGGCGCAGGTGGAATGCCATCGAGATAGAAACGGCCAATGGTCTTGTTGTCTTTTGCTAAAGGACGTTCACCTTGTAAAACATGAATCTCTACACTGGTCTGATTATCGGCAGCTGTGGAGAATATTTCCGATTTTCTGGTTGGAATAGTGGTATTGGCTTCAATCAATTTTGTCATTACTCCACCCAAAGTTTCTATACCCAGCGAAAGAGGAGTAATATCGAGCAACAGGACGTCTTTAACTTCGCCTGTAAGAACGCCCCCCTGAATTGCAGCTCCTATTGCCACCACTTCATCGGGGTTGACGCCTTTCGAGGGAGTTTTACCAAAAATATTTTCTACCAGTTTTTGTACCATAGGAATTCGCGTGGAACCTCCCACCAAAATAACTTCATCGATATCGGAGGGTTTTAATCCGGCATCTCTCAGGGCTTTCTGGCAGGGTTCTACGGTACGTTGTACCAAATGATCGATAAGTTGTTCGAGTTTGGCTCGTGTCAATTTTTTTACCAGATGTTTGGGAATTCCATCCACTGGCATAATATAAGGCAAATTGATTTCGGTTTCGAGGGAGCTCGAAAGTTCTATTTTGGCTTTTTCGGCGGCTTCCTTCAAACGCTGAAGGGCCATTGGGTCTTTTCTCAGGTCGACGCCTTCTTCTTTCTGGAATTCATCGGCCAACCAGTTGATAATTTCCTGGTCGAAATCGTCTCCACCAAGGTGTGTATCGCCGTTGGTTGATTTTACTTCAAAGACGCCATCGCCCAATTCGAGTATGGATATATCGAAAGTTCCACCTCCAAGGTCGTAAACTGCCACCTTCAGGTCTTTGTGTTTTTTATCGAGACCATAAGCCAGAGCTGCGGCTGTAGGTTCATTGATAATACGTCTCACCTTGAGGCCTGCGATTTCTCCTGCTTCTTTTGTAGCTTGACGCTGTGAATCGCTAAAGTAAGCTGGCACAGTAATGACAGCTTCGGTAACCTCTTGTCCAAGGTAATCCTCAGCCGTCTTCTTCATTTTTTGAAGAATCATGGCAGAAATCTCCTGAGGTGAATACTGCCGGTCATCTATAACAATGCGAGGGGTATTGTTATCACCCCTGACAACTTTATAAGGCACCTGTTCTATTTCTTTCAGAACGCGGTCGTAAGTTTCGCCCATCATACGTTTAATAGAGAAAACTGTCCTTTTGGGATTGGTGATTGCCTGACGTTTTGCCGGATCCCCTACCTTACGCTCGCCATTTTCGGTGAAGGCTACAACCGATGGAGTAGTACGACGTCCTTCACTGTTAGGTATTACTACCGGCTCATTACCTTCCATCACAGCAACACAAGAGTTTGTCGTCCCAAGGTCTATTCCTATTATTTTACTCATTTTCAATACGAATTTTAGAGTTATTGAATTTACTTTTGAATCGCTTACCCCTCTCGCAATCTATATGCCAAAGCAATCTTCTTTTTATAAAATGCACAAAGTACTGCCTTCTTTCACCGATTTTGTGGTAAAAAAATTATTATTCGATTGATTGTTAATATGAAATAAGAATGATATCGAAACTGTTCGCTCTGTCATTCTGGCAGTTTGTTTAAGAGGTTTTTATTCGAAATGGAAAAATCAGGGGACAATAAAACTGCCATCAATAGTTTGGAAGTACGTCTTTATCCCTGCTGCCATTTCGGAATCTACAAAATATAAACGTGATTTTATATAACGGCTTGAAAATAAACCATATCCATTTTCAATATTGGTATATTCGGGCCTGTCTTGAACGATACTCGAACTGGGTTCGTTCACTTCCAGATAGGTGTTGAATTCTTCGGGAATTACGGCAATAATCAGCTCTATCTGATATGCTATCCTTTTCACATTGGGATTGGCAGGAATAGAGGATCCTAAATATTTATAGAAAGATGTACCCATGAAACTAACGTCCATATCTTCACTTCCTGTAGTATATTGACTTTTAATAACTCCGAGATGATAGTCGGTAGTTTTTATTACCGTATCGCCTGGATTTGGGCTTTCTTTGTAATAAAACCTGTAAATCACCTGATATCTTCTCCCATTCACTGCAGCTCTCCATTTGATGGTGTTCTGGCCATCGGTATTCAGAATTTTCAAAAAGGGTTTGCTGGGATTATACAAAGGACGCGAAATGTTGAAATCCTTCACTATAATGGTGGAAGCAGTAACAGTTTTTCCCGAATGGCGATTGAAGATTTCCAGATGATAGTCGCTATCGGGATTTAGCCAGATGGTATCGTTTCCAGACATCTTATAGAAATTTTTTGGTTGAGCCATATAAACCAGAACATAAGGGAAATTGGGATTGTAAAAGGGGCTATTGGGGTCATTTTTTCGTGGAATCCATAAGGGCTTCAGTTTCATTGACTGAACGAGCTCACCTTTAAGATATTCATCTATACGTGCCTCTATGTAAGAAGTATCATAATTGATAGAATCCGCTATCTGAGCATATTCCAATGCATTGCCTTCGCCCAGAAAGGCCTTGTTGATGCGAACATACTGCGTTTTTTCAGCCGGGTCGAGAATACTATAAACAGTAGTTATATCTTTCCAATCGGCATTTACATCTATGTCGGTTTCACATGCACCCAGGACGACTACTAAAACACCTATCACCGTAATCAATCTATTTTTCATAATATTTCCTCATTATTCGAAACTTAATGTCTTAGATTCAGATTTCCTGATTTGGCTTAAAATGCAAAGGTAAAATTATTTAACTATCGATAGATAATATTTTCGAGACTGTCTAATTTTGCCGAAAAAACGATGAATCTCATTTATCTGGATTATAATGCCACTACACCTTTGGCCACAGAAGTAATCGAGGCCATGAAACCGTTTATGGAGGTTTATTTTGGAAACCCTTCCAGTGCTTATGTTCTGGGGCAAAAAACCAGGTTGGCCGTCGAAGAAGCGCGAAGACAAGTTTCGACTTTATTGGGATGCCAACCCGATGAAGTCATTTTTACCAGCGGTGGAACCGAGTCGAACAACATGGCTATCAAAGGTGCAGCCTTAGCCAATCGTTCGAAAGGCAATCATATCATTACTTCCTGTATCGAGCACCCATCGGTGCTTGAAGTCTGCCATTGGCTCGAAAGTCATGGATTCAGGATTACCTATTTACCCGTAGATGAGTTTGGCCGGGTGGATTTAGATGCATTCAGGGCTGCTATAAGCGAAGAAACCATTATCGTGAGCATTATGCATTCCAACAATGAGACAGGTAGTCTGCAACCCGTGCAGGAAATCGGAATGATAGCAAAGCAGCACGGGATTTTATTCCATGTAGATGCCGCTCAAAGCATAGGGAAAATACCTGTTAAGGTGGATGATTTTTGCGTTGATTTATTGTCGGTAGCCGGGCATAAGTTTTATGCACCAAAGGGAATAGGGGCTTTATACATTCGAAGAGGAGTAAAGATAGAAAAAATCATACATGGTGCATCTCAAGAGTTTGGATGGAGGCCAGGGACGGAAAATGTGATACATATTGCTGGATTGGGGATGGCCTGTAAACTGGTTAACGAGCGATTGGAAAATGATCATGTTCATCTGAAATCATTGAGAGATCGTTTGCAAGCTGGATTATTTCAGAGAATCGATGGCGTCAAACTGAATGGACATCCCGAACTCAGGCTTCCCAATACTTTGAATGTTAGTATTGCAGGTATAGAAGCGAATGCTTTGATTTCGGAACTGAGCGATATAGCCGTTTCGACAGGTGCTGCATGTCATTCTCAGAAACAGGAGGCCAGCCATGTTTTAGAGGCGATGCATCTTTCTCCCGAATTTGCTATGGGTACTTTACGATTTTCGTTAGGAAGATATACCACAGAGGACGAGATTGACCGAGCCGTCGAAGAAATTATTTTGACTGTCAAAAGACTTCGTAGAGAAAATCCTCCTTTATGGGTTTGCCGAGAAACTGACATAAAGTTGACGCATTTTACACAGGGTTTGGGTTGCGCTTGTAAGCTGCAACCTGCGGTTCTGGAAGAAGTGATAAAAAAGATTCCTCTGCTCATTTCTTCGCCCAATCTGCTGGTGGGTTACGAAACTTCGGACGATGCCTGCGTATATAAAACTGATGAGAATCTGGCTTTGGTAAGCGCTCTCGATTTTTTTACTCCTATTGTTGACGATCCTTATCAGTTTGGAGCCATTGCTACGGCCAATTCTTTGAGCGATATTTATGCCATGGGAGCCAAACCGCTTTTTGCATTGAATATAGTTGCTTTTCCATCTCATCGTTTACCTCTCGCAGTGCTCGAGAATATCCTCAAAGGAGCAACCGATAAGGCGGCCGAAGCAGGCATACCTATTATGGGGGGGCATACAATAGATGATGCCGAACTCAAATTTGGACTGGCAGTAACAGGAACGATTCATCCCAATAAGATTATGAGAAATTGTGGAGCTAAACCTGGTGATCGAATTATCTTGACCAAACCAATAGGTTCAGGAATACTGTCAACCGCTTTAAAACAAGGATTATTACAAAAATCTACCGAAGAGATTTTCCTTAAAAATTTACTTACATTGAATAAGAAAGCCTCCGAAATTATGCTTTCCTTCCCTGTAACAGCATGTACTGATGTAACTGGATTTGGCCTGCTGGGACACCTGATGGAAATGTGCAAACCCGGTCATCTGGGTGCTATATTGTATAGAAGGGCAATACCTCTTTTGCCTGAGGTAGAAATTTTTGCAATGGCAGGAATAGTTCCCGGAGGATCGAAGGGAAATCTTGAATATGTAAAGAATGATGTCATTTTTACAGAAGATATTCCCTTGCCGTTTCAGTATATTTATTCCGATGCTCAAACCAACGGAGGATTGTTGATTGCTGTTATGAGCGAAGAGGCTGAAAATCTATTAGAATCTTTGCATGAAGCTGGCATTCATCAGGCAAGCCTTATAGGAGAATTTACCGATGGTAAGAAAATCGAAATTATATGAATTCGCATTTTCTCTGAGTTCTTCTGTTTCAATCTTAGCTTATCACCGAGAGTCTCTTCATACAGCGATTACGCAAGCATCAATAAGCGAATAAAGGGTAAGCGCTCATCATTTCTTTAACCTTATGGCCGACCTTTTCGATAACAGAATCATCGTCGATATGAGAGATAACTTCATCTATCATTTCGACAATCGAAGGCAGTTGGTCTTCTTTGAGGCCTCGAGTGGTTATGGCAGGTGTTCCGACTCTTACACCGGATGTCTGGAAAGGTGAACGGCTATCGAATGGTACCATATTCTTATTCAAGGTAATATTAGCCTTAACAAGTGTATTCTCGACCTGTTTTCCGGTGATTTCTGGGAATTTTGGTCTGAGGTCGATAAGCATGAGGTGGTTATCGGTGCCTCCACTGATCACTTTATACCCTTTTTCGATGAATACCTTTGCCATTACTTCGGCGTTTTTCTTCACCTGTTTGATATATTCGAAATATTCGGGAGTAAGAGCTTCACCAAAGGCCACGGCTTTTGCTGCAATAACATGTTCAAGGGGGCCGCCTTGCACGCCGGGGAAAACTGCAGAGTCGAGAATTTGCGACATCATCTTTATTTCCCCTTTAGGTGTTTTTTGTCCCCAGGGATTTTCGAAATCCTTGCCCATGAGGATAATTCCGCCACGAGGGCCACGCAGGGTTTTATGCGTGGTAGATGTAACAATGTGGCAGTATGGCAGGGGATCGTTGAGCAAACCTCGGGCAATGAGTCCCGCGGGATGGGCAATATCAGCCATTAGGATAGCTCCTATTTTATCGGCAATCTTCCTCATTCGTGCAAAATCCCAATCGCGCGAATAAGCCGATGCCCCGGCAATGATGAGTTTTGGCTTTTCGAGCAAGGCCAGCTCTTCCATTTTGTCATAATCTATTGTACCGGTTTCTTCATCTACCCTATAAGCCAGTGGGCGATATAAGATTCCAGAAGAATTTACCGGCGAACCATGCGAAAGATGGCCTCCATGCGCCAGGTCTAATCCCATAAAGGTATCTCCGGGTTTGAGGCAGGCCAGAAAGACTGCCATATTGGCCTGTGCTCCACTATGCAGTTGAACGTTGGCATATTCAGCTCCAAAGAGTTCTTTCAAGCGGTCGATGGCAAGTTGTTCGGTCATATCTACAAATTGGCAACCTCCATAATACCGCCTGCCGGGATAACCTTCGGCATATTTGTTGGTCATTACCGAACCCATTGCTTCCAGAACCTGCTGGCTGACAAAATTTTCAGAAGCAATCAATTCAATGCCTTCGGTTTGACGAAGACGTTCCTTTTCAATAATGTCGAAAACCTGAATGTCTCTTATCATTGCTTAAAATTATTTTGATGTTTATTCAACTTCCCATGTGTCGCCGCTATTCAAGAGGTCGTCCATGCATTTAATCGGACTTTTTGCCTTGATTTTTCGAATTTGTTCTTCCATCAGGTCGTCATAAGTAGGAAATTTCGCAGCTCTAATAACTCCCAAAGCTACTGGATATTCAGGCCAGTTCATTTTAGCAAGGCTCAGATGCAAACCAGGATCGGGGTTATGAGCATCATGCACCAATACATCGTTGATTCCCATCCCATTTTCACCCAATGTAATCACTTCGAGACTATTTAGATTCCATCTGAGCCCTTTATCCTTATTTTTTCCGAAAAGCATAGGTTTGCCATGTTCGAGTAGAATGGTTCTATCGTCGCGATGTTGGCGGTTGGCAATGTACTCGTATGCGCCGTCATTGAAAATTACGCAATTTTGAAGGACTTCGACCACAGAAGTTCCATCATGACGAGCGGCTTCGAACATGATATCAGTAAGGAGTTTTGGCAAAACATCAATTCCGCGGGCAAAAAAGGTTCCCTCTGCTCCCAAGACGAGTTCGCCTGGAGTGAATGGATGTTCGATCGTACCGTAGGGAGAAGTCTTTGTTATGGCGCCCAGAGGTGATGTAGGAGAATATTGTCCTTTGGTGAGGCCATAAATCTGATTGTTGAACAGAAGGAGATTGACATCTATATTGCGCCGGATAAGATGGATAAAGTGATTTCCACCAATAGCCATAGAATCGCCATCGCCAGTAATGATCCATGTGCTTAGGGTAGGATTGCTAATTTTAACTCCCGAAGCTATAGCCGTAGCCCGGCCATGAATACCGTGAAAACCATAAGTATTCACATAATAGGGAAATCTCGAAGAGCAGCCTATACCTGAAACCAGAACATAATTTTCTTTCTTGTAACCTATTACGGGAAAAACTTTTTCCATGGATTTCAGTATGGAATGATTACCGCAGCCAGGGCACCATCTCACCATCTCGGTGCTAACGAAATCTTCAGGCGTAAGAGGGACGGCTGATTTAGGAATGGTATTATTGATTATTTGTTCGTTCATGATTCTTTCTTCTTAAAAATTTGATATGATTGCTTTATAGAGCTCACTCACCATGAAGGGAAGGCCTTGAATCTTATTGTATTGTGTATATTTTACTTCCGAGAAATTCATTCTCAGGTAGTTGGCAAATTGACCGGCATTGAGTTCGCATACCAGAACTTTTTCGTAACGTTTGAAAATTTCTGCTGTGTTGCGAGGAAGAGGATTAATGTAACGGAAATGTGCATGAGCTATTTTGTAACCATCTTTTTGGCAGTGATCGACGGCATTTCGCACGGCACCATAAGTTCCGCCCCAGCTAACTACTAAAAGGCGTCCTTCGGACTCTCCGTAAACTTCCTGCAAGGGTATAAAGTTTTCGATACGTTTTACTTTTTCGGCACGTAATTTTACCATGGTTTCGTGATTGATAGGATCGGTCGAGACCAGGCCATCTATGTTGGTTTTTTCGAGGCCTCCTATGCGGTGACGGAGTCCTTCCGTCCCCGGTATAGCCCATTTACGAACGAGGGTTTCGGGGTCGCGGGCATAAGGTTTATACGGTGTATTGGGTTGGGCTATGGGAGGTTTTATTTCGGGAAGGTCGGCCATTTTGGGGATTCGGAAAAGCTCCGAACCAAGGCCAATATAGCCATCACTTAATAAGATAGCTGGAGTCATGTGTTCAAGGGAAAGTTTGGCAGCTTCGAATGCTGCATAGAAGCAGTCGGCCGGAGAGGAAGCAGAGAGTATGATAAGCGGGGCTTCGCCATTGCGTCCGAAAAGTGCAAGGTTCAAGTCGGATTGTTCGGGTTTGGTAGGCATTCCTGTGGAAGGTCCGGCACGCTGTACATCCACCACAACAAGTGGAAGCTCTGTCATGACGGCCAGGCCAAGTGCTTCGACCTTGAGCGACAAGCCGGGGCCCGAAGTTGAAGTTACTCCTATTGACCCGGCATAACTGGCTCCAATTGCTGAGTTAATCCCGGCTATTTCATCTTCAGCCTGAAAGGTCTTTACTCCTAAATTGCGATGTTTTGCAAGCTCGATGAGTATTTCAGAAGCAGGGGTAATAGGATATGAACCTAAAAAAAGTGGCCGAGCCGATTTTTCGGAAGCAGCCATCAATCCCCAAGCAGTGGCTATATTTCCCGTAATATTGCGATATTTTCCTTTGGGCATTTTGGCCGGAGGAACGTGGATACGAGAGGGTAAAATCTCTACGGTATCGGCATAATCATAACCTGCTTTCAAAACACGTTTGTTCATTTCGACCACTAAAGATTTCTTGCTGAATTTTTTCTCGATGAAATGATAAGCATGATCCAGGGGTTTATTGAACATATATAGCAACATACCGAGAGCGAACATGTTTTTGGAGCGTTCCGCCGATTTGGGATCCACACCAAGGTCTTTCACGGCTTCTTGCGCCAGCCGGCTCATGGGTACCTTGATTACCACGTAAGAATTCAAACTGCCATCCGTCAAGGGATTGCTCGTGTAGCCGGCTTTTTGAATGGCTTTGTCCTCGAAGTTGTCTTCGTCAACGATAATAGTAGCTCCTTTCCTTGCCCATTTCAGGTTTGCCTTGAGAGAAGCAGGATTCATGACTACAAGTATATCACAAAGATCACCCGAATTATAAATCTTCTTCGAACCAAAATGTAACTGAAAACCCGAAACTCCCGCAAGAGTGTTTTGAGGTGCCCTGATCTCGGCCGGAAAATCCGGAAAAGTTAAAAGATCATTGCCCGTAAACGCCGCAGTCTCCGAAAATAAAGTACCCGTCAACTGCATACCATCACCAGAATCACCGGAAAAACGTATTACTATATCGTCTTTTACCTCGGTTTGATTTTGATACTCTTCCATATACATGACTTTTGAATGTTGATGCAAAGGTATGGCTTATTTATCAATTGCCAATTACAATTTATTTCGTAATTTGTTATGAGTCTCTTAACAGAGAATCGAACTCTCCGAGGAGCCTGTTAAAATATCTCATTTTATATGTATTTTACAAGAAACGGAAATGTCTTGTAAACGAAGATAAATAATTCAAAATAGAAAGGGAATAATCCATTTTTTCGAATGTGTATAGCAAAAAAACCAGCTCGATATTTAGCTCGGAGGAACGAACCAAAAACCGAAGCTGGCTTTTGAAATTGAATATGCTTACTTAATTGAGTTTAAAGCTTGAACAAAACCATACCTGAAATCTGTTGAAAATTAGAAGGGTTATAACAACAAAGGTTGTTGTTAATGATTTAGACTTAGAGTGAAAATTTCAAAGATGCACCTGCGCCGAAGTTGTTGTAGTCGGATATGATGGAATATCTAACATAAACTTCGAGTTTTAAGGCAGCAAGCTTGAACTGATAGCCCACAATGGGGGTGAAACCCAAACGTGTGAAATCTTTACTTATGGTTTCATCTTCCAAAGGTAGGTAGTCGGGGTAGTTATACTCCACCTTGTTGGTAAAATTATGAAACGAAATCAGTGCAGCACCATAAAAACCACTTAGAGTTACATATTTGGCTCCTGCTCCAATATAAAACGTATTTGCTTTCGTTTTGAAGCCATATTCTCCACCTGTCATTGAGCTTTTAGTGTACTTTTGTTCTTTCGAAGAGAACATGTAGTAACCCAAGCTGGCAATCAGTTCAGGCTTGATATGCGGTTTAATTTTAAAGTCGGCCCCTACGGAAGCGCCATAACCTAAACCTACAGCATCACCAAAATCACCCATGGGGACGGCAATACCTATTCCTACTGATGGATTAATCTTCATTTGTGCATTTACACACAAAAATGAAATGATTACAAAGCTGGTTAATAGAATTAATTTTTTCATAGTAATTGATTTTTAAATTTTTAAGTTATTGATTTAGATGAATGAAACGAGAAAGATGGTTGTTTTTTAAATTTATATGGTTCTATTCATTTGCTTTAAACTCTTTGAAGATTTTTTTAAGTCGCATCATACCCTTCTTCCCTTCAGGGTGGCAAGGAGTATTGATAAGACTTGTCATTGATAGAACACTCAGATGGTTTTAGTGTTATTCTTATCATTTTTCAGGATGATTTTAATTCAATACAAATGTATGTAAACAAATCACGAGATGGCAAAATTTTACATTGAAAGGTAAAATTTATTTTGTGGTTTCTTCTTAATGTACATATCTTTATCACTATTAACGCATTATACATTTAAACCCAGCATATTTAAACTCAAATTGCCCCAATCGATGACCTATAGCTGTTGCGTATCGTTGCAATAAATCGACTATTCCATTTTTAGTCGGTAATTATGTACGAATATAGGTATTTTTTAGAATCAAAATAAATTCAGAGAGATAAATGAGTATTAAATGAAAAGATATAATTTTGCCAAGTCAATTGAAAAATTTAAAATCATGGCTTACGTAATTACTGAAGATTGTATTGCCTGTGGCACGTGCATTGACGAATGCCCCGTCGAAGCAATCAGCGAAGGTGATATTTACAAAATCGATCCCGACATGTGCACCGATTGTGGTAGTTGTGCCGAGGTTTGCCCAACAGAAGCGATTCATCCGGCTGAATAACTGGCAATTTAAAATTTCAATCAGGAACCACCGTACTCTTGCGGTGGTTTTTTTTTATGACGGGCATACATTACTACTTGCAAGATGAAAGTTCTTGTACACGCCGAGTTGGGAGGAGGTGTTAGCGAATGGAAGGGTGTAAGCGGGATTGATGGGATGGGAGTAGGAGAATTTGTCGAATGGTACACCCGTAATGGGGGCACCTTACGTCACTCCTTACTGAGTGGCAACTATTTGCCACAAGGTATCAAATTCGTAGAAATCACTAAGCCTAACGGAGGGTTATGCAAGTTATGTATTTCCACGATCATCGACCGAGTCATCCAACAAGCGATAGCCCAGGTTTTAAGTCCGATATACGAGAAGACGTTTTCCGATTATAGTTATGGTTTTCGACCCAAACGTAATGATCGACAGGCTGTACGCAAGGCGAGTGAATATGTAGTTATGGGGAGGGAAATTGTTGTAGATATCGACTTAAAGAACTTCTTTGACGTTATAAATCACGATCGTTTGATGTACCGATTAAGCGAAACTATCGGGGACAAGGTACTACTTAAGCTGATACGCAGGTATCTTCGAAGCGGGATCATGGCAGATGGAGTGTTGAACCAATGCACTGAAGGTACTCTGCAAGGCAGTCCGCTCTCGCCATTACTGTCTAACATAGTGTTGGATGAGCCGGATAAGGAATTGGAGAAAAGGGGGACACTGTTTTGTTCGATATGCTGACGATTGTAATATTTTTGTATGCAGCCATGAGGCAGGTGAAAGGGTATTGCGGTCGGTAAGCAGTTTTATCGAAGGCAAATTAAAGCTCAAGGTAAATACTGAAAAGAGTAAAGTTTGCCTTAGCCGAGAAGCCAAATTTTTGGGATACGGCATTGAAATAGATGGGACGCTCACCATTAGCGGAATAAGTATCAAGCGTTTCAAGGACAAGATACACAGGTTAACTCAACGTAATCGAGGGCGAAGCATAGCCCAGCACAGGTTATTTG
>Ga0208460_10000092_pt1 | contig 65373 bp, 42 predicted proteins | sample AD_STIC10_MetaG_FD_184436 | JGI IMG/M metagenome (GOLD analysis project Ga0208460, IMG submission 184436) | Active sludge microbial communities of municipal wastewater-treating anaerobic digesters from USA - AD_STIC10_MetaG (SPAdes) (version 2) | ecosystem: Engineered > Bioreactor > Anaerobic >... | reverse complement strand
GTTAGGATTCCCTTATCGTTCAACAGCCTCAATCCCCTGATATAGAAGAAGGTATATAGATCACTCTTTCCATTGATCACGCCAATCGGTATATCTTGGGGAAAGTCTTGATTTGCCATCTGCCTAAGCAGTTCTTTGTATCTCTTATTGTCCTTGATGGTTCCGAGGGGGTCTTCTATTTCTTCCTGAGCCACATAAGGTGGATTGCCTATTACGATGTCAAAGCCACCTTTTTCAATGAATATCTCCGGAAAGTCTATTCTCCAGACAAAGGGTAGGTTCTTGATGGATATTTGACTGATTTCATCATCCACTTTGCGAATCTGCAGTTCCAGCTCTTCTATCTGGCGTTTCTGCTGCCTGGAAGCAAAATCTATCTCGGCCTGAATGTCAGTTTCAAAAATGCTGCCTTGCACTTCAGGTGTTGCCACATTCTTCAGTTTATATAGTTTCCTAACCAACTCTTTCTTTTTCTTATCGAGTATATCAGTGTAAAGCGCTTTGTGCTTCAGTTCGATTTCGTGCTGTTGCAGGGGGGATTTGTTATTGAAGTAATCCGTTTTAAGCTTCACAAGGTCGCTAATCTTGCGTTGGGTGTCCGCCGCAATCATGCCTTCGCCGGATACTGGAAAGAGAGTGCTGCCCAGCATCTGGATCAAAGAATCACCTTGCCTGACCTTGAAATCAAAGGAAGGCAAGAGAGGTTCTTCACTGCGTTTGAGACTGTCATCAGCTTCAATCAAGAGGGTGATCCACAGCCGAAGTTGGGTGATCCACACCGCCCATTGCTTCACTTCCACACCGTAAAGAGATTGAAAGATAATGCGTTTCTTGCGCTCATAGGGGCTGCTGACAGGTTTGTCCGGCAGGAAATGCCGGTAGATAGAGCACTCTGTCTCATCTATCACATTGAGCATACCAACCGCAAAAGCTCCTGAACCGATGGCAGGATCACAGACGGTGACCGTTTCCAGCTTATCCAGCAAGTCCATTGCCTCAGCATCTGTAAAATCCCCTGGGGTTTGTTCTCCGTCATTGCCATATTCCGGGAAGAAAAGCTTGTAGAGGTTTTCCAGGCTTATCGATTCCAGGCAGTTCTGCTGTAGATATTTCACCAGAGAGAGGCGGCACATGAAGTCCACCTCCAGACGGGGAGTGTAGATGGCGCCATGCTCTTTGTTGATAAGCTTTTCGAAGATGATGCCCAGAAACTCCGGATTAAGCTCCAATTCTTCATCATAAAGGGTGTTTTCCTCGAGGGTGAAGTTGAAGCTGAACAAGAAAGCTACAAAATCAATTATGGCTTTGTCCGTGATGAACAGAGCTTCTGTATCGTAATCCTCATGAGAGCGAAAAAGCCCGCCATTGAGATATGGGGCTGTGACAAGATGAGTTTTGAACGGCTCCGGGATACGTGGAAAGCCGTATTTGTTTTTTTGGGAAGGGGCTGAATTCAGGGCAGAAAAAAAGAGGGGAGTGAGCAGATCCTGATAGATGCCCTGGTTGTGAATCGCAGGATCGTATGAGTTAAGATAATCCCTGATAAAATTCGCGTTTCCACCCAGCCATCCCTTCTTCTGAACGAACCCCAGAAAGATGATCCGGATCACGAAGAGCAAGGCAAAATTGCCTTTCAAACCGTCACTTACATCCTGACCGAAAAGATGTTTGATTCCTGTTTTGAGACGCGCGTATTCCTGCTCGAATTCTTCATAGAACAGAGCCGACACCTTTTCCACAGAAAAGATATCTTTGAGGTCGCCCATGCTGTTTAGCTTGTGCTTGCTTAATTGCTGTATGTAGGTCTTGTTGGGCAGTTCGCCGCTTACATAGAATGAATGCCTGCGATAATTGCTGAAAGCTCTTTTGGTGCCTTTATAGACCGGATAAACCAAGCTAAGGCGGAAGGAGTGGAATTCATCGTGAAATATGAAAATGCCGGCCTGGGTATTTTCCTGTTTGATTATGCCTGTCGCTTTGTCAAACTGCTTTTTTCTGGAGCTTCTCTCGGTTAAAGACCTGCCAGCCTGGAGCAAAAAAAGACCGCAAACCGTGCCGTCGTCAAACTCCAGGGTGCCGAGAGTATAAGCAGACGGGAAATCGTCATCAACATACCGCGGCATCTTAATACGCTTTTCACTAAACACGTCGGAAAAAGTATCGAAGTAAGCGATCCATTTCTCCTGGGAAAAATTGGCAGGGGTTACGATGTTTGGGTTTATTTCCATACTCTGTTCTCTATTGCCACGATCACCTGCTGCTCATAGGCTTTCAGGCTGTCTTTTACCTTGTTAAGGTAGTTCTTGCCCAGGGTTTTGCTCAGTTTACCCAATTCTTCGATGATGACCTGATAATCCGGTTTTCCGCCGTTTTCCCAATCGCAGATGCTTTTCAGTGTGTATTCAGGAAGGGTGCCATAGTTTTCTATATCATCACGGAGCATGATCAGGAATGATCGCCAGGGGACAAGTTCGCTTATCTCTTGCTCCAGTATGTAAGAAAGGAAGTTGAATGCCTTCACTGAGTTGCTCTGTTGGGATTGTTTGAAACTGAACTTTTCTGCTTCTTCCTTCAGCATTTTGTAATCCTCCCAAAAACTCTTACTGAGAGGCAATTGCGTTGTATCCGGACTGCATTCTATCCTAAGCAGCGCCTCCTCGATGGGGAGAGGAATCAGTTGCTTGTTTTCGTCCTTGAAGTCCTGGCTTACACTGAAAAGCTTTCCCTTGCGGATGAACATCACCAGGCAATCCGAGCTGAAGGCTTTGGCGGTTTTGATGCGGATGGGCATTTCATCCAGGGCCTTAACCCTATCGGGATACTGATGCTCCCATTGCCGCATCAATTTCTTGAGCCGGGTATAGAGGCTTTCCTGTTCCAGGTCATAGGGATTGGTTTGCACTTTGGCAAAGAGCTTGGCAGGCGTGGGTTCTTCTCCGGCATCAAAGATACGGGCATCTTCACCCAGGGTTTGGTGGATCATAAACATCTTATGAGAAGCGATTTCCCGGCTTTTAACTATGTCCGCGCCCTGCTCCGTAGGAAAGAAATTGGTGATGTGGAGAGTATCAAAGACTTTTTTGCTGATTCTGTTGATACGTCCGACCCTCTGAATAACCCGCACCGGGTTCCAGGGAATGTCATAATTGATCACCATTGCCGCCCTGTTCAGGTTGAAGCCTTCTGAGAGCTTGTCGGTGGCCAGGAGCACATCATAATTGTCTCTCTGCCTGTTTTTGGGGTAGGCTGCATCGAAATTGGTATTGATCTCGTCAAGATGCTGTTTGCCGATGGTTCCGGTAATCACCAGAACCCTATCCTTGAAACGCTCTTCCAGATAAGGCTCCAGGTATTTAACCGTATCTGCGTATTCCGAGAAAATCACAACCTTGGGAGCAGGTTCACCTTTATTGGGAACGGCATTCAGGGATGCCTCCACATTATCCAGCAGGGTAGAACGCTTGGGGTCGTTTTCCACCAGAGCCAGGCCGTCAATCTCGGCGATTATCTTGTTAAAGAGGCGGATATCGGATTCGATATCGTCATAGAACTGCTCTTTAAAGGCGAATTTGTTCACCTCGTAAATCCGGTTTTTCTTGCTGTCCTGGTCTTTGTTTTCTTCCGCGAACTGGCGCAGCAATTCGTCAATCTGGTCCGGATCATCACCGTCCACCTTGTTTATCAGCTTGCGATTAAGCACATATCTGCCATTGGAGCTCTTGATGAACCCTTTGATTTTTTCATAGGAATCCCTGATGTTGACTATGCTTTGCCGGAAGGCGCCAAAAGAACTTTCAAAGCGCTTTACCATCTGCCTGCGTAAAATATCATACAGGTTATCCTGGTTCAAACGGTCGATCTGTTCTTGCCGGCTTAGTTTATTGTTACCGGTATCATCGCCTTCATAGCGGTAGGGCTTGTAAATGGGACCCCTGAATCTGTCCTCGCTATCCGGATTGTCCGTGAAATACTGCTCGATCACATTGTCATAGAAGGTTGACTGCTCGGAAGTTAGCCGATAATACCACTCTTGGGGGTTATCTATTTTGGAGAGCTTCTTTACTTCATCCCGGTAATCAGGATCATTTATCAGATCGAGCCTGTTTCTTCTGATCGTGACAGGTTCTATCACTTCCCTGATCTGTTTGGAAAGCAGGGCGGCCCTGGCGATGACTTTGTTTATATCGATCTCTTTTTCACCAAACAGAGCCTCGTATTTCTTTCTTGCTTCCTCTCTTTTAGCAGGGTCTTTGGACTGCCAGTTCTTGTGAATATAGGCAAGATCTTTGAACAGGGCGTTATAAAACCGGAAGAGGTCCACCAGGTTGCTGCTAAGCGTGATATTGGATTTCTTGGGAACGATAAACAGGCTGAGCAAAGAAAGAATGTCCGCGGGAGAGTTGTTAAACGGAGTTGCCGTGAGGAGAATCACAATTCTCCCGCGGCAGATGGTCTTCAGCTTTTCATAGGTCTCAGTTGAGCTGTTGCGATAGCGGTGAGCCTCATCCACAATTATCACTTCAATGCCTTCAGTATTGCCAATAAAATCTATTATGCCATCCAGATCACCTCCGGAACGGACCTCCCAATCGTATAACTCAAAGTCTTCTTTATACTTTTTCCATCCCGAATTGGCGTTATCGTCCCCGATAAGTCCCGGAGGACAGATAACTATCCCCCGTTTTTCCAGCTTGCGGGCAATCAAAGAAGCAATGATGGATTTGCCCAGGCCCACAACGTCAGCCAAAATGACTCCCCCATTTTCTTCGATGATGGAAAGAGCTTGCGTAACGGCATCGATCTGATATTTAAAAGCTTTGTAGCCCTTTTTCTCCAGCAGGAGAGAGATATAGCGGGCTGACTCTTGTTTGTAGAAACTATCCAGCCAGGTTTTTACCACAAACATATAAGCATCGAAAGGATGGACGGATTTCAAAAGTGTTTTTTCGCGGATGTTATCTATTAGCCTGGTTTTCTCAATATCTGCCTCGGTTATGGGTATGGCTGAGTTCCAAAGCTCGTCAAAGTATTTTTCTGCCTCTTCAAAGCCGTAATCCGAAATCTCCACATTAAACTCATCCCGGTCAATGAGACCCGCCTTGCTGAGGTTGCTGCTTCCGGTGATGAAGAGATTGGAGCGGACTATCTGATGTTCTTTGAGTTTAAAGAGATAGAGCTTGGCATGGTTGGGCCTGGCTGTTTTGCGGATGATAATTCTACCACTGATTATTTGTTCCAGAATGTAGCCGGCTTGTTCGTAAAATAGCTCATTGTCAAAGGCATCGTTGTTGAGGGCTTTTAGTACGGATTCGTGATAGTCTTCGATGCGTTCGACTCTTTTCTTGCCTGTTTTTTCGGCATATTCAACCAAACCGTAATTCTGAGCGTCCACATTTAAGCCCACCAGTATCTTAAGGTTTAGGTCAGCATTGGCTTTTAAGCTCTCAATCAGCTCACTGATGCCGGAGAAATAAAAGAAACCCACCAGGAACTTCAACTCCAGACTTTCCTTGATGAGTGTGGCAAGCCTGGTTTTCAGCTGTGCGCTACCTTTGTTGGTGATGAAATTGCTCAATTCCTACTCTCCTCAAGTGATTTTAGATGGACACACAAGGTTTTGGGATGCCCAGACCCCTAATGGTAATGAATCTAACAAACAACAAAAAATCACTGCTACCTCTAACCTAATAATCTATTGCCATGCCTTGGTTTAATCTCATTTCCAAGGCAATGTCTTACCTCTTAATGCAGAGTAATCTCAGTCAAAATACAATTATCTGAACTGGCTACTGAAAGTCAAGGACTTAAATTGCTTATGATCAATATCGACAGGACGGCAAGTATCGGACTGAGGAGATTCGGTATCTATATAAAGACTGTTGAATAATGCACACGCTCTACAATTGATATGAATTCACCCCGTTCCACATCATTTTTTCTGACACGACAGGTCTTTTTTGGTCTGTTTTGATGGTTTTCCTTTTTAATGCCCTCTCAAGAGACCCATTTTTTGGTTTTTTCCAAAATCCGGGCAGACCTCTCCTATCTCAGGTTCGCAAAATCTTCAGGCCACGCTTGAGGTTGAAGGCTATGGCACCCATGGGCATGAGCCGAAAATGAGGAAAAAGGGCAGATAAACCCTACAAATAGGACAAAAGGATTTCGGGAGATGCCGGGACTGGCAGAATAGTTGCTTGCCTAACTCAGCCGAGCTGATCCAGCACAAAGGTGGGCAGGCTGAAAGAGGCGTAGTGCAAATCGCGGTTGTAGTAGCGGGTTGGAATGGCGGCGGCGCTGATCCTGGCCCCCACTTCCGGCGCGAGGGGGTCGGAGGATTTGGAGGCCATCTGGAAAAGCCAAAAGCCGGCCTGATAGGTCTGGATGGCGGCGCTGTAAGCCCGAACCAGCGGGAAAAGGGAGCGGAGGTCGCGGTGGACCTCGCCGATCAACTTGCCCAGTTCCGGAATCCAGGGGCTTTCCGACTGCAGGCAGAGGATCCCGCCAGGGTTCAGGACGCGCTCGCAATCGGTGAAAAAGGGTGCCCGGAAGAGACCTACCGCCGGTCCCACCGGGTCGGTGCTGTCGATGAGGATGACGTCAAACTTTTCTGTTGTGTCCCGCAGAAACTTGATCCCGTCAGTGAAGACAAGTTCCGCGCGGGGATCGTCCACGGCTTTGGCCAGTTCCGGGAAAAACCGGTTGGCAACACGGGTTACTCGCTCGTCCAGCTCCACCATCTTCACGCGGCGGACTGAGCCGTGCCGCAAAACCCGGGTCAGGGTCCCGCAATCGCCGCCGCCGATGATCAGAACGCTTTGGGGCTGGGGATGGGTGAAAAGGGTCGGATGGACCATCATTTCGTGGTAGGTGAATTCGTCCCTTTCCGTAAGCATCAGCGCGCCGTCCAGCAGCAGAACTATCCCGAAGGAGGGGGTTTGCACAACCTCGATTTTCTGGAAGGGGCTCTGCTCGGAATACAGCAACTTTTCCACCTCGAAAGCGAGCCCGTGATGGGGGCTGTGAAAGTCGGTGTGCCAGTAATTCATGTGCGTCAATCCGGTTTGTGCTTGAGGGGTTCGCCGCCGGTGTCGAAGAGGCCTCTTCGGAGCTCTATCTTGCTGCTGTTTTTGCTCTTAAAGCACTTCTCCAGGTGGTTGAAGAGGTCCCAGGGTTCGATGGTTTCGCCGCAGGTGAAGATATCCACCGCCGCGTAGCCGTATTCCGGCCAGGTGTGGATAGCCACGTGCGATTCGGCGATCACCACCACGCCGCTGACGCCGTGGGGGCTGAAAGAGTGGAAAGTATCGGTGACGACGGTGGCTTTGCCGATCACGCAGGCGTCGATCAGAGCCGTGCGGATGGCCTGTTCGTCCTTAAGAATGTCTTTATCGCAGTCGTAAAATTCGACCAGTATCTGTCTGCCAAGTGCTTGCATTTTTTCTCCTCTGTGGTTTTATTGGAATGGTGAAGGCAAAGGAAAACCCGGGGTGGCCGGATATTGGGAAAACCTTCAATGAAAGCGTCCCGCTTTCGAGGCGGGTGCGGGTCCATCACCGCAGAGGCTTCAATGTTGCGCTAAAAACGGAAAGCTGTAGCAATACCTCCTCATCGTCCTGCCAGAGGGGGCGTAACATCCTGGCGTAGAGAGCTTCCCGATTGCTGTGGACACGGAAGAAACGGTCTCTAATCATGACGACTCCTTTTTTTAGCGAAATTTGGATGTCAATCAAAGCAGATGGCTGTTTCCTGTCAATAGAAATTGCGCCAGATAAATTCGGACCGGGCCAGATATCGGCTGGAACGTGATTTGGCCGATTCTCTCATTCCCATTCCGGAAATGCTTTTCCGGGGCAATGAGTTCACAGCGGTTAATTTCACAGGATTTTACTTGCCGGGGAACATATCTTGCGTATCTTTATTATTGGGGACCAGTATTCCGCCCGACCGCCCTGGTTGGCGGAAAAGTTCGCCAATTATCTTTTCCTGAAGGAGATACCATGGCCAGATACCTCATCGTGGGAGGTGTGGCTGGCGGCGCCACCACAGCCGCCCGACTGCGCCGGATGGATGAACACGCCGAAATCATCATGTTCGAGCGCGGCAATTACATATCCTATGCCAACTGCGGTTTGCCCTATTACATCGGCGGGGTGATATCGGAGCGGGACCGCCTCTTCGTGCAGACCCCGGAAAGCTTCAAAGCCAGGCTGAACGTTGATGTCCGCACCAACACCGAGATCATTTCCATCGACCGCGCGGCCAAAACCGTGACCGCCAAAGACCTCAAGAGCGGCAAAGAGTACGTCGAAAAGTATGACAAACTGGTGCTTTCGCCTGGCGCGGAACCGGTTCGCCCGCCGCTGCCGGGAATCGACGACCCCTCCGTTTTCACCCTGCGCAGCGTTCCGGATACAGACCGCATCAAGGAATACCTGGAGGAACACCGGGTTCGCCACGCCGTGGTGGTGGGAGCGGGATTCATCGGTGTGGAAATGGCCGAAAACCTGCATCACAAGGGCATAATGGTCTCCATCGTGGAGATGGCTCCGCAGGTGATGACCTATCTGGATTTTGAGCTGGCAGCCCAGGTGCACCAGCATCTGAAAGCCAAAAACGTGGGACTCTACCTGGGCGAGGCCGTGAAAGCCTTCGAGCGCGACAGCGACGGGCTCAGGGTCTGCCTGGCCAGCGGCAAAGCCATTCCCGCGGACCTGGTGATCCTCTCCATCGGCGTGAAGCCGGACAGCCGTCTGGCTGAGGCCGCGGGACTGGAACTTGGCCCCAGCAAGGGAATCCTGGTGAATGAATACCTCCAGACCTCCGATCCAGATATCTACGCCGTGGGCGACGCCATCGCGATGGACAATCCCATCACCGGCAAAACCTCCCTCACCTTTCTGGCCGGCCCAGCCAACAAACAGGCCCGCATCGCCGCCGACAACATCGTTCTGGGCAACCGGCGCAAATACTGCGGCTCCATCAACACCGCCATCGCCAAGATCTTCGACATCACGGTGGCTGCGGCGGGAATCTTCAAAAAGGCTCTGGAGCAGGAAGGCATCCCCCATTATACCTCCATCGTCCATTCCTCCTCACACGCGGGCTACTATCCGGACGCTCTGCCCCTCACCGTCAAGATCGCTTTCTCCAGCGAGGACGGACGCCTCTACGGCGCTCAGGTGGTGGGTTTCGACGGTGTGGACAAACGCATCGAGATGCTAGCCCACATCATCAAGCACAAAGAGACCGTGCACGACCTGGTGGAGCTCGAACACGCCTACGCTCCTCCGTTTTCCAGCTCCAAGGATCCCGTGAACCTGGCCGGCATGGTGGCGGAAAACATCCTCACCGGAGTTTGCAAGGTAATCCACTGGGACGAATTGGAGCAACTGGACCCCGCCAACTCCGTCCTGATCGACGCGCGCACTGCCATGGAATTTGGCCTGGGCAGCATCAAAGGAGCCATCAATCTGCCTGTGGACGAGCTGCGCGGCAGATTGGCAGAGGTTCCCCGGGGAAAGAAGATCGTTGTCTTCTGCGGCACCGGCCATCGCAGCTATTTCGCCTGCCGCATCCTTACCCAGAACGGCTTTGACGAAGTTTACAACCTCTCCGGTGGCTACACCACCTACGAGCAGGCCCACAAACCCCAAACCAACGAGGACATCTTTTCTAGCGACTACATCGACAAGGACGACCAAATGTATAAAAAAGAAGATACTTCCACAGCCGGAGGACGCACCGTGGAAGCCGACGCCTGCGGGCTGCAGTGCCCCGGGCCCATTGTGCGCCTCAAGATAGAGATGGACAAATTGCTCGAAGGCGACAAACTGCGCATCTCAGCCACCGACCCGGGCTTCGTGAAAGACGTTCCCGCCTGGTGCAAAATGACCGGAAACACCCTGATCGGAATTGAGGAAATCGGCAAAAAATACGTGGCCACCGTCCTCAAGGGCGGCGGCGAGGAAGTTGGCGCCTCGGGCGGCGGCCGCAACAAGACCATCATCGTCTTCAGCGACGCTCTGGACCGCGCCCTGGCCTCCTTCGTGATCGCCAACGGCGCCGCCACCACCGGCAAAAAGGTGACCATGTTCTTCACCTTCTGGGGACTGAATGTGATCAAGAGGCACCACAAGCCCAAAATCCAGAAAGACTTGATGGGCAAGATGTTCGGCATGATGCTGGCCGGCAGCAGCCGTTCGCTGGGGCTTTCCAAGATCAATTTCGGCGGCATGGGTCCCGTCCTGATGCGCAAGCGCATGAAAGACAAGAACGTGGACCAGCTTGAAACGATGATACTCCAGGCCCAGAAAGCCGGCGTGGAAATGATCGCCTGCCAGATGTCCATGGATATCATGGGCGTGAGCCCGGAAGAGCTGATGGATGGCATAACCATCGGCGGAGTGGCGACTTACCTCTCCGAAGCCGAGCAGGCCAACATCAACCTCTTCATCTGAGATAGACCCCATCCGAATATAAAGCCCGGCGCGTTCCGGGCTTTTTTTGCTCTCTTTCAAACCCGACTCGCAGAATCTGGGCAGAATTCCCTGTCCGGCCCGGTTTTCGTGACTTGATCCGTGCTTTACCCCATCCCATACACATCTCATTCACTTCCCGCTAAGTTCCCACTCGTCAAACGGGAAGTCAACGGGATGTAAGTTAGAAGCTAGTGGGATAGGGCAAAGGACGAATAGGTTGGCGTGTAGTGAGTTACCAGCTTTTTTTCAGAAAAAACAGCTATCTTCGCCCTGCCTTTGTAGATAAAGTCTGTGTCTCTGAGACACTTTCCCTCCGCTATGCCCTGATTTGAAAAGCTTTGGTAACCGGAGTTTAATCTCCGGAATAACGCAGCAGGGTGTCGCAGATGCTGGCCTGCCATTTTTTGGCGTTGGCGACGTTGCTCACATTGTTGCAGATGATAACGAAGGCGTAGAGTTCGCCATCCTGGGCGCGTAGGTATCCAGCCAGGTTGCTCACGTCCCTCAGATAGCCGGTTTTTCCGTAGAGGCGACCCTTGCCTTTGAGTTCGGTGAACCTGCTTCTCAAAGTTCCGTCCTCACCGGGTAAAGCCAGACTGTTGAGAAATATGTCGAACCAATCCTGATGGTAAGCGTGGCTGAGGGTCAGGCCGAGATGCGAGGCGGAACAACTATTTTGGCGGGCCAAACCGGAACCGTCTATGACATTGAAACCTTCGCCCGGGATGCCTTTCGCCGCGAGGAGTTCCTCAACCCGGACCGCGCCGTTTTCCACGCCTGCGCCGATGTTGCAGAGCAGGTTTTCGGCAATCATGTTGGAGCTGGTTTTAAGCATTACCCCCAGGATGTCGCTTAGCGGAAAAGAATCGAACACGAACAGAGTTTCGAGGCTGTCGTGGATGGCGGGGTCTTCTTCCAGCACGGTTTTCCCGGAAATGGATAATCCTTTCTCCGAGAGGGTGTTCCGCAGCATCCGCAGCGTGAAAAGAGGCGGATTACGCACCGCGGCGGTGAGGTATTCCGGGGTGTCCACACCCAGTTTTCCCTTCAAAGTAACTCTGCTATTATCTTCGGAAACTTGCAGCCAGATGCCGGCGGAGCCCTTCTCCGCGACCGTGGTTATCTGGTTGTCGAGCTCAAAATAGTTGTAGCCGTGGCGGGGATATGCCCTGGCTTTTTCCCCCGCCTGGGAAGAGCCTTTGAGAACGAAGCGCACCATATTGGCGTTGAAAGAGAGGGCACCAACTCCAGGCGAAAAACCGTAAGGCAGGTTATGGGCTTCCCAGCCTGGGTTGTAACGATATGTGGGATATAGGCTTATATCTCCTACCAAGTTGCCTCTGACCCGCCTGATGTCCCTCGCTTTCAAAGAATCAGCCCACATTTCGAACACCCGGTGCGGCCCCTCTGGATAGAAAGCCTCCATCCAAGTGGGGTCTCCGCCGCCCTTGATAACCAAATCCCCCTCCAAAACGCCGTCGCGGACTTCGCCGCGGATGCCGATCTCTGTCTGGAAGCGGTGTCCGGGGCCGTAGGTCTCCAGCGCGCCGATGCCTATATAAAGCTTTTGCAGAGAGGCAGGCATGAGTTCCTTGCCTGCCCCGTATCCGTAAATCAGGCTGCTGTCCTCCGGAGCGTAGAAAGCCACCGCGACGCTGGCGCCATTCACCAGCGACGAATCCATAAGCCCGTCCAGAGCGGATTTCAAGCCCTGAGCATCCAGAGCCTGTCCCCACAGCGGAACACCAGCCAGGCTGAAACAGGCAAAAACCAACAGCAACAGTTTGACGCTGTAACCCTTCCGTAGCCGGAAGTGCATCAACCGGGAAATCGAAAACTTAGTCATGGTCGCAATAGTGTAAATCTTTAACAGTGTGTCAAGCCAAATCCCGGTTGCCAGGTCCATACCACCGCATCGGGGCAAATTGGTTTACGAGAAATAGTAAATGGCCTTGATCGGATCGACGGAAGCAGCTTTGAGAGCCGGATACAACCCCGAAACAAAGCCCGTGACGAGAGAAAAGAACAGGCCCACCAGTACGCCCTGAACAGGCAAATAGAGGGGAAAATCTATGGCCTTGCTGATCAGGCTGAGGGCGATCCAGGCCAGCAGAATCCCCAGCAGCGCTCCCAACAGGGCCAGGGCCAGGGCTTCGAAAATGAAATAGTAAAAGATGTCCTTTTCCGTGGCGCCCACGCTTTTGCGCACCCCGATCTCGGTCATCCGCTCCTGGATCGAGATCAGCAGGGTGCTGAAAAGCCCGATGCCGCCAACGATGAGGGATATGGAGGCGATGGCGATGAGCGTGATGTTCCACTTTTCCATGTAGCCTTCTATCTCCTTTGTGATGGTGAGGATAAGCTCCCCCACATCCAGGAAGCTGAAATTGGGATACATCCGGTGCCGGGCCAGCAGCAGTTGCCGGGCCTGGGTTTTCAGCTCGCGGAACTCCTCTTCGTCATGAGCCTGAAGGTAGATCATGTGCACACCCTTGTTGGTCCCGAAACGGTAAGCGCCATATTTAAGGGGCAGATACACCGCGCTGAGCTCGTCTTTGCGTTCCCAGGCGTTGAAGTTCATCCCGCCGCCGCTGGAAAGCTGGTCGTCCTTGAGCACGCCTACCACGCGCAGACGGTGTTCCCCCAGCTGCAGAACCTTGCCCACCGGGTTCGCGTTGCCATATTGCTCCCGGGCAAAATGGTAGCCTAAGACAGCCGCGGGCAGAACGTTGTCGTTCTCATACTGGTTGTAGTAGCGGCCGTGGAGGATGGGATAGGTCTTGTTGGTGAAGAAGCTTGGGTTGGTGGCGCGGAGCTGGACCTGTTTGTCCTTGTTGCCGAGCTTCATCACCGCCGTGCTCATGATCATGGCGTAGCTGCTCTTGTGAGGCAGGGACGATTTGAGGGCCAGGTAGTCGTCGTAGCTGATGGTTCTCACGCTCTGCTCGGCGCGGCGGAGAGCCCGGCGCCGGCTTCTGTGGCCGAAAACCTGGTCCGGTGTATCCGCCGCGATCACCACCGAAAGGTCCCAGCCCATGCCTTCCATGTTCTTGCTGATAAGGTGCTTGAGCGCATAAACGCTGGAAAACATGGACACCACGGCCAGCACGCCGATGACAATTCCCGTGAGGGTCAGCAGCGAGCGCATTTTGTGGTTCATGATGCTCTGGAACGCGCTGCGCAAGGCGTCCCAGGCCGGAACGCGCGTTATTCCATAACGCTTTTGCACTGCGGGCATTGCTTGTAATTACCCTTGGCTTTGCTGTATTTTTCCTGGATGAAGGGGTGGCCGCAGTTGGGGCAGGCGATGGGCAGCGGTTTGTCGTTCGTGATGTATTTGCAGTCGGGATAACGGGTGCAGGACCAGAATGGCTTGCCCTGCTTGTTGCGGCGCTGGTTTATCTCACCCTCATGGCATTCCGGGCAGGTGATGCCGGTGGTTTTGGGGCGGGAGAATTTGCATTTGGGATAGTTGCTGCAGGCGATGAAGAGCCCGAATCTGCCGCTCCTCTCCACCAGGGGACTGCCACACTGGGGGCATTTCTCATCCAGGGTTTTGGGCACCGCGATAACGATCCTGCCGTTCTCGTCCCGGCTGAAATTCTTGCTGTTACGGCAGGCCGGAAAGCGGTTGCAGGCCAGGAATTCACCGTTTTTTGAACGTTTTATCACCATTTTGCCCTTGCCGCAGACCTCGCAGACCAGGTCCGTTTCCTGGGTGAAGGCACTTTTTTCCTTCTTGATATCCAGGCCCTTGATCAATTTGCCCAGCTCCTCGTAATAGCTTTGCACAACTTCATGCCAGACAGCCTTTTTCTCCTCGACCTCGTCCAGCTTGGTTTCCATTTGAGCGGTGAAACTAACGTTGAAGATGGAGTCGAAATTAGCCACCAGAAAGCGGTTGACGTCGTTGCCCAAATCCGTGGGATAAAAGCTCTTCTTTTCCATGCCCACGTATTTGCGCTTTTTGATGGTGCTGATGATGCTGGAATAGGTGGAGGGGCGGCCGATGCCTTTGGCCTCAAGTTCTTTTATCAGTGAGGCTTCGGTGAAGCGCGGAGGCGGAGTGGTGAAATGCTGGGAGCGCTTGAGGGCGTCATGCTCGAGTTCATCGTTTTGGGAGTAGGCGGAGTGGATTTGCGCGCCTTCAACAAACATTACGTAGGGATAGGCCTTCATGAAACCCTCTTCCACCACGCGGTTGCCGCTGGCGGCGAATATGGCTTCGCCCAGGCCGATCTTAGCTGAGGTGTTTTCCAGCTTCACGGGCTTCATCTGCGTGGCAACAAAGCGTTGCCAGATAAGGGTGTAAAGTTTCAGCTGCTCCTTGCTGAGGCTGGCGGCCACGCTCTCCGGAGTGTGAAAGGCGTCGGTGGGCCGGATAGCCTCGTGGGCATCCTGGGCTGAGGATTTGTTCTTGTAAACCCTGGCGGTGTCATGCAGCATATCGGCGCCGAAGCGCTCTTTGACCAGGCCGCGGCAGTTTTCCACAGCCTCGGCAGCGATACGAACGCTGTCTGTGCGCATGTATGTGATCAGGCCGGTGGTTTCGCCCTTGAGGGCTATTCCCTCATAGAGTTGCTGGGCAATGGACATCGTCCTTTCCGAAGTAAAACGCAGCAGTTTGGAAGCTTCCTGCTGCAGGGTGCTTGTGATGAAAGGCGGCTGGGGCTGCAGGTTGCGCAGGGTGCGTTTGATCTCACTAATCACAGCCAGGGAGGAACTGACTTCTTTGGCTATCTCGATGGCTTTGGCCTCGTCCGGGATCTCGAATTTCTTGCCCTGCCATTTTTCCAGACTGGCTTTGAAAGGGGGAAACTCATCCTTCCAGAAACTGGCTTCCAGCTTCCAGAATTCCCGGGGCACAAATGCCCCGATTTCCTGTTCCCGTTCGCAGATCAGGCGCAGCGCCACACTCTGCACACGGCCGGCGCTGAGGTCTTTGGCGATAACTTTCCAGAGCAGGGGCGAAACAGTGTAGCCCACGATGCGGTCAAGCACTCTCCGGGCCTGCTGGGCATCCACCTTGGCCATGTCAATTTCGCCCGGCTCTTCGATCGAGGCGGTGATGGCCTTGCCCGTTATCTCATTGAAAACTATGCGGTAAACCGGCTTCCCTGCCAGTTCCTTTGCCAAAACCCTGGCCAGATGCCAGGCTATAGCCTCACCCTCGCGGTCGTGGTCGCTGGCCAGATAGACCGCCGGGGCTTCTTTGGCCGCGGCGCGCAGTTCGCCGATGGTCTTAGATTTCTTTTTGTCTATTTCGTAAGCCGGCCGGAATTGGTTGTTAACATCCACTCCCAGCTCGTGTTTGGGCAGGTCACGCACGTGGCCCATAGAGGCTTTCACGGAAAACTTGTTTTGCAGGAGCTTGGAGATTGTGCCCGCCTTGGCGGGGGATTCAACAATGATCAAACCTTTGTTCATTTCTTCCTCTTAATCATTCGGAATCGGCAAAGCGCCCGCAGCAGTTCTTGTATTTCTTGCCGCTTCCGCAGGGACAGGGATCGTTGCGTCCCACCTTCGGAGCAACGTGCACAGGCCGGGGTTTGGCTGCTTCACCGCCGTAAGGTCCTGAAAACTGAGGCGGTTCACTGGCATTTTGCGAGACCTGCAAAGTCTGGTCCTGGATAAAGGCGCTCATGTCCTCATGCTGGGTTTTGGCTTTGTTGAGCATGCTCTCCATTTGTTCCTGGGAGAGGATGTAGGTGGTGAAAACCTTCTTGGTTACGTTGTCCTGGATGCGGGAGATGAGGTTTTCAAAGAGTTCGTAGCTCTCACGCTTGTATTCGACCAGCGGGTCTTTTTGCGCGTAGGAACGCAGATGCACGCTTTCCTTCAGCAGGTCCATCTCGTGCAGGTGGTCGCGCCATTCGTCATCCACCACCTCCAGCACGCTGCGGCGCTCGATGTCGCGCATCATCTCCTCCCCCACCTGGGCTTCCTTTTTCTCGTAGGCCTGCATCACCAGTTCCCGCAGGATGTCTTCCAGCATGGACCTGGTGAGATGGTCGCTTTGAAGCTCATCAGGGTCGATGGCCACGTTGAGGTTGTTCCGGAACCAGACGCAGAGACGCTGCAAATCCCAATCCTCAGAATAACTGCTGGCAGAGGTGTGTTCATCCACCACGCGCAGCACGGCTTCGGCCACCATTTCCTGCACTTCGCGCTTCAGCGAAAAGCCTTTCAGCACGCTGCGCCGGTAGGAATAGATCACCTCGCGCTGCTGGTTCATCACCTCGTCGTATTTGATCAGGTTTTTTCGGATCTCGAAGTTGTGCTCCTCCACCCGTTTCTGGGCCCGCTCCACCGTTTTGGTCATCCAGGGATGGCGGATGGCGTCGCCGGGTTTGATGCCCATCTTCATCATCATAGGCGCGATGCGGTCTCCGCCGAACAGGCGCATCAGGTCATCTTCCAGGGAAAGGTAGAACCTCGAGGTGCCGGGATCGCCCTGACGCCCTGCCCTGCCTCGCAACTGGCGGTCGATGCGGCGGCTTTCATGGCGTTCGCTGCCGATCACGTGCAAGCCATCCAAAGGCTGGCCGTAGGGAAACCCGTCAGTTACTGCTGAGTCGATCCCGCGGTAGTTTTCGGTGCTTTGGGTCACCACTCCCGGGCCCAGTTTGATGTCTGTGCCGCGGCCGGCCATGTTCGTGGCGATGGTCACCGAGCCCGGTTTTCCCGCGGAGGTGATGATCTCAGCCTCGCGCTGGTGCTGGCGGGCGTTCAAAACACTGTGGGGAATGTTGCGGCGGCGCAGCAGCCGGCTGATCGTTTCCGAAACCTCCACGCTCACGGTGCCCACCAACACAGGTTTTTGAAGTTCGTGCCAGTAGATTATTTCGTCCATCAGTGCCTGATATTTTTCGTTCTTGGTCATGTAGATCACGTCCTCGTGGTCAACGCGGGTCACGGGAACGTTGGTGGGAATGGTCATCACCGGAAGGTTGTAAATCTCTATGAATTCGGCCTCTTCAGTCACCGCGGTGCCGGTCATGCCGGAAAGCCGCTCGAACATCCTGAAGTAGTTCTGCAGGGTGATGGTGGCAAAAGTTTGGGTTCCGGCCTCGATGGTGACGTTTTCCTTGGCCTCCAAAGCCTGATGCAGCCCGTCGGAGAACCTGCGTCCCGGCATCTGGCGTCCGGTGAATTCATCCACGATGATCACCTTGTTGTCGATAACCACGTATTCCTTGTCATTTTCGAAGAGGGTGTAGGCTTTGAGCAACTGGTTGATGTTGTGCAGCTTTTCGCTCTTGTCCATGAAGCGGTTTGTTTCCAGGGTCTTGCGTTTGATCCTGTCCGCTTCGGAGAGGCTTTCGTCCTCGTCAACCCGGTTCAGCACATCATCCAGGCTTTCCACCACAAAGAGGTTCTTTTCATGGCGGGAAAGCAGTTCGCGCCCCTTTTCGCAGAGGTCAACGCTGTTCTGTCGCTCTTCCACGACATAGAAAAGCTTCTCATCCAGCTCGTGCATTCTCTTGTCACGCAGATAGATGCCTTCCATGTCATTAACCAGCTTCTTCAGCCAGCTTTCCTGCATCAGCTTGGCGAAGGCTTTGTTGCGCGGGGCGGCGCGCTGCACGATGAGCAGGTTGGTGGCCAGGCGGTCCATGTCCGCTGCGGGATTATCCTCGCGGATATCTTCACGGATTTCGCTTAACACCCTCTGCACCATGCTGTTCTGTGACTGCACCAGTTGGTTGATCTGAGGCCGCAGTTCAGGGTAGAAATTCTTGTCCTGGGCAATGGGGCCGCTGATGATCAGGGGTGTGCGCGCTTCGTCTATGAGGATGCTGTCCACCTCGTCCACGATGGCGTAGTAAAAATCCCGCTGCACCAGTTGCTGCGGCGAAACCGCCATGTTGTCACGCAGGTAGTCAAAACCGAATTCGCTGTTCATGCCGTAAGTGACGTCGCAGAGATAGGCTTCCTTGCGTTCCTCAAAACTCATGCCGGTGGTGATGCAGCCAACTTTCATCCCGTGGAAGTTGAAAACGGGCGACATCCATTCCGCGTCACGCGAGGCCAGATAGTCGTTCACCGTCACCAGATGGACCCCACGGCCCACCAGGGCGTTCAGAAACAGCGGCAGCGTGGCCACCAGAGTCTTGCCCTCGCCGGTGGCCATTTCGGCGATCTTGCCGTCGTGCAGGGCCATGCCGCCGATCAACTGCACGTCGAAGGGCACCATGTTCCACTTCAGCATGTGTCCGCGCACTTCAAATTCCTGGTCCACGAGGCGTCGGCAGGTTTCCTTCACCAGAGCGAAAACCTCCGGCAGATAGTCGTCCAGGGTAGATTTGGTGAGTGCTTTGAGCTGTTTTCTGGTCTCATCGATACGGTTGTCGATGCGGTTGCGTTCGCTTTCCTCTGCTTCTTCACGGAATCTGCGTTCCAGGTCATCCAGCGTTTCCCGCAGGTCGCGCAGTTTTTCAGCAATTTCGCCGCGGATGTCTGCCACCCGTTCCCGGAGCTGATCGTCGTCATACTGGTGCAAGCCTTCAAAGATGAGGTTGATCGCCTCAACCTGGGGCGAATACAGGTTCAGGTCGCGGGTGCTCTTGTCCCCGAAAATCTTGCGGAGTAGTTTTTCCAGCATAAATAAGTTCCTTATATCATGTGCGCCTGCCCGTGTCCAGACCGGCGAAACAATGTTGCTTGATGGTTGGGTCAGAAAATCGTTTCCCCTGATTGTGTCAATACTTTATATGCCTCGCGGAACCATAAGGCGACACCGGAAAAAAGCTTGCGGCATCTTTTTGCTTGACAGCGGAGTCTTGTTCCGTTTAGGTTAAGCGTGAGCATCCAAAATCAATGAAAATAAGGAATAAAACATGAAAACACGCATCCTGCTCCTCGCCACCCTGCTGATTCTGCTGCTGGCAGCCTGTGGAACCAACCAGGGCGCGGCTGGCTCCGGTTCCGCGTCCGAATACGGTTATCTCAATCTGTCCGGCAGCATGAAAAACCGCGAAGCCTGGGTGGATGGGGTCCAAATGGGTATCGATCCCGAAGCCGACAACCACCGCGTTCGCCTCACAATCGGGATCCACAAGCTGGAATTCCGCTCCGCAAACCGCATTTTACGGGCCGATGAGATTCTGATCGAGGCCGGGAAGACCCTCGAAATCCCGATTCCCTGAGAGGGTTGCGCTTAAACTAAGTGGCTCGCTTTCAAATCGCGTGGGTGATCCAGTTGATCGACCCCGTAGGGCGGCAGATCATAGCGAGGGGGCGGTGGGCTGACGTAGAGTGAGGAACGAGCATCGACGACAGCAACGTTTCCTGCCGTCCATGCTCCCTGCGTTCGCTGGACGCCAGGCTCAAGGATATGTCATCCCGGACGTCACCGAGTCCGCGAGGTGACTTTGATCCAGGATCCATAACGGGATATGGACTGGATTCCGGGTCAAGCCCGGAATGACGTGGATTTGGGAGTTTCGGCGCTTCGGCGAGCGCCGCTACCTTTGTACAGGCGATCGCTGTACAGCCATTTTCCTTTTCTCAAAGATATCGAACACACGTCATCCCGGACGTCACCGAGCTCGTGAGGTGACATTGATCCGGGATCCATGAAGGGATGTACACTGGATTCCGGGTCAAGCCCGGAATGACGTGGGTTTGGGGTCGGGTGGTGGTGGTTTATAGGCTATTCCACCCCAGTCTGGATTCCGGGTCGAGCCCAGAATGACGCGTAAAGACAATGGCCGGAGAGCCGAACATACGTCATCCCGGACGTCACCGAGCTTGTGAGGTGACATTGATCCGGGATCCATGACAGAAAGAGGACTGGATTCCGGGGCAAGCCCGGAATGACGTGGATTTTTGTGGACGGGTATGTATGTTGTTAAGACTAACAACAAGGTGAAGAGCCACAAATACTTACCCACAGCAAAGTCCTGCCAGTGTCCTGCCGGCCAGGCCCTGAACGCCCGTTTCCATCCCCCTCCCACGCACCGCGTATAATCCTCGCATCAAGTGCGGCTATTGTGCGGGAGGCACATCCGGGACACAGGAAAAGGCCTTAACGGCCAATCAGCATAGATTCGCTGTTCAGCGGGGATTGATTACTGCCGCCGTCCGGGTTGGAAACGCCGGGTTTTATCCACCCGGTTTGAAAGGGAGCCTTCTTTTTGGCAAAAAAATCGCCGCCCATGAAGGACGGCGTTTTATGCTTGGAATCAGCTTAACTCAATGGGGGTCGCGCTGAAATCTGTTGCGGTTGTACATCTGCTTTTTGGCCTTGCGGCATTCCGGGCAGCGCTGGGGCTCGTTGGCCAAACCCTTTTCCTTGTAAAATTCCTGTTCGCCTTCGGTGAACACGAATTCGTTCGAGCAATCTTTACAAACCAATGTCTTGTCTGGCATGGGCTTTCTCCTTTTTGTTCGGGACGTCTGACATTCGGGTTTGAGGCTCTCCCAGAACAAAAGGAATAGGCTCATGGAATGTTAATCCCTGTTTGATGCGTAAAATCTTCAGGGTCTGCATTCTGTCAATCTTTATTTTTCAGAAAGTGGTTTTGTCCACAAAGTTGAAGTTATCGATCAGCATGGTGGGTATGTAGGCGTAAAGGAATGGCAGTTCCTGCTTGCCCAGGGCCAGGATGCGTCGCGTGGCGTCGTGCGGGATTTCGTTAAAGCGCAGGTTGTTCACGGCGTTTTTCACCTTCCCGTCTTCGAAGTAGAGCACTCCGTCGCGGGTCATTCCCGTGAATTCCCCCGCTTTGGCATCCACGGTGCGGATATACCAGAAGCGGTTGATGATCAAGCCCCTCGGCACCAGCTTCATCATCTCTTCCTCGCTGGCTTCGCCGCCGGGGACGAAATAGTTGAAGAGCATTTGCGGCTGGGCGTTCTTTTCTTTGGCCCAGTGCCGATTCGTGGGCATGTTTTGCAGGATTCCGTTCTCCACCCAGCTGATTTCCCTGCTGACGATGCCTTCATGGTCAAAGGGACGGGCGTAGAGCCGGGGCTCCTTCAGGGTTGAGCGCAGCGAGAATTTTTCCCCGAAGAAAGGCTGCCCCAGTTGGCCGGTGTAAGGGGTGAAACCCTCATCGCTCTGGCGCCGGTTCATCATCCAGCCCATATAGAGCAGCAGCTCGCCGATCGCGCCGGGGCGCAGGATAACCGGGATTTTGCAGGCATCGAAATCTTTCATCGTGAGCAGGCTTTCCGCCTGGGAGAGCAGACGCCCGAACTCCTGTTCAAGCGAAAACGAGGCAAAATCCTTGGCCTCGTGGGAAACCTTGGTTTCCACGTTTTCCTTTTTGAGGGTCATGGAATGGCCGAATTGGGTTAAGGAATCGCTGCCCGCAAAGCCGTTTTTGGTGAAGAGGCAGTATTCATAGACGTGTTTCTCGGTCATTCCGGAAACCGTGGCTCCGTAGGCTTTGGCCTTGTCGATGGCCTGCTGCACGATTTCCACCATCTCTGCCGGCTCCAATTCACGCGTGGAGGGATCGCTGTTGTTCACATCCGGAAGCGTTTGCGCGCCCGTGCTGGGCAGGTATTCCGGGTCGGGGCGGTTGAGCCTGGCGATGTCTTCAGCGGTTTTAACCAGATAGGCAAGCGTGGCCTCATCGTCCTGGTTCACGCTGCAGGAACCTGTCCGCTGGCCGAAGGCGACCTCCAGAGTAATGTCCAGCCTGGGGCCGGCGATGTGCTGGGTGATGCCGTTCTGGGCGAAGCGGGTCTGGTGGTTGTCGCTGGCGCTGATGCTGAGGCTGTAATCGTCAGCCTGGCAGTGGCTGCGGATGTATTTTTCGATTTGTTCGAACTGCTTGTTCATTGTGAACCTCCCACGCGGATGTTGCGGAATCTGGCGGTCGCGGCGCCGTGCGTCATGCGCGCCGACTGGCTGGGCTGGCCCTTGCCGCAGTTGATAACTCCGAAAGGCCGCCAGTAGCGTTCATCGCAGATGGCGTCACAACTGTTCCAGAATTCCGGGTTGCAGGATTTGTAAATCACTTTCTTGACGGGACGGAACAGCTTGCCGTTCTTGATTTCCCAAAAGAAATCGCCGCCGAACTGAAAATTGACCCGGTGCTGGTCGATGGAAAAGCTTCCCTGGCCCTGGATGTAAATTCCGTCCTCGGTATCGGCGATCAGCTCGGCCGGGCTTAGTTCCCTGGTGCCGGGCAGCAGATAGAGGTTGGGGATGCGGTTGATGGGCTGATCAGAATAATAAGTGGCGCGGTTGCAGCCGCGGGAATACTCCAAACCTATTTCCATTGCGGTGTCGCGGGTGCTGCCATATTCGTTCAGGATGCCGTCTTTGATGATGTGCCATTTCTGGCCGGGGACGCCGTCGTCATCAAATCCAAGCGTGGCCAGCCCTTCGTTGAGGGTGTTGTCGCCCACGAAATTTACGATCTCGCTGCCGTAGCGGTAGTTTTTCAGCTTTTCCGGAGTGGCGAAGGAGATGCCGGCATAGTCAGCTTCCCAACCCAAAACGCGGTCCAGTTCTGTGGCGTGCCCCACGCTTTCGTGCATGGTGAGGCCCAGGTGGACGGGGTCCAGGATCAGCGTGCGCCGTGCTTCCGGGCCCAAAGGTTCGGCTTTCACCTTGATCAGGGCCTCTTCGGCGATCTGCTTCGCTTTTTCCGTCAGGTTCAGGCTTTCGATCCATTCCCAGCCGGTGGCTTTGCCGCCTTCGTTGAAGCTGCGGCTTTGGCTGTCGCCTTCGTAAACCGCCGTGGCGGTTATCATTGGCGTTATCCACTGCGTGTTCAGCTCCAGGCGGGTACCCAGGGTGGAGCCAAAGAACTTTTCATCCCTGTGCATCACCAGGTAGAACATCGCGCGTTTCACGCCTTCAAAGGCCAGCATGGTGCGGTTCACCTCCAGCATCAGCTCCACCTTTTCCTTCATCGGCACGTCGCGGGGATCGATCTTCACCGGGGTCTCGTATTTGGCGATATAGCTGCGTTCCGGGGCCAGGCGCAGCTTCTTGTCCTTGTTCACCGAGGCTGAGAGGGCGGCGATTTCCGAGGCGCGGCTCACCGTCTTCAAAACAGCCTCATCGCTGAAAACGTTGGAATGGGCGAAGCCCCAGGCCCCATCCCTGAAAAAGCGGATCCCGTAGCCGTAAAGAACTTCGTTGGACGTGTTTTTAAGGCTCAGGTTCTGCAGATAGATCACCTCATCGGTGGTCTTCTGAACGCGGATGTCGGCATATTCAGCGCCGAGCCGCTCCGCCGCGTTCATGGCCAGATCGAGATACTTCATCAATCCTCCCAATTTGGATTTTGGCTTGGTTGTGCCGCCTTCAGACTGTGCAACCTGCCTTCCAATCCAGTATAAAATCCCCGCCCCCGCCTGTCAAGCCGGATTTTTCCTTTGACAGAACGGCCCGCCTCCGCCAAGCTATCTCGGTCGGCCAACCGGCTGAAAACATTACGGTTAACAAGGACACACGCGATATGGAATGCCCCTTCTGCGCCATCAAACCCGAACAGGTCCTGCTGGAAAACGAACATTTTGTCGCCATCCGCGACATTCGCCCCATCTCGCCAGGACATTGCCTCATCGTTTCGCGCCGCCACGCTCGCGATTTCTTTGAGCTCAGCACCGCCGAAGCCGCTTCCCTGCACGGTCTCAGCCTTAAGCTGCGCGAGTTCCTGGAGCAGGAACACCATCCCGACGGATTCAAACTACTGATGAATTGCGGCGCCGCCGCCGGACAGAGCGTGTTCCATTTCCACCTGCACCTGATCCCGCGCTACACCGGCGACAGGAAGGATTTCCGCAGGCTGGTAGCCTCGCTGGGGGAGGTCCTGTAACCCTGAATCCACCGATATACTGAGCCCGAAATGTTGGGATAAAACCCAACCCATTGCTCCTCTGGCTGTTTGAGGGCGTCTGACATTCCCCGTTATTCATGGACTATGCAAGGCCAGGCGGGCAAGCGCATTGTTTTGATCGGCTCTTTTTCAAACCGGGCAGGTAAGCCCGGAGGGCGGCAAAGACAAATTCACGGATTTATTCATCTGCGAAATCCGTGAAATCTGTGTGAAACTCTCTTTTATTCGCGTAATTCGAGGACGCCCTGTTTTACAGGGAAATATGCCGGACGCGGGTCCCGGAATCCGGATTCTCCGCGTCCAATCCTGTCTCAACCCCTCCCGGCGAGGGAGGTCATTTCAAGGACATTTTCAGGAAGCCAAAGTCGATGACGTCCGTCTCAACCCCTCCCGGCAAGGGAGGTCATTTCAAGGGAAGCCATAAAGGAGATGAGCAAGCATGTCTCGTCTCAACCCCTCCCGGCAAGGGAGGTCATTTCAAGTGAAGTTATCAACATCCTAGATAAAGGTGACATAGTCTCAACCCCTCCCGGCAAGGGAGGTCATTTCAAGACGCGGCCGCTCGCGCCATAGAGCGAGAATTTGAGACAGTCTCAACCCCTCCCGGCAAGGGAGGTCATTTCAAGTTAAAGACGAAAACAAACTGAAAAAATGGTTTACTTGTCTCAACCCCTCCCGGCAAGGGAGGTCATTTCAAGCAACTTCTGGAATCTCACCGGGAAATTTCCAAATGTCTCAACCCCTCCCGGCAAGGGAGGTCATTTCAAGCAAGACGACGGAAAAGGCAAAAAGGTCCCGGTAAAAGTCTCAACCCCTCCCGGCAAGGGAGGTCATTTCAAGGATAGCATCCGGTTTCAGGGGAATCCCATTCCCGGCAAGGGAGGTCATTTCAAGGGATCAATTAAATTGGAACCAGGAAATCTATATCTGTGTCTCAACCCCTCCCGGCAAGGGAGGTCATTTCAAGATAACTCTATAAGGAGAGATGATATGAAGAAGAATAAGTCTCAACCCCTCCCGGCAAGGGAGGTCATTTCAAGAGCCTCGATTTTAGCCCTTTAGCAGAGCGGGTTTGGGACCCCATTTCCGTGAACCTCCTCTGACCCGGGCCTGAAATGAAGGTCGAAAAGGCAGGTTCGCGGAAAACAGGCTCAAAGCCTCTTCACGAGCGGCTTCACGGCTATTGGCATATCACATCCGTATGGCAGGCATACAGATAATGGCATTTTGTGCCTCGTGAAAGGCTCTTGCCAGGACAGAATCCGTAACTTTATCAAGGCTGTTTCCATTTTCAGCCAGCCCCCGTATTTTGGCAAGCTTTTTCTGCGGGCAATAAAAACACCGGTTTCATTTTCGGGAAAAAACAGCTCAAGTTCATTGATGGCGGATAGACTTTATTCCGTTTTACCGTCATGCCGCGCGGGCTGGATTCCGGGTCAAGCCCGGAATGACGTGGGTTTGGGGCTGGGTGGTGGTTGCTTCTGGATTCCGGGTCAAGCCCGGATTGACGTGGATTTGGGGCTGGGTGGTGGTTGCTTCTGGATTCCGAGGCAATCTCGGAATGACGTAGGTTTAGGGCTGGGTGGTGGTTACTTCTGGATTCCGGGTCAAGCCCGGAATGACGTGGGTTTAGGAGTTTCGGCGCTTCGGCGAGCGCCGCTACCTTTATACAGGTGGTCTCTGTACCGCCATTTTCCTTTTCTCAAAGATATCGAATATACGTCATCCCGGACGTCACCGAGCTCGCGAGGTGACATTGATCCGGGATCCATAACGGAATATGGACTGGATTCCGGGTCAAGCCCGGAATGACGTGGGTTTAGGGCTGGTGGTGGTAGCTTCTAGATTCCGGGTCAAGCCCGGAATGACGTGGGTTTGGGGTGACAGGCTTATTTACTGTCGTCGCTACCCGTGCCTCGCTCGACGCCAGCGTGTAGCCGTATGGAAGCAAATCCGACTGGCCATTAAGGCCCTGTCCTATGTTCCATTGTCGCCTCCCGCATAATGCCCGTATTTGATGCGGGTATCTTGCGAGAGGCAGGGGAGGGGTGCGGAAGAGCGGGTTCAGGGTCTGACCAGCAGGGCACAGAGGTGAATAAAGATTCCCCAAGCCGGGGGTTAGTTTTCCTCTCTCAGCAGCTCCAAAGCCTTTTCCAGCACAGGGTCACGCCCCCGCACTATGTCGTCCAGGGTGGTTTCCACCAGGATGTCCGGGATGATCCCAAATCCGTGGAAGCGGCTTTTATCGGCCTGACGCACGAACATTCCTGTCCAATAGGCCTTCAGTTCGCCAGGCAGGTCTGTAATGACCACGTTTCCGTTGGCTCCGGCGGTGGGCTTTCCCACCAGCGTGGCCCGACGGTTGTGTTTCAGCACGGCCAGATACGCCTCGCAGTAGCTTTGGCTTGAGCGGCCGCACAAGGCCACCACTTCCGCGCCGATGTGCGGCTCCCCGGGCCAGACTCCCCAGGTTGGCCGGTCTTCATTCAGGCGGGGCAATTTCTCCCGGGGGCGGATGTAACGTTCGACCAGGCTGTTGGCCAGGGAATCGGGAGCGGACAGCAAATACCGGAGCAAATCCAGAGAAATGTTGAGATAGTAGCGCAGGTCCAGGATTATCCCCCGAGCCGCCACCAGCTCCGGCAGAGCCTCCTGAAGTTCCTCTTCCGTTATGGTGTTGGGGTTCACATACACAATCCCGCCGGGGTAATTGACAAACTTGGCATCGGGCGTCGCATACCGCCAGCCTTCATAATCCCCGAAAGGGACGGTCCGCGTTATCTTGCGCCGGTCCGGCGTAATGAATTCAAAGGTCGCCACGCTGTCCGGATAGGTTCTCAGGGACCGGCTAAACAGATAGATGTCATTGCTTTCCGGATTTCCCGAGGAGAAGTAAGGGCGGTTTTCCCGCATCATTTTGGCGAAGTTTTTCCCGTTCATTTTCGTTATGCGCGAACCCGGAGGAAGGTCGAGGGAAGGGTCCAAAACTTTGTTGACCACCCATTTTCCCTTCAGCGGAATGGCGGTAAACCAGGGCCTGTTGGGATTGTGGGACTGGTCGCTGAGGTGGGAATGCCCGTCGCCGGTTTGGGACATCAGCAGTAGCAAGGCCCTCTTGTATTGCTCGAAGTCCCGGCTGCGCAGCACCCTGGCCAGCGCTTTGGGCAGTTCGCCATCCCAGTCGCAGTCGCCATATTCAAAATAGGGATAAAAGAAACTAAGCTCATTCCAGTATTTGATCAGCCCCGCCAGCCAGACATGGCGGTCACCGCGGTCATTGATGTCTATGCCGGCCAGTTCGGCGCCCAGGGCGTTGAGGGCGGTTGTGTCGCAGACCGGATAAGTGCGTTCGGCATCGCATTGCAGAACCATGGGAAAGCGGCAGTTAAGGCCCCGGACCAGGGGTTTTTCCAGAAGCTCGCCCCAGGGAAGTTGTTCAGCGAAGAACCGGTCTGTGAGTATGAGCGTGAATTCCTGCTCCGGCGGGGTTTTGCGGATGGAGAGCAGACGTCCCCCGGGGCTGTCTTCCACCACAAACCCCGTTCTTTGGCCAAACATGGTATCGTGCAGGATATTGAGGTTAAAGCCCTGGGGCAGGCCGCCGGGAACGTCATCCTCAAAACCTGTCTCAAAAACGTTTTGCCAGTCGCCGTCGATCCAGTGTTCGATTTTGACGTCGTCAAGCTGAAGGTGCTGAAAATAAGCCATTCCAAACCAGAGGGATTCAGAGTCGTAGCCTTTGGATTCCAGTTCAAAGCTTTTGACCTCCCAGCCTTCTCCGGAGAGGGAATCCACGACCGTATCGCCCTCAAAACCGGCATAGACCTTGATGGTGAGGCTGTCGGGCACAAGGTTGCGGATCCGGAACGTGACGCGGGCTTTGGTTTCAGGCTCGGCGGACTGGGGCAATCTGGGCATCAGCATGGTCCAGGCATCATCGTATCCCGGAATGTTGCGAACCATCTTTGGACGGTTGGTGCGTATGCTGACATAGACGCTGGGGCTGTCGGTGTTGTTGTAGCCCGAATACTGCCAAAAGACCTTGGAGCGGCCGGGGACGAGTTCGAAGGGAACAATGTCGGGAGCGCGCTTGCCAAAGAGTTGTAGCTCCGGCACCAGCGGGCTGAAGAGGCCAAGCAACCTGGCCTGGAGTTCACGGTCGTCGCGGGCGTCCAGCACCTGGCGGGAACCGTAAACGGCAAAGCGGTCCCAGTCGATGGACTGGACTTCGTCAGCGGGATACCAGTGTTTTACATAGCCCCAGAGGCGGGTGAAGGCTGCAAGGTTGCGCACCTGGGTCCTTTCGGATACCGGTTTGGCCAGGCACAATCCGGAAAGGACGGCCAGCAGGATAAAAAACAGAGAACGCTTGAACATGATTTACTCCTTTTCCCAAGCGATTTGGCCAGGCTGGAACCTTGCACAAGGGATACGCTTCCGGGAATTTGTTGAGTTGATTCTAAAGCTGGAGAGCGGCAGCTCGCCAATCGGAGCCATAATCACTTATTCCGCCGAAGCTTAAGCCACCACTCGAGGCGTTTGGCGATCTCTTTTTCAAAGCCGAATTCGCCGGGCGTGTAATAGATCTTTTCCGGCATCTGGTCCGGGAAATACTTTTGGTAGGCATAGTGGTCGGCGTTATCGTGGTCGTAGCGGTAATCCTTGCCGTAATCGAGGTCTTTCATGAGCTGGGTGGGGGCGTTGCGAATGTGGAGCGGAACGCCGTAGTGGCTGGTTTTGCGGGCATCTTCAGCAGCCGCGGAATAGGCTTTGTAAAGGGCGTTGCTCTTGGGGGCGGTGGCGAGGTAAACCACCAACTGGGCAAGGACGTTGTTCGCTTCCGGCATGCCCAGGAACATCACGGTTTCCTTGGCGGCGATGGCCTGGAGGAGGGCGTTTGGATCGGCCAGGCCCACATCCTCGGAGGCGAAACGGATGAGGCGGCGCACCACGTAGCGGGGGTCTTCACCGGCCTCCAGCATCCGCGCCAGCCAGTAGAGCCCGGCCTGGGGATCGGAGCCGCGGAGGGATTTGTGGAGGGCGGAGATGAGGTTGTAGTGTTCCTCGCGGTCCTTGTCGTAAAACATGGTCTTCTTTTCGAGGATGGCGGCGAGGGACTTGAGGTCGGGCTGGGGATCCTCTTTCAGCCAGGGTTCCAGCAGTTCAAGCTGGTTGAGGGCGCGGCGGGCGTCGCCTCCGCTCTGCTGGGCCAGCCAGCCCCGGATGGCTTCGTTGTCCTTCAAACCCAGTTCCGCGAAGCCTTTGGCCAGGATGGCGGAGAGGTCTTCCTCTGAGAGCATGGAGAGCACAAAAACGTGGCAGCGGGAGAGGAGGGCCGGGATGACCTCGAAGGAGGGGTTTTCCGTGGTGGCGCCGATGAGGATAACCGCCCCGCTCTCCACATAGGGCAAAAAGGCGTCCTGCTGGGATTTGTTGAAGCGGTGGATCTCGTCAATGAAGATGATGGTGCGCTGGTTGCGGCGTTTGTGGGCGTAGTCGGCGTCCTTCATCACCGATTTCACGTCGCCGATCCCGGAAAGGACGGCGCTGAACTGGACGAAACGGTGGCTGGAAGAGCGCTCGATGATGCGGGCGATGGTGGTTTTCCCTGTTCCGGGCGGGCCCCAGAGGATGAAAGAGTGGTATTCTCCGGAGGCGATCATCTGGTTGAGCAGGGAGTTTTTAGCCACCAGTTTGGCCTGGCCTCGGAGTTCATCCAGGCTGGAAGGACGCAGCATTTCGGCCAGGGGGGCGTCGCGCAGGTCTTGCTCTTGTTCGGCCAGAAAGTCGGTCTGATCGCTGTTCACGGTGTGTCCTTCAGGTGGTTTGGCGGATTAGTTCGATGGGTTTGATCCGTTTCAGCCTTTGCAAAGGCAGGATCACGCTTACGAGAGTGATGAAATAGGAAACGAGAACCACGGTGAGATAATCCTGGAAGGAGAATATCACCGGCAGGGGCAGCGGCCCGGCGTCCCCCATGCCCATGGAGAGCAGGCCGAAGCGTTTCTGGACGAGGAGCAGGGCCGTTGATATGACCAGGCCCAGGATGATCCCGATGGTGGCCAGTATAAGCGATTGATACAAAAAGAGGTCGCGCAGGTCCGTTTCCCGGTAGCCGAAAGCCTTGAGCAGACCAAGCTCCCGCTTTTTCTGAGCGATGGTCTTGAGCATGGAGCCGGTGAGGTTGAAGCTGGCGATCACATAGGTGAAAAGCATGATCACGAACATGAGGAACTTTTCGAAGCGGAGAGCGCTGTAAAGGTTGGCGTCGTAAGCGCTCCAATCCTCCACCTGCCAGCCTTTGAAGAGGCTTCTGATCCTGCTCGTGTGGCGCTGGGGTGAACTGGCGTCGGGGCTCTTCACCTCGATGTAGTCCACCTCGTCCGCGTAGCCGCGGAAAAAGGCGGCGGTGGCCAGCGGCACGAAGCTGAAAGTGGAATTGTATTCAGGCATGCCGGCGTTGAAGATGGCGGCCACGCGGACGGTGCGGACCTTGGGCAGCATGCCGAAGGCCGTGGGAACGTCAAAAACCGGGGAAAGCAATTGCAGTTCGTCGCCCACGCGGGCGTTGATCTCGGCGGCAAGGCCGTAGCCCAAAGCGATGCCGTTGTCCGTGAATTCCGGGCCCTCCACCCCTCCGGAAAGGATGCCCTGAACCTCGGAGCCGGTGGCGGACGGCCGGGGATGCAAAGCCGCGCTGATCTTTGAATGGAGGGCGGGATCGATCCCGAAACAGAGGGTGGACCAGATGCGGTCATCCTGCTTGAGAATGAGTTCGCTGCGGATCACCGGGGCCGCCTGGTAGCCGAGGGCGAGCAGGCTGTCCACCAGAGGTCGGGGACGGGGCACAGGATCGCCGCCGGGCGCGCTGAGCTTGATTTCGCTGAGCGTGCCCGTGATCCGCTGGCGCACGTCCTCACGGAGGCCGTTCATCACGCTGGTGACGCAGATAAGGGCTGTCACACCGAGGGTGATCCCCGCGATCGTGAGCCAGTGCGAGCGGTTGATGAAGCCGTGACCCTGGCCGCGCAGGTATTTCAGCGCCAGCCACAGCTTGCTGCGGTTCTTTTCCATACGGGCGAGGATATTGGAAGCGGTTCAGCGGTCAAGAGATTTTCCGCTTATCTTGCTTCCGGGCAAAGAAAAAGCCGGCTTCGCGCCGGCTGAAAGGTTGTATTATCGGAAAGCGGATTATTTGTTGAGGCTGATGGCAGGTTCCGCGTCCTTGCGGGTTACCTTGCCTTCGGGGCTGATCAGCAGTTCGCTTTCCGGGAAATCGAGCCTGGTGAGGTTGATGACCTCGTTGAGCGCGGCCCTGCTTTCATCGAGCACGGGGCCTCCCTTGCCGGGTTGTTTCACGGAGATGATCTCGCCGTCGATGAATTCGCCGTCGCTTTTGAGATTCAGCTTCACGATGGGAGCGATGCCCAGCTTGCCGGAGAGGTTGAAGCGGCCGTAGGTGGCAAAGTTGCCAAGGCTGTAGGCGATGAAGCGGCCCTTGTATATGTCGATGGCGCGGGTGACGTGGGGTCCGTGGCCGAAAACGACGTCCGCTCCGGCATCGATGGCCACGCGGGCAAATTCGTGGGGGTTGCCGCGGTTTTCACCCAGATAGAACTCCGTTTTGCGGGTCACGCGGGTCTTATCCGCGCCTTCGGCCCCGCCGTGGAAGGAGACTATCACGATGTCGCACTTTTCGCTCAGTTCTTTCACTGTCTGTTTCACTTTGGCATAGTCGTTGATCTGCATGGTTCCGGTGTTGGGGGCGAAAGCGGCAAAGCCGTAGATGATGCCGTCTTTTTCAAAGATCTTGGAGGGAAATTCCACGCGGCCGGCGAACCTGATGCCCAGGGAATCCAGCTTCATCACCGTGTTGCGCAGGCCAGTGACGCCAAAATCGCCGCTGTGGTTGTTAGCCAGGCTCATCACGTCGATCCCGGCGTCTTTCAGGTATTGGGCATAGTGGTCCGGGCTCTTGAAAGCGTAGCAGGTGGAGGGGTTGGAGCATTGCTTGGGCATGCCTTTGTCAGTGAGGATCACCCCTTCGAGGTTGGCGAAGGTGAGGTCGGCGCTCCGGAGGATGTCTGCCACCGGCGCCAGCAGTTCCTTGCCGTCCTTGGGCGGCAGATACTGGGGCGAGGGATAATTAGTGCCCAGCATGATGTCGCCCACGCCGATCACGGTAATGTTGCGGGTGGGAGGCACGTGGCTGGGATATTTGTCCTCAAGCTGGGGCATGCGTCCGGCATAGAGGAAACGCTTGACGTAGTTGGGGCTGGAGTAATAGTCATCGATCACCACTCCGCGGGAGGAGCTGTGGATCATTTTCAGGGTCTCGCCGGTGTTTTCAACCACCATGGCCACATGTCCGATCACGCTGGATTTGCCTCTGGTGCCGCGGAAAAACATCAGGTCGCCGGGACGGGTGTCCGAAAGCGGTATCCGCCGGCTGCTGGCGCCCTGCTCCCTGGAGGTGCGGGGGATGAGGACATCGTGGAGGGAAAAAATCCACTGCACAAAACCGCTGCAGTCCATGATGGCGCCCTGGGGATTGCGGAACTGGTAAGGACGGCCAAGATAGAGGCGGCTGGTTTCCACCATGCTACGGGTTATCTCAGCGTAATTCTTGTTGCGGGTGCTGATCGTGGCTCCCACAGGCTGGACCGCTTCGACCAGCAGGATCACCGCCATGAGTAAAAGCAGGAACCGGCTTGGTTTCAGCATCCGGGTCACTGCGCGAATGGACATTTTCAGTTTATCTATCAACATAAATTCTCCAATGTGGCATGCGTCCCCGGCGCATATTCAGAAGCACGTTCGGATGGGGACACTCAATCACTATGTTTACAATTGGTTGCAAATAAAGGTTCAATCATAGCAGAAGGGGGACGGGTGTCAAGGAAAAAACTGGCCTGAGAGACAAGCACTATTCCTATCTAATTGTATTGCTGTCGATTGCGGCGATAGAATCCTGCTGCTATTTGAGTCCGGTCTTTCGCTTCAGGAGGGCAAAAGCCGTAGTAGGGTTAGTTCGTAAGCCCGGCGCTTTTGCCTTCGCGCTTGCCGCAGAAGAGGCAGAAAACCGAATCGGAATCTATCTGCCTATGGCAGTTGGGGCAAAACATCGGTGGAGAGTTTGATGGTTTGGTCGAGCAGTTCCGGCAAACTCATTTCCCTGTCCACCCGCATGGTCTTGCTCAGTCCCCAGCGTCCGGCGGTCACGATGGATTGGACCCTGATCCTCAGCAGACTCTTCAGCCGGAGGTTTTCAATGCCTCCTGCTTTGATCCGGAGCGGGATGCCCGTGGTTTGGCGGGCTTTCACGAAGCGGGGCTCCGTGCTTTCCAGGATGAGGGGAATTTCGTTGTCCCTGTCGATGAAGCGGATTTCGAAGGGCTGCACCCAATATCCCACCCAGGCGTTGTTTTTCACGTCTAGGGAGGGACTGGGAAAAATGTGCGGCTTCACTTCCGGGTCGAAATCCCAGGTGCTGGCCCAGGCCAGGAAGCCCAGCCCAAGCACCAGCAGTATCAGCGGGATGTGCCACCAGCGGAAGCTGAAATAAAAGCGGGAATTACTCATAATGTTCCAAACCTTTTCGGATGTCCGGCGAAGATGCCTTCCGGCCCGGTTTCCCCTCTGGGAAGCTTGCCGTCGCCAAAAGGCAGGCCGTCAGCAGCAAAAGCGGCAGCAGCGCAACTATCAGTAAGATCCGGAGTTTCATCATCAATGTCCTCCCTGATTTGGTTTGTTCGCTTTCTTGGGTAAGGGGGAAGCGTTTTTGCCCTGGCTCTCGCTATCTTTGCCGGGGTTTCCGGTTTCGGGAGCGCCGGTTTCATTCACAGTCCCGGTCGTATCGGGGGCGATGATCGCGATACTGTCGCTCACCGCGGCTATCTCTGCTTCCTTCCGTCGTTTTTCCTCCCGGGCCAGCCTTTGGAAGTTGATTCCCCCGCAGATGAGAAACACCAGAGCCAGCAGCGCCAGCCCCAGCGTGAGCAGGTTTGTCCCCCCGGGCGTGGGTCTGAAAGCCTTGCCCCGCACCACTTTGAGCACCTGGATGGTGATGTTGTCCTTGCCGCCCCGGCGTTTGGCCTCGTCCACCATCGCGCGGCAGGCTTGCTGTGGTTCCAGGGCCAGGTAGCGGTCCACCTCGGCGAGGCTGAAGTAATCCGAAAGGCCGTCGCTGCAGAGCATGAATATATCGCCGCGGAAGATGGGGAAGGGCCCCGCCGCTTCGGAGGCGTGGGGTTCCGGGCCCAGGGAGCGCAGGATGATGTTCTTTTTGGGGTGGTCTTGGGCGTCTTCGGCTTTGATCAGGCCCTGGTCCACCATCCCCTGCACCCACGAATGGTCTTTGGAAAGCTGTATGGTGCTGCCACCGCGCCTTCTGTAGATGCGGCTGTCGCCAATCCAGGCGATCCAGTATTGCTCTCCCCTGATCAGCAGCGCCACCGCCGTAGTGCCCATTTCAGCCAGTTCGGGGTTTTCGGAGGCGTGGCGGGCGATGTTTTGCTGGGCGAGGCTAAAGGCGCGGTGCAGTTCGTTGATCTCGTCATATTCGGCCCCGAGGCCCTGGAAATGCGCGGAGATGGTTTCCACGGCCACCTGGGAGGCAACTTCCCCGCCTCTGTAGCCGCCCATCCCGTCGCAAACGAGGATCAGGTCACCGAATCCGCCGTTGTATTTGCCGTAATAGTCCTGATTGCTTTCGCGCACCATCCCCACGTCGGTGAGGTTGCTTATCACCAGCCTTTCCGCGGTTTTTCTGCTCATCGCCGGCCTCAGTAAAGGCGGAACACGCCTTCGTTCGAACCCAGCTTGAAGGTGCTGCCCTGTTCGATGCGGCAGAGGCTGACTTTCCGGCCGTTCACATAAACGCCGTTGAGCGAGCCGAGGTCTTCTATGTAGAAATGGCCGTCGCTCCAGTAGATGCGCGCGTGGCGGGAGGAAACGGTGGAATCGTTGAACACGATGCTGTTTCCCTGCGCCCGGCCCAGGGTGGCGCCTTCGGCCCCGAGGTTGAAGGTCCGGCCCTGTTCGCTGCCCATCATCACTTCCAGGCTGAGGCCCTGTCCGCCGCGTGATTCGCCGGTGCCCGTGCCGGGACTGAGAATAACCGTGTGCTCACGGGAGCGGGGAGTTTGGTCCTGGGCCCGGATTTCTGCTTCGCGCCGGGTTTGTTCCTCCAGCCGGCGCTGTTCCTCTTCGTAGCGGGCCTGTTGTTCTCGGCGCTGGCGCTCTTCCTCTTCCTGCTGGCGGCGCTGTTCAGCCAGGCGTTTCTGCTCTTTGTCCTTCAGCCAGAAGAATATTCCGGCTGCGGCGGCAAGCAAAACAGCGATGATGCCGATTATCCAGCCCAGGGAAAGTTTTCCGCCGCCTTTCGCGTCGATCTCTTCCGGACCGCTGATGGCTTCCCGGTTGGCCGGCACCCGAACTTTCACGGGCTCGGGGAATTCGGCTTTGTAAGTGCCCTGGGTGAGGGTGATGCTCAGGTCTTTTTCCAGGCCGTCCCCCGCCAGTCCGAACACGGGGTAGGTGAGGACGTAGGAGCCCAGTATCTGGCGGCTCACCTTGCCAAAATGGTCGCTCAGGCTCTGGGCGTCCGGGGCGTCGTAAAAGCTGCCGCCGGTCTGCTGGGAGATGCGGTCCAGGATTTGCAGATACTGCTTTTCCTGCCTAGTGTAGCCCGCCGTAAAGATGGGGATTTGCTTCGCGCGGGCTTTTTCTATCACCCCGTCGATGGTGTAGGCGGTGGCGGGGTTGTCTTCCTTGCCGTCGGAAAAGAGGATCATAAAGCGCCCTTCATTCCTGGCGGTGGGCCCGCCCAGGCGGTCCAGGCCCTTGTCGATGCAATAATAAAGGGAGGTGTCGCCGGGCAGTATTTTCAGTTTTCCGATGCTCTCGCGCAGAAATTCCGTGTCCGTGCTGAAATCGCAGACCAGCTCCTCTTTCTCGGAAAAGGCCAGGATGGCGATCTCATCATTGGCGCGCTTTTTGCCGATGAAGCTGAGCAGGGCGTTTTTAACGCTGTCCAGCGGCTTGCCCTTCATCGAGCCGGAAACATCCACGCAGACAAGGATGGAGAGCCCCTGTCCGGAACTTTCGAAGGTGGTCACGTTCAGCAGGGTGTCCACCGCCGCTCCGCCCAGGGAGATGCGGAAATTGCCGGCGTTCAGGTTCTTGAGCGGCTCGCCGGCGTTGTCCAGGGCCAGCACGGAGCTGTTCACTATTTTGGGGAAATTGTCGGTGTTGGTTTTCAGGTGGTTTAGGCTGATGTTCTGCGCCCAGAGCGGCGCGCAGAGCAAAAGCAGGATCATCAGTCTGCGCATCTTGCACCTCACACGGTCTTGAGTTTCAGGTCGATGGTGGCGATCCGGATGATGTCGTTTTCATTCAGATACACCTTGTCTTCGATCATTTCGCCGTTCACGAAGGTTCCATTCGAGGAAAGGTTGTCCTCGATGATGAATTTGCCGTTGCGGCTCAGCAAGACGGCGTGTTCGGCAGAAACGCCCGGCAGCTTGAGCTGGATGTCGCAGGAGGCGGAACTGCCGATGACGTGGCGGCCCTGATAGACCTTGAAATCCAGGCCGTTGGGGTCCACATCGAAGGTCACCAGCCAGCCGGTGAGCATCCGGTTCACCTGGGGACGCGGTTTTCCTTCCGCGGAGGGAACGGCGCCGGGAGCGGCTTCCGGCCTTTCCAGGATTACGGTTTTGTCGCTGAGCGGGGCTCCGGGCCCGGAAATGCCAGCCCCCAGCCTGGGTTTGGCGGTGTCGAGCCTGGTTCTGTCGGCTTCATCGCCCATCCTGGCAGTGGGCGCCTGGCCCAGGTTCGCCGTGCGCTGCGGTGGGCAGTGCGGGCAGGAAGGCAGGCTGGCGTCATAATCGTGGCCGTTGGGACAGGTGCGCAGGTTGCTGCGCAGCGCTTTGCCGCAGGATTTGCAGAAAGTGGCGTGGTCGGGATTGGTGGCGTTGCATACGGGACATTTCATGATATTCTCCATGTTTGTTTATCATCTCTGCTGGCTGTGGAAACCGGCTGGCAAAAAGAACGGCCCCTCATGCCGGGGAACGGGACGCGCGACGGGGCGGGGCAAAACGCCTCCGCGCCGTCCGGAAGCGGGCCAGGCAGCCTCTTGGGCGGATATGGCATCGAACCTCCATCACCCTTGTTTTTGAGTTTCCACAGGCGCGGCCGGACAAGACCGCGTTCAAACACTAATGCTCGAAAACCAATAAGTTGTCAAGCGAAACTTCACTCCGCCGCCCGAAGCCGCCAGCGGAACCTTTTTCCTTTTATGGGTTCCCTCTTATCACCTGCCCTCCGCGATGCCCTGTCTGCCTCACCCTGAGCGCTTGAGGCAATCCCTCTCCCACGCCCCGCGGATGATACTCGCACCGAATGCGGGTATGATACGAGAGGTGTGACCGGGAAATAGGAAAGGGCCTTAACGGCCAGTCGGCTTCGCTATCACACGGCCACACGCTGGCGTCGAGCGAGGAACGGGCATCGACGACAGCAAATAAGCCTGTCACCCCAAACCCACGTCATTCCGGGCCTGACCCGGAATCCAGTCCTTATCCTTTCATGGATCCCGGATCAATGTCACCTCGCTGGCTCGGTGACGTCCGGGATGACGTGGCCCTGGAGGCTGGCGTCGAGCGAGGAACAAGCATCGACGACAGCAATATTTCCTGTAGTCCAAGCTCGCAGGCTCGCTGGACTCCAGGCTGAGTGGAGGTCATCGACCAATAGCCCGGTTTGGATGAGCCCCAAAAAAGCCCCCGGAATCCGGGGGCGGTATCGGTTTAGCCGGCCTTTACGGCTCAGGGCATGGTTGACTGGATGTGTTTCACCAAAAGGGAGAGGCAGTGGGTGTAGGAGCCAAGTTCGTTGTCATACCAGCCGCAAATCTTGGCGTGGGTGACGGGCATGGTCACCTCACGGTCGGCGGGAACGCCAAGCGCAGCAAGGGTTTGGGGCGGCACGGGGATGAAGCTGGTGCGGGTGTGGGTTTCATGCGCTTCGAGGGTGGCGGCAGCCAGGGAGCCGATGAGGTCGGCGGAGACGTTCTGGCGTTCGGAATAGACCAGCAGCCCTTTCTGCGGACCTTCTGCCGCCTTTTGGTAGATCTCGTTTATGAGGCGGCGGTTCACCAGTGGCTGGCCCTGTTCGTTCAGTTTTGTGTGGAAGGTCATGTTTAGGTTGATCAGGGAGACCGTGGAGGTGGGGATGCGTACTGAATCGGCCATGAAGCCCACGGATTTGATTTTGGGCATCACCAGTTCCAGGGCTTTGGCGGCGCCGGTGGTGGAGAGGATGATGTTGTTGAGCATGCTGCGTGATTTGCGGAGGTCGGTGGCACCGGTTTTGGGCACGGAATCCAGGATGCTTTGGGTGTTGGTGGCGGCGTGGATGGTGCTCATGGAGGCAGTCATGATGTTTGAGGTCTCCTCGTTTTCCAGGAGGGGCTTGATCATGTGGGCAAGGCCCGTGGTGGTGCAGCTTGCAGCGGAGATAACGTGATGCTCGGCGGGTTTGTAATTAAGGTGGTTGATGCCGTAGATCATGGTGATGGCGTCCGGCGAACTTGTGACGCTGGCGGTTTTGCTCTTGAAGGGGGCGGAGCAGACAACCTTGAGCGCCCCGGCTGCCAGATGCCCGCGCAGGCAAGGTTTTCCCTGTTCCGTGGTGGCGTTCGGATCCACAAAATTGCCCGTGCAGTCCACCACGATGCGCACGCCTTCGTTCAGCCAGTTGATGTCCTTGGGATCACGGGCTTTGCGGAGGATTTTCACGGGAATGCCTTCGATGGAGATGAGCGGCATGTCCGGATCCAGAATCTTGATCTCGGCGCGGCGTCCGACCATTCCGAAGAGGAATTTGTGGATGCTGCCGTAGGTGGAGTCGGACTCGATCACCTGGATGAAATCGTCCAGTTTTTTCCCCACTTCGCGGCCGAAGTTGATGACAATTCCGTCGAAATTACGGAGGTGGATCTGATTCCAGAGCAGCAATTTGCCGATCCGGCCCAGCCCGTTGATCCCGAGCAGTTTTTTGTTTTTCAGGTCGAGGTTCATGCGATACTCCTTTTTGTGTATTTTGTGTATGTTCTTATCTGGAAATGGTTTCCACCGGGTAGTGCCCCAGGTAGATGGCGCCGCTGCCGGCGTCGATGGCGATCTCGTCGCCCGGCTTGAACAGGGTTTCCCCGATGCGGCAGTTGTTCTGGTCCTCAAAAACCTTGAGCTGGCGGCAGTTGACGATGCCCACCAGGCCGAGGCGGATGGCGGTGACAGCGGCGTGGGAGGTGACTCCTCCGCGCGAGGTGAGCAGTCCCTGGCAGTCGAAAAGCAGTTCCATGTCCTCCGGAACGGTGTCCGGGCGCACCAGGATGAGAGGCTGCCCGCGGTCTTTGAGGGCGTCGATGTCCGCGCGGGAAATGGCGATGAGGCCGTTGATTACGCCTTTGCCGATGCCTATGCCGTTGCCCAGAAGCTTCAGTTCGCGCTTGGGAACGTTGAAAACGGTGTAGGCCCGGGCTTTGGTTATCACCTGGTTGCGGGTTTGGAGGATGTAAAGCTGGTCACGGGCGGGGCTTTCGAAGGTGAATTCGATTTCCTGGTGGGGGTAGCCGCGCTCGTCCAAAAGATGGCTGGCGAGGCTGAACAGGCGGTCGTATATTTGGGGGAAATCCTTTTCCAGAGAGAGTTCCACCTTCTGTTTGGACTGCTTTCGCTCCTGCTCGGAGATGGGCAGGGTGTGCACCAGGCCGGCCACGACGTCCTCGCCCTGGCTGCAAAGGGTGAAATCGCCGTTGAGGGTGATCCCCGGCGCCTTGTTCCAGGGCGCGTGGGTGAAGAGCACACCGGTGCCGCTGTCCAGGCAGATATTGCCCAGGACCATTTTCTGGATGGTGACGGCTGTTCCCCAGTCGTCGGCGATCTGAAGCTTCTGGCGGTAGAGCCGGGCGCGGTCCGTATTCCAGGAATCCAGAACGTGCATGATGGCCTGCTTGACTTGGAGGAAAACGTCCTGTTCGAGCTCCAGCTTGTGGCGGGCCAGCACCTTTTTGTAGGATTCGGACATCTGGCGCATCTGCAGGGGCGTGAACTGGGTTTTGAGCTTCACCTTGTGGCGGCGCTTGAAGGAGATCATCACTGCGTCAAATTCGTCGCGGTCGATGCCGTAAGCCATGCCCCAGCTCTGGATGAGGCGGCGGTAGCAGTCCCAGGCCGTCCAGCCGTAATTGGGGCGGGTGCTGAGTTTGAGGGTGATCTCGTCGTTGAGGCCGATATTGAGGAAGGTGGCCATGGCGCCGGGCAGGCTCATGGGCGCGCCGGAACGCACGGAAAAGAGCAGCGGCGCCTCCGGATCGCCGTAGCGGAGGCCGGTCTGGCTTTCCAGGCGGGTGATGTTGTAACGGAGCAGTTCATCCATCTCGCGCTCGATGCCGGGATGCGAGCGCACGATATTTCCGTAGCGGTGCAGCTCGGTGGTGATCACGAAACCGGGCGGGATGGGGAAATCATAGCGGCACATCTTCTTGAGGAAGAAGGCTTTGGAACCCAGCAACACCTGGTTGTCCAGCTTCCCGTTGCTGGTGTGGAGGGGGATGAACATCAGGTCCGGGTCATAGCTCATCACGCGGCTGAGCTCGGCGGAGCCGAAAACCCGTTTCATGGCGTCCAGAGAGGCCAGAATCTGGGCGATGAAACTGTCCATGTGCTGCACCAGGAAGGAAGAGGCCAGCAGCTTGCGGAAAAAGTCCTCGGCGAACATCTGCCGGGCGGTCTGGCGCTTGTATTTGCCGGAAACTCCCTTCACGGGGGCGTTTTCCAGTTCCTGCTCGTAAAAGCGATAGTAATACTCGTTGATGAGCTCTGTGATGCTGTCCTTGATCTGTTTGAAGAGGTCCAGATACTGGTCCAGGGAGAGGTTCACGATCCTCTGGCCGGATTTGAGCATCTCGAGGGCGCTGGAAAAAGCCTCGCTGGTGAGGCCTTCGCGGGCCAGGCCGATTTCGAAGAGCTCGAGGATGCGGATGATGCGCTTGAGGGTTTTGCCGGAGATGTAATCCAGGTTAAGCTGTTTGATGTTCCGCTCCACGAGCCTTTCCACCAGGCTTTCCAGGCGAAAGATCATGCCCATGGCCTCGAGTTTCGGCTCGCGGTACTGGCCGTACATGGAGGGGATACCGGCCGCGATGTGGCGCTTGTAGTAGATGTTTTCCCAGGACTGGGTAGGTTTGGGGTCCAATATCACGTGGTTGAGGCGGGCGATGTAAGCCAGCATCTGGCGGATGCTGCCGTCGAAATCCTTGCGGGCCAGGCTCTGGCGCAGGCGAAGCTGCTCCTTTTCGTCGAACCAGTTGAAGCGGGCCAGGAATTTGGCGATGTCATAGGGATCGAGCTGGTATTTATCCAGCAGCATGTAGTAGATGCGGGTGAGCAATTCAAGGCGGCGGAGGGAAAAGTCCTCCTTTTTCACCTGGCGGAAAAGGGGCGCCACCGTCTGCCAGGACTGCCCCAGCAGTTGGTCAACCCCGGTCTTGTTCTCCCGGAAGAATTTCTTCACCGCCTTGTGCTGGGCCTTGGTGCGCTCATCCGGGGTTTGGACGAAGAGGGCCACGTCGTCCGGCAGCAGGCCCTTCAGGTGGCCGGGATCGAGGTCTGTCCAATAGTTGAGGATTTGGCGCAGGAGGTTGATGTGGGTGTTGTTGCTTTCAGTGTGCACCTGTTTGCGCACGAAATGGATGAGGCGGTCCTTGCGGGAGCTCATTTCGTCAATGTCGGTGCTCAGGTCGCGGATTTCGCCCTCGGCGCCGATCTCGTGGTAGAAAACCGGGAAGAGGCGCAGAAGCTGCTTCACCTGCACGAACAGGGGTTTAATGTCGCTGTTCAGGAACTGGGAAACGTCCTTCTGGAAGAGGTCGGTGTCCGAAATGAAGATGCCGCCCTGGGTGAGGTTGATGATGAGCGCCGCCAGCAGGTCCTTGCAGAGGACGGGGTCGATGCTGATCAGTTCCAGCCAGACGCGGATGTTCTTGATGTGGTTTTTGTCGGCCACGATCTGCCAGTCCCGGTTGATCTTGATCTCGCCGGGCGGGATGAAGCCGAGGTCGATTGTCTTTCTCAGGCAGCGGCGGGCGAGTTCCGGCTCAGCGGGGTCCAGAACGGCTTTGCCGACGGTGCGGACGCAATCCAGCACGATGCTGCCGTGCTGGTCGCGGAATTCGGCCAGATTGTCGAAGATGCTGTCAATAAGCAGGTTTATCTCTTTCGCGGAGAGGGATTCGTGCAGGTCTCCCAGCAGGCGGTTGAGGTCCCAGAGCAGATGGTCGCTGAGGGCGTTCATGGTGGGCAGGCTCAGGAGGTAGAAGAGGTAATGGATCTTCTCCGGCAGGCGGGAAAAGGAGGCCAGCAGGTCGCGGTGGCGGGAGGCAATGTCCGAATGGGACGGGATGTCGGCGAAATCCCGCAGTGTTTTGGCGGCTTTGATCTGCCTGAGGCAAGCCGCGAAGAATTTCTTGCCGATGGCCTGTTCCAGTTCGGTTTTGCGCAGGGTCAGCAGGTCGGCGTATTTGTCGTGCCAGTCCGCGATGGAAGACTTGTCCCTCCAGAGTTTCACCGAAGCTTCATAGATGCCGCGGAGCAGCGCCACGGCCTCGTCCTGCCGTCCCAGGCGTTCCGAGAGCTTCAGCAGGGTCTTGAAGCACTGTCCGGAAACCGCCAGGAAGAGTTCCGGAGCCCGGGCGTGCCAGTCTTCCAGAAGGTCGAGGGCTTTGTCCAGAATGGTCTGCGTCACCTTTTCCTGTTCCGCCAGGGCGGCGACGAAATCCAGATACTCGTTCAGGCAGAGCTGTTTGACGCGAACTTCCTCCGCGCGGTCAAAGATGTTGCCGAAGATGGCCAGGATCAGCTCCAGGGCGTGTTCGCTCTCCTCCAGTTGCAGATAGAACCAGAGGTCGCCCACGATGCTCTGGCGCATCAGTTCCAGGGCGGAATCCAGATTGGCGAAGGGATGGTGCAGCTCTTCCAGAAAGAGTTTGGTGCGCTGCTGGATGCCGTAGTAGCTGGCACTGCGTTCCAGCAGCCACAGGCTGTCCGGTGAAAGAATTATCTGTTTTACCTGGGTCTGGGCAAGGTTGCTCGCCAGGGCCTGGGATTCGATCTTATCCAATTGCTTCCTCAATTAATAATGGGTCTGGACGGCCGCGCGAACCGGCATTGCCGGCGGGTTCACCCTTTATCCGCGCGTTTTCGGCTACTTAATAATTCCGCGCTTAAATGTCAAGCCACTTTTTAGTGGGCTTCGAACCAGTTGTCGCCGCTGGCTATCTCCGTCTTCAGCTCCACCACCTGCCGGTATTGTTGCGGCAGGGCGTTTTCCATCTCACGGCGAACCAGGTCCTCGGCTTCGGCCAGAAAATCCCTGCGCACCTCGAAGACCAGTTCATCGTGCACCTGCAGCACCATGCGGATGCGGGGGTCGTCCCTTATCAGCTTGTGGATGGCGATCATGGCCAGCTTGATGAGGTCGGCGGCGGTTCCCTGGATCGGCATGTTCACCGCCACGCGTTCCGCCTCTGCGCGCAGGCCCTGGTGTCCGCTGTTGATGTTTTTCAGGTAGAGTTTGCGCCCGAAGATGGTCTGGCTGTAGCGGTGCAGCCTCGCTTCGGCCTTGCTGTCGTTGATGTAGGCGCTGATGGAGGGGAAGCGTTCAAAGTAATGCCTGATCATGGTTTTGGCATCTTCCAGCGATATCCCCAGCTCGCGCGAAAGCTTTTTCTGGCCCATGCCGTAGAGGAGGCCGAAATTGATCACCTTTGCCTGGCGGCGTTCTTCGCCGCTCACCTGGTCCAAAGGTTTCCCGGTGATGAGGGAGGCGGTCTGGCGGTGGATGTCCAGGCCTTTTCGGAAGGCTTCCAGCAAAGCGGCGTCGCGGGAAAAGAGAGCCAGCAGCCTCAGCTCTATCTGGGAATAATCGGCGCTCATGATGGCCCAGTCGGGGTCCGAGGCGATGAAGGCCTTGCGGATGGAGCGTCCCAGCTCGGTGCGGATGGGGATGTTTTGCAGATTGGGGTTCGAGGATGAGAGCCGGCCGGTGGAGGCCACGGTCTGGTTGAAAGAGGAGTGGATGCGCCCGGTGGCAGGATTGATCAGCTTCGGCAGGGCTCCCACATAGGTGGATTCCAGCTTGGTGAGGCTGCGGTACTGGATCAGCTTGTCGGCAATTTCATAGTCTTCCGCCAGTTGTTCCAGCACCGTGATATCGGTGGAATAGCCGCTTTTGGTCTTCTTTTTGGCGGGTATCTTCATCTCCTCGAAAAGCAGCGCGGCCAGTTGCTGGGTGGAATTGAGGTTGAATTCGCGCCCGGCCAGGCGGTAGATATCATCCGTAAGGTCCTTGAGTTCCAGATTGATGGCCCTCGAAATCTCCCTCAGCACCGGGGTGTCGATTTTCACGCCGTTTTCCTCCATCCGCTGCAACACCGGCACCAGGGGCAGCTCGATGTCCTCGTAAAGCTCTTTCAAGCCGCTGTAGCTGAGGCGTTTGGCATAGACGGGCTGAAGCCGGAACACGGCCCAGGCGTCCTCGGCGGAGTAGTCGCGGGCGGCCTCGACATCCACAAGGTCGAAGCTCGTTTTGCTTTTTTTGTCCAGCAGGCTGGAGATGGGTATCATCGTGTGGCCGAGTTCCGCGATGGCGCAGGCGTCCAGGGAATACTGGTTGGTGCCGGGGTCCAGCAGATAGGCGGCCAGCATCGTGTCCCAGAGCGGGTTGGCCAGTTCCCATCCGTGTCCGCGCAGAACGATCAGGTCATATTTGAGGTTGTGGCCGAGGATGGTTTTCCCCGCCGTGGCCTGTTTCAGAGCGGCCAAAGTGTCTTCCAGGGGCAGATTGTCGTACATCTGGTGTCCCAGGGGCAGGTACCAGGCCTCGTCCGCATTCACGCAGAGCGAGATTCCCACCAGCTTTGCCCCCACGGGCTCCAGGGAATCGGTTTCCGTATCCAGGCTCACGAGCTCCGCCCGGCGCAGCGCGTCCCAAAGGAGGGGCAGGATTTCGGGAGTCGCGAGTATCGCCTTGAAAGAGGGCTGCCGCTCCGAAAGGCTTTCATCCCCGGCGGGCTCTTCGGCGAAAATGTCTCCCTGAGTGAGTTCCTCCTCCTTCGCCGCCTCAAGCGGTTCCCCGGCCTCCGGGGCAAAGCGGTTTTCGATTCTGCGCCTGAGCTGAATCAGTTCGTAGCGGCTCAGAAAGTCCGCCGCCTGCGTCAGGTTGGCGCCCTTGAAGCCGAGCTTTTCGATTTCCGGCAGCGGGATGGGAGCGTCCCGGATTATCGTTGCCAACTGCCTGGAAAGATAGGCGCTTTCCTTGTTTTCAGCCAGCTTTTTCTGCGTCGAGCCGGTGATCTCGTCCAGATGCGCGTAGATGCCGTCCAGGGTTTGATACTGACGGAGCAGTTTCTCCGCGCCTTTCGGCCCGATGCCCCGCACGCCGGGAATGTTGTCGGAAGCGTCACCCGTCAGCGCCAGGTAATCCACAAACTGCTCCGGGTGAACCCCGAATTTGGAGAAAACCCCCTCGCGGTCATAGCTGATATCCCTGGCGGGGTCGAAGATGGTCACCCGCTCTTCCACAAGCTGCGAATAATCCTTGTCCGAGGTCACGAAAACGATGTCGTAGGAATCCTTGAAACTCTCTCCCAGGGTGGCCAGGACATCATCCGCCTCATAGCCGTCGAGCGAGATTTCCTCCAGGCCGATAAGCTGGAAAAACCGCCGCACCGGTTCGATCTGTGCCGCCAGCTCATCCGGCATCGGCGGCCGGTTCGCCTTGTAATCCTCGCTCAGTTCGTGCCGGAAGGTCGGCCCCTTGCGGTCGAAGCTGATCAGGATGTTCTCCGCCCGCTTGAGTTCCAGAAAGTGCAGAAAGGAATTCACCACGCCGAAGATGGCGCTGGTGTGTTCTCCGCGGGAATTGACCAGCGGGTTTTTGATGAAGGCGAAATGTGAGCGGTACAGCAAGGCCGTGCCGTCGATAAGATAAAGCGTCTGGCGCATGGGATCGCTCCTGGCTGGGTTTAGGCTGCAAGGCAGGATATAATCGGCTGGGATTATTGTCAACTTTTTCTTATGGCTTGTGCCTGGCCAAAGCGGATGGAAACTCCCCTGGCGTCCACGCTGGTGTAGCCTGGCGTACAGCGAACACCAACTGCAGGAAATGATGAAAGGAGTTGCCGGGTCCACGCTGATGTATCCTGGCGTACAGCGAACGCAGTGAGCATGGACGACAGGCTCCAGGCCACGTCATCCCGGACGTCACCGAGCCTGCGAGGTGACATTGATCCGGGATCCATGAAGGGGATATGTAATGGATTCCGGGTCAAGCTCGGAATGACGCGGTTTGGGGGTGAGTGGTGGTTGTTTCTGGATTCCGGGTCAGGCCCAGAATAACGCGTAAAAACACTGGCCAGAAGAACCGAACATACGTCATCCCGGACGTCACCGAGCCTGCGAGGTGACATTGATCCGGGATCCATAACGGGATATGGTCTGGATTCCGGGTCAAGCCCGGAATGACGTGGTTTTGGGGATGGATGTTTTGCTGTCGTCGATGCTGATGTATCCTGGCGTACAGCGAACGCAGTGAGCATGGACGACAGGAAGGTCAACGGAATGACAGGAGCTATTGCTGCCGTCGATGCTCGTTCCCCGCTCGACGCCAGCCCCCCCCCTTCACATCAGCCTGTCCAGCATCTCATATCCGCCCACCCGGGGCAGCAGGCCCGCTTCCACGGCCCTTTTCACGGAGCGGCAGGGTAGGTCGCCGGCCTCGATCTGGGCGCGGGTAACGAATTCCAGGTCCAGTCCGGGGTAAAGTTTCGCGAGTTTCCACATCAGTTTGCAGAAGGCGTTGTACCAGCTCAGCAGTGTGAAGCCTTCGTTGGCCATGCTAGCGTTGAAGAGGCTGACATAGACTTTTAGGTCCTGCCGGTAGCCTTCGGAGAGGTTGAGTCGCTTGAGGTTGGTGGCGACGCGCCCGAAGCGGCGGTTGTTTTCGGTGGTTCGGGGCCTCACGTGCAGGCGGACTATCACGCGGTTGAGGCGGCGGTTGAAGTAATACACCAGGCCGTCGCAGGTGCCGGTGTAGCCGAGCAGCATGTTCTTGAATTTTGCTTTCATTTTATACTCCTTGTTCATATATTTCTATGGATTATAATGATTTCGAAGGAAAGGGTTGTCGGGGAGGCTGGCGTCGAGCGAGGAACGAGCATCGACGGCAGCGTGGGGAGGTGGCGGTGACAAGGACTGGATTCCGGGGCAAGCCCGGAATGACGTGTAAGACATTGGCCGGAAGAGCAGAACATACGTCATCCCGGACGTCACCGAGCTTGCGAGGTGACATTGATCCGGGATCCATGAAGGGATATGCAATGGATTCCGGGTCAAGCCCGGAATGACGTTGTGTGTGTTGGGGAATGGGTGTTTTGCTGTCGTCGATGCTGCGCTCGACGCCAGCATCCCTCTCTATTTGCGGTCCGAACCGCCTCCCGAAATCCTCCCGTGCTGTTTGCGGGCAATGTTTGGGGGCGGACAGGGTGGCATTTTCGCGCGCGTAAACATGCCTTCCTATAAACGTGCGTATGAGAAAAATGGGGTTTTGGAGAAAAAACTTTCAGAAAGCGCCAAAAACTTGTCTCCGCGGGCTTTTCCGGTCCCTCCGCCGCCGGGTTGGTGAAAAATAATTCCCGCCGGCGCCGGTTTTCTCATACGCAAAGTTAATAGAGGGGCCCCTCCAAAATAAAACATTGGAGAACCTTACCATGGAAAAAACGAACAATCCCTTGAACCTCATCACTTTCGGAAAGTCCGTGACCCGTCCGGAAGCGCTCGAGACGATGCCCGCCGCGAAACTGATGGCGATGCTGCAAAACGGCCGGTGGCGCAAGCCCATCGAGGCCATCCGCGGGGAAAAGAACCCCACTTTGCAAAAAGAAATGAAGCTGCGCCTGCCCTATTTCGTCTATGGCGTGCTGGAAGGCCCGCGCAGCGAGGAAAACGTGCGCCAGGTGAACGGCATCGTCTTCGATTTCGACCGCGTGGGCGACTTCACCGCCGCCAAGCAAAAGCTGATGGATGCCGCGCCCTGGTTCCGCTGGCTTTTCCGCAGCCCGGTGGACGGCCTCAAGCTGATGGTCCCCTTCAGCCGACCCGTCACCGACAAAGCCGAATACACGCGCATCTGGAAGCTGCTCAAGGCGGAAATAGAGGCCAAAAGCGGACTCAAGGCCGACAACACGCCCGACCTCTGCCGCGCCTGCTTCCTTAGCTGGGACGACGACGTGATCACCTGCCCGGAAGAGTGGCAGAAGGATTTGGACGAGTATCTGCGGGAGGCGGAGATGATTGGCGTGAGTGATGGCGACGCTGGCGTCGAGCGCGGCAACAACACTTCCTGCAGTCCATGCTCACAGCGTTCGCTGGACTCCAGGGCAGGCTGGACTCCGGGATACACCGACCTCGACGAAGTGCAGGCCAAATCCGCCGTGGAATACCTCGCCCTGCGCAAAATCGACCGGCGCGACTGGATACGCTGCGGAATCGCCCTCTACAACCACTTTGGCGAGGACGGCATCGTGTATTGGCTCCAGTTCGCCTACAATCCCAATTACGACGACACGCCGGAGGACCTGCGCAAGGTCTGGCAGCGCCTGAAAAAATACCCCGGCGTGGGCCTCGGCACGCTTTTTTACGTAGCGGAACAGTATGGCTGGATAAACGCCATCCAGGTTCCCGCGGCCGGCAAAGAAGTGGCGGCGCTCGCTGAAGCGCCGGATAAAGAGGGAATGGGCGGTGCTGCGGCCCTTACAGGCGGTGCGGCGACCGCCTCTACAGAGCTCCCTTCCCCGCCGGCCCACACCTGCACGTCATCCCGGACGACACCGAGCCTGCGAGGTGGCATTGATCCGGGATCCACTCAGGGACAAAACGGATGGATTCCGGGTCAAGCCCGGAATGACGTGGATTTTTACCCTTCAGGCGGGGACGTAAATTCTAAACCTTCAGGCGATGACGTAGATTCTTACCCTTCAGGTAGGGACGTAAGTTCTTATTCTTCAGGTAGGGACGTAAATTCTAATTCTTCAGGGAGGGACGTAAGTTCTGACTCTTCAGGTGGGGACGTAAGTTCTGATTCTTCAGGTAGGGACGTAAATTCTAAACCTTCAGACCGGGAAGTAAATTCGAACCCTTCAGGCGGTGCGGCGACCGCCTCTACAGAACGTCCTTCCCCGCCGGCCCACACCTGCACGTCATCCCGGACGTCACCGAGCCTGCGAGGTGGCATTGATCCGGGATCCACTCATGGACAAAATGGATGGATTCCGGGTCAAGCCCGGAATGACGTAGATTTTTACCCTTCAGATAGGGATGTAAGTTCTGATTCTTCAGGCAGGGACGTAAACTCTAACCCTTCAGGCGGTGCGGCGACCGCCTCTACAGAACGTCCTTCCCCGCCGGCCCACACCTGCACGTCATCCCGGACGTCACCGAGCCTGCGAGGTGGCATTGATCCGGGATCCACTCATGGACAAAATGGATGGATTCCGGGTCAAGCCCGGAATGACGTGGATTTTTACCCTTCAGGCGATGACGTAGATTCTTACCCTTCAGATAGGGACGTAAGTTCTGATTCTTCAGGCAGGGACGTAAATTCTAATTCTTCAGGTAGGGACGTAAATACTAACCCTTCAGGCGGGGACGGCGTTACACCCTCCCGCCCTTCCACCCTTTCACGCGCCGAAGGCCTCACCCTCGCCGACTTCCCCGAACTGCTGGAACTTTTCCGCCGCCCCCAAAACATCCACCTCGACAGGGAACAACTCCCCGAAGCCATCAACGCCTACCTCGACCTCGTGGGCCGCATCACCGACGCCCAGAACGGAGCAAAACTCACCGCCTTCCTCCCCGTGGTCGCCGCGAACATCGGCAACAGGGTCTATATGTACAACGCCGGAACACGGCACTACTGCAACATCTGGGCCGCCATCATCGGGCCTTCCACCGTCTCCCGGAAAACTACCGTCATCAACCAGGCGATGAAAATGCTCCAGCCCTTCAAGGAAAGCCTGCGCGAACTCTCACCCAAAGAACGAAACGAACAGGACATCGAACTCTCACGCGTTACCCAGGCCCGACTCTACAACCTCCTCGCCATCAACCCCAACCGACTCATCCTCCAAATGGAACTCTCCGCCTGGATGCGCGAAATGGGAAAATCCTACAACGCCGGAATGAAACAGGAAATCACCGACATGTTCGACGGAAAGGACCGCTCCATCGCCAAAATGGAAATAGACGAACACATCGCAAAACCCGCCTTCAGCATCGTGGGAGCCACCACCGAGGACTGGTTCTTCCAGGAACTGCGCGAAGTGGCCGACCAGCGCGGCGGATTCCTCCAGCGATTCATCATCTGCATCATCCAGAACATAGACGTAAAAGAACTCCGCCTGCAAAGCGTGGACGCCTCCGAATGCGACCGCGAACTGGCCCAATGGGACGAAATGCTCGCCACCTTCCGCGCACTGCCCGATTCGCGGCGGCTGGCGGCATCCGAAGAAGCATCCGCCTTCCGAGATTCCATCTACGCCGATCTGATGAAAGCCATCGCCCTCAACGCCAACGACCCACAGGCAGCATACTGCGCCCGAATCTTCGACAACTACTTCTGGCGCTTCTGCATCCTCATCTTCCTCCTCAAAAACTGGCGCGACCTCCGCGAAGCAGCCGGAAACGACCGCCTCCAAACATGGTTCCTCAAAAACAAAGTGGACGGAAAAACCGCCCGGGAAGCATGGTACCTCTGCCAATACTACTACGAAAACACCCGGCCCTTCCTGAAACAACTCACCGAAGGAAGCAAACTGGACGAGGAAAGGAAAATCCTGCGCCTGCTGCAAAAAGCGCCGGAACAGGAAATGACCCACAGCCGGCTGCTGAACAAAAGCCGGATGACCTCACGTGAATTCAGGAACTGCATCCAAAGCCTGATCGAAAGGCAGGCCATTCTCTGCCACGAACACAGGGCCACGAACAACAAGATAGCCCTGGAATACTCCCTCAATCCCGTATTGGCCGGGATCGACATAAGCTGAGAAAGGAAACGGGCCGGTGAAAGCCGGCCCTTTTTTGGGTGTCAAATTCGCAATTTCGCAAGTTCCCTTTCTCCGGACCTTTTTGCCCCAGGTCCGTGAGGATAATATCCAAGATACTGATATATATACTATATAACATAATATATACTAAATTAGTAGGAATTAGTAGTTAGGTAGGTATATATATGTTATATATGGAGATATGTTAGTCTATTGTCCCGGATGCAGCATCTGCCCCTGCGGGGGTCGCTAAGAAGGGAACTTGGGAATTTGGGAATTTGACCTGGGAAAAGTTCTGAATTGCAGCGTTCCGGTCCTGGTTCTGGCATGATCCCCCTGGCGTGACCGAGTCAACACTTCATCCCGGACTTGATCCTGAAGCCGGAAAAAGAATTGGATGCCGGCCTGCGAAGGCAGGGAGGATTCGAGAGTCGGGAAAAATATCCTTGACAGATTGGAGAGGAGCCCGAAAAAAAGTATTTGACTGCATGTTAAAGATATGGAGTAAATAAAACGATAGATGGCAAGTAATCTGATGATGTGGAATCCCATGAATTATTCTTTGGCGCAACTCAAAGAGACGATCAAAAACTACCCCAAGCAGGTGAAGATATAATGTTTTGGTAATGAATATGGATGATATGAGGGATATAATCAAAACCCTGGAGCCGCTTCATGCAAGTCTGATGACCAATATGACGATTTTTGAATCAACGAAAGTGTCGTCAAGACAGATAAACGTTCATAAAGATGGATATCCGATAATAACAGATGAGTTCTGGACCTCGAAACAAAGACAAGCCTCCAGCATACAGGAGATAGCATACAGGGCATGTTTCAAACCACAACTGCCAAATTATTTTATCAATAGATTTACACAACCCGGTGATTATGTATATGATCCATTTAGCGGCAGGGGAACAACAGCTATTGAATCAGCTTTATGTGATCGAAATGTGATTGCAAACGATATAAACCCTCTCAGTATCATCTTATCATCACCCCGAATAAAAATACCCGAGATACATGAGATAAAAGAACGACTATCCACTATCAAGCTATATAAAGACAGAAAAGCAGATATAGATTTATCGATGTTCTATCACAAAGATACCTTGGGAGAACTGGTATCGTTACGTGATTACTTGATTGAACGCAAGGCAAATGGTAATCAGGATTATGTTGACGACTGGATAAGAATGGTGGCTACCAATAAACTTTCCGGCCACTCAAAGTATTTCTTTTCAGTTTATACCCTTCCTCCAAACCAGGCATGCTCTCCTCAAAAGCAGATTGAGTTCAATGAAAAATATGGTCTGGTGCCCAATTACAAAGACACAAAAGAGATCATGCTCAAGAAAACACTTGAGCTTCAAAGAGATATTACACCAAGACTCCGGAAGTCAATGTTTGAGATCGGTGAGAAGGCTGTATGGCTTGTTAAAGATGCTGCACAAACGCGGGAGATTGCAGATAGCAGTATCTCACTGGTTGTGACTTCTCCTCCATTCCTGAATGTTATTGATTATGCCAGTGATAACTGGTTAAGATGCTGGTTCAACGATATAGACATAGAGAGTGTGCAAAAGAACATTACTGTAACCAACAAGCTTGACAAATGGAAAGACTTTATGACATCGGTGTTTAAAGAACTGTTCAGGATCATGAAGCCGAATGGCCATGTTGCTTTCGAGGTTGGAGAAGTACGCGGGGGGACGGTAAAATTAGAGGAATGTATCGTGCCTATAGGAATACAGACAGGCTTTGAAGTATTGGCAGTCATTATAAACTCACAACAATTCACAAAAACGTCCAATATCTGGGGGGTGCGCAACAACAGCAAGGGAACTAACACCAATAGAATTGTATTACTAAGGAAACCCGGATGATAGACTATCTAAAAAGTGTCATAGAGTTTACAGTATCTCTATATTCTGATAGGAATACCACTTCTAACACCGATGAGTAAATTCGCATATGCGTATAACAGATACCGGGAGATCAAGAGAAATGATTGATAATAATTATGTTCAAAAACTGGAGCACGTTATTAAACAGATGCTCACTCCTCTCAAAGGAATTCCTTTTCCTCTAATAATTGAGAGCATCTGTGATAAAAAGGTCATTAAGTATGACCCAGGCAATGTTGAACATTTATCAGTATTAAATACATTGATTGAAGTCGCGAAATGGACATGCGAAGAAATAAATAAGAAGGGGATTATACGAACCAGGGCTAACGAGGTGGGTAATGATATAGAAGAATTCGTTATTGATAGCCTTGTTAAATACAAGTTACAAGCTAATAAACCTAAAACCATGTCAGGGAAAGTTAAATCTACTGGATATCCTGATATAGAATTCAAAACACCTGACGGGACGAATCATTACATCGAGTGTAAGACGTATAGCGAATCCACGATAAGTTCTTCTATGAGATCATTCTACCTTTCTCCTTCAGAAGATTTCAAGGTTACCCACGATGCTATTCACTTCATCATAGGCTTTGAAATATATAAGGAGAATAATAATATCTACAAGACCAAGGGGTGGAAAATACTTGATGCGTTTGAACTTGAATGTAATGTAAAATATGAGTTTAACTCAGACAATTCAAGATTGTACCGACCCCATATGATTCTAGCGGAGGGAATTATATGACGCCAGCACGACGAATTGATTAGAGGAGCATCAGCAGGCTGGAAGGTTAACGTCCTTCCGATACATCCTGCCGTTGTTCTGCAATTTTCCTGCCGTCCATGCTTACTGCGTTCGCTGTACGCCAGGATGCCATCCCCACAAAGAAAAAGCGGACGGGGTTTCAAGCCGTCCGCTAATTCCTTTCAGGGCCGCTGACAATCATCCGCGGCCTTGTTTCCGTGCCAGCTTCAGGCCCGCGGCGCGGGTTTTTTCACGGTTCCGTTCCCTTTGCCGGCGTTGGTTTCCCTTTCCGGCGCCCCATCATTTCCGGCGCTTTCTCCCTCCCCCCCCATCCCTGGCAGGGGTTCAATCCAGCCAGAGGAAGGGGGTTCCGGGGCGGACATGGGCCAGCAGGAAAGCGTGGACCCGGGGGTCGTCTTCCTCCGCCTTGCGCAGCAGGTAATACCAGGCCTGCATGTCCGCCTGGTAGTTTTTCACGCGGCTGGCGGGGAAGTTCCTTATCCTGCCTCCGGGGGCCGTGACCTCGGAAAGGTAGGCGCTGATGGCCCGCAGCTCGTTTTCGCAGTCTTCGGCCTGTTCCCAGTGGCCGAGCTCGAGATGGGCGGCGGCGGCTTTGATGAGCTTCCTGCCCCGCTCGCGGCATTGGTAAAGGGTTTTCCTGTCCGCCATCGGGACCAGCAATTCGCGGATGGCGCCGTGGCTGTAGCCGTGCCAATCCACGTCCGCGTCTGAAAGGGGAGCCCGGAATCCGTCGTTTTCCGGTTCGCGGTTGTAAAATGCGTCCAGCGCGAGCCGGGCGCCCAGCAGTTTGCCCTGCCTGGCTTTTAGCCATTCCAGGGCGTGGTTCAGTTTTTGTTTCTCCAGACCTTTTACACAGAGACTCTCATCCATCGCCCCTCCCCGGGGTGTGGCGGTTGGAAGCGGCGGAAGCGCCGGGGTTGGACGCGCGGGTTAAACTGGCGTCCGGCTTAAACACTTGAGATAATGCCGGTTTCAGCATCATTCCTCCTTGCCGGAAGCACCGCCGCGAAGGGAGGGAGTGGAAAGTTATCCACATCCATCCACATTTCACACTTGACAGAAACCCGACACCGCCATATAAAGGCAAAAGCTACTGCCCTATGACGATAGCAAGTTCTGCCGGTGGTGTGGCAGCACTGCCGGCTTTTAAGATTTTGCGCCCCCTGAGGGCTTTCTTTTTTGCCCCGAAAATGCCAACCGAAACCGTGGCAGCGGCTTGGCGGAAAACGCCGGAGCAAAAAGCATTGCAACCGTGCCAAATTAATTACCCCTTATATCGTGTCAAGGTATTTGCAGGGGAATTTTGGGCTTTTTTTGGGGGGATCGGCGATGGGATTTTTGGGGGTATTTTGGAGGGGTGGAAAGTGATGGGGAGAGCTGGCATCGGGGCGGAGAATCGACGGCAGCAATGAGTGGTTCTTTCCATTTCTTCCTGTCGTCCATGCTCCCTGCGTTCGCTGGACGCCAGGCTCCGGGATCCATGAGTGGGGATATGTACTGGATTCCGGGTCAAGCCCGGAATGACGTGGATGTGGGGCTGGTGGTGGAGGTTTATGGGCTATTCCGCCGGTCTGGATTCCGGGTCAAGCCCGGAATGACGTGTAAGACATTGGCCGGAAGAGCCGAACATACGTCATCCCGGACGTCACCGAGCCCGCGAGGTGACATTGATCCGGGATCCATGAAGGGGATATGCACTGGATTCCGGGTCAAGCCCGGAATGACGTGGGTTTGGGGGCTGGTGGTGGAGGTTTATGGGCTATTCCGCCGGTCTGGATTCCGGGTCAAGCCCGGAATGACGTGGGATGGAGGCTGGGATTGAGATTGTTTCTGGACGTGGGTTTGGGAGTTTCGGCGCTTCGGCGAGCGCCGCTACCTGCAGTCTGTGTAAGGCTTTTTCCCGGGAAACGCAAAATATTTCCGCGAAACCCCATTTTTCTCATACGCACGTTTATAGAGGGATGTGTTTCCGTTCGCGCGGAAAGAAAAATCCCAATAAAACAAGGAGGACACAGCCATGAAGGTGAAATTCAAATACGGCATCGCGACCTACAGCGGCACCATCGACGAAATGGTCTATGGCAGCTACCGGGACCACAAGCTCTGCATCGGGCGTGAATACGTGTATCCCAGGCTAACCGTCCACAACGACAACCTGGGCAAAACCGGCAGCAACCTGGCCATTCTTTGGGCCGGGGCCTCGCCCGAGTATAAGGCGGACCTTAAAACCTACGCCCAGCGCAACGGCAACGAGAACGTGCCCAAAACGCAGTATCCGCCCAACGGCTACGCGCTCTGGGTGAAAGCGCTCCACGCCTGGCAGGACAAGACGCCCAGCATCGACATCTCCACCCTCACCGTGGAAGACTTCGAACTCGGCGGCGCCAGCGTCAGCACCGTGAAAAACGCCATCGAAAACGGCTTCCTGAAAAAGGTCGCCAACTACGACGACCTCACCGAAGCCTACTGACCCGGAGGGTAAAAGGGGGTCGGAAGGCCCCCTCCTTTTACCGTCCACGAATTGAAGGGAATGCGGATGACAGGATCTACGGGATAAAAAGAGGGATGGGCTGGCGTAGAACGAAGCATCGACGACAACAGCAACAATTCCTGTAGTCCATGCTCGCAGGCTCGCTGGACTCCAGGGGTCGGAGTCCCCTTCCACCTTTCCACGAACTCCGCTTTCCCTCTGTGACTCTGTGGTAAAAAAAACAAGGAGAGACAAATGAACGAGAACCTGCTGAAAGAACTCGCCCGGGAACTGGCCGCCAAAGTGAACAAGCTGGTGGACATCCCCTTCATCAAAGAAGATGACGAACAGGCGTTCTTTGAACTGATCATCCTGCTCATGCTGGAACTGGTCTTCAACCGCCTGGGTTTCAAGAATGCTGTCGAAATCTCGCCGCGTGCGTAAGACGCAAACTGCGCAAGAGGCGCAAGGAATGTAATAAGTGATGGATTCCGGGTCAAGCCCGGAATGACGTGGGTTTGGGGCTGGGTGGGGGTTTATGGGCTATTCCGCCCCGGACTGGATTCCGGGTCAAGCCCGGAATGACGCGGTGGGCTGGCGTAGAGCGAGGAACGAGCATCGACGACAGCAACATGTCCTGCCGTCCATGCTCACCGCGTTCGCTGGACGCCAGGGATGGTGAAGTGACAGTGTTTTTTGGATTCCGGGTCAAGCCCGGAATGACGTGGGTTTGGGGCTGGGTGGTGGTTTATAGGCTATTCTGCCCGGACTGGATTCCGGGTCGGGCACGGAATGACGTGGTGAAGGGCGACAGGCTGGCGTAGAGCGAGGAACGAGCATCGACGACAGCAACATTTCCTGCCGTCCATGCTCACCGCGTTCGCTGGACGCCAGGGATGGTGAAGTGACAGTGTTTTCTGGATTCCGGGTCAAGCCCGGAATGACGTGGGTGTGGGGCTGGGTGGGGGTTTATAGGCTATTCCGCCCGGACTGGATTCCGGGTCAGGCCCGGAATGACGCATAAGGGTCCGCGCTTTTCCGCTTGACAGATTTATAAGGTTGAAAATAAACTGAAAGGTTACATTGACTATAACAGAGAACAGGAGTTGACATGGCACTGGCGCTGAAAACCACCAAGTTCGTGGAGTCGCAGATTGACACGTTCCTGGATGTGGTAAGCGATTCCGCGCTGCTCTTCCAGCTTGGCGTGGAGGATTACCTGTTGGGCAGGTATGAGCAGTTTGAAGAGCGGCTGAACCTCATCCGCGAAAACGAAAAAAAGGCCGACGACCTGCGCGTGGCGATAGAGCGTTATCTTTACGAACGCACCCTCATCCCGGAAAACCGGGGCGACGTTCTGGCCATTCTGGAAAACACGGACGAGGTGATGGACAACATCAAGGACACGCTGATGCAGTTTTCCATCGAAATGCCGCAGATACCGCAGGAGGCGAACGACCTCTGGATACAGACCACCAAAGCCTCGACAGCGGCCGTGGAGCAGCTCACCTATGCCGTGCGCTCCTTTTTCCGCGACCTTGCCCAGGTGAACAACTACATCCACAAGGTTTATTTCTTCGAGCGCGAGGCCGACCAGTTGGGCGAAAAGCTGCGCCGCCTCATTTTCGCCCAGGATATGGAACTCGCTCAAAAGTCCCATCTGCGCTGGTTCGCCCTGCACATCGAACAAATCTCCGATTACGCCCAGGCCGTTTGCGACCGCCTGGCCATCTACGCCATCAAAAGGCAGCTCTGACCCCGGCATGATCTACATTTTCCTGATCAGCGGCCTGTTCATAGGTTGGTCGATGGGGGCCAACGACACCGGCAACATCTTTGGCGCCGCTGTTTCCACCCGCATGATCAGATTCCGCCAGGCAGCCTTGATCGCCTCGGTCTTTTACTTTCTGGGAGCGGTTTTGGAGGGAAGCGGACCCTCCAGCACCCTGGGCCGTTTGGGTTCGGTGGACGCCCTGGGCGGCGCTTTCACCGTGGCGCTGGCCGCCGCGCTGGCCATCCTGGTGATAGTGCGGCTGGGCATTCCCGTCTCCGTTTCACAGACCATCGTGGGCGCGCTCATCGGCTGGAACTACTTTTCCGGGCGCCTCACCAACTTCGGTTCCCTGCTCACCATCGCCAGCAGCTGGATAACCGCCTTCGTCGTCGCCGCCGGAATAGCCGCCCTGCTCTTCTACATCGTGCGCGGCTGGGTCAACAACTCGAAGCGCCACCTGCTGGAACAGGACATGATCATCCGCTACGCCCTCATCTTCTTTGGCGCCGTGGGGTCTTACTTCCTGGGCGCCAATACCATAGCCAACGCTGTGGGCGTCTTTGTTCCGGTCACGCCCTTCAAGGATATCGCGCTCGGCCCCTCCCTATCCATCACCGGCGTGCAGCAGCTTTACATCATCGGCGCACTGGCAGTGGTTTTGGGCATTTACACCTATTCCCACCGGGTGATGGGCACCGTGGGCAAAGACATCGTTCAGCTTTCGCCCGCCACGGCGCTGGTTGCCCTGCTCACGGAGACCATCGTCCTCTTTCTCTTTTCCTCCCGCGGATTGCATGACCTGCTTGTCTCGCTGGGGCTTCCGCCCATTCCGCTGGTGCCGATCTCTTCCACCCAGGTGATCGTGGGCGCCGTGATCGGAATCGGGCTCGCCAAAGGCGGAAGAAACATCCGCTACAATGTCCTCGGCAAGGTCACCCTGGCCTGGATCGCCGCGCCGACGATGGCCTTCCTTTTTTCCTTCGTCGCCCTCTTCATCACGCAGAACGTCTTTGAGCTCGAGGTCCGCCATCCCCTAACTTACAGCGTGGACAAGAGCGCGGTGAAAGAAATCGGGCGCCGGGGGATCGACACCAACAAGCTTAGCTTCGTGAACCTGCGCACCTTCAAGACCGAGATGGAAATCTACCGGGAACTCACTTTCGAAGACGCCTACCCGCCAGAACAGGCCAGGGAAATCATCTCCATCAGCGAAAACCACCCCCTGCTGGTGAAGCTGGAACTGCTGCAAAAACATGGCCTGGACAAGCGCCTGAGCCCGGAACAACTGGAAGCGCTCAGCCAACTGGAGGGCAGGAGATTCAAACGCAAGTGGAACCTCGCCCAAGCCCTGGCCCAAGACCCCGCCTGGCAACTGCTCGAGAAGCCGGAAAACCGGGCGGAGGAAACCCGCAACGCCAGGCTGCTGGCCGATTTGGACCTTCTCTACAAGGTCTTTTACGCCCCCGGCGATTGAGGCGGGAATCCGGTTTTAGGAAGCGTGTGTCCGCAACCCTTATGTCTTTCAACCTTTCACGGAGGCCGGCCTTCCCCCTTTTCTCCGTGTCTCCCCTTCTTCCAGCCCCTGCGTTAAAAAGCCATGACTGAACAAAACATCGTCCTCGTCTTCTCCTTCGCCCTCGGCATCGTTCTGAAAAGCCTGAAATTCCTTTCCAAAGACGACGCCCCGGTGCTGCTGCGCTTCATGCTCAACGTCTGCCTGCCCCCGTTGATGATCCTCGCCATCTACCGTGCCACGCCTTCCGCGAACATGCTGCTGGTCCCGCTGATCGCCATGCTGGTGGTTTTCATCATCTATTTCATTTCATCATCCATCGGCAAAAAACTGGCCATGCCCCGCCCCACTTTCGGCTCTTTCCTGGTGGGCACGATGATCATGAACACGGCCTTCGCCCTGCCTTATTTCAAGGCTATCGGCAGCGAGGAACTTGCCCTCGCCTCGCTTTACGACATCGGCAACACCATCCTGATCTTCACTTTCAGCTACTACAACGCCATCAAATACGGAGACAACGCCCACAGCGACCGCATCCAGATAAAGAAATTCCTCACCCTGCTGCCGCTTTGGGCCATGGCCATCGCCTTTGCCATCAAGGGATTCGGACTGCACATCCCGCCTGCCGCGATTACCTTGCTTGAGGTTTTGAGCCAGCCCATCGGAGTGCTGATGATGGTGGCTCTGGGACTGGCTTTCGCGCCCAAGCTCTCCCATCTGGGCAAGGCGCTGATAGCCGTGTTCATCAGGATGGGCCTGGGTTTCGCCGCCGGATTCGCGCTTTCCCTGCTCTTCGGGCTGCAGGGCGTCCCGCGCCTGGTGGTGCTCACCTGTTCCGCCCTGCCGGTGGGTTTCAACACCCTTATCTTTGCCGACCGCGAGAACATGGACCGCTCCTTCGCCGCCACCATGGTCTCGGTCTCAACCCTCATATCCCTCTTCACCACACCCCTGCTGATCCGCCTCTTTTCCTGATCCGGCCTGCCTTTCGCCCCCACCCGCCCGAGGGCCGGGGTTGTGGCTTTTTCAGCCGGACGTGAATGGGGCGCGGATAAACGTGGATGCGTAGCCAAAAAGCGCCGGACAGCCAAATCGGTTGACAGTTTTGCCCCTCCGCGCCGACTTGGACAAAAAAACAAAACAACGAGGAACAAATGAAAATCTTAGTGCTCAATTGCGGCAGTTCGTCCATCAAATACCAGTTCATCGACATCGAGCCCCGGCACGTGCTGGCTGAAGGCATCGCGGAAAGGATCGGGGAAGACATCGCGCTCTTTACCTACAAAAGCGAGAAATTCACCAAGAAAAAGCGGGAAATGGTGATCGAGAACCACGAACAGGGTCTCCAGCTCATAATCGACTCGCTGCTGGACAAGGTTAACGGCGTTATCGGCGACAAGAGCGAAATCGACGCCGTGGGACACCGCCTCGTGCATGCCGGGGAACACTATTCGGACGCCGTGGTGATCACGGACCACGTGGTGAACGTGATGCAGGAATGCGTCTCGCTGGCACCGCTGCACAACCCCGCCAATCTGAAAGGGATCGAGGCCGTGAAGGCCAATATGCCTTCCGTTCCGCAGTGCGGGGTTTTCGACACCGCCTTCCATCAGTCCATGCCTCCACGAGCCTTTCTCTATCCGCTTCCGCTGGACTTTTACAAGGTCCACAAAATCCGCCGCTACGGCTTCCACGGCACTTCCCACAAGTATGTGAGCATGCAGGCGGCTGAGTATTTGAACAAAAACATCGAGGACCTGAAAATCATCACCTGCCACGTTGGCAACGGCGCCTCCATCACCGCCATAGACGGCGGCAAAAGCATCGACACCTCGATGGGCCTAACCCCGCTGGAAGGCCTGATGATGGGCACCCGCTGCGGCGACATCGACCCCGCCCTGCCTATCCACATGCAGAAAAACATGGGGATGGGGGTGGACGAAGTGAACGTCATCCTGAACAAGAGAAGCGGAATGCTCGGCCTTTCCCAGATTTCGAACGACATGCGCGAAATCGAGGACCAGATGGCTATCCACAAAAACCCCGCCGCCATTCAGGCGTTTGACGTATATTGCTATCGCATAAAGAAATACATCGGCTCATATTTCGCCGCGATGAACGGCCTGGACCTGCTGGTTTTCACCGGAGGGGTTGGCGAAAACATGTCCGTCATGCGCGAACAGGTCTGCCAGGATATGGATGCCCTGGGCATCAGGCTGGATCTTGAAGCCAACGCCAACGCGGGCTCCGACATAGCGCTGCTGAGCGCGCCGGAATCCCGGGTGACGGTGCTGAAGGTTCCCACCGACGAAGAGCTGATGATCGCCCTGGAAACGCAGCGGCTCTTGTCCCGTTAACAATCAGAACCATATAGACATACGCCTCCGAAAAAGGGGTTCGCCATGCGTATTGACCAACTGCTCAACAAGCTTTGCCTTACCAAGACCCGAAACATCGCCAAAACGGCCTGCGACAAGGGCTTGGTGAGCCTGAACGGCAAAACCGCCAAAGCCTCCGCCGAGGTGAGAGAGGGGGATTTGCTGGTTTTCAGGCTCTATGGCTTCGAACACGAAATCAGGATAGACAAAGTTCCCTCCGGCAACGTAGCCAAAAAAGAGGCCACGGACTATTATACCCTTCTGGGGCGCAAGGAGTTGCCGAACTGAAACGCCTGCTTTGGCTGTTCGCTCTTTGCCTGCTCGCTGCGGGATTGGCGGCTCAGGAATACAAGGTGGCGGCCTTCACGGAAAACTTCGTTATCCACAGCGTGGATGGCGGTTTCCCCGGCGGCCGGAGCTTCGTGGATGAACTGGACTCGAGGATAGGAAAGCTCCAGATGGATTTGGGCGTCTATCCAGAAGGCAAGGCCGAAATCTTCATCGTTCCTGACCGCGCCTCTTACCAGGCCCTGGCCCGGGGACGCGGCGCCATTGTGGAATTCAGCGAGGCTTTCTATTCCGGCCGGGAACGCCGCATCTATGCCCGCAGCGCCGACCAGGTTCCCGCCAATTACAGCGGGCTGATCCTGCACGAATACACCCACTGGCTGCTGGACGAACTGATGATCGGGGCCCCCCTCTGGCTGCACGAAGGCCTGGCCACGGAATACGGGCACCAACTGGGGCTCGACCGCTACTATCACTATGTGAGGGAACGCTTTTGGGGCAACCGCATGGACCTCTTCAGGCTGGCCTACAACTATCCGAAGCAGCGGGAAGATTGGGAAATGTACTATTTAACCTCATATTTCGCCGTGCGTTACATGCGCGAGAAAGACCCGAAGGCCTGGCGTGCGTTCTGGAACATCGTGGCCGCCCACAACCGCCGGGGAGAGCGGGTCCGTTTCGCGGAAGCTTTCGGCCGGGCCTACAATTCCAACCTCCACAGCTTCAGTCTGGATTTCGCGGAAGCCAGCCGCCGCAAAGCCTGGATCTACCTCATCACCGGCTTTTCCTCGCTAATCTTCGCGCTGCTGCCTTTTATGGTGATCATCGCCACGTTGCGCCAGAGGAGGAAAATGAAAGCCCTGCCGGACTTGGAATTACCGGCGGAAATAGAAGTTACGGTTCCGGAAACCGACCCTCCCGAAGCATCGGGACAGGACGAACAACCGGAGCCGTGACCGCAATCTGGAAGAAAAAATGTATCCTATAAGTTTTGGAAGCGACAACCACAGCGGAGTGCATCCCAAGGTCTGGGAAGCCTTGCGCAAAGCGGACCTGGGCTATTGTCCCGCCTACGGGGACGATCCCCTCACCGAAAAAGTGCTGAAAAAGCTCGAATGGCTGTTCGGAGGCGGCTGCGAGGCCGCTTTCCTGATCACCGGAACCGGGGCGAACGTGGTGGCCCTGCAAAACTACCTCCGTTCCTACAACGCGGTTTTTTGCGCCAACACGGCCCACATCAACGTTGACGAGTGCGGAGCCGTGCAGAAATTCACCCAGGCGCGGCTGAAGGTGATCGACACCCGGGACGGCAAGCTGACCCCCGAACTCATCCATCCGCATCTGCTCACCAACCGCGACCAGCACCATTCCCAGGGCCGGGTGGTCTCCATCACCCAAAGCACGGAATACGGCACGCTTTATTCTCTGGCCGAACTCAAGGCCCTGGCTGACTTTTCCCACGAACACGGGATGTTTCTGCACATCGACGGCGCACGGCTCGCCAACGCCGCCGCCGCCCTGGAATGCAGCCTGAAAGAGATGACCAAGGACGTCGGGGCCGACACGGTGAGCCTGGGCGGAGCGAAAAACGGCCTCCTCTTCGGCGAAGCGCTGATCAGCTTCACGCCGGAACAGACCGCGGACCTGCGTTTCTACCGCAAACAGGGAAACCAGCTCTTTTCCAAGATGCGCTACATCGCCGCGCAGTTCGACGCCTATCTGGAAGATGAGCTCTGGCGTGTCAACGCCCTGCACGCCAACAAGATGGCCGCACTGCTCGCCTCCCGGCTAAAGGATATTCCGCAAGTGCGCATAACCCAGCCGGTGACGGTGAATTCCCTCTACGTGATACTTCCGCCCGACATCACCCCCGCCCTCCAGGAAAAATACCGCTTCTACATGTGGAACGAAGCCCGCAACGAGGTGCGGCTGATGTGCAGTTTCAACACCACGGAAGAACATGTCCGGGAGTTCGTGGCAGACCTGAAATCAATGCTTTGAACGTAACTTTGTCTTGAGAAAAAGCCGGGCTGGGATTTGGCCTGGCACAGCGAACGTAGTGATCATGGACGGCAGGAAGCATCTGAAAAATCATTCATTGCTGTCGTCGATGTTGGTGGAGCCTGGAGTCCAGCGAGTTTGCGAGCTTGGACTACAGGGATTATTGCTGCTGCCGTCGATGCTCGTTCCTTGCTCGACGCCAGCCTCCAGGGTAACGGCATCCCGGACGTCACCGAGCCTGCGAGGTGACATTGATCTGGGATCCATGGTGGGGTAAGGACTGGATTCCGGGTCAGGCCCGGAATGACGCAGGTTTAGGGTTGGGTGGTGGTTTATGGGCTATTCTGCTGGTCTGGATTCCGGGTCAAGCCCGGAATGACGCAGGTTTAGGGCTGGGTGGTGGTTTATGGGCTATTCCGCCCGGTCTGGATTCTGGGTCAGGCCCGGAATGACGTGGGTTTAGGGCTGGGTGGTGGTTTATGGGCTATTCTGCCCGGTCCGGATTCCGGGTCAAGCCCGAAATGACGCGTAAGACATTGGCCGGAAGAGCCGAACATACGTCATCCCGGACGTCACCGAGCCCGCGAGGTGACATTGATCCGGGATCCATGGTGGGATAAGGTCTGGATTCCGGGTCAAGCCCGGAATGACGTGGGTTTTGGGTGACAGGAGCTATTGTCGTCGATGCTGATGTATCCTGGCGTACAGCGAACGCAGTGAGCATGGACGACAGGAAGGTCAACGGAATGAATGACAGGTGCTATTGCTGTCGTCGATGCTCGTTCCTCGCTCGACGCCAGCGTATAGACTGA